>Ga0255096_1000022_pt1 | contig 152966 bp, 130 predicted proteins | sample Colum_Atlam_RepA_2_FD_188563 | JGI IMG/M metagenome (GOLD analysis project Ga0255096, IMG submission 188563) | Freshwater microbial communities from Columbia River, Oregon, United States - Colum_Atlam_RepA_8d | ecosystem: Environmental > Aquatic > Freshwater > River | place: USA: Oregon... | reverse complement strand
CCACCACCACCACCACCGCCGCCAGCGTTCTGCTTGATTTCGAGCCGGCCGATTGCTGCGTTCATGGACACGGATGCTTTCCATCCAGCCGCATTTACCATTGACGAGTCGAACTGGGCGGCGCCGGTCGCGCCACGGTCACTCATGACATTTAGATTGTAACGACTTTCGTCTTCCGACAAATGTTCGAACAATTTTGGAATTACCATCGATTTGCCAGGAGGCAATGGACGGTTAAGTCTCTGGCCATTGATTGCGACGATCGCCTGATCGGTCATGTAGTTATAGATCACGATATTGGCCGGATTGTTCATCTCTGCGGGCGACGGGTTTTGATAACCTTCCCACAAAGGATTGCGCGTTTCCGTCTGCGTAACAACAGTCTGCTGTTGCTGCTGTTGATTTGTAGGCTGTGGCTGCGTGTTTGCTGTCTGTTGCGTACTGTTATTGTTTTGCTGAACTACCGGCGTTTGTTCGGTCTTTTTCGTTTGCGAACGAGGGGCTGAGCCGTAGCCAGAAGCCGTTTCGATGGCACCGCCGTCGCTCTTCTTACAAGCAACCAAAGATGTCGCTGCGACTGCAATGCTAATCAGCATCGTTACATTAGCCAATTTCATAGGGCCCCCATGCATTCGGCGTCAACTATTTCTAAAGCGTGACGCCAGGTTGAAGACTCAACTTCCTTGGAGCTACAATTTCAGCATTGGGAAAAACAGCGGGTATGTCAAAAATGCTGCAACGCCCGTGCCATTCAAAATTCCAATGATTTTGGTAATGATAGCACAGAAACACCGTCAAATCATTTGACAGTGCCCAGACCCATCACAATTTTTCGAAGTGTTTCTGCAATATTTTAGAAACTCACGAGAGCATGCAGCAAATCAAAACGCTGACGCAAAATTGCGAACGACCCTCGCCAAAACTCTTTGCTACTAACGTCCAAATCAAGCGTCTGTTTGATGGCGTCTTCAGTCCTCGCACTTCCGGTCATTGATAGGAACTGGTCATATTTCTTCGGGAAGTTAACGGGATCGGCTTTGAAGCGCTCGAACAGTGCGAGCGAAAGCAGATAACCAAACGTGTAGGGGAAGTTGTAAAAGGACTGTCCCGAAAAAAAGAAGTGCATCTTCGATGCCCAAAACTCTGGAAATAGTCCCGCTTCGTCCAACATACCACCGTAGGCGCGCTTTTGCGCGTCACTCATCCATTGGCACATGGTTTCGGGATCGGCCTCTTCGTCTTTGCGCGCTCGGTAAACCTTGTCTTCGAACAGAAAACGGGCTTGGACGTTACAAACGAAGGCGACCGCATCATCGAGGCTCGAACTCAAAATTTTAAATCGCTCCCCTGCCCCTTGCGCCAGCCGCAAGCGTTCGTCGAGCAGTAAATGTTCGGCAAACGTCGAAGCCGTCTCCGCCAAATTCATTGGATACGATTGCAAGGTCAGCGGCAAATCCTTCATCACGTAACTGTGATAAGCATGCCCGAGTTCGTGAGCGATGGTTTGTACGCCTTCCCAGTTGTCGCGATAAGTTAGGAAGATGCGCGATTGCTTGGCTGTTGGAAAGTAAGTGCAAAAACCTCCGGCGGCTTTGCCTTTGCGGTTGGCGGCTTCGATCCAACGTTGTTCGTAGGCCCGTTGTGAAAATTCTTTGAATCTTGAACCAAAGGTCTGCATCGACTGCAACACGACTTTTGCACTCTCATCGTACAAGAGTGGTTTTGCGTCTTGGTCAGGCGAAACGTCCGCAGACAAATCAAAGTACGATAGTTTCGCCACGCCCATCTTCTTGGCTTTGATGGCCATGTAGTCAAGCAGCGGTTTCTTCTCTTCGTCCACGACGGCCCACATGGCTTCGAGGGAACCACGAGATAGTCGGTTCTGATGCAACGGCATGTCCATGTGATCTTTAAGTCCAAGGCGCTTGTAGAGCGTGAGTCTCGAGCCCGCGATGTGATTCAATGCTGCAGCACACGGCGTCAGCATGGTTTGCCATGCTTGACGCACGGCAGCGAATTCCTTGATGCGAACCGATCGATCCGGCGAGTCGTAGAGCACCTGACCGGGACTCTTCTCTACCTGCCGTCCACCTTCTTCAAGTTTGACGCGGAGTTGCCCCGAAACGCGCTCGTACAAACGACCCCATGCATCGATGCCATCCACGCCGAGTTCAGATGCCAAGGCTTGAAGAGGACGATCCAATTTGAAACGCGCATTTTGCGCGGATTCTTTGACAAAAAAGGCGCGGCTGCGGAGAAAATCACTCGACGCGATTAATGAGGACACTCGTGCTTCACTGAGATCGCGGATATTCATTTCGAAATGGGTTACGACTGCATCGATGTCAGGACCGATGGCGGAGAGTTTGCTCGCGTATTGGATCGCTGCTTTGTCATCGACGTTTTGCGCGCAAAGGCACGAACTCGCAGCACTCAAGTCGTGGTACATGCAAAACATTTCTTCGAGCGAACGAACGAAGGCATCCCATTGTGCATCACTAGCGCTACCAAGCTGTACAGATGACACTTTTAGTGACGCAAGACGCTTGGCGAATTCACCCAGCATGGACTCGGCGCGATCTTTGTTCCACGCTGAGAATACCGCATCGATGTCCCAAGTTTGATTCAGCATAACTTTTCCTACGATTAGAGTTTTTCAACTTCTTCGTTGCGAACAAAGCCGCTATCGCCGTTAGAGCCTTCAAGCTGGACCCAATACCAGCTATCCGTCCAGGTGAAAAACGCTTGCGGTCGTAAAACTTCACCGACCTGTAGCACCCTCTTGGACGAACTGCGGCGAAAACTAGACTTCTTTTTAACACGAAAGCGATCGGACGGCTGCACTTCAACTTTAGCCAACGTCTCATTCTCAACGATTTTGCCATTTGATTCACAAGGAAAGTCAAATCGATTGCGACGGGATAAATTTTCTACGAATTTGTACATGTCGGGATCAACTTTTCGCAACTTCTCGGCATTGAGAGCGCGATCGCTATTGCCTGCACCAAATGCCGTCGAGGCTTCCGCAAAGTATTCGGTGATGTTCACCATCGAGTACGATGAAACAGCGACGTTTCTTGCTTTTGCAGATTCGTAGAGATGTTTGATGCACTGGGCTCCACGCAAACTGGGAAGCACTGCCAAAACTTGATGCGAGAGCTCATGCAGAGTTACATCATATTTTGAGCTCGAACCTTTGATCAGTTCAAAGTAGTCGGCGACCACCACCTGCCCCACCGCTGAGTACAAGCCGCGCACGTCATCCCATAGACGATTGTCAAAGGGGATGTCGTCCCTGCGTTGGTCGCGCATGAAAGCCAGACGCGGAACCTCGGACATCATTTCGAAGGGATATTTGACATGCATCACTTCGTTCGCCTGTAGCAAAATGGGGATGGCGTTTTTCCACATACCGACACTGTACTGCAGCGCAGCCAATGAATCGGCGTTTAGTTTTTCGTGATTGGAAACAAATCGCTTGAGCATTTCGACTTCGGTGTCAGTCCACACAACAGGAGAAGCAAGATTCCTTTCGACTTTAGCCTCGGCGATGAAGCGCATTCCGATGGCTGCTTGGTGATAAAAGGGACACGCCTGATGTGCTTGCCAATAGGTCTTGCGCGCGTTTGCGATATCACCTTGGACATGCAATAGACCGCCGATGCCGGTAAGGATGTCGGCCTTACCGCCAACCGATATTTGCATCGCGTGCAACTTTGCCAGCGACTCTTCGTCGTTGACTAAGCCTCCTCGCCATCCATTCATGATGGTTCGAAACTGATGCTGGCTCGCACCTTGCGTAAGCGTTTCTTTGCAACGCGAATCGTAAAGTTCCGAATAGGTATACGGATTGCGTTCGGTTGGCACCCACTTCGAACTCTTGACGAATGGCACAAAGCTCTCAGCCAAGATTCTCGCTGATTTCAAACCGACATTGGGCATGGCAAAGACCGCAGCGTATGCACCAAATGTTCCGAACGAGCTCTGAAATGTGGTGCTGGTCTGCGTCTTAAAATAGGAACCAAGCAGATGGATGGCATCTTTGAAACGATTGGCTCCTGCCAAAAAACCAAGTCGTAGTTCAAGCAAGCGATCAGCGAAAATCGGTCGCGACGGCAATTGCTGTAAGAGGTAGTTGTTGAGCTTCTGCTCGTCGCTCGGAGTCAGAGGCTTTTCAAACACAACTTGCGTGACGAATGTTTGTTCTTCCCCGGTCAGCCTGATGGATTCTGGCTTTTGTGTGCGCAGTGCGTTCACGATCTGTAATGCGACGTTCCAGTCCCAACGCGCCAAACCATCCGGCAAGTACCATTCGTCTCCTGCCAATACGGTACAGCTCGTCAGGTAGAAACGATGTTCGGCACCGAAACTTTTCGCAACCGGACATGTCGCAACGGCCATACACGTTCCCAAATCACCCACGCGCCACGCATCGGCTGTCAGTTGCTTCAACGAGTCAGGTCGGTTGCAATCTATGGTCGCACTTGCGATTCGTTTGTACGCACCTTCGAACTCGACTTTGAGCAGTTGGGCTAGAAAGGTGGCAACACGTTCAACTTCCGCGTCAGCAGGTGCTTCGCTACCGCTGTTATCCGTTAAGACGTGGCTTGCAAGCGGCGGCTCAGGAGTCCGCGACGGGATGCACGCCGCGAGCAAAGAGAGAGAAATTAATAACGCCAAGGCCACAATGTTGCCAACCTGCGTGCAAAAGTTGAGTTCGAGATCGTAATTCAGCCGCATCAAAATTATACCAAGACCAACAATTACAACGGGTTCAGCGATGGGCAACTGCTGCGCAAGAATTGCACCCGCTCAATATTTACGCATTTCGCGTGCCGCTAATTTTTGCTAGGCTTGAAATCATTATAAACGCAAAAATTGACAGAGGTTTCTATGAAATTTTTCTACTTCCTCAATTTTCTGGGCTTGCTCGTCTCCGGCATCGCATTCGGCGAAGAGCTGGGATTGCTTACCCAAGAACGTGACTTCAAAGGATATCCCAAGCGTCACCGCCAGCATCTGCTCGGAACGTACGAACTCACTCCTTCGCAATTGCATGAAGTGTACGGTTCGCGGATGGATGTCTCCGTCGAAGGAGGAGCGACAAACGCTTACATCTCCGGCCGCAGCTTGTCGTCAACGCAGCAGAGCATAACCGCGCGCGGAAGCGTTGGGGGCGACGTGTTGACACTCGCACTCGCCGCCCAGACGCGAAACTTCATGATATCCCGCGACCAAAGCAACGATCGCGAGTCGATCCAGTCGTTTCGCTTATCTCCGGAAATCGCGGCAACGCTTGAAGATCAGATCACTCTCGGTGCCACCATCGACCTGGACTATTTGCAGATTTCCGAGTTTTACGGCGGCACTTCTGCCGAAGCGCGTGGCGGCTACGCCCGTCCGACCGCAAGCGTCAGTTACCACACACCCAAGCTCGAAGTCGGTGTGGCCGCAACGGGCATGGCACTCACACAAATGAAGCGTACCCGCGACATGAACGAAAGCGAAGTCGCACTCGCCTTTGTCGGCCAGCGCAGTGACGAATCTGTGCGCGAAGTCTATTTGCCAGCTCACCAAACTTTGTTTGCACGCGGCAACCTGACCGACAACTGGTCGCTCATGGGAACATACTCACACGTATCGCTCGACAGTTCGCATGAATCGGTGCCTGCGACGTTTCGCAAATACCGCCCCGAAGACCGCTCTGCAACCAGCATGCAAGTTAGCTATTGGACGACCGCACGTTCGCGCGTGAGCGCGGCGGCGTTTTACCAAGGTGCGACCTTTGCTCCGACGGGTACCGAACAGTCCGGTTTGAACCTGCGTTTGGCCAACATCTTTGGCGCCAACTTGGAAGGCAACCTTCGTTTACGCAAGCATATGTATGTCGGCGCACTAGTAGGAACGAGCCAGGGCCAGCGCAATCAGTACATGTATGGCGAGTCATTTCGCGCGAAGGAGCGTCATAATCGTTTCCTTGGCAGTTTGAGCATCGAACTGTAAAAACTTCCGTACTCATCAAGGCTTTCAGAACCCTCTGAAAGCCTTTTTTGTCAAGTTTCCTGTCGATTTCCCCCTAGGCCGATAAATGACGACATTTCACACTTGCAGCACCGCCCTTTATCCCTGAAAATGAACCGAAGATCTGTAAAATACTAGGGAGATGGACGTTATGCGTTTGCACACCATGGTAGCGATCGTCAGTTCAGTGGCACTTGCGGGTTCTGCGATGGCCGCATCCATCACACCAGAAGACTTTTATGCGCCTCCCCATCCGCATTTGGCGGATTCGACATGGCCGATCATTCACGGCAATACCTACAACCAAGACTCGACGTTGCGTACCGAATCTGCGCCCACGCGTACAGCTCCCCAGTCGTACAAGATGATATCCGGCCAGCCGGTGCCAGTAACGACGGTGCTTTCCGGGCGCTATCGCCACGAAAAGTACGACGATCTGCGAGTGCTGTGGGGCAACACACGCACCACCGTTACCAAAGTCTTCGTCAATCGCGGTCAACCGGTCGGCAGCAAGACTTTCAATCGCACGCAGGTTTCAGATTCTTACCTTTCGGGAGCGTACGCTCTCGTGTCGCGACAAAATGAATTCATTACGCCACGCGATATGACCATCGACGTGTTCTCCGATGAAATCGCCGGCGATCCGTTTTCGAACATCCGCGTCCGTTCGATCAAACTCGACGATCTAATCGGTTGGCTGACGGACGAAGAACGCATCGTCGGTTTGAGCATGAGTTACGACGGGCATTTGGTATTCGCCACGGATCGCTGCCGTTTGGGTGTGGTCACTCAGAGCGGAGAACTGCGAGCGTACTTGCCGTTTGATACCGCCAATCATTGCGTGATTTCCAATTCCATCGCTGTCGATGAAAACGGTGGCATCTACTTTGTGACGTCAACCGAACTGGTGAAGGTTCGCTGGGACGGCTTTAACCTGAATCCCGTTTGGGCGTTGGCGTACCAATCCCAACTATTCCAAGCTCCGGGTAAACTGGGTCCTGGATCGGGCACTAGTCCAACCCTGCTTGGTTCATCAAAGTCACAGGACCGCTTGGTGGCGATCACTGACGGCATGGAAAAAATGAATCTTGTACTCGCGTGGCGAGATGAAATTCCAACCAACTCACAAAAGCCGAACGTTGCAAATGATGCTCGCATGGCGGCAATGCTTCCCGTAACATTCGGCAAAAAATCGTTCAATCAAAGCCTGACCGAGCAATCCATCGTCGTCGGTCCCGACTATGGCATGTTTATCGTCGATAACTCGTATGGCGACATTGGCCCGGTGGCTCGCGCCGTGGCACGACGCAAAAACCAATCACTCACCCACGCTACCATTTATCTGTCCGCTGATCGCAACGTCGCACCCTTTGGTGTTGAAAAGTTTGTGTGGGATACACAGAAGAGAAGACTGCGAAGTGCGTGGAGTCATCCCGAAACTAGCTGTCCGAACGGCATTCCCGCTTACAATCACAGCGCGGGATTTGTCTATTGCGTCGGGCAACGAAACGGCGTCTGGGGAATCGAGTCAATGAATTGGAAAACGGGAGCTAAATCTCCCTTCTTCTCACTTGGCAAAAATGTAGATTTTAATTCGTTCTATGCAGGCATTGGAGTTAACGATCAGGGCGAGATTTTCAGCGGAGCATATGGCGGCATTTTGCTTTTCGGACACGCTACTGGGACAAATAACTGATCAAGCGTTCTTTATCCGCTCCCACCAATGAACGAGCCTTGGGCATGTTGCCACTGCGGATGCGCTGCACCGCATCGGGGCCGTTCATACTGCGAGGATTGGCAACGTAATTGTCGTGACATGCGGCTCCACCGCAATAACGTCCCATGAGAGCTTTGCCTTCCGTATCGCTGATGCCGGAATTAACTGTAGGTTGCGACGTCGGATTAACACCGACCGGCGTACCCGCTCCCGTTCCCGTGCCGGTAGTAACTCGCTTAACGAATTCGCCGAGACGACCCAGCACGGGTTGGTTACTCGCGTCCGCGCAGACGAAATCCAAAATCAAAGCCTCTTGCAGCAGAGCGTTAGATTTGAACTGAAAAAACTTCCGTCCACTCGCTTCGTGTACCTGATCTGAAGGAAACCGCGTCGCTCCTTGGAACGCACATTCGCCTTGGCAAAGATAGACGCTCGAACATGTCGAAGGCACCGAAGCGATCATGCGATAGGATTCTTTTTTGTCGCCGGCGGGATGCGCTAACGAAATAAAGATGTCGAGCTTGCCTTGCGGACGAATCGACTTAGATTTTATTTCCCAATTTTTTGCGGGTGCATCTTCGTCTTGCAAGCCCGTCCACGCACCGATGAGTTGGGATTGAGGGTTGTTGGTTGGATCGGGGTTGACGATCTGCCCGCCGGGAGTCCCAGACTGACTTCCACCACCACTACCTCCGCCACCTCCCGTTGCTTCGGGAATGGGTGCGGCGGCTTGTGGAACGCACGAGTACACAGCCAGCATCAAAGTTGCTAGTGACACGCCCCAAAAGATGGATCCACGAGATGCCATCAATTCACCTTGAAAAGAATTCTGCGCCATTAGGGAGGCGTTCCGATTTGCATCCCGCTTCGACGCCACGTTTTCAAAATCTCGAGATCAGCCGCCGAAACCGGATCTCCGTTTAGAGGCATGCGCCCTGATTCGATGCTGGTAATTATACCACTGGCAGTGGCGGGAACAGAAACAATTTTGGGGTCCATGTAATTAGGATGACAGACCGAGCATTTGTAGTTTTGGCCGGGCGTACTCTTTTTCATGATCGGCAAGACATCTTGATAAAACGTGGGAGCCTTGAGCTGTGTGCCATTGCCGTCACCTGCACTACCGTTTTGGCCCGTTTGCCCGTTTGAGCCATTGGACGGTATGGGAGTTGGAGAGTTTGATTGTTGACCTTGGGTTGGTGGCTGCTCGGTATCAAGACTGACAGGGCGAGCCTCACACGCCAGCAAAACAAACGAAAGCAAAGCCGGACTCACTCTGGCTTTGCTCAATTTGAATGAAAATTGCTTCGTCAATCTAACCTCGAACTAAGAGGAATCGATTAGCGCAGAATCCAAATGGACATCTGTTGCTGATCAAAGTTCTTTGCGTTCTTCAGTTCGATAACTTGCTCGCCTACTCGCACCTGTGCTTTTACACCCGAGGCAAAATTGATCGGCATGGCAATCTGCGATTCGGGCACATTACCAACAACCGAGCGGCCTTCGCTGGTTACGGCTGCTACTTCACCGTTCTGAGCAATTTCAAGCTTGGCTGGCAACTGCTTGCCGTCCGCACTCAATACTACCGACTCACGCTCGATGCCGGCTCCGATCGCATGCCAACGGTTTGCTTCACCTTCTTGACCGCCGCAGGCAATGATTTGCGCCATGACGTTGATGTTCGCTGGCAAACGTGTCAATCGACCTTCCATGTTTTGACCGGCCGTGTGTTCACCGATCGTAAAAAGATCTCCGCACTCAGATGCCTCGCCGAAAGCGGCAAGGTTTGAGTAATTAGATTCGAGTTTGTTGGCCATTTGGCATCCGATGACAACCATGGCTACTGCTGATGTGGCTAAAATCAACTTTTTCATACAATCTCCTAGCAATTCGCTTCGTTTATCGTCAGCAGTTAACTAATTAGCGCGCTGGCAAAGTCTCACACATATTCTTACGACGCGCACCGAACTTGCCGTTACAGAAGCTGGTGCAACCACCATTACGATTGCCTCTATATGGACCTTCAATCAACATAATCGCATGCTTGATTGGTTCGATACTTCCACTTGCTAGCTGCTCATTCAACTTACCGGTGTCGTCAGAGAGATTCTTAACGAGTACATCCATGGACTCGGTGAAGCGCTTAACTGAGAATGCGTTCAACGTCGCGAGATCTTCATTTGCGGTCCAACCGTTCTTACCGGCAATCTCTGGGTCAGTAAGAGCAGACTGGTTACCCTTGATGTGACAGGTGATGCATGAACGACCTGTCGCAAGAACCGCATTTTGCTTCCAGTTTGCTGGGTCAACCGCGAATGGGAATTCTGCTTTGCCGCGTTCTTGCGAACCTTCACCGTGGATCGACCAGTACATGAAACCGTTTGGCATTTGGATCCACCATTCAGATGCAATCGCTGTGTCATCGTCGTTTGGAGCAGCCATGATCGCACCGGTAGAACGCTGGTTACGATCGGTTGGTGCGTTTTGAATATAAGCACCGCTGATGTTGCCATTGTCGCGACCATCGAATTCGTCAGAGCTGTATGAGTAGATCAAGCCTTTGCCTTCTTCGACCAACTTCAATGCTTCCGCTTGTGTGTTGTAAACGGGACGTGGTTGACCGGGCAAACCGACTACGCGGAATGATGTGATACGTGGACCGCAAACAATTGCGTCCTTTTGCGTTGTGACGGCGAAGATCTTTCCTTGCGCGTACTTGCGTGTGAATGCGGAATAGTTAACTGGAGTCTTGTGAACGTTGGCGTATGGACCACCGTTAACTGCGTTGTAAACAAAACGAGGCGCTGCTACGGGTTGTGCTGGATTGAATTGAGCACAGTCACCGACCGGAGCAGGAGAAACTTGAATATTGGCTTTGCTCGAACAAGCGGCGACAAAACCCCAGTTACGTTCTGCATCGGCGCCCCAAATTTCTTGGGCATTCAATGCGAATACGAGACCGGTGCCTTCACTGACGTCAACGGGCAAACTCAACTTTGGTAACCACGACAGATGGTTCCAGGCTTTACCGACGGCGACGCGAACCTTGTTTGCTGATTCTTTGTCTTTGGCAATGTCAGCTGGAATGAAAACGTATTTGAAGTTGTTGCCTGCTTCAGCTTTGTGTTTGGCAACCCATTGCTCAACCTTTGCAGGTGTGTAGTCTGCTGGAATATCTTTATATGCTTCGCGTGCGGAATTTTCCGCGCGACCAGAGTTAATGACTGGCAGACCTGCCGGTGCTGTCGAGCCAGCTGTGCTCGGAGAGCCTGTCGCTGCTGTGTTACCACCGATGACTACCGTTCCTGCGCCAGATGCATTCGAACGCGCGGTTGAACCAGCACTTGAGCCACTAGAAATTACGGGAACTGAGCCGGAGCCGTTCGATGCTGGCTGTGCAGCACCTGTAACGGGGGCGCTTGTCGAAGGCGTTTGTGTGCCTGCTGTCGCGTTTCCACCGGTGCTCGTTTGCGTTTGGGTGTTACTGCCGAGATCCAATCCGTCACCACCGGTGCCCGCCTGAGATTTCTTTTGTTCAGGAGCTGGACCAGTTGGCGCTTGGGTTTGCGTACATGCCGTCATCGAGATGATTCCGCTAAACGCGAAAGCACTGAGTGTCTTTCCCAGATTAATGCCAAAGATTTGATATGTCTGCTTCATGTTTCCCTCGTGGCTTTGGAGCTTGGCACTCTGAGACCTATTCCATCCATCACGACCGCGCGATTACCTTCGCTCAGGCTGCAACAGACTTGGGTCCATACCGAGCTTAGTTCAAGTCTTGTTCCATGCTTGCCAGACGCTAAATCTCTGAAAACATTGGGCGACGTGTAGCTGAAACGTGTTCACTCATTCGACTGTGTCAAAATTTTTTACAGAATTTTCCTAGATTTTCCGTGCAGAGAAACGAAAAAACCCGCCAGAATTGGCGGGTTAACTTTGCTTCTATCTTTGGAAACACGCTCAGTTTACGAGGCGGAGTCCGACAGTAACCGCGGTCGTCTGTAGGTTAGCATCGACACGCTTCATATCTACTTCTTCACCGTCGTAGCTTGCTCGTTCAGTAATCCACTTTTCGCGACCACGAGCATATTCAGCAAAAAGTCCGCCCGCGTCGAAAAGTTCAATCGCCATACCGACGGCGGCCCGTCCACCGACATTCTTAAACTCGTTCAAAAAACGAGCTTGGTTGTTGGAATCACCGGTCAACGTCAGGCTTTCGTCGCCCGTACGCGTCTGAGTAGAAACTTTATGATTCGAAAAAGCAACGACGCCGAGGTCGCCGTAGATACCTAGTGCCACTGGCCCCAAGTAATACCGGCCAGACAACAATCGCATGTGCAAGGAAAGGTCGAACCCTTCTGCAAACTCCGCGGATTTTGGCAAATCGTAACGCACTTGGCTGCCTTCAAATCCGAAGGCAAAGTTGCGATCCGTTTCTACCATGATCAAACCCGAACGACCGGTCGCTTGGCTGATTTCGAAATTTTCATTGGAAGATGCTATCTGCTTGTTGCCCATGCCCAAATCGAGGCTGTAACGAGCTCCGTCATAGTGGAAAGCAAGGGCATTGCTGGAAGCCAGCAAAGAGCCAAAAATCGCAATGGTTTTGAGGGTCTTGTTCATATAGTTCCTCCCAAAAAAGGTCTTATATATTAGTATTGGTGCAATGGCTATGCCGCAAAAATACCCAATAATTTCAAGGTCTAGTGCGGTGAATGGCTGTTCATGAGTTTAACACTGACAAAGACATGTTTGCCAGAGCTGAAGGCGAAGGATCCCTCGCTTTGCTCGGGATGACCAGAGTTCGGGATGCAACGAAGATTTGCTTAGATTACGGCTTACGGCACGCGCCACCGCGCAATGCGGAACGGAATTCGAACATTTGGCCGTAGGTCACAGAAACGGGTTCGAAGTTACATGGTCCCTGACCCCCAAGTGATTTCACTTGTTCGATCAAAGCGGGAAATCCGGTTTCGCCACCGCGAGCAAAAATCATGTCAAAGTTGGCGACGTACTTCTGTACGAGCTCACCTTCGATACGATTCAAGTTTTCCAACGAACCGATTTCGGAATTTTTGCTCCAGTTGAAGCTACCTGTCAGTACTAGTTTCTTGTCGACGACAAGGTACTTCGAGTGCATCTGCTTGGCCCGCGCCGCATTCCACACCGCCATGTACAGCTTGTAGCGGACATCGGCACCTTCATTGGCAAGCAACTCTTCGTAGTATACATCCGACTCCAACGCCGCTTGCGTTGGCTTGCCCTTGAACTCTTGTTGGTCGAGGATCAGGTTCACCTTCACGCCACGGGCTAACGCACGCTTCATCGCATAATACATATCGGCTCGGCGTAGGTGGGTTGTGGCCACAAGTACTTCTTCCTTCGCTTCGTCGATCGCCTTGACAATAGCAGCACCAGCGACACCTTCTTGCGCTTCGACCACAGGACGGAATACCCAACTTTCGCCTCGCTGCACAACTTCGAAGTTCTGCGTGGTGAAGTAAGTACTGTCATCCAAGAATCGCTCCGATGATTCTTCGCTTTCGCCACCACTCGCCGCTCCGGCGAAATCACGCGCGTGTTCCCAAATGAAATCGAATTCACCTTGAAACGCATCACTCTTGGATTGTTCACCCTTCATGATGAGAAAATCTTCATCGTAGTCTGTGTCGGAAGAGGAGGACCAGTTGGCAGATCCGGACATGATCGTCGTCTCTTCGACCGTTTCGCCCTTGCCATCGATGATGGCAAATTTGTGGTGCATAACGGGGACAACGTACCTGACATCCACGCCATTGTTTTCGAAGTCCGTCGCCAACGCGGCGCGTTTTTCGGCGCTGTCCAAAATCAACCGGACTTTCACTCCGCGGGCTGCGGTAGCTTTCAGAGCGGACTGCAACTCTTTATCGGAGAAGCTATACATCGCCACATCAACGCGACGCTTGGCTTGCGACAACTCTAGTGCAACGGTGCTCTTTACGCCACCGTTAGGGGAAAAGAGCACGTCGGTTGCTGCCAGTGATGTCTGCGCCGAAAGGAGTGCAATTGCTAAAAACATTCTGTTCATACGTTTTGTGTATCCTTAAGTCATTGCGTAACGACAGGTCAGGAAACTGGATGAATACCGATCCCGCCTTTGCCAAGCAACAAAATACACAGAATGCATAACAACTTGCGAAACCACGATCAGAAGATGGGAAACAACTCTGGCGGAGTCTTCAACATAATGAAACCCGTACCTTCCGTCTCGCGCTGGTCAAAAAATGTCAGGCGCACGCTCCAATCAAAGGGCTGCTCCTCTTCACTTCCCTCTTCTAGTTTGATGTCCCACTGACAAATGGGACCGCTCGAACTTACACAAAGTCCCTTGTGTTCGGGGTCCAATATCAGAAATTCGCCCGAGTCTTCCGTGCGAAAACGCGTTTCCCATCGACCTTCTGCGCCAAACTCGAGGCTGAGTCCTTCCATGCTGCCTTGGGCCAAGATCACGCCGTAAGTGTTGCCGTTGCGTTTTACTGGACGACAATCGACCAACGCCAGCTTGTTTGGCTTGAGCACGGCAAAGGTGCCAAACCCCTGCATCGGTTTGGGCAATCGCACTGCCATTCCCGGCCATGCACATCGGCTGCCTTGCGCTTGCGCGTCCCCATAGTTGCTGAAAAATATTCCGCACAGCCAAAACACAACACCCAGTTTTTTCATAAAAACTCCTCCATTCGTTAGGGGGAATTCTCTAACGAATGGGGAGCAAAAAATGGAAATGACATTTCTGTGGAAAATCTCGACTTGAACACAGTCGCGACAAATGCCTGCAGACTAGCTAAAGACAAGCGTCCGCTCTGAATCTTTCTTCAATCGCCGCGGCAAATTTTTTGCTGATGTTTCCACCGGGATGCTCTTGCTGCAAAAAGTTTTTGAAGTCAGTCGCATCGCAGCTCGTCATCGTTTCGAGTTTGTCGCAGACTTCCCCGTCCGTCATGGCCTTGAACGGCACCGAGTGATTCGCACTGTGGCAGTTCACACAGTAAGATCGCACCACACCGCTCATTTCTTTGGCAAAGACTTCGTGTGCCTTGCTCCATTCGTCCACCGTGTTGGGAGCCGTGGAACTCCCCGCTCCTACCTGAGCATCTTGCGAAGTGGTGTCCGCGACGCTTTCGTCATAGACGACCTGTGGATCGGCAAGACCGCATCCCTGCTGGGAGGAGACCAACACAAACATCCATATGAGAATTAATTGCTTCATCGTCGTCCTCATTTCGCTTTCAACCATTGCAATAGTTTTTGACCATCCGGCGTGCTGGCAAACGTCTTGTTGCGTGGCGGCATTACACCACCTTCGACATTGGTAATGATAATATCCGCGGCGTTGCGAACTTCCGTCTCACTTGTCAAAGGTAGAAAGTCGGCAGAACCGTTCGGATTGTGGCAACGCGTACAGTTGGTGGTTACGATCGGCTGAACTTCAGTCCACGTGGGCCCAGTTGGCACGGGAGTCGTTGTTGGCTGCGGACTTGGCGTAACGCAAGGAGCTGGGGTCGGATTAGTTGGTTCCGTCTGCGGCACGGGGGTGGACGTAGATCCATGCTCGTGCTCGTGCTCGTGCTCGTGCTCGTGCTCGTGCTCGTGCTCGTGCTCTTCGTGCTCCGCTTCGTGCTCGTGTTCTTCGTGTTCTTCCTCGTATTCTTCTTCATGTTCTTCTTCGTCGTCATCACCCCACAATGCAAGATTTTCACCCGTGCGGACGCACGGTTCGGGCTGGGTCCCCGAATTTTGTGACGTTTGCGTTGGTGTGTTCGTCAATTCTTCCGAGTCATTCGACGCGGAACGTCGTCGACTCGGTGCCGCTTGTTCTGCCACCGGGGATTTGCCGCTGGCATCCAACGCTCCCGTGTCATTTTGACGGTCTAAATGCCGTTCTTCCAAAGGACCGCACGCCAAAGCCACTGCAACCAATGATGAAATCGACCAAAGTGCACGCATAATTCCCTCCCTCAGATGCGTATTCGAGTCACGAACTTGTGCTCGCATTGAAATTTATCGGCAATGGATGGGGAACTGGAGACAATCGATACGACCGATTTGATGGGATAGTGATGGGATTTCTGACAATTTCAGCCCCTCAGATGGCAACATTTTAGCGAAATGATAAAAGTTTCGGCAATTGCCACAAATCCCATCACGCGGGTAAGATGGCATGCTTGGAATAATCAGTTCCGTTGACGATAATTGAGAATGTAGCAAGGATTGAGGACCTAAATGCCAACAACACAAGACACTACCAAACGAATCACCCCGTCAACGAACGGTGTGCAAACGTCTGACGTAGAGCACTTGTTTCATTTGGGCAACTACAAACAAGTCCTCGCCGTAACTTTAGACCGTGGTGGCAAACTAGCAAATAACACCATCGCCTCATACATGATTGGCGCCCTTGTGTACCTCGGCCGTCTGCAAGAAGCAGAAGTCTTGTCAAAGTCCATCAAATGGGACGAGGCGGTTGATCTTGCCCGCGTCAACTATTTTCTTGGCGTGGGTTTCACCCGTCACTTTGATTTTGCCAAGGGCCGATCGTATTTTGGCCAAAATCTGTTGTCCTTCCGTAAAGAAAAAGAAAATCAGGGCATCGCGTTGTATGCGTGGCTTGGGATCGGCTTTTATCGCTTTTGGATGGGCCCGCTTCTGCGTGCAGAGGGTGCGTCCAGTAAAGCGTTGGCGGCGGCGATCGCCACTGGTCGCGTCTTTGAACGCATCATCGCCCTCGATCTCCTCAGCCACCTGCGCATGAACAGCGGCCAGTTTCGCGCTGGTTTCGCCACGTTTTCACAAGCGCGCGAACTCGCATCGCAGTTCGGTTGCAACTGGGTGATCCATGCGATCGATGTTGCCGTGGTAGGCTACCGCGCGTCGTCGGGGATTTCTGGCGATCAGGCGATCGAAGAACTCGAAGCGGTTCTGAAGAAGCAAAAACTCGAAGACTCTTACACCCGATCGCAACTTCTCATCGAACTCGCGCGGCAAAAGATGTTGCGCGGCGCACTCACTGATGCGAAGGCGATTTTAGATGAGGCGTGTCAGGCGGTGTACCAAGCGCAGAATCCACGCCTCGAAGCCATGTTAAACACACGACTGGCGACGTTGCTCTATCGTCGCGGAGAAAATCACCAAGCACTCAATCTTTTGCGCAACATTTCCCACCAACTCGGCCGATCGCAACACAAGTTGGTACAATTGGCATCGAAGGGACTTGAACAAAAGATTTTGACGCAGCTTGGTCTACACGCCGAAGCTGATGCTATTAAGAAGGAGCTTGCCAATCTCATCCGCAAAACGACGCAGTTTCAGGCTCAGCGTATCGCCAAGCGTGACGCAGGCGATTATTTCTCGCAATCTTCACCCGGACAAGATCCACTGGGCGATCTCATTGATCTCGTCAGTCAAAAACGTGTGCGCGCAGTCGAAGAAATCATCCAACGCGGCTATCTCGGACTATTGCCCGATGCGCTCGGCATTTCCGCGCAAGAGCGTTTGATTTATTTGAATCTCAATGGCGAGTCGGTCACGATCTTCAATCGTGGCGACATCGTGCACTTGCAGTCGCCGGCATCGGATCTCAGCCAAAGATTCTTGCTTGCCCTCAATCATAATGATGGCTTGTCTAAGGAAGAACTTTGCAAACTTGTGTGGGATCAGAAGTACAATCCCCTGCGGCATGATCCGCTCATTTATGCAGTGGTGTCACGCATCAGAAAAATTCATCCGTCTCTTGGTCAATGGCTCGTCGGTACGGAATCAGGTTACAAATTACAGGATGGCATCGAAGTGCGTATTCTTTCCAGTACTTTGACCAAGACCGCTTCGCCGACAGATTTTAACACTTCCTCTCAGCACACGAGCGAGGGCAGTAACGATTGGCCCGCGGCTCCAGCGTCGCGCACGCGCACCATTCCATCGGGACTGAATGTGCGTCAAGCCGACATACTTGAACTCGCCAAGCAAAAAGGTGACGTGGATGCCAAAACCGTGCGCGAAAGTTGCTCGGTTTCGGAGATGACAGCCACGCGCGATTTGACTTGGCTATGTGAACTCGGTTATTTGGAAAGAGTTGGTAAAGGGCGTGCCACACGGTACGTCACTATCAACCGTTAGCCCTAAAAGGAGAAGTTAGCATGCTTAAGAAGTTAGTCGTCGTCGCAACATTCACGGGATTCAGTTTTTCGGCTTTCGCCCAAGGTGAAGAGATCACCTACGAAGTCCCCGTTAAAGATCCCGCTTTGCAACCGTTCGCAACTGACGTCATCACCGACGCAAGTTTACGCAAAGTCATCAAAGTTGACCCACGTCGTCCCGAGCGTCGCCGCGAGTTTATCAAGTTGGACTACACGATGCCCACGACCTTGGTCGGAAAAGAAAACCTGAAGGTTGAAATGCGCGGTCCGATTCCAACCGCTGGCGAAGCGCAAATGAAATTGAGTTCAACTCAAGGAACAGCTACATGCAACCAGCAGGTCGCAGGCACTTTCGATTGCCGCATGGAGTATGACAAACTTAATCTACCCATCGATGCCGAGCTCGCCGCAGTTGCGATCGAAAACTCCGGCCTGACGCCAGAGGCCATTGCAGCGAAGAAAGCGGTGCAAGCATCGTTTAGTGGGGAACCGATTGGCATTTTGCATGGCCTGAGATTGCGGCAGTCAGGACATTGATTACTTAACAGAATCTAGCGTTGGCACATCGATCCAAATTGATGTGCCGATATCTTTTTTGCTATGTCCTCCAAGCTTGAAACCATTCTGTGCACAACGATCGACAATAAATTTACCTCCGAGACCGTGGCCAAATTCTTTGGTTGTTTCACCAACTCCGGTTAGATATGAGCGAAGTTTTTGTTCATCCATCCCACATCCATGATCTTGCACCGTCATTCGCACTGTAGTTTTCGAGTTTTCTAAAAACTGCACCGACAACTCTATGATCCGCTTTTCGAATGCGAGCGAATTAGGAAGAGCTTCTATGCCATTTTTTATCAAATTGTGAAGAATCAGGTACAGCGTTCCATCATATTCTTCAAACTGAACAGATTCTACATCAGCAAAGGCAGAGATACGCAAATCCACGTTCTGTCCCCGAGCAAAAGACCCGATGACCATTCGCACGTCTTCGATCAACTGTGAAAATGTTTTGGAAACACGACGTTCGTCTATCTTCGCGGAATTCATCATTAGCGAGGAAACTCGAGACATTTTATCAACGGTCCGCTGCAGGATGGCTTCTTTTTTGGAAGAATTAGTGTCAGGCAATTCCAACGCAAGAGTCATAACACCAAGGATATTTTTTATCTCGTGCGCAATCGCCCTCGACTGCTGACCGATCATCGACTCAGAACGGCTCTTGAATAGGTCTCGCTCAATGCGCTGCCGCTCGATGTGGTGAAGTTCAATTTCATTCAGTGCTTTTTCCCACATGCGGAAGCATGCCAGCAGAGCCGCAGAAATTGAACCTAAGCAGACCGCAAAAAACAACAACTGCATAGGTCGATAATGATGCCCATGTACATAGATGAACGTCGCCATACCAGTAGTAATCCCGATCGCTGCTGTAATCGATCGAAATCTCGACTCAAACATGTCACAAACTGCACCGATCAGAAGAATGATCCAAACGACAAGAAAACCGACTGCATCCGGATTCATGAGCAGTATAATTGCGGGATCCAAGATGGCCAGATTGCTCGCCCAGCGAAAGAGATCTGCCTGATCAGATCTCATATCGATGCGTTTGCCCCCTATGTTCAAGCTCCAAGTTTTTCGCGTCCACGAGATATTGAGAATTGCCGTCAAGATAGAGAGAGCTATGCCAATCGCTGGATAGGGCGAAGTTATATCAACATACGTAATCCAAAAGACCATGCTCGCCATGCCAATGAGCGGCGTGACAATTTTTTCCACGGCTTTCTTGAATTCTGTGCGAGCTGCTGCGGTTGATTGAATGGAGCTGGCTGTTTGCGAAATCATGATCATCCTACTTTGATTTGCTTGTCGGGCACCAGTCGTCGGAGCCCTTGGTTCCGCCATCGTAGTCACGAGCATGTCCTTGCTCACGCAGCGAATTCGACAATGACGCACCGTCCACCTCTACGTCGGCCAGCACGCGAAAATATTTGTCGCGTTGTACATTCACCAGATCGATGCGTTTGGCTTTGGATAGTTTTTCTGCGACGAACGCTTGTGCAGCTTTCGCGCGATCCTTCTCACACTTGCCTTTGCCCTTCATCTCCGGCGTGTCCACTCCGAGCACGCGCACACCCACTTTGCGTCCAAGCAACGGATGGACGTCGGGGATCTCAACCGAAATGGTGTCGCCATCGTAGTTGCCGAGATACTTCACGCAGTTGAGGCGAGTGTCCGTGTGCGAACACCCCGAACTCGCGGACGGCTGTGCCACGGGCGTCGGACTCACGCCGCCCTGCGCGACAATTGAAGCCACAGAAAGGACGCAAAACGCTGCCGCTTTTTTAATCATAATTAGTCCCAACGTCATGAATTTCTTCAGTTTATCACCAAATCTCGGCGAGAGTCGCGTTGCGGAATCAAAATCTTTGTGGGATAACCTTCCGGTTGATTTTTTCGATGTGCACCCTTAGCTCAGTTGGATAGAGCATCAGGCTTCGAACCTGAGGGTCGGGCGTTCGAGTCGCTCAGGGTGCGCCATTCCTTTACCCACTGCGAACAGACAAGAACCGAATCAAGAGTTCCTGTTCGTTACAATTTGAACACTCGTATGCAGTCAATCCCTGTAGTTGGATATTGCTGAGACCACATTCCGCATATTGATACCTGCCAATCTTTACGGCCTTAAGGCCCTTCGATCCGCAATTAGCGCATTTCATGATTCTCTCCAGCACGTTATCAGGCGAATACCTGTTGGGTTGATGAAAGCAAAGACAACAGTCATTTTGAAAGTGGATACGCGATAACGCCATTGTCCATTTTCATATTCTGCATCTGCAAAAATCTTCCCCTTGTGCAGCACATTGATGATGTCACCCATTATCATTTTTCTTTCAACCAAGCGCGCTTTGAAATGGCTGCCGTATGCAAAGCCGTTGGGGTTCTCACTCAACAACACCCCATTTTGTGCTTTGGGGGCAAGATTCTGCACAAATTGCGCAACAACCGACAAACACGGAGAAAAATCACCAGCACGCACACACGATGGGACCATTTCAAACATATGCTTAAGTTTTTATTGACTTTTTACGATAAGTATATACATAATGTATATGCGAGGATTTATGGCGAAAACCCCCATCTCCATCCGAATCGAATCTGACCTTCTGGAATGGTTTAAACAGGCCGCACCCGACGGTTACCAAGTTTTGATGCAGGATGTTCTGCGGAGCTACCAGAAGAAGCGCGAACGCAAAACGCAGTACATTCTCGGCAGAGCTCAGCAAGTTTTTGTGCAATACCACGCCAAGTGCTTCTGGCATTTGCGCAAAGATCTGCAGATCACCGAGAACAATTTGTCACTAGTACTTGCTGGACTCAGGAAGTACGGAGGACTCGAAGGACTTCGCTTGGCAGACGAACTCAGTTTGGACGAGGAATAGACTCCATGCCCATCACCGCATTTCAGAAAAAAGTTCTAGCCACCATCAAGGTAAATAGAAGCCCTGATAGTTATGTCGCAGGCGGCACCGCGATCCAGCGAAGCAGCGACTCTGTGAGATTTTCCAGTGACATTGATTTTTTTCATGATGCAGATCAGGCTGTAAACGAAGCCTATCGCAGTGACCGCGCAACACTGACCCAAGCCGGCTATACATTCGAAACGCAAATCTCACAGCCTAGCTTTTTTCGTGCGACCATCGGCAAGTCGGGGGAATTTCTAAAACTAGAATGGGTTCGCGATACAGCGTTCCGATACTTTCCCGTCGTGTCAGACGATGAGTTAGGTTACCGACTGCACGATGCCGATCTCGCCATTAACAAGTGCTTGGCGTTAGCCAATCGCTCAGTGGTGCGCGATGCCATTGACATCTTGTTACTGGATCACAGAGTCATGTCACTAGCCGCTATGATCTCTGCAGGATGCGGAAAGGATCCCGGCTTCACCCCCAGCCTCATGCTCGACATGATACAACGGCATCTCACTTTTACTCCGGAAGAATTAGCCGCCGAATCACTGACACAAACGGTTAACCCTGTGGCACTCAAGCGAGATCTTATCAACCTGGTAAAGCGTACGACTGCGCAACTAAAAAAAATTCCCGCAAAACATATCGGCTGTTTGTACTTGGATAAGAGTGGAAACATCCTCAGCGACTTAACGCAACTGGATCCACAAGCTCACACCGCCCACTTCGGGTCGGTACGAGGAAGTTGGCCGCGTCTAGTCGATTGAGAAACGACCAAGGTCAAAGCCGCTCGATCCGTTACGGCCCCGCCAAAATCATCGGCAAAGCCTGTTGCAATCCGTTGATGATGAACTGCACGGCGATCGCGGTGAGGATCACCCCCATCACGCGGGTGAGAACGTTGAGACCCGTCTGGCCGAGAATCTTGTAAACGACTGGCGAAAACTTAAGGATCAAGTGAGAGACAAACATCACTGCGACGATGGCACCGACATTCGTCAGCATATGCAGAGTGGTGTTGCCTTTTGAAGAATAGAGAATGGCGGTGGAGATGGCGCCCGGACCGGCAAGCAGCGGAGTCGCCAATGGGAAAATAGAGACGTCGTCTTTGGTCATGATCTCTTCGGTTTCGTTTTCGCGGACGCGGCTGCGGGTGGCGTTGAGCTGCGCGATGCCGAGAAGAAGCATCAAGATGCCGCCGGCGATTTGAAACGCCGCTAACGTGATACCGAAAAAACTGAAAATGGCGGTGCCAGCGACCGAGAACAAAACCAAAATCACACTCGCCACGGTGGTCGCGCGACGGCGGGTTTGCTTGCGTTCAGCATTAGTAAATCGCTCTGTCATCGAAAGATAAACGGGAACCATCGCAAATGGATCAACGATGACAAAGATACCGACGAATACGTTAAGGAAGAGATTGAGCTGGCTCAATGTTCACCTACAAATGGTTATTTCTTGTAAGCACTATAGTCGATCGCCATAAGCCCTCGCATTTTGAAAAAATTGTGGTGTAGCCATTGTACGACGAGGCTGATGATTTTCATAGCCGGGTAACTTCGCTGGGTGATGGTCGAAAATCTTCCTCACCATATTCGATTTCTGATAGAATTTCAGCTCGCATGATTGGACACAGCTCATCTATTTGTCACCATGACTTCTTGCAACGCGGGAGTGCGGATTGACGCACGTTCACCAATCTAGTTCACGCTCAATTCTCAACTTCAAATCTCCTGAAATGGAAATGGCGTTCATCGAACACTATTCAAGGCATTACTACCGCTTTGCCCAATGGAGCGTTTGCTTTGGATTTGTATTGCTATTGGGCGATTTCTTAATCGACGTGATGGCGCACCCCGAATTGGCTGCAAATTATATGCGCCTATACCTTGGTGCGCCGCTAACGCTGTCGATCTTGTTGTTTTCGTTGACTAGATTTGGCAAGGCTCACTGGCAAACTGGGATGTCGGTGTTTCTTTTTGCAGTTTCATGCTGCGTATTTTACATTTTGAGAGCCATCGACGCTGAAGGGGGCTCAGGACTGAATTCTTGGGTTGGCATTCTGAATTTCACGTTTATGGAGTTTTACGGTTTTCTGATTCTTGGCATCCGTTATCGATACGCGCTGATGACCGGCATCATGATCATGATCGTATTTTTGCTGAACGTTCACATCGGCTCGCCCGCCAAAATTTCTGGATATTGGCTTTACCACGTGGGAACTTTGTTTCTCTTGGTAGCTGGTATCGGATTTTGGCGCGAATTGGTGATCCGACGAGATTTCGCAGCAAAGAGCCAGTTGGCGGAAGAGAAAGCGCGATACAGCACTTTGTTGGAATCATTGGTTCCAAGAAGCGTAATCAATCGCCTGAATTCAGGTGAGGAAAAAATTGCCGATGTGTATCCGATGGTCTCTGTCGTATTCGCGGACTTGCGAGGATTCACCGCCTTTTCGTCGCAGATTTCTCCGCAGCGAGTGGTTGCGACGCTTCATTCAATTTTCAGTGGCTTTGATAAAATTTGCGCAGAGTTTGAACTGGATAAGATCAAAACCATCGGTGACGCATATATGTCTGCCTCAGGTCTCAAGCAGACAGGACTGGGAAGTCCCGAGAACGCGCTTTTGGCAGCAAGGAAAATGGTTTCCCATCTAAAGGGGCTATCAAAGACCGAAAATTTACCACTTGGCATTCGCATCGGCATACACACCGGCACTGTTCTCGGCGGGGTCATCGATGTTCACAAACCACAGTTTGACATATGGGGAAATGTTGTCAATCTTGCCAGCAGGATGGAATCCACATGCGACGACGGAATGATTCAGGTGACCGAGATTACCAAAAACCTTTTGGAAGAAAAATTCGAGTTCATTGACCGCGGCGAAATAGAGATCAAGGGGCTGAAAGACAAGATTCGCACTTTTCTTCATGATCCTGACTCGTAGGTCATTCTTGCCACACGCAGCATTGTGCGTCGCCAAGGATGAACAAACATAATCTTGATATGGCATGCTCCGAAAAATCTATTGTTTTCCACCTTTACCATGGATAACAAATCTTATACCAGTTTTCCAAACCTCTGATATTACTTAGAAAACCAACACCTTCGGAACCAAGCCTCAAGTCAGCGCAGTTCAGGCCGATGACCTATATTGATTTTATTGAAAAATCCGCACCTAAGGGGGATCGGGATGCGATTTACAAAGATAATCATCGTGATGGTCATTTGGGTTATTGCAAGCTGTCGTTCTGAATTTCAGCAACAACTTGCATCCGATGGTAGCGCTGGCCAGCCTGACGTTCTATCGGTTGGCGAATTCGGTTCGGCAAACGCCAACAAGGCGGCATCTTGGACCAAGCTGCGCAGATGTCGGTCGAAGTCATTAACGAATCCATCGAAACAACAATCGAGACGACCGTCGATGCGATTGCTCACCCGTGGGTTTTCTTTGACGTGGACTACGGTTATTCCGTACTGAAAGTTTATCGCGACGACGAAGTCGATAAGTTTGGCAGTTTCTTTTCCATTCGTGGAAATGTGTTTTTGGACTTTGATCGTTTTACCCTCGAAGGAGGAGGAGGATATTTTTACACAAGCATGAAAGGTAATCCGAAAGGAAACATCACCTCGGAATCAGCCATCGTTGGCTCCTTGTTAACCGAAGGCGGAGCACTGTGGATCTTTACTCCTGAATGGCGGCTGGGCGGCAAGGCTCGTTGGATTTTTGGCACAGAGACTGATTTTGGTCCGGTAGAAGAGGCCAAGAAAAATAACTTGCTCGTAAGTGTCGACGGGTTCTACCAGCCTGCGAGTCTTGACAATATTCGCATCGGCGCGCACTACCAATACGACATCACCATTCCCAAGCGCGATTTCAATGCATTCCTGCTTTCGGTCGGCGCCGGATTTCAGATCAATAAGAAGCCGCCTGAAAAGAAAGTGGTACAGAAAAAACCTGCGCCCGTTGACGAGGGGCTTCCACCGATTCCGCAAGTTAAAGGGAAGATTCGTTTCGAAGTGGCTGCCGCAGACGGCATTCCGCTCAAGGACGTCACCTATAAGATCACCAATGCCAGTGGCGAAGTTGCAAGTGGAACGACCGCCAATTCATCCGGAGAGGTACAAGATCTCCTTCCGGGAACCTATTCAACGCACGTTGGGGCTGAAGGCTATGAGCCTAAGGAAATCAATGTTGTGCTGGGTTCCGGAGGCGTTAGCCGCGTCCGCGTCATGCTGATCACCAAGACAGAACTTGAACTTCGCGGCGTTATCGAAACAGGCATCATCTTGTTTGAAGTGAAGAAATCCGTGATTTCTCCTGAGTCCTACCCCATTTTGGACAAGGTTGTAGAAATCATGCGCTACAATAAATCGATTCAGGTACTCGGCATCGAAGGCCACACTGACAGTGTGGGTCAACGATTGACCAACATCAAGTTATCTCGTGACCGTGCAGAGGCCGTTAAAACGTATCTCGTCAGCAAGGGAGTTGCCGCGGAACGCCTTGAATTCGAAGGATACGGCCCAGACCGCCCCATCGCATCCAACAAAACCAAAGAAGGAAAAACAAAGAATCGCCGCGTCGAATTCGTGCTGAAGGCAGTAAAGGCTGAGCCGGCGAATTAAACTGGCGGCTGCCTGACAATTTCTGACGACAATCATCCTAGACTCTTCTCCTGCTTCGGAGCCACCAGTGGCTTCGAGGTGGGAGCGTCCCACCTGAGCACAAAAGAAGGAACCAATTCCACGCACACATTCTGGTACCAAAGCGACATGGCGCGGTAACACTCCTGTACCAATCGCTCTCAGAAAATGATGCGCAATCTTCGCCCCCCCTCAGAATGATCGAACTTTGCAGGCTTTTGTTCCGACAGTCTGACGCTCCGACAGTTTGGCCTAACAATTGCTTCGCGCTATTCGGGCCGTCGCCCTTCACACTCGGAGGTTACAAACATGCTACTAACTTTACGTTCATCGTTTCGCATGTCATCTGTGCTTGCCGCCACCGCCATGATCGGTTCTGCCGCTTTTGCGGAACACACCACCCCAGAGACCGTAGAAATAGAAGGCGTCGCCTATGAGGGAAGCGGATGCCCCGAAGGCTCCGTTGGTTCGTACATTTCTGAAGACAAAGAAGTCATGACATTGTCCTTCGATCAGTTCTCGGTCGCTTCCGATGGTCCGGCAATGCCGCGCACGCTGAAGCAGTGCAACCTGCATGTCCACTTGCACGCCGCTCCAGGCTGGAGCTACGCGGTGTTTGCGATCGAACACCGCGGGTATGCTCGCATCGACAAGGGAATCAGTGCCGAACTAAAAACAGCCGCACGTTTTGGCGAAACGCAATCTCTGCGTGACTTGGGTGCGTCGACGTTTCAAGGACCGCTGGTATCTGATTATCTGAAAAGCAGCGAAATCGTACTCGCTGAGGCGCAATGGTCTCCCTGTAGCGCAGGCAGCAGTGATGATCATTTAAATATATTCACCACTGCAACTGTTGCTCGCACCGGTGACAGTCTTGTGCAAAACTTGGTTCTTTCCAGCCGAGCCGCCCGCTACGCTGAGCAAAATTTAGAAAAGCCTGTGACCGCGATGAAGCTCGTACGACAAGACTCTGCAGCAGCTTGCGTCCTAAATCGCTCCTTCGGCTTCACAGACACTCGCGTCTGGACAAACTTCGGTTGCCGCGGGGAGTTTGCCGTCACCGTCTTAAATGAACCTACACCAGACTCTTCCGGGGCGCTGTTGACGGTGGACACGATTGATGGTCAAGCGTATTCCCAATTTCACCTCGCTTGGCGCAAATGTGATGTCGGTCAATGGATACAGAGCGACGGCAAGAAAACTTGCGATCAAGTGTGTAAGCTAAGCGGCAAGCGTGTAGGGAAAGAAGAACTGAGTGGCGCGCAGTGCGCTTCGGGCGAGTCTCGCCCCAATGGTGCCATCGCTGCGGGGATTCAGTTTCCCTTGGGTTGTTGGGGAGGGTGCTCCGCTATGGGTGAAATTGCCAGCGCTCCGATTGGTTTGTTCTGCTTTGCTCCTGGTCAAAAGCGAGACTTCGATCGCACCGACCGAATCGCCGCGTGCTATTGCCAATAAAGAGAGATTGACCCCGACGCCCGTGTTCGCGGCATCGAATGTCCTGTCCCTTCATTTCCCCGCCCCAAAAAAGGAACCTCCGCCCTCTGGAGGTTCCTGTATGTGCCGACATTGCAAATCTGCTTACATTATGAAACGTGGTGTGATTGCCCGAACGCAGGGCAAACCTCGCAAATTCTGCTTGACGAGAACATGCGACCCATGTGGATTTGAGGACGGCAAAGACGTCCCAGCTCCCGCGGAACGGGCCGGTTCAAGAACTATTTATTTCCGAAAAAAATGGCTAACAAGTGCATAACAAGCTGCTGCAGGTGCGATGTATACACCGGCCGCTGAGTCCATATTTCTCTCAAACCACTTGTCTACTTTTTCGATTGTATCTGGCTCCCGCTTCTGTGGTGGTGGCACATACCGGTCAGCAGCAACTCTTGGTTCATATGCAGGTCTTGGTTCTGGAAAAGTCCGCCGAACTTCCTCGATATTCGCGGCCGCGGGTCGCACGACGGTTTTTTTGCGGGTGGCAACCTTTGCAGGCTTCTGTACGGCAGGCTCGACCACAGAAACGTTTTCATTAGCATTGGCAAAAGTAACGATGGGCACTTCTCGTTCCATGCCAGTGGCAGGATCCTTAGCTTTTCCCGTCTTCACCTTGACGTTCTCGGGCAATGATTCGTCAAGAGCATCAACTTCCGCAACATATACATACTTATTTTCCCGTACTGACGACGATACAATTTTTTGATCTTTGCTCTTCCCAGGCTCAAACCCCAGTCGCAGCGAAAAATCGATTGCATCGCGGTCGGAATCAGCAAGCGCAACGGCGACTTTGTCACATTCAATGAGCTCAACCACTGCACGAACCAAATCGGTACCGTATTGACGCCCCTCAGATTCCGCATGAACGAAGAGCTCGTTGATAAACGCTATGTTAGAGGCTTCACCTCGTCCTTTTCCAGTTCTTGTGGTTACACTCGCGTATCCTACGATCTCTCCCTTTTCATTTTCAATAACGATGACATCTTTGTTATTGAATCGTCGCACAAATTTGCCATACGCTTCTATCGGTCCTGAAAAATGCGAATTATGAATGTCGTAGAGTTTGCCCGCCACACTCATCGCATTCGCGATGTAAGCGTTCCTCTTCTGTTTCGCATTCGCTACCGGCACAACCAAAGAAAACGAAACCATCGCCAAAAATATTAAAATTTTTCTCTGCACGTTATGCTCCATCCATGATCGTTTATTAGCCTAAAACCCAAAGCCAATTCGGAACCAAAGATAACTTACGCCGCCAAATGAATACAGTTTAACGTATTCTTTCGCGACACCGCGCGCGTCATCGATGGTGTCATTGTCGTATGCTTCGGTCTCGTCATGATTGGTGTTGCTCAGCGTTTGCAAGTAACCGATCCATTCGAAGCCAAACATGAAATTACTAAAACGAAAATTGTTACCAACAGACAGGCCGCCAAACATCTGATCGTTGTATCCGTGGTAATGCACCTCAACATCTTGACCTTCGTCTTCTAAATGCGACGAATATTTGACCACGCCCTTGCCGACCAAAGTCGTAAGATGAAAGGATCCTCTCATCGGGTAAAATCTCGCGTAGGCCATTTGCGCCGTACGTTCAATCTTTCCAGCCAAAACGGAATAGCTGCTTTCACCATCCGTTGCATCGGGGGTTGAAACACCAAAATTACTTTCCGCCTTGGGTACATAGGCCGCCCCCAGCGCAAGACCCGGTCCCAAATTGATTTCGGCCTCAGCACCGGTGAGATTGCCCAGCCCTTGCCCGCCAGTAAAGTACTGCACGGAAATGATCGGAACGTCTTTTTCCGCACCCCATGCGAGTCCGCTCGTGACAAGCGTTGCCAATATGATCCACACCGTAGATTTAGTGACTGACACCATGGTTCACTCCTCCATGTTTTGGCGAAATGATCTTATTACTCGCTGCCATCTTGCGAGGGCAGATTTCTGACAATGATTTGTTTGGCTCCGATATTTGCATCCATAGATCATAATTATGTACACCCCGAGACAGACCGGAAACTTCCAAATACGTGCCAACGCGATGCGGTTCTTTTTGAAACGCCTGTCCCCACCCAAGATCAGAGAACGATTGCGCGGCGTCTTCGACAAACATGGGATAGAAACCCTTCTCGACCTTTTCCTGTGGCACATGGAAGGTCATGGCGAAATCATGATCACGCATCCGCCCCTTCATACGGTAAACGCAGTTCCCAAACTGGCAAAACTTCAAACCTTCGCCCGCCAGCGCTTCTGGCCCCTCTTTGATTTTTTCAGCATTCAACTTGGGGATCATTGAATCATCAACGGTCCACGTGAGTTCTTTAGGATTGTCCTGCCACGTGAACAAGATCCCTGTGGACGGATTCACTCGCTTATTTACATCGATCGGAAATGTCATCGCCAACGGCAGATGCACGGCATCGCGGTAAAACGTCACCGTCGTCTCCGCCTGCATGTCGATCTTGAAAAAGAGCAGACTTAGAAAGAACGACAATTGACCCATCATCCCGAGCGGTCCCGGGCGAACATTATGCAACTCGGACGTAACGTCCGAACTATCAAAAAGAACGTTGAAGAATCCCTTGATATCCCCGCGCATGGTCAGATCTGCTTTGCTAGCGATCGGAAACTTTTTCGCCGCGTCGTTAGGATTTAGATCGATGGTTGTAAATACAAGCTGATTGTCCGGCACATAGTTATAGGTGAACAACGGCGCCATAACGCGATGGCCCGCAAGATCGTGCGTCGTGCGATGGGCAACGGGCGATGGTGCTGCGACATCTTTGGTTTCGTCACATGCCATTAGATACGCATAGCGATCAATGGCATCACGGCTGCGCACTTCGATCATTTCTTTGGCGGCACAAGGCCACGGATCTTTACTGGTCCACTGCGGACCAAAGTCTTCTGCACGCAATGAAATGCGATCGCGTTTCTGAATGGCGGACGACATCACCGCCGTTAATTCGGCGCCTTGTGGAAATTGCAAAACACCTTTTTCATCAACCGGATCGACTTGCAGTGGAATCACCTGCCACTGTCGCGTTTGCCCTTTTTCAGCGGTTGTTAGCGTTTGGGCGCGAAGTCTTTGGCGCGGAATGTTTTTGAGCGTTTCCCACTTGGCCTCGTTTGCCTGCGCAATCAGGGGACACGCGCCTGCTTGATCCGTAACGAACAGCAACAATTGAATAGCTAAAGACACCAGCAGATAATTGAGGCAAAATGTTCGGTAAGATGAGCCAAAACCGTTATACATGGAGCTCCCTGTGGATCAACAAACGGCCAACATCATCACGCAATTTTTTGCATTGATTCTTTCTTTGAGTCTGCATGAAGCGGCGCACGCTTTTGCTGCCAAGATTCAGGGTGACGATACCGCCGAACGCGAAGGACGTTTGACGCTCAATCCCTTCCCCCATTTGGATCCCATAGGCACCGTGCTTCTTCCGTTGATGATGATGTTTGCGGGCGGCGGATTTTTTGGTTGGGCCAAACCCGTTCCCGTTGATGATCGCAATTTCAAAAGCCCACGCCTTGCCAATGCGCTGGTTTCGCTGGCTGGTCCGTTTTCCAATCTGGCTTTCTCTGTGTTGGCGATGCTTGCACTTCATTACTATTCATCCCATCTGTCAGAATCAATTCGTCCTGGTCATTTCCTCTATCCGACGGTCAACCTTCTCCAGTCACTGGTGCTCGTGAATGCCGTGCTTGCATTCTTCAATCTCGTTCCTCTGCCTCCGCTCGACGGCGGAACTTTCCTAGGCTCTCTTCTCTCCGGGCGCGCACGCGAAGCTTGGCAACAATACATCGAGCCAATGGGCTCTTGGATCCTGCTTCTTGTCGTCATCTCCGGCGGTCTATCGTTCGTATCGGTTTTCACTCGCACATTCATCATTGCGACCAGCGAAATGATCGCCAATTCGTTCTGAGTTGGCTCCTAATGAGCTAACCTGAACCTCGATGACGGCATGCCCACGCCCGGTCGATACCACGCCAAGTCAGCGGCAATATTTCGCCCCGTAAAAATGCGCTTGTGATTATCAACCACCATTTCGCGACCGGACGCATCGTATTGCCGCCCTATGAATTCCAACCAGTCTCGCCCCTCACTACGCCAAAAAACGATGTGACGCGTGTCGCGGCACTTGAAGTAGAATACGTTGCCGGAACGTTTGGTTCCTCTCATGAAGCATCCGTAGTTTTCGGAAAGAACCTTGACCATCACCCAATAAAGCCGATCGGCATCAGCAATGCGATCGCGACTTGCACCGAAAATGGTCGTATCGCCGATCTTGCCCAAGAAGCCACGCTCAAAGGATTTCATTTCGGTGATCGGACGGTAAGTCGCAAGGCGCGACATTTCAGGATGGTTACGCACATCTTGCGGTAGACTTTGGATTCGTGACCAGAAGTTCTGCCGCCAATCAAATTCTGGGCGCTTTACCCAGGACTCGTCGTGAACAATATCAGCCCAGTCCGAATCGATAACAAACGGCGCTTTGGGAATAATCGGCTCCGTCGTCGCACATGCCCAAAGGGCAACGCACAACCATGGCAACACCAAGGCTCGTTTTGTCGTTGAATTCAAGTCGTTTTCTCCATGATCTATTCTAACATGTAACTACCCCCACTTTCGGTTCAACAACTTGATCTCATTGCATTACAAAGGAAAAACTGAGATAGTTTCGATCACACAATTTTCCATCGGAAAGACTTTTGGCACGACTGAAAGCAACATTTGCCCAGCTAGCATTCTTGCTATTGTCACTGGGTTCGTGGAACAGCCTCGGGCAAACGTCCGTTGCCATCGAGCCTCTCGAATCGACGTTGCATCCTTATGACCTTTCAGGAACCAAGGGACGTTATGTTGCCGGATTCTTCCATGTTTCCTTGGCGCAGCTCGATGCCAACTCACAGTGGCAATGTTTGTTGTGTGACCCGCAGCCAACTTGGGAAGACGCCAAGCTCCTCGACAAAAAATCCTTCGGCAATTCAACTTCCGTATTGAAAGTTCGTTTGAACAAATTGGCACGTTGGGCTGACGGTACACAAATCACCAGTTGGGACATGCGCTTTTCGCTCGAACTTGAACAAACGCGTCATCCAAACGTTCGCAGTGAGATACAATCAATCATCATCAACGACAAGGACGCCTCCGAGTTTTTCGTCGTCTTCAAACGCAAATCGTACGACTACTTGCAGTACCTCTCGTTCCCTGTCATTCCCGCATCCATTGAAGAACAGATCTGGATCGAATCTGGCAAGTCACTCGTCGATTACATCAAGAAGTCCAAGTATTCGACCGATCCGTTCTTGCCGTCACTGTATGCGGGACCCTTCGTTCCCAGTTCCCGCAACAGCAACGAATGGAAGTTACGCGGCAACGAACGCTACATTAAAGGCAAGCCAAAACTTGCAGAGCTAGTATTGCGCGAGATACCGTCCACAAGGCAAACGGCAATGTCTGCCGCAGACATTGTTCCCGAAACATTTCGTCCAGAACAAACGGCACGTGCCGAACGCGACACAAAGCTCGCTGGCAAGAACGTTTTGAAGTCCGTCACCAACAGCTGCGATGTTCTGATTTTCAATTTGCGCAACCCCGACTTCACTGATAAGCGCGTGCGACAGGCGATGACGCAATTGATCGACCGCAAAGGCATCGCAGAGTCTGTGACACGGGCGGTATCCATTGATCCGCCACAAAATATTCCATTCCCTTTCCCCACATGGCCTTGGCAACACCAGCCAGAACAGGCTGCTCAATTATTTAAGTACCTGCGCTGGAAGCCAAACGCCAACGGCCTACGCGAACGCGACGGTCACATTCTTGAAACTAACATCACAACCAATCAGAGTTCACCCCACCGGCCCGCTGTCACCGACAAACTCATCCAGTTATTTTCGACCTCAGGTATCCGGAGCAGCAAGAGCCTGCAAACTGACGACACGTTCTTCCGTTCAACGATCAACCGTGCCGACTTTCCCAGCCTTGCTTTGGCAGGATGGCAATTGGGCGATGCCGAAATACCCTATTCGTTCTTTCACTCCAGCCAAATGCCTAGCAACGAGAATAACTACACGGGCCAGAATACTTCGGGCTGGCACATCGCAGAAGCGGACGAAGCCCTACAAAACATGTTAAAGGCGGAAGACGCCGCTACATTCAACCTTGCACACCAAGCTTTTTGGAAGCTATTCGCTACCGAGATTCCCGCTGTTCCTCTTTTTTGGTACGAAGCGATCGCCCACGTTCCTTCAGACCTAAAGGGATACGCCGTCGGCATTCATGAGCATGCACCGTCAAGCTCTCTATCTTACCTATGGACGCGCTAGTCTAGTCAGTAACTGCCAATCAATTTGTCAAATTTTTGCACACAGTGTCAGACTGCTAGACTATTTTGCGCGGACCAGCGCGTCGCCCCACTTTCAGGTAATGGCTGAATAAACACTGTTATTTCAGGACATTACGCCCGTACCCATCCTACGCCGACACTCGTGGACAAACATGGCCTAAACCTTGCTCTAAGGGGGATGTGCCCGATTGATTAGTTGTGGAGCTGATTTTACTGCAACTGTAACTGAGTTCTGATGGAAGGGTGGTTATTGCCATGAAAAAGATTGCTGGCCTTATTGCAATGTCCTTGATCTCCGTTTCTTGTAGCGATCTCGTGATCCGCGTACAGAAGAAATCCAAACAAAGTGAAGTCAAAGGCGTCTCTGATCAAGAGAAAGCAAGTTCGGTTCAAGAAGTTGAAGATTTCTTGAGCGATATGGACAATCTTCGCGCCGTGGCATTTGACTTACTCATGAAGCAATTGAAGGGCAAAGACTTCCAATCAAGCGTACGCACCGCTGTACGCGAACTTCGCGCAAACATGATTGCCGAAGCCAAGAAGAAGCACAATACAGCGACTTTGTCGCTCGATACATCCTTGATCGCATGCAAAGCTGACAAGCTTGATTTGAACTACGCTCAGTCGCAGAAGTATGTCGGCGTAATCCTTAAGAGCGCCATCCTTGCAAAGCTGGGCGATGCCAACGTTAAGGCATTGAACTCCAAGTTGGCCGACGAATCATCTGCGATCGCTCAATTGATCTTGAAAGAGATTGGCGTGAAGATCGAAGGTAAGTCAAACGTCACCCGCGATGGAGATGTTGTTACAACTGATGGCGATTTCAAACTTAGCCTCGTACCTTTCTCGGATGACTCCGCTGAATTGCAAGAAAAAGACGCGAAAGAATTCTTGACCTTGAAGTTTGTCCGCGTTGCTGACGGTGACTATGCTGGCACATTCAGCGCAGACATCGGCGCAAGTGAGCTCGTTGGCAGTGAAACAGTTCAATATGAAATGTCCCTCGACGTATCCAACGGAAAAGTTAACGGCCTGACCGAGTACAGCTCGCAAATGACTGTCGGCATCAAGGAACAAGCACCAAATCTACTCCGCAAGTTGACCGTGACTGAACTATCAAAGAAGAAGTACCAGGTTGTTGACTTCATCAACGCCTCTGGCAAAGAAAAGCAGAACTCGTTCGTTGCTGACTTGAACCTCGCCGGACAGTGCAAAGTTGATGACAAGAAATCCGACGACAAGAAAGTTGACGACAAAGGTAACGATGACAAAGGTGGCGACAAGAAAGACGACGACGTCCCACCACCTGTTAAGAAGGTTGATGACGATTCATCGAAAGATGACGACAAGAAAGTTGATGATAGGGACGATGACTCCAAGGTGAACAATCCAGGTCAGAATCCCAACCAAAATGCAGGACAGAATCCAGCGCAGAAATAACTGCGCTCCTACAGAATCTAGAAATCTTCACTCCTAGAAGATTGTGTTGCTCAGTAATCACCCCGCCGGAAATGGTAAGACCATTTCCGGTATTCGCTTTTAGAGCAGCTCCAATAGCCGCCGATGATTGCCATCACCAATCACAGCATCGACGATTTCTCGCACAACTGGCTTAGGACAATAGCCGATGCCCAGACCTGCCGCCTTTAGCATGGGAATATCGTTTGCACCGTCACCAACGGCGACGCAATGGGCAATGTCCCAGCCAAATTGTTCGCAGGTCGATTCCAAAAAATTTCTTTTGCCCGGCGCATCGACGATCTCTCCCAGAAGCTCGCCGGTAAGTTTGCCTCCAGCAATACCCAGCGTGTTAGCGTGGATGCCACGCAAGCCAAATCGTTTCTGCAGGGCGGTTGCCATTTGCACGAATCCACCTGACACCAAAAACGCTGGGATGCTTGCTCGTTGCAACGATGAAAGCAATTGTTCGATGCCATCATTCAATGTCAGTCGTGCCACGACCGCATCAATCGTAGCTGCGTCCTTTCCCTTCAGTAACGCCACACGCTCTCGCAGCGATTGCGCAAAGTCCAACTTTCCGCCCATAGCTGCTACGGTCATGCGCTCGATCTCTTCACCCACACCCGCAAGATGCGCAATTTCTACGAGAGTTTCTTCAGCGACAATCGTCGCATCCATGTCGAAGAAGAACGCCTGCGGCTTGAATGACTGCGGAGCAAGCAGCCAACTTGCCGTTTCGTCGCGCATGCGTCGCAGACTTTCCTTGAGAGTTGCCAGGGACTTCTTATCACTCGTAAAAGAAATCTCGTGGTCATTCGCCGATACTGAATGTTTCGGCAAAGAGACTTCTGCCGTGATGCGCTGGATGTCACCGATAAGTCGATAGGAAGTTGTCATGATTTGATCCGTCCTTATCCGGCCAGATCCAAATAGGGCATCCATGAATCATCGAGGTCTTGCTGCCAACGTTCAAGCCACTCTCGCCACGTCGGTCGCCTCGGCCGGGAGCGCAACAACATCCCCGCTTCTGAGGGAGTGCGATTGCCTTTTTTGCGGTTGCAGTCCGCACAACTCGTCACGATGTTGTCCCACGTTGTCTTACCACCGCGCGAAGCAGGCATAACGTGATCAAGCGTCGCTGCCGCCGCGCTGCAGCGCAGGCCGCAGTATTGGCATTCAAAACGATCGCGCACAAGGATGTTCTTACGCGTGCATTTCACGACGCCAAACGTTCGCACCACACGCACGTACCTCTTGAGTCGTACGACACTTGGCATTTCGAAGGAGGTTGAGATGGTGCGAATAGAACGATCGGAATAGGTGGCAATTATCTCCGCCTTTTCAGAGAACACCAAGCAAAGGGCCCGTTCCCAACTAACGAGCTGCATAGGCTCATAGCCGGAATTCAGGATCAGTGTCCGCATTCACCCTCCCGATCAATGCTTCCATTGTAACACAGTCTGCATTGAGGGTTGGGGAGTCACTACGAGGCAAAAGCTGCGCTTGGATCATGCCGCCACCCAAACATTGTCCGTCCGGTCGATAAAACACGCAGAATTGACCAGTCGCAAGTCCGCGATCCGGCTCAGACATAGTGACCATCCATCTCTGTTCGCCTAAATGATCAACTTGGGCGTTCACCATGCGCGGTCCGTGACGTACTTTTATGCGCAAAAGGCTTGATTCTTCGGGAGTCTGCAGCCAGTTGGGGGAATCGACGATGAATCGATCCTTGAGAAGCGATGATTCTTCATCAGCATGTGCAACGTAAACGATATTCTCATGGATGTCTTTGCCCGCGACAAACCACGGTCCACCGCTAAGGCCGAGACCCTTGCGCTGACCAACCGTATGGAACCAAAATCCTCGGTGCTCTCCTAAAACTTTGCCGGTAGAAACGTGCACGATTTTGCCAACGCGGTCACCCAGATGGAATCGGATGAAATCGTTGTACGGTATCTTGCCTAAGAAACAGATGCCTTGGCTATCCGGGCGCTTCATCGTTGGCAAACTGCGAGACTCGGCAATCTTACGCACCTCTGCCTTGGGGAACACGCCCACGGGAAACTCACAAAGATCAAGTTGCCGTTGCGAAAGATGCGACAGGAAATACGTTTGATCCTTTACAGGATCGACCGCCTGCAGCAACCGCGCGTGACCAACTGAACGATCCACTATCGCGTAATGACCGGTGATGACGCGATCAACACGCTCTCCCATCAGATCGAGGAATGCACCAAACTTGATTCGCTGATTGCAAAAGATATCAGGACTCGGTGTGCGTCCTGCTTTGAGTTCGTCGATCACATACGACACGACGCGCTCTTGGTAAGCGGTCTGCAATGATATGACCTCGAGCGGAACGCCCAAATGTTCGCACACTGCACGCGCATACTTGAGATCTTCTTCCCATGGACAATTGCCAAGATGTGCAACATCGTCTTCAAGCCAAATCTTGAGGTAGTAAGCCGTGAGATTTTGGCGACCAGATTCCCGCGCGAGCGCCAACGCGACGGAGCTATCGACTCCACCGGAAAGCAAGACCGCGGTACGCATTGAATCTGACACCATCGCACAAACTCCTCTTCGGGCTGCTTTTGTCACGCAACCCCCTTGTCTTGCTACTGTTTTTTCCTGAAATCCCCTGCCGAGAACAAGCGACTTGCACTACTCCCCCATTTTTACTAAACATAATAGCTAGTTAGCGGACAGATCGCTCAGCGTTGTGAAAGGGATTTCATGGACTACGAAAGCCAAATTGCCCACATCGAATCGGTACTTGCATCGACCCCAGAGGCCCCTTTGGCCCAGCAAAGAATCATGACCTTCCTACACAACCAGAACAGCCTCTATCACTGGGTAGGGATTTATCATTTGCATGGACAGACGTTGAAGCTCGGAGCCTTTGCCGGACCTTCCACCGATCACCGCGAAATTCCTGTGGGCCGTGGCGTATGCGGAACCGCTGTTGCCGCAAATGCCGATCAGATTGTTGATGATGTGAGTGGTTTGACAAACTATCTTGCCTGCAACCTCGACACGAAATCAGAAATGGTGGCGTTGATAAGATCAACAGATGGGACGATCCTCGGCCAAATCGATATCGATGGTAACAAGATTGCCGGCTTTCACGCAGCTGAGCAAAAATTCGTGCGCAAAATTGCCGATCTACTTGGCAACTCTTTGCAAGACTTCAACGGCGAGTGAAGCGTTTGTTTCAAAACTGATCCCTAGTTGTGGATGTGCAACCGATGTGGTTGCCGATCCAGATATGCAGGCTGGGACGATCACTTAACACCCTTGTAGTTTGGGTTTGGGATCCAGCTGTCCGGCAGAACCACTTCTCTTCCTAGCAAATCCAGCGTCACCTCGCCGATTCGTCTGATTCGTTCAGTAGGAATGTGCCGCGGGATCGCAATTTCCGCTTCGCCTCTAGGAAGGCGAGCAATGGCCTTCGGAGCATACAGGTCTGTCGGAAAGCCCGGTACACCATCGACTTCAACAACTAGCCCGCCCTCCCGCGCAAATTCGACTGGAGTCATCTGTCCAGAGCCGCCACCACGACCGGGTGTCGGTGCTAGCCCGCAGAATGCAGAATCCTCTGCGCCCATCACATGAGCTGCGATGTCAATGTTCGTTCCGCCCCCAGCGATACCATTTTGGATAATATTCTCCACCGTCGTATGTCTAATCCCGTGAAAGCCATGAGATGGAATGGCTTCGACGAGTGTTCCCGCTTCCGATATAGCTTGAATATTCCCGGATGCTGAGCGTGGAAACACTGACGGCGGATAGAGTTCACGGCTGAGAACCAAGTCTGGAGACACATCGGCAGGGTTCGGTCGATCAGCAGAAGCAGCGGCAACTTTCAATCTATCCAATGCTTCACATGAGTTGGCCTGCCCTCGGGCGATGGACGACAACAACAGCAAAAGCAATCGTAAAAAATGCAACTTTCTCGCAATCACGAATTTGCACTGTGCACAGTTGTTGGACTCGCTTAACACTGATTTTCCTTCTGATGGCTTTACCCGCGACGTCGAGGGCTCAAACTTCACTACATAATCAAATGATGCGATCGTTCAGAAAACTGAAGGACACCAATTCTCAGCCAAAACGATGAATCCTTCGATTATTTCTGCTGCAAACAATAGACCCTGCTCATGGTGCCGCAATCCACATTCTTTGCAGCTTCAATCCACGCAAGATCCGCACGCGCTGCATTGCCCACGCTCGCTCTGACAACTGCAGCACTGGCACCGCGGGTAAAATCATTGCATGCTTGAAACGTATGATGACTGCCGTCGAAGAATGCTCCAATCATCACTTGTCCATCTTCAGACAAATCCTTTCCGGTTTCATCGTACTTTATGGCCGCTTTATGCGCCGCTGTCCAAAACTCTGCCTCAGTCAACGCGATTACGTCGCCCTTCTTGTTATAGACTTTACCTTTGACTATCGCATGCTTCCTTGCATTGGCATTAACTAATGATAGCACCGAGCGGAACGGTCCCGTAATGTTTGCTTTCGTGGCTACGTCAGTACACCATGCATCGGCCGCCGATCTTCCGCGAAGATTGCCGAAGCGAATGTCGCCCGTCGATTTGAATGACGATGCAAAAATGATCTGCCCGTCGTTCGTGTTCGTCGTTCCACTGTTACCCGACCGCGTAGTTGTAGTGGTCGATACACTCGAACCATTGCCATTTCCACTCCCACTCCCACTTCCACTTCCACTTCCACTGGTTGCTGGCTTGGATGCCGCACTGGCTTTTTCAGTCTGCTCTGCGACCGCTTGCTCCATACCGACGAATCCAGTGGGAGCGGAGCATGCAAACTTCACACTGTCCAAGGCCTTGGTAACAGTGGCGTTTTCGCCTTGCAACTTCTTTCGACATTCCATGTCACCTGTAATCAAAACTGATTTCAAATCCTTTACTACACTGATGACGCAATCGCCGATAACGGCGCTGGAATAGTCATTATCTCCGATTGACATGACGACGTTGTTTGCGCCAATGGATGAGTCGCGTCCTTCTGCCGGTGCAATACCACGAATGGAAATGCCGACAGCGTTTAGTACATTCTGCGCGTCACAACTGAGATGCTGGATGTTGACACTCATCGCGTCATTCGCTACCTCGCATGTCGCGGGTAACGTTACACCCTTGGGTGGAGCCACCAAATCCGCTGAAGTCACTTTTGCAAATGCAGATGTTGGCAACGATGGGCCGCCGCGACCACGCGTTTGTGTTTTAACTTCGTCGATGCTTCGGGCAAAACTCACCACTTTGCCTGCAGGTGGATTACAAGGATCAACTTCAGCTTCACCAGCAGCTAATGTTACGGTGCAACTCAAAGTTTCGGATTTGGCAATCATGGATTCGCGCAACACTTTGGGATGCTTCCACGTGTATGTGGTGGTCTTAACAAGAACCGTTTCCTGACCTCGTACTTCTTTCGAAGTACAAACTGTTTTATCCTTAGAACTCGATTTGAAAATTTCCCCGACGTCTTCTGTGCCTTGGCTTTCCGTCTGGCATTTACTTGCATCCGTTTGCGCGTCACACACAGGCGGCACCGTGCATTTCTCGTTGCGAAAACTCACGAGTCCGGCGTTTGTCTCGCGCACACGATAGCCACATGCCGCGGTGCTTTGATAGGTTGCAACCACGAGCGATTCTCGCGAGAGCTCAGCCGAAAAGTCAGCGGGTTCGGTTACAGCACTTGACCATGATTTGGATTTGCTAGATGACTGCAGCGTGTCGCCGATCTTTGGATCGTACTTGGGAGGCGTGGGGGCAGAGTCACCATCGCCTGCACCGCCTGTTCCAGTTTCCTCTGGTAAGGGATCATTTCCCTCTCCGCCCTTTGGATCCGCTTTTTGCGTCGGTTTCGTAACGACTTCTGACGAGTAGCCGCCCTCAGAATCCTTTTCCTTATCTTCTTTGCACGAAGCGGAAAAAATCACAGCAGCGACAATTGAAGCCTTCAGAAAAACAGTCATTTTTGAACCTCATATGGATATGATCATTTTAGCAGGTTCGCATCAATGATTGTACCCAGGCAGCGCATAGAGAAACGCCGCATACCCCAATGAGATTCACTCAGATTTACGTAACGATTTGCAATTTTCTCAATTCTTCAATTCGGTAGCCAACAAGTCGTCGATGGTTTCGCGACGGCGAATCAACTTTGCATTTGCTCCATCCACCAAAACTTCCGCTACGCGCGGGCGCGTGTTGTATTGCGAACTCATACTCATGCCGTAGGCACCGGCATCTTCAACAATCATTAAATCGCCAGCATCAGCTTGCGGCAACATGCGACTCAACGCCAAGTAGTCACCCGTTTCACAAACGGGACCTACCACATTGGTCGAAACCATCTGCTGTCCACGATCGCTTGCCATAAGGAAGCGGATCTCATGATGAGCGTCATATAGAGTGGGGCGAATCAAATCGTTCATGGCAGCGTCAACGATAACGAAGTCTTTCCGCGGCGTCTTCTTTCGCCCGAGAACTGTACCGAGCAAAACTCCGGACCGAGCCACTAAACTGCGTCCAGGTTCTAACACCACTCTCTGCTGAAAACCCTTGGGCAAGTTGCGAAAAATCGCCGCACAAAAATCGGCAATGTCCGGCGCCGGACGGCCGTCGTAGCTAATGCCAAAGCCACCACCCAGATCCAATACCTCAGGGCTGAGTCCCATTTGCATGGAGCGATCATTCAATGCGACCATGCGGCGAACCACTGTATCAGTCACAGAAACATCCAAAATCTGACTGCCCACGTGGCAAGAAAATCCGACAAACTTCAAATTTTGCATCAATGACACATTTGAAAGCAAAGCAAATGCTTCGTCCTCAGGCACGCCAAACTTATTTTCGTAAAGCCCTGTCGCGATTTTAGGATGCGTCGCTGCGGAAATGTCTGGATTGATGCGGATGGATACGGGGATCTTTCTTCCTAACTTCGCACCTTGGCGCGATAGTGCAGCCCATTCAAATGCAGTTTCAACGTTGAACGTCTTTACCCCGACGTGGCATGCGAATTCGATTTCATCTTGCCGTTTACCCACTCCCGAAAACACGATCTTTTGCGGGTCCATGCCAATGCGGAGTGCTCGTTCAATCTCGCCTCCCGAAACAACGTCCGCGCCGCAGCCTTGCTGCCTCAGAAGGTCAAGAATCGCAAGGTTGGAATTCGCCTTCACTGCATAACAAAGCAGATGATCCACAGTACGGAGTCCGTCAGAAAACTGCTGCACACGATGCCGAATCTCAGACGCAGAATATACATACAACGGCGAACCAAATTTGCGAGCAAGTTCTCGCAAATCTACGCCCTCACAGCTCGCTTTGGTATTTGAATATTGAAAGAATGACGAACTCATTCGAGGAACTTCAATCCGATATGCCAAATGACGCCATCTTCAAGTTCAATCTTCTCCATGCGCGCCATTTCTGCTTTGCACATGATCGGCAAATCAAAGATGCCCTTCACGGGATCGATGGTTAGTTGTACTATTTCACCGGATTCAAGCGAGCGCTCCACGCGCCCCATGTATGTGACCAATAGACCGGTCCGCGACACGTTTTGTAATTCGCATTCGATGCGAAACGCAGATTCGGGCGAAGAAATAACAACCAAACCGTGTGCGGCAAAGCGAGGAGCTCGGTCCGTATCTACACCGACCGGCAGCTTACTAAGTTGACGCTTTAAAGCCGACATTCATCCTCCAACAAATCGATAACTATGATTCTAACTATTGGCCACCGTCATCGCAAGCATCCGCAACGAACGTGGGTGTTGGTTCTATGGATCCATGATGCACGAACGCAGAACTGCGTCGGTCACACTTTGCAAATATGCAGGACTGAAAGTCTCGTGGGTCAATGCCAGTACCCTCTCTGAGCAGTTTCCACTTGACGAAAACACCGCCATGCCGCGTCGCAATTCCACATCACTTACCAAAGTCCCTTCGGACGGATGAAACCAATATTCTCCTGTGGGAGCGACATCGATCCAAACAGGATCTTGCCACACGATTCGCTGCATGGAGCTCCCTCCATCCATTATGAAGAATCCGTTGGTGGTTCCACCCCATCTAATCGCGTGGCGCACCTGGTAACCACGACCGTCGAGTTGTTTGACTTTGAACTGATTGACCGCGACCGCACCCGGCACATCCATCAAATCCACATCAGCGAGCAAATGGGCGTATGCCCCCGCCTGCTGCACGACCCATACCAGATGCGTGCCGGTGCAAACGAGGTATGGATCGGATTCGCTCCCTAAACCTTTTGGCAGTGCTTGACCGAACTCTGCGTTTTCACAATTTGCTCGATCAACCAGTCTCTGTGCCAACGATTCTTCGGTTAGCGTGTCCGTCGCATCGGCGATTTCACTTGTTTCATCGAGCCAATGGATGTCCGTTAAATTGATCCGCCCCTCGGTTCGACCGGCAAGCTTGGCGTTACGCAAGTCTTGCGCTACTCGAGAGATGGTAACCACACGAGCAAACGATGAGTCCGCGGCAACCCCCGCCATTGCACCGGCCGAATCGCCACTGCTGTCTGCTGGGCAGCCCGCGCGGTCGACGCGACCGTTCAACAAAACTCCTGTGATCATTGAATGCCGCACAGATTTCACCACGAGGCCAACATCTGTACAGCCTTTGACACGCATGTTCACAAAACCAATGTCGCGAATCTGCACGTCCAACCAGCTTTCCCAAAGTGGCTGCGCCATAGAAACCTGCGCGCCAATGATGCGGAATCCATTGCCGTTCAACACCCCCATAAACGGAGCATACAAAGTCGACAACGGGAACATCTGCGACAATTGATCAACAGAAACCATCCGCAGGTCAATGTCGTTGCGCAACTCAAAGTAGGCCGTCGGTGACTGGCGCATCATGGTTAGATGAGACGCGTTACAAATGCGAAACGGAGACTCTGCGGAACCGTCGCCTCCGCACGTTTGCGAAATTAAATCGGCCACCGCATTCCCGGCCGCGTCGTTTGCTGGTTCGTCGTACACCAGTGATGCGGAGATATTGAATGCGCTTGAATTGACCGTTGTACTCCCGCTGGTCGCGCGCAAGACGAAGCCCTGTCCCACTTTGTTGAGTGCTAGTCCAGAGAAGGTGTACTCACCGCCCGACATGTTCGCTGCACTTCCACCAGTGAGTGTCGTACCTGTCGGTGGATCGGTTGCAATGGTCAATACCACCGATCCCGTGTATGAGGTAACGTGATTTCCCGCATTGTCCAATGCATGAACTTTCACCCCACTCAACGTCTGATTCACAATAGCGTTGGACGGTTGGATAGCAAAGCTCAATGCCGAGAACGATCCGGGATTTACATTAAATGCGTTGGACGTTCCTGAAGTTCGCGACGCAGCCGACGCTACCAAGGTATAGCCGGTTCCCACTTTGTTCAGAGACAGTCCAGAGAACGTAGCGACGCCCGCAGATGCTGCCACACTAGCGGTACCGGACAGCGTCGAGCTTCCGGGATTATTACCGATTGCCAATGTGACAGCGTTCGCAAACTCCGAATCGAGGATGTCATTACTATCCAGAGCACGAACCACCAAGTTCGGAGAGAAGGCCGAGCCTGCCGAGACGGTTGTGGGATGCGTGTCCCAAACGATCTTCGTCGCTGTCTGCGGTCGCATGCGAAATGCATCCGTGGAACTCGAAGTCACCCCAGACATCGCAGCGGTGATGACATAATCGGTTGCGGGTTTGTTGACCGACAAACCTGAAAATGCAACCGTTCCCGAACTAAGTTCACGCGTCAAGGTTCCTGACAGCGTTGCTGCGGACGAATTAACCGACAGTCCGATCGTTACAGAACCTGTCGAACTTGTCGTAATGTTATCGTAAGCATCCAGAGACTCCACGTTAAACGAAAATGATTCCCCATATCTCAATCCGCTCGCGGGCTGCGAAGTTACCTTCAACTTGGCAGGAGCCGCGTGCGACACAGTAAAAGCCTTACTGAACGATTCTTTGACTAAATTGGCCACCACAGACAACTTCACATCTGCATTCGCCTTTTCAATCGAAATGCCGGTGAATTTCAATGTCCCGTTCTTTGCTTTGACCTTGGTAGTTCCTTTTAGCGTCACCGCTTTGGATGCTGCGGTTGCTTTGAGTTCAACTTCTTTAACGAAGCGCGGATCGACTTTTCCGTCGGCGTTCAAAGCCGTAATGCTGATATCGGGCAACACCACTCCCGCAACCAAACTCTCCGGCTGTGTATCAAAAACAAGTCTGTCTGCAGGCTTCTCAAACACGTCAAAACTAGACGTTGCCACCTGGATGCCATCCCATTCTTGGATGTTCAGAGCAACGTCTTTTGCTAGCGAGTTTATTTGCAAGTCAGAAAATGTTGCGACGCCATCGACAGGAACAACCTTCAACGTACCAGTCATGTCCTCGGTTCGTTTTAAACCGTAGGGCGTGATGGTAACGTAGCCGTTGTAGCACTTGGTGATTCCAGATTCACCGCCCGCTTTTGAGGAAGTAGTCGTTAACGACACCCTAACCGCAGGCTCGATAAGCCAGCCTTCAATGGCCTCAGTTGGCGCATCCAATACACTCAACCCGGTTACCTGTTGTGACTTGCGACAAATGCGATTGGTGGTTACGACTTCTTCCCCCTTTACGTTTTCGCCGTCTAGGTACAACAACTGGTATTGGCCAAAGTACTTCGTTTTAAGAGTTACTTTTTCACTATCAACTTTGAACGCGCTTCGTGGCAACAAACCATAGAACGTTGCGCCCCCTTCATCTTGTCGAATCTGTTTGTAGGCAATCGCAATACTCTCGGATGTTAGTTCAATGCCGCGCGTGACATCTGGCAACAAAGGAATGCGAATGGTGAAGACATGTGATGCGTCGATCTCTTCATTGGAATCAATGATCAAGGCACTGGTAAAAGCTGTGGGACTCCAGAACGTTCGCGACAGAACCTCCTTCGATTCCGTTCCGGTCATGGTCGTGCCTTCGACCAAAGTTACATCCGCATTTTCCGAAAGAGGATTGATTTCGAAGGTCACGCTCGCACCTTTTAGCGAGCCATTGGACGTCATGTTGATGATTTGCTTCGCTCGGCCATCCCAAAGGACTTTTCCAGTCACGGCACCATCGCTATCAGGAACGCCGTCGTTGCGCTCCTGTCTGGAATCATCAACGTCTTTCGATTGGCTGAAAACTCCCGGGCCCCCACCGGTGCACGACTGCACAAGTGCCACCAAAAAAATGATGAACCCATCGGCGAATGTTCTCTTCAGGATTCGCTCAAAGTAGAAAGATGTGTTTTTTGTAAAATCCCTTTTCATAACAGTATCTTCGGTCACTCAGCTCAGAAACTGAGTCCCTTGATCCTAAGCCGCGAAATCATTGGATATTTTTCCGGCATTTTGCCGTTGGTTCCCGCGCTATTGGCTGTAAATTTGAGAGGTTGCAGCGAAAGATCAACCACTGCAATTGGTAAACTCTTCGGGAGCTTGGTCGGGATTGGTGATGCGGCAGAGATCAAGTCGGAGATCTACATCGTATGTTTCGTCTTTGCCGCTGTCGTAATATTTCGAAAGCGTGTGAATCTTGCGGATGCGCTTTTCTGATACGTTGACTTCATACTCACCCAAATTTCCAAGTGGAAAGATCTCGTACAATTCGCCTTTCACGTCTTCCGGAATGACGTACGCCATTGTGATAACAACATTACCTTCTGGAGTGGTGGTCTTACTGATGGTTGAGTTGAGCGTGAACGTCTTAAAGCCTGTAACATTTGCTGAGAAGGAAATGGGGCCTTGATCCAGAGCTTCATAACGTGATGCTGGCGCAGGCACTACCATGACGGGAACGGGGTTGTTGAATTCGAAAGTCTGATTTCCCTTTGAATTTCTCTTGGTCATCTTGCGTGCAAACACTAAAAAGTTGGGATAACTGCGACCTTCTACTTTTTCCTGCTGTTCCATATCCGCCTGAGACAAGCGCGTCGAAATCGTATCGCCCGTCTTATCTTTGAGTGAATAACTTACCGCCTTCGCTTCGCTACCGTTGGGCGCAAACAACTGAACGATGCTAATGGTCAAAGTTTTTGGTTCGAGTTTGGCGATGATGTGCTCTTGCACGTTGGCGCGACCCTTACGGTGATCGAGCGTGCCGTAACCAGAGTATTCGTTGATAGGTACATCGCTACTCGCGACCGGTCCTAGTTCGCTGGAATTTCGCTCCGTACTGCCCGCAGAGTTCGATGACTGATCGCCGTCCGCCGAATCACCATCGTTATCAAATCCGGTGGTGTTGGGATTCTCACCACGTACACCATTGGCCCCGTTGGCCCCGTCTAATCGCGGCTGGGTACACGACCAGATCACGATCACTAAACTTGCGAGTTGCATCCATCGCACGTTTGCCAAGCAGCATCTCCGTCAGAGTAATTGTGAGAATCGCTTCGGAAGAATTGGTACAAAACTTAAATCTTCGCCAAACACGATGTATACACAAATTGATATTCTGAAAAACATCACGTGTAACCATGCTCAACCATTGCGTAATAGCGTGCGCAACTTTCATTCTCAACTTTCACGGAACATCTGCCGATACGGCTTTAATTCCATTGCGTAAATTCGTGAGGCCCAAAAGATGCAATTTAGAGAAATCATCATCTCTAGCTCCCTTGTAGCATTGGCTGCCGCGTGTTCGAGCGAGAACAGCGGCGGCATCGGTGGCTACGGTGGTGGTTCATCAGGTTCAAACAAATTCAAAGGCGGCACCAAGCAGGAAATTGCGCCCGTAATTGAAGTTTCCAGCACTCCCGCTCAACCCAATGCCGGAACGATTTTTGAAGAAACCAACACCTTTCAGGCGGGCGATCAATCAATTAGCTCAGGCTGTGAAGGCCAAAAAGCCAGCCAAAGCGTTGTACCTGTAACGCAAGACTCGGGTGGCCGCGTAGTGATTCGTGGTCAATTCTGTCCGTCCGACTTCAAACGGCTCAATGTAATGTTCATCATCGACGCATCAGCATCCATCGAATCCAGCTCGAAAGATGAAACCGTAAACAATCAATGTAAGAGATTGGAAGCTGCAAAAGCGCTGTTGACTCAGATCAAAGCCGGCATGCGCAAAGGCGATCGCGTTCGCGTTGGTGTAGTACGATTTTCTACCACGGCAGAAGTCCAATCCAGCTTGACGAGCATCGAACAATTCATTGGCTTCAAAGACAATGGCACAACCTTCTGCAACCGCCAAGCAGAAGGCGCGCTGACCAACTACGAGGCCGCGTTTGTCAAGGCGAAAGAAGCTTTGACGGCTGCCGATGGCAATTCCACAGTTTACTTTTTGACCGACGGCAATCCAACCGAGCACGATTCTCCCAACACCGATGACGACGCGGCCGCGCTCAAATCGGCAGGCGATTTGAAAGCTGCAATCAAAGGTTCGATCATCAATATGCTCTATCTCGGCACGCCCAGCAGAAGCAATCTTGCACTCATGCAAAACATCGCCGGCAACCCCAGCCAAGTGCGCATTGCGGCCGATGCACAATCATTGGCTTCAGAACTTGTGAAATTTAGCTTTCCAAAATTTGCTCTTAAGAAAGAAGATGTCACCGCACAACTACAAACATTCGGTGCAGCTGCAATGGCGGTGAACATTGCCAACGTGCAAGTTTCTCCCGACAACCCGAGCATGTTCAACTACGAAACCGAGGCCTTTACACCACCCGCATCTCCGACTGCAGGTGTCAAAGCCAAACGCAAACTTGAGGTTCGCGCACCCAGCGTCGAACTCGTTTCGACCACAGAATTTGATTACTGAAATTTTGGCGAACCGACGTTTGTACAGACATCAAAACCTAAATGCAACACATTGATTTGACTGGCTGCAAAGCCAACTTTTTCCAAATCCACAGAACGATGTGGATAAGTGTGGATATTCCTCTGTCTACTTACGGCCACAAGCAATTCCTACCAATTTGCGCAGCAATTAAGCACTGCACAATAATTCGTAAAATTCTCATTAAGAATAACGGTATGCACAAAATGTCACTGATTTGAATTTGAAGAACCTGAGTTAGAATTAGGCACCTTCGGCCGCGCCGCGCGCTTGCGAGTCGTGCGTTCTTTCGCTACGGGAGAATCCGTATTCTTCTTTTGGCGAATGGCCGTTTCGTAAGGAATAGATTTCACACCTTCTTCACGAGCGGTTTCAATAAAATCTTGCTGAGAGCGCACAGGAACTTCCGATGTCATCGGCACGCGAACATAATGACCGCTTGCCTGCAAAGCCCACGACTTCTGATTGTCTGCGAGGTACGTACGCAAGATATCATTCAGAATGACCATGCGAATGGTTTCACTCTTCACGGGCCACATAATTTCGATGCGGCGATCAAAATTGCGCGGCATCCAATCCGAGCTTGCAAGATACACACGATGTTCTCCGCCCGCTTGGCAATAGAAAATGCGACTGTGCTCCAGAAATCTATCAATGACCGACACCACTCGGATATTCTCGCTGAGCATTGGCTCACCAGGCACCAAGCAACACATGCCACGTACGATGAGATCAATCTTCACACCGGCCCGAGACGCTTCATATAATTTATCAATCATTTGCTTATCGACCAGAGCATTCATTTTCGCGATGATATGTCCACCACGACCCTGCTTTTGGAACGCGATTTCCTGATCGACGAGCGCCATACATGCTTGGCGATTGCCAAACGGCGACAGTGCTAGCGACTGAAACGTGGTTGGAAACCGCGATTGAACCAATCGCTTTTCGCCTACTAAAATGTTGTAACCCGTGAGGAAGTTAAACAGGTTGCCCACGTCGGCGGTGATTTCCTTGTCACAGGTAAACATGCCAATATCAGTGTAGATACGCGCCGTCGATGAATTGTAGTTACCGGTGGACAAGTGCGCATAGCGAACGAGGCGACCTTTTTCACGACGCACCACCAATGCAGCCTTCGCATGCGTCTTGTATCCGACGAATCCATAAACGACGTTAACGCCCGCACGTTCCAATCGACGAGCCCAGACTATATTTGCCTTCTCATCAAAACGCGCCTTGAGCTCGATCACGGCCACGACTTGTTTACCGTTCTCCGCCGCCGTCAGTAAAGCATCGATGATTGGTGAATCACCGGATGTTCGATACAGGGTCTGCTTGATCGCAAGCACATCAGGATCGGTGGCCGCGGCATACAAAAAACGCGTCACTGCGTAAAAACTATCGTACGGATGGTGCACCATCAACTCACCTTCCGAGATCACTTGGAAGATATCACTGTTGTCAGCCAATCGTGCGGGAACACGCGGGTTAAACGCAGGATCTTTGAGCATGGGACGATCAATGTTGCGGAATGCAGGGCCCAAACTAGCCAAATCCATAGGTCCAGAAATCCTGTAGATATCTTCGTCAGCAACTTCCAATGCATGGCGAAAGACCATGAGGAGATCTTCGGGAATGTTTTGCGAAACCTCCAGCCTGATTACTTCTTGTTCCCACTTCTTGGTTACTTGTGAATGAACCGACGACAACAAATCGACAACTTCGTTTTCGAGCAAGCGATAATCGAAATTGCGTGTGGCTCTAATCATAAAGATGTCTTTGACCGCAAAACCTACAACAACTTGATCAAGAAACATCCGTATCACATCTTCGAGCAGGATAAATTTCATGGCACCGTTGGTATCTTCCACGCTGATCAGTCGCGGCAAGATCGATGGTATTTCCACCAAACTGTAAATCGGCTCATCAGAATGCAGGCCTTCTTTGCCGATGTCGAATACGGCAACCATGTACAAACGCAGGTTGGACAAATAGGGAAACGGATGACCGGGATCAACCGAAAGCGGCGTCAAAACGGGCGCAACTTGTTCAGAAAAGTAGTTGGCCAACATGCGGGTCTGGCCCTCCGAAAGTTCCGAGGGCGAAATGATGTGGATGTTGGCAGTTCGCAACTCATTGAGTAAGACTTCTGTGATCGATAGTACGCGCATCTGAAGCTCTTCGACCCGCTTCTTGATCAAAGTTAGGGTCTGGCTTGACGTCAGATCGTCTGGCGAGTCAACAACTGGTATCTGTTCCTGTACCATGCGCCAGAGCGCCGCGACGCGCACCATGAAAAATTCGTCGAGATTGCTGGCGAAGATGCTAAGAAACTTTACTCGCTCCAATAGCGGCACCACCGCGTTCTCGGCCTCAGCCAAAACTCGGGCGTTAAACTCCAACCAACTCAGTTCTCGGGAAAAATATCGCGAGCTCAAAATGCCCCCAAAACTCGAATCACGCCATACTGACAATATTTTATGTTTTGCGGATGGCTTTGTGGGCGACCGAACTAGCAGCTCATGCCAAGCAAGAACTGCCCAGAGCTCTATCTAAGGTATGATGCGATTGCCGCGTACGCTTTTAGACACAATTTGTTGAAACGCCAAGATCGCCCGTGCCGCACGTTCTTGGCAATCTGTGCAATCTGTGCTGAAGTTTGCTTCAACAATCTGATCCAGTGAGTGAATCAGATAACCTTCGCGCGTGATGATGGCAGGATTGCCAAATCGGCCCGCTACGAATGCACAACGTCGCGCCGTAGCTGGCTGCAATAGGGAATGACCGATGGACGCGATCGCTCCTTCCCAACCAGCCAAGTCCGCAATCGTTGATAACAGATCGTGATGAGACCCGACAACGTCAACATCCCGTCCGACGGGCGACTGCGGATCGAAGATCAACAACGGAACTCGATGCTTTTCCAAATAGTCGTACTCACCGAATCGCGGAAAGGTATGGTCACCGGTGAGGACAAATACGGCATCTTTATACCAAGGCGCATGCTCAACCTTCTTGAAAAACTCTCCAAGGCTCCAATCAGCATAATGAATGGTGTTCATGAAACCGATTTCATTGTCCGAACCGTGACCCTCAACTTGCTTAGCTGCTGGCGGCAAAATATAGGGCATGTGTGTTGTGCCCGTAAAAACAAAACCAATCCCAGGTTTTGCACCTGCATTCAACTCATCTGCAAAGACCTGCAGAGTCTCGTAGTCATATCCAAAAATCGACGGCTGGCTTGGATCATATTTGAGTTGCAGCGGAATGTCCTCCGCTCCTAGGTAACGCTCAAAACTTAGTCGCATCACCGCTGCATCCATGCGAAAAGAGCTGCGCAACGAACTTTGAACAAAGAGCGAGGCAAATCCGTTCGCCGACGCCATGCTCGCCAATGACCCGAGTCGATTGAGCTCTAAACCAGCACCCAAGTCCGGTACGCCTTTCATGGATGGGATACCTGTAACGATCGCTTGGATGCCCTCAATGCTGCGCGAACCATTGGCGTAGAAGTTGCGATAACGTGTCGACTTTTGCGCCAAAGCGTCAAAATGGGGCGTCAAACCTAAGCTTCCACCAGAAAATGAATCGATGTACTTATTGAACCAACTCTCAAGCAAGATGAAAACTACGCTTCTTTTTTGCTTTTGCGCTGCTGGACGCAACGTACTGAAAAGGGGGTATTCGGCGCCCAAGTCCAAGTCACACCATCGTAAGGCTTCGCGCGCTTCTTCTTCAGTCATAAACGTGCGCAACGAGCCCGACGTGTTGCGCATAGCGTGCCACGCGGTAAAAGCTCCGTTGAGGATCAAATCGCCGAACTGCGCACCGTCGTATGCGTAAGCATCGGCAATTTGCAAAGGCTTGCCATCGACTTTGCTCCGAACGATTAGCGTCGCCATCAACAACATCACGAGAACAGAAAGCCATCCGCCACGCACCGGCGCCAAAATCGAGGGAACAATCGCGCGCATCCACTTCACGACCACAAACATGGCAGCAATTAAAAGGAGTACCGGCACAAGAAAAGTTGACCCAGCCGTCTGCACAAAGAAACCAGCATCAGCTCCCAGCAAAAGCAACTCGTCAAACAAATGTCGCTTGGCGTAAGGAAAATATACGATGTCTCCTACGACGATCAGACCGTAAACCCAAAGCCAAAGGATGCAGCATCCTCGCGCCAAGTATGTCATCATGGCGGATATCCGCATGGGCCAAGGCGCGCACAGCAGCAAGAGAGGCACACCGAGAAACGTCAAATTCACCGACAGATCAAAGCGGGCCCCCACAAGCGTGGCCTTTGCAAAATCCGTCCAGCCGATATTGGCAAAACTCTCCGCCCGGTACGCGAGAAAAAATCCGAGCCGGGCCAATGCTGAAAAGAGCAAAACCGCACTAAGGATTTCGAGCACGACTCTGAACGATGACTTTGCAATCGATGATGTATTCAATTGCTGCCGCCTCGCTGGATCGAGAATGAATGCCTAGATTGCTGCGAAGAATCGATGAATTCGATCTTCAGTTGCATCGCGTCCGCTCGGACTTCCGCGAACCCAAAAGCTGATAGACCAAAAGGCGAGTTGCTATGTTGGCGCGAAACCGATAGCAGCTCTCCGCCGCCGCTGCCCAACACAATTTGCGCCGAGGAGCACTCAGGATCTTGCGGAGCGTGCTCCATAAAGTGAAGATGACCCGACATCCACAAATCAACACGATTGCAAAATCGTTTCTGCAAAACATACGTGCGAATCGGATCTTCTTCCCGCGGTCGTGCCGACAGTGCGCTGCGCAAAGGATGGTGCGTTGCCATCAGCGTCCACTGACTCTTTGTAGCCAGCAAATTGGACTGCAACGAATGCATGTCCGATCCGGGAAAATTCAAAATGCCATCGTAACCATTGGAGTCAACCATGGCGATGCGAAGCAAAGATCCAAAAGAAACCAGATAATGCCGCGCAGGCATGTGCCACCGTTTTACTTTTTCTTGCAGCTGAATCTGGGCTCGATAGTTTCCTTTCCAATCGTGGTTACCGAGCACAGCGAAAATCGGCACATCTTTCATGCACTCAACTTGGAAGGATTGCATGATGGTGTCGATGCCCTTCTGATCCTCGATTGACTGAATTCCACGCGGATAAGCATTGTCGCCCAACAAAATAAGTGCGTCGGGACGACCGGTTTTTTGACAGCGCCCCTCCATCGCTTGACCAACTGCAAAGGCATTTTCGTTCCCCGAACCGCTATCGCCGACCACAAAAACGGTGGCAACCTCACCAGCAAGCGGCTGTTGGATATGCAGACGATTGCCATCCCATGACACGTTGCGAGCAATAAGCCATGCGGTCGAAAATAGGATCAACAAAATGGCGACGGATCTGACCAACTTTGCATCACTCCACAGGTGTGCAATCGTTTGACTGCACACTTGAAAATAAGTACAACTTAGCCTCGAATATATGCTAACGATGGGGCATACACTATGAGAATTTCGTCTTTGTTTTTAGCAGTTTGCACAATCGCCTCCGCTTGCTCAGATTCCAAAGAAGAGTACAGAGGCCCCTATGAGCGCGTCGGCATGGCCGGAACGTGGTTGAGTTCCTGCTTCAATCACGAAGACCACTCTCATCGTAACGAAGCTGTATTCGAAGACGATACCCACACCATGGACCGACTCACCTTCGCCGCTCATGATTGTAAAGACGGTGAACGCGTCACAGTTTACCGCACCGAAGGACGTTCAGCCGGCCTCAATAACGAAGCCGACATTGATGGTTGGAAAACAATCCGTTTCACTGTTGCCGGCGTAAAATTGATGCTCGAAAGCCAAAACGTAGTCGATCAGTACAACAAGAATAACCGTTACGAACGTAACGATTGGGAGCGCGATGAGTTTTTCGACATCAGCAGCCGATCCTTTGACGGTAAAGAAGAAAAGGAGCTGACCATCGGCTCCGTTCGTCGCCACACGTTTCTAATGGAAGGCAAACAACTTCGTCGCGCCAGTTATGAGAATAACCTCGCTCTCCGAACGGACGACGTCGCCCACATTTTTTATCAGAAGGAATGATCGTTGTATCAAGCTCTGACAATTTTCGCCGGCTTTGTCGCTTCTCGCCAAATCGATTCGATTGATCGCATCATTCGCGCCATGACATGGTTCATGTTTGATCTGTGCAAGTTCCGTCGTAAGTTGATTCTTAGTAATTTGCATATCGCCTTTGGCAAGGAAAAATCCGCGACCGAACTCGTAAACATCGGCCGCGCATCGGTTTATCATTTCCTGTGTTCACTATTTGAAATCCTGTATTCTGCAAAAAACAGCATCCGCGAAGACATCCAAATCGTCGGCAAAGAAAATCTCGACTGCGCACTGGCTCCGCGAAAAGGTGCCTATGTGATTTGTTGCCACATCGGCAATTGGGAGGCTATGGGTGCAGCATACACGCACAGCCTGACGCCAGCGTATGTCATCGTAAAAAAGATTGGAGTCGCATCCGTTAATCGGTTCATCGAAGAAACACGTGACCGCATTGGCTTTCGTTACGTCAAGCGTGAGAAAAAAGGCGACGCCTTTCGCCAGATCGGACAAATCCTCGGCCGCAATGAGATCGTCGGGTTTGTGATGGACCAAGCGCGCCCAGGCGAACCTCGCCTGCCGTTCTTTGGAACTCCCGCCAAGACCAACACCAGCTTCGCTGCCATTTGGCGACGCTCACCCGCTCCGATCGTCCCATCATTCATCGTGCGCCGCTCGTTTAACAAACACACGCTCTACATCTGGCCAGAATTAGCGATTGCGAACTCCGAAGTTGAAAAGGCGGACATTTTGCGCCATTCGCAGCAATTCAACGACACCGTCGAAGCCATGATTCGTCAATGTCCCGAACAATATTTTTGGATGCACAACCGCTGGAAATAGCTGCGCTATTTTTGTTGATGTGCCATTTTTCTAAAGTTTCCCACTACCAGCCCGAATGACCCCACAGTCGCCTTTGTAGCGACTGGCGGAGGTACGGGTTTGGACACCAATGCAGCAGCACCAGCAGCAGCTCCTCAACCGCAAGAGCGGTCCATGCAAGCGCCCATCATACGCGCGCCCAAACAATGGCTCCCTCGCATATTGTTGGGAACCGCTGCAGTTTTGCTTGCAAGCGGTTACGTCTTCCTGTGCCATACCGTCGGAAAAACTTTTCAAAGTGAGTACTCCACCTCTCTCGAAGCTTGGCAGGGATCTGGGCTTTTGACTTTTGGTGAACCCCAAATTTTTCCCGGCACATTTTCGACACGCATTGTCACTCCAGCCAAAATTAGAACGGGTTGGGGTACATACGGACTCAACGTCAAGACCTTCGCCAAGCACACACCTATACCGTTTGGCAAAGGGTGGGGTCGCTTCATTTCAACCGAAACGGTGATTGAGTTAGACAAAGACGCGGCAGCCGCATGGGAAAAGGGAGAGCGCAAACCGCCCAAGGCTCTTTTTCAGTATGTAATGCGCATGAACATGACCAGCGACTTTGATTTGCGCATCTTTCCGTTCCAATACAAAGCGAACCGCAACGAAGTGCGCTTGGACAAGACGGCACGAATCCGCGGCAACGTTGATTTGGAAAGCGTCGTGCGTACATTTGCCGTGGACATTCCGGCGATGACGACTGCAAGCAAGACTCGTAGCGTTAGTGTCAAAGGCTTCAAATTTCGCCAAAAGTCAGACGTGAATGCATCGCTGCTTTCGCATGTGGGCAAGCTTCAGCTAGATTCTATCGCCATCATTCCGCATCTGCGATACCGCAGCCCCGATCCTGTTTCCATTAACCGCGTGAGTTTGGTGACTCGTGGCGGCGGAATAAATAAGAGTTCTTTGGTCACATTGATCAACGGCACCACCGATATCGCTGAGAATGGTCTATCAGCAAAGGCCGGCATTGCGTTTTCTGCACAGGCACTCAAGCTGTTGCAAGATTCGCCGCAGCTGCAATTCAAAATCGAGAAAGCTAAGTTTGAAACAGTGGAAGGCCTATATCAATTTGAAGGCAACTTGGGACTCACCCCCAATCCGAAACAAGTTATGAACCCACTGAAGAACCTCAAACTAAATTTGTCGTTGGACATGCCCTCATCTGGTGTTGAAAAGATGCTGCGTTCGTTCGAATCGAAAGCATCGCTGAAGAAGTTTGTGAATGCGGGGTGGCTGAAAAAAAATGGCACGAACTTCAAAAGCGAAGTCGTGCTGGAAAATCAAAACCTAAAGATCAATGGCCGCCCTGCGACTACTCGTTCTCTTCAGACGGCACACTAGTCGCATCACGCCTTTCATCGTAATGATTTACGCGCGGTTCGCGGGTTTCTTCACTCTGATCGCGCGCGCCTTCAGCGTATTCTCGATACATTTCCAAGATACGATCCACAACTTCAGGCTTGCCCGCATTCTGTTCAGCGTAGTCACGAATACCTTCTGATGCAGGTCGATCCACGGCTGACTCTGTCACGCCATAAACGCTGCTGCCTCGCGCAGGATCAGTAGTTGTCGACGAATACGTTGACCCGTCCGTGCCTTCGACTCTGGTCGAACCAGTAGCATCGTAACTATATGATGAGTATTGTTCGTCATCTCCCGTTAGTGTCTCGTAATCGTAGCCACTCGAGTAGTCCACATCGGAAGTGCGATACTCCGCCATCGTCGAACGCGTCGGCGCAGGCGCAGCGTAGCCAATCGTATGTTTGTGAACGCCATCCGTGACAGTAACTTCCGCGCGCCCGATCGCCGAAACCCACAGACCTTCTCCGTTCGGCAGTTGCTGTCCCGTACGTATATTCAAAGATCGACCGTTGGCAACGTCTTTGATGACAGCCATACCGAGGTTTTTGCCGTTGCCGTCACTCGCAGAAATGACGCCCACTAATGCGTATCTGTTCTCTGGAGATTCTGTCTTTGCAACCGCAGCTTCACCCATCGCCACATGTGACGAAAAATGCATGGCAGCAATCAAGACATAACGCTTCATAACAACCTCACTTTGTCAGAGTTGTATGTCGCGGATCGGAACTAGGTGAAAAAACTTTAGACAGTGCTCTTGGAACTTTTCACAAATTCAATGAAATTTCCCCACTAAAACACCCTCGCCCAAAGTGCAGCGACTCTTGCACAAAACTGCTTAATGTTTGCCATTCGCTGCCGATATAACAGTCAAGCGAGGGCATCATGACGCAGCAAATCATTTTAGATCCACAAATGCGCATCTTGGTTCAAGGACCCAACAAGTCCACCGCCGATGCGATCTTGCGCTTGCTCAAGACAAATGGATTGGGCAACGGCAAATATGAACAGCAACAGATTCCTGCATTGATGGCCTGTGAAGTAGGCGAAGTACAACTTCTCATTTGTGATGCCGATGGAGATTTCCGCACGACATGGCTCTTCATTACAGCTTTGAAAACTGCATCCAACATTCCGAACATCCCCGTCATGATCACAGGTAAAATCGGGCCAGCCGTCAGCGCAGCACAGTTACAAGAATACGGCATTCACGGTTTTTTGAAGCAGCCGGTCGATCAGCGCGAAATGATGTCGCTGTTGACGCAGACGTGGGCTGCGCACCAAAATGCAACATCCACCGAAGGTCAATACTCCGTTGCGAAGCAAGCATTGATCGAGCAGAAGACAGAACTCGCCATTGAGTCTTTCAATCACTTAGCAGGCGCAACGAACCACTCAGCCCGCAGTGGTATCGGACTTGCTCAAGCTCACGAACAAAATCACGACCATTTCGCCGCACAAAAGGCCATCGACGCGGTCGGCGAATCCAGCGACTTCAGCATGTTGCTGACCAAGCTTAAACTAGCTCTTTCAACGGAAAACTGGGAGCAAGCGCACACCCTGACGCAAAACATTTTGAATGAAACCAAAATGCATCCCGTCGCAGTACTGCAATGTATCGAAGCATTGGTGTCCGGCAAAGGCTATGAAATTGCTCTTAAGGTCATCCGCACTGCGGAAAAGAAAAACACTATGCAGGATAGCTTTCATCTTCTGGCGGCAAAGAGTCTGTACATGACCGACAAGATCGACGAGGCAATTGCATACCTAAAGGTTGCAGAAAGCAAAGAAGGACGCACACTTAGAACGCTCGAAGTTCGAGGTCGTTGCCACCTTCGCTTGCAGCAATTCGATCTCGCGTTGGACGTTTATTCCGATGCCATAAAACTAGATTCCAAGAATCCGCAATCCTACTTCAATCGCGCACTTGCACACATCGCGTTGAAGCAATACCCGCAAGCGCAGACGGATCTTGAAACTAGTTTGAAAATTGCGCCATCTTTCGTCCTCGCGACACAGAAGTTGCGCGAAGTTAAACAACTGCTTTTGGGGTCAAAAGCCGGCTAATTCTCGCAGCGTTATTTGCGCCAGCGATTCAACACGCCGATCAGCTTCCGTAAATCCCAAAAAAGATGTCACTTTGTTAGGAACTGCTACTGCGTACATGCCTGCCGCCTTCGCCGCTTTGATGCCGTTAAGAGAATCTTCGAACACTACGCAATTCTGAGCGCCCACTCCCAGTAAGGAAGCAGCCGTCAAGTATGGCTCTGGATGAGGCTTCACGTTCTTTACATTTTCGCGCGTGACCAAAATTTCAGGAAACGCATGCAAACCAACTCTGCGTAAGTGCGTCGAAACCCATTCGAGATCTGACGTCGATACCACGCCGATGCGCCAACCCAGACTCTTGGCCTCTCGCATGCGCTCAATCGCACCCTTCATTGCTGGCGCCGAATCACAAGCCGATGCCTTCAGCTTTTCTTTACGAGCGAACAAGGCATCACGATCGAAAGACTTTCCCGTAAGCTCGCTCAAATATCCAACAACGTCGAACCCATGCCACGTACCCACGGCAGCAACCCATTTTTCAAGAGGCAGCGTTTGCTGATGCTCTGAGTAAATGGTGCACCAAGCTTCGTAAGCTGGATACTCTGTATCGACTAACAAACCATCAAAATCAAAGAGAACAACGTTTCGAGGCATGATCGAGTTTCCTACGGTTTGAAATCAAATGAATCTGCAGTCGCAGTCGCGCGTGTTTGAATGAGATCAGCAAAGCGCGCACCCAACATCGCATGCAATTTGGACCGCGTTGATGAATCCATCTGGCTGAGGGGAGAAGCGGGCTTTGCGTTTTGAAGTTTGCGCGCAACGGCCGCGGGCAATCGCCCACCCTTTTTTGCCAAGCCGTTTTGCGAAGCAACTATCGGAAAATCAATCCACAATCGAATTTGAAATCGATGACAGTAATCAATCACCGTCGAAAAGAACCGACGAACATCTGCATCCCAGAGTCGTTCGACATGATCGACTACGATCAGTCGGTTGCGCTTCAAACGCAAAAAATCTTCTCCCGGCAATCGTTCCTGAAATACACCTTTACGAAAGCTAATCAATTCGACCGCATGGCTGTGATGCCAAGCTCCGAGCATCCCCACGGCCAGACTTTCGGCCTCCGCGATGGCTGACTCGGAATAGCGGAAATCAGCTTCGGGCAACAGCGCGGGGTCGACGGCTTCAAAATATGGCGAAGCAAACTTGAGCTGGCCGTGGGTCATCTGCATGACACGGGCGAGCGTCTCTTGCCCACATGCTGAGTGTATCTGCCTTGCGTAAGATCTAACCGTCGCCAACCGAGCCAGCAAGCCACAAGGTTGCGTCGCCGCTTGGTCGTATGCACCAAAGCAGACACCACGCGCGTCACAACAGCGAAAATCATCTTTACTCAAGCAAAAATCGCCGCTTTCCCATCGCAAAAGCGAAAATGCTTTGGCAGAGTCCGAACGGCTGGCGCGATCTAGCATGGCACAGGATGGCTGAACAGAACCTGACATGACGTCGCCCTTCGTTACTTGGGCGTCGAGGGAGAGAGCGAAGTTCCAATGCCTCGGCGACCGACGCGACGAAAGTCCTCGCCGCTGAGTTCGATGAAAATGGACATCTCAACGAGACGCGAATAGATACGCTTGCCGATTCGCTGCTCTAAAGGCTCATATACATCGGGAGCAAATGTGGATTTCCCGGCGGCTTCAGCATCAAACTGATACGTTTGCTGCTGCTTCACCTCTGAAAATAATGGGTGGTTAGTCGAACATGCGACGATTTTGTTAGCATTGTAACGCCCCATGATCAAACTATCGATGATGGTTTGTTCCCACTCTGAGTTTCGTCCTTTGCCCAATTCGTCGATGAAAAGAACATCGACATCGATCAACGGTTTCAAAATCTTCGTGTCCGTTTGACCATCAGCATAACCGGCACGGATCTCGGATAGAAGTTGAAAGAAATCAACAAAACGCACGGTGTATCCACGCAACGTCAAATCTTTGGCAGCGGCAGCGAGCAAGTAAGTCTTACCGACGCCTACAGTTCCCGATACAACCAAACTTCTCGCCGATGATGTCCCGACGGACGACAGCCACGTATGCACTTGCTGCACAACAGCCTTACCGTTACCGGTGTAGTTGCGAAACTCCGCCATTTTTGCATGGGCGTAACGGGCGGGAAGAGTCATCGCATTAAAGTTATTTACAACTCGATTGAGATCCGGTGTCTTGCAGGCCACCGACTGGCTGCCTTGGATGAATCTTGCGCGGCCACCGCACTTCAAACAACCGCGGACACACTCACAAAACTCAGCTCCCGCAAAGGATCCGTTTTCAAAAATGCGCAAACCGGTCGATCGACACGAGCAACCCGGCTTGGTCGTTCCGCACATCGCCGCGGTTGGTGCTTTCGTAGCGCCCCCGAGGATTTTTTCCATCAGTTTGCCCAAAGGATGAACTCCTCCCCGTTTGCCACTTTTTCCAGTGAAAACAGATAGATTTTCCTGTTCTGACCCTGTAGAAAAGTCAAACTACCCGACCCAGCAGAGATTGCAAAGGAGAGATTGTGACCGCCATCAAGTTCCGCAATACCGTACTCAAGAAGTCCGAATCTATCAACGGCGCAGAAGCTTGGGTGGTCGTCTTACCAGCACCAGCCACCGCTAGCGATAAATCATCAAAACCAAAGGCATTTTCTGCTCCAGAGGCCTTGCCTGCAGCCATGAGAAAATTTCTCGACGCTTTTTCCGCGCGAACGGACTTCAAAGCCAAATCGGGCCAAATTATGTCCTGCGACGTTTCGGCCGAGCTGCGTGCCGTTGCAGGATTCTTGCCTGCACAGATCGAAGAAAGCTTCCGCATTTTGAAGTTTTTCCGCGAATGCATCGATGCCATAAAGGGCGTCGAACCGAAAAACATCGTCGTTGATCTGCGCAACGTCGGCGATATCTCCAGCGTGTTAGCGAAGCACTTTGCCGCTGCGATTACCGCGTCGCTGCACGTCGATCCAAAGTTTGTAAAAGAGCCTGACACAAAAAAGAAGACTGCACCCACGGTGACGTTTGTCACGACAACAGAAGACAAGTCCATTCTCAAATCTGCTCATCACGGACTTGATACGACGATATCTACCAACCTCGTCCGCACGCTGGCAAAACTTCCACCCAACGAACTAGATTGCGCTAAATACGTCGAACGCTGCCGCAGCACCGCTAAAGAACTCGGACTGAAATGCACCGTGTTCAATGTTGATCAACTTCGCAAGATGAAGGCAGGAGCATTCTTGGCTGTGGCACGTGCGTCGGCGGACGAGTCTGCCGCTATCGTCAAGATCGAGTATTCGCCCAAGTCCGCCGGCAAAGACACCAAGCACCTCGCCGTTGTTGGCAAAGGCATTGTTTTCGACACCGGCGGCCTTAACTTGAAACCGGCCGCATACATGATTGGCATGCACGGAGACATGGCGGGTTCTGCCGTAGCACTTTCACTCGTGTCATTAGCAGCGCGTGCTGAATGGCCCGTAAAGGTCACCACGTACATGGCAATCGCCCAAAACGACATCGGCCCTAACGCCTTCCGTCAAAACGAAGTCGTCACCGCCATGAATGGCAAGACCATCGAGATCATTCACACCGATGCAGAAGGTCGCATGATCTTGTCCGACACACTCACGCTAGCTTCGCGCGATAAACCAGATCTCATGCTTGATTTCGCCACTTTGACCGGCGCTTGTGTCGGCTCCTTGGGCGAAAAGTACAGCGGCGCATTTTCCAATCGTCCCGATTGGCGTGAAACCATCATTCGTTCAGGCGTTCAGAGCGGCGAACGCATTTGGCCATTCCCCATGGACGCAGACTACGGCGAAGTTCTCAAGTCGGACATCGCCGACACTAAGCAATGTCGTTTAAAGGGCGGCCCCGACCACATTGAAGCCGCCATGTTCTTGCAAATGTTCATCGAGAACGACGTACCTTGGATCCACATCGATTTGTCCGCCTGTGAGAATGACGGCGGCTTGGCACACGTGCCGGATAAGACCACCGGCTTTGGCGCTCGCGTCGGCGAACAACTCGCCCGCAACCTTTTGAATTTCTAACGAGGGACGCTACATGTTGGGAACATTCACGGAACACCTTCGCAAGCAGATCGCCGACGTAAAGGACGCCGGTCTCTACAAAGCCGAACGCGTCATAAGTACGAGTCAAAGCGCGCACATTCAAGCCAATGGCAAAGAAGTGATCAACCTCTGCGCCAACAACTATCTTGGTTTGTCCAATCATCCCGAATTAATCAAGGCGGCTCACAGCGCGCTTGAACAATACGGTTTCGGACTGTCGTCCGTACGATTTATCTGCGGTACGCAAACCATCCACAAAGAACTCGAGCAGCGACTCGCCAAATTTTTGGGCCTCGAAGACTGCATCTTGTATTCGAGCTGCTTTGATGCCAATGGCGGCCTGTTTGAAACTCTGCTCGGCGAAGAAGACGCGATCATCAGCGACGCATTGAACCATGCAAGCATCATTGATGGCATCCGTTTGTGCAAAGCGCAACGTTTCCGTTACGCCAATAACGACATGAATGATCTCGAAACCCAACTGAAGGCCGCTAGCTCCGCACGTTACAAGATGATTGCTACCGACGGTGTGTTTTCGATGGACGGCATCATTGCGGACCTCGACAAAGTCTGTGATCTCGCCGAAAAATACGGCGCAATGGTCATGGTCGACGATTCCCACGCGGTGGGATTTGTTGGCAAGCACGGCCGCGGCACGCATGAACACCGCAACGTCATGAACCGTGTGGACATCATCACTGGAACATTGGGCAAAGCACTGGGCGGCGCGTCTGGCGGTTACATTGCCGGCAAACGAGAGATCGTCGAGTGGCTACGCCAACGTTCTCGTCCTTATTTGTTCTCCAACAGTCTTGCGCCCGCGATCACTGCAACGACCTTGCATGTTTTGGATATGCTTGAGAAAGATCAGTCGCTGATCAAAAAACTTTGGGACAACACTTCATACTTCCGCAACGAGATGACGAAACTCGGCTTCACCATCATTAAAGGCGAGCATCCAATCGTTCCCGTAATGCTTGGTGATGCTAAGGTGGCACAAGAAATGGCCGCAGCACTTCTTAACGAAGGCATCTACGTCATCGGCTTTTCATTTCCCGTTGTGCCTAAGGGCCAAGCTCGCATCCGCACACAAATTTCTGCAGGACATTCTCGCCAAGATCTCGAACGCGCCGTTGCTGCATTCGCCAAAGTTGGGCGCAGCATGAACATCATCAAGTAGGATTTCAACATGCAAAAGACCATGCGCTCATTGATGAAAAAAGAACGTAAAGTCGGCCTCTCCATGGAAGAGGTTCCGGTTCCACAAATCGGGCCCAACGACTTACTCATCAAAATTAAGAAGACTGCCATCTGCGGCACCGACTTGCACATTTACAATTGGGACGCGTGGGCGCAAAAGACGATCCCAGTGCCCATGGTGACCGGACATGAATTCGTCGGAACCATTGCTGCGATCGGCAGCGCCGTTACCGATTACAAAGTCGACGACCGGGTTTCGGGCGAAGGGCACATCACCTGTGGTCACTGCCGCAATTGTCGCGCGGGGACCCAACATCTTTGCCGCAACACCGTCGGTGTTGGCGTCAATCGTCAGGGTTGCTTCGCTGAGTATCTCAGTATTCCCGCAGGAAACGCCTACAAGGTGCCAGATAATATCTCTGACGATGTCGCCGCCATGTTCGACCCATACGGCAATGCGGTTCACACGGCGCTGTCATTTGACCTCGTCGGCGAAGACGTTCTGATCACGGGAGCTGGACCGATCGGCATCATGGCGGTGGCCATTTGCAAACACGTGGGTGCACGTCATGTCGTCATCACCGACATCAACGAATACCGTTTGGATTTGGCTCGCAAGATGGGCGCTACCCTTGCAGTCAATCCCAATCAAAAAGATCTCAAGACCGTGATGAAAGAACTAGACATGCATGAGGGATTTGACGTCGGTTTGGAAATGTCCGGCAACGCCCATGCGTTTCGCTCTATGATCGAATCGATGAACCATGGTGGCAAGATTTCGTTGCTGGGAATCTTCTCGGGAGAAGTCGCAATCGATTGGAGCCAAGTAATCTTCAAAGGTCTGCGCCTCAAAGGTATCTATGGCCGTGAAATGTTTGAAACATGGTACAAGATGACGGCCATGCTGCAATCTGGCTTGGACGTGTCCCCGGTAATCACTCACCGTTTCGATGTCAAAGACTACGAAAAAGGCTTTGCGGTGATGCAGGAAGGTCTTTCTGGCAAGGTCATTTTGAATTGGTAGATTGAGAAGCTTCGCTGCGCTCTGCTTGACTCGTCATCTTGACGACGAGCGCAGCGAGGAGGAAAGTTCTCTTTCCGATCTAGTGCGCGCGGAAGATGGCCTTGGTCACTTCCGCACCAATCGCCGGCAAAATCCGCGCCGCATCAAAAATCAATTTTGTCGGTAAATCAAAGCAGCCAACATAGCAATGTATGTGTAGCGCCCCATATCGCCCCGAGAAAGAGTCGGGCTGTGGATAAAAATTCATCGCCAGGCCGTAATTTTGCACAAGCATCTCTTGGCCGATAGGGCTCACGCCACCGTCATAGTTTTTGTCCGACATGTGACGAAGTGAAGCGGTAAATTCAAACGAGTAGGCTTCTCGCGAAATAATTTCGTAGGATGCTCCTACACCAACGACCGAGTACGTAGCCGCCATGGAGTCAGAGCGGATATATTCTTCACCACTTGTCGTCACTGCTTCGACTGAAGCGGCGCCCCCTTCAATCCAAAAATTGGTACGGCCGATGGTTTTTCCAGCGCGAACTAACATGGAAAATCCATCCGCTTCCCAGTCGGCACCTGCGATATTTTCAAAACGAGAATCGGGAAGCGTGTGGTAGGTTTGTGTGCCAAGGATGCCGGTGATCTTCCAGTTGTTGCGCAGTTTGCCGCCGATCAATAAATCCGCTGATCCTGAAGCGACTGTACCTGCACCTGCCTCGCCATTTGTAACGCTCGGCCCACCGGTGAGTTGGTAGCCAAAGGCAAATCCCGGATTGCGTTCTATCGCAAGAGCCCACTCCGCGAAAGCAAACAGACTCAACACAATGGCTAGACGCAATAGAAAGTATGTCATCATTCACCCCAAACAGTTCTTCCCCTCCCTTTTGTATGCAAAGGCGAAACCAACCCTATCCACCCGAATCTATTGACAAAAATAATCTCGCCGGTATGACTTTTTAGACTCAGAGTTACCTGCAGGACACAACCAACACTGCGCGCATACACTGGCCTGTTAAAGACTTAGACAGTGGAATGGGTTTTGGCAAAATTGAGCAATTGCAGCGCCGATTTTCTCAATGATGTCGGAGGGGGACTTCGGGAATCAATCTTGCAGAAATCATGGAGTTCGCAATTTTTGACACGGAGTCCTTATGTGCAAGAATTCTCTCGCAAGACTGTGCGCATCCACGCTATTGATTGCGTTGACCGCATGTAACCAAACGGGTTTCCAAGCGCAACAACAGCAGCCTGCGCAAAAGACGGAACCAACTCCGGTACAACAACCACCTGCAAGTACTCCTGCGAGCATCAACGAAAACCGTCAAGAGAGCCAAGGTGGCTTAACGACGGTTCAGGGCACTACGCAAAATTATCGGATCACATGCAGAAACAATGGGATCCAAAGGCATGACCTGCAAGCGCCTGAAGGCACGACTCTGAAAGTTACTGGCGAACTCTGCCCGAAGAGTTTCGGACAATTGAATGTACTCTTTGTCGTCGATTTTTCCGGATCAATGGAGCAAAACGACCCCCGCAACTTGTTGCTGAGCTGCGGAAGATTAGCCGCCGCGCGCGCCATTTTGAAGAAGTTTGAAGATGATATGGGGCAAGGCGATGACGTCCGAGTTGGATTGGTATCATTTGATGATGTCGGAAGAATTACTAAGCCACTCGAGCCACTAAAGAATTTCAAATCGACACTAAATATCTTCCAAATGTGCGGCTACAACGAAGCAAACACTAACTACAAAGCTGCCTTTGATACAGCCGCGCAGGCATTCAATGGCGCCCAAGGCAACAAGGTAGTCTACTTCATTTCAGATGGACTCCCATCCATTGGTGGCAGCGGCGCAGCTGATCCTGTCGATACACAGGGCACGCACAAGGCTGCAGGACTTCAGTCCGCGCAAGCGCTGCTCGGCAGCCAAGTTGCAATCAATGCCATCTTCCTGAACAGGGATAATTCTGCGCAAGCAGGTGCGCCTTACTTAAATCAAATAACTGGCAGTCCGCAGCGCGTACGCATCGCCAATGACGCCAATCAACTTGCAGATAAAGTGATTGAATTGGCCATTCCTCGCGTCAATCTGGTCGAAGCTCAAGCGTCAGCCTCATTAACCGTTGGCACCGGTGCCCCAACACCAATCAAATTGGTTTCGTTCAAAAAAGACCCTACCCGCCCAGCTGTTTGGATTTATGAAACTGAAGCGTTTCCGTTGAAGGGAACCAAGGGAACACCGGTCGTCAATAAGGTGACAATCACCGCACCAGGAACCGACAACCGTCCCCATGAGACGGCTGCCGAAGTAACCTTTACCGCGCAATAATCAGCGCATCACGCGCGCACGAATGATGCGGTCGCCCATTTCAAGGCGGCCGACATTTTTCATTCCGCTCACAACATTTGCAAACACCGTGTAGGCACCGTCAAGGTGCATGTTGGGATCATGATCGATGAAGATCTGCGAGCCGCCGGTGTCTTTACCCGCGGTAGCGATGCCGACGGCACCGCGCACATGCGACCATGGACCACTCACTTCGTCGCGAATCAAGAAACCCGCACCGCCGTAACCATCACCGCGTGGATCGCCACCCTGCACGACAAAATGCGGCACGACGCGATGAAAGACTTTGTCCGCATAAAATCCCGACTTCACCAAACTTACAAAACTTGCTGCCGTCAGTGGTGCCATTTGACTCATCTGCAAATCAACTTTGCCCTTGCTCGTTTCCAATCGCACTACTGCACGAACAGACTCAAGAATTTCTTCCATCGCAGGAGTGGTTGCGGTTATACGACTTACAACCGGCACATGCGCACTCCAACTTTCGCCCGAGATCTTTTCCAATGCTTCGGCTGCAGCTTGAGCCACAAGGCGTTCATCATCTTTCAAAGCCACTTCCAGCGCGGCCTTTTGCTCGACGCCGCCGAGTTCCTTGAGCGCAGCTAACAGACTAATCTTCGATTCCAAAAGATCCGAAGCCGTCATCTTCAGCAAAACTTCTGCAAGCGTAGGTGCGAGTTCGCGCCAGCCACGTTGCATGGCAACATCAGCGGCTGTCGAGGTCTTCGCAATGTCGAGTGTAAGCAACACCGAGCGCGTCACGTCTTGCAATGCGGCTACGCCGCCCGTAACTCGCGCACGTTCTTCTTCGGTCCATTCGGTCATCGCTGAAAGAGCCTCGGAAGACAGCAACGGCTCGGGACGATTCATTAGCGACACGATTCCATCGATAAATTCCGAGCGATCCGAAAGGCCGGAAGCAATCCTTAGCGCTAAACGAAGTTCTTGGACATCTGTGGATGCGAATTTTTCTTTCGCCAAAACTTTCGCTTGGTCAGGCGTGAGACGCGCAAACGACTTACCCGCAAGCAATGCGCGAATTCCCGAACCGGACTTAGTTATGCTGGCGACGGCCGAACGAATTTCATGTGACAGATCCCAATTGAGTCGTTCAATAGACTCGAGAGATTGCTGGACGATCTGGCCTTCGTTTGACGTAACTGCACGCAGTAGCACTTCATCTGCGCAGGCTGGTTTCGCTGGCAACTGCGCAAATGCGCGCATTGCTTCAACTCGTACTCCGATCGCTTCACGAGTGTGTATGTCCTTACGGCACAACCACGCCGACGAAGACTCCGACTTAAATTTGCCGACGAATCGCAAGAAATGCGCCTTGGCCGACGGATGCTTGATCGAAGGCCAAACTTTTACGGCTTGCGGCAGTGGCGACGAATCGAGTTTTCCTTTGAAACGCGCGAGAGCAAACGCAGCAGCAGTGGCAAGTTGTTCATCGTCCGCAGCAACTGTTACAACTAAATCGCTTAGCAGTCCTGCCGGAACTTCCCACGCAGCTGAGTCCTTCATCCACAGCATGCCAAGACCTTGGGCGATCTCTGCACGAGAAGAATGATCAACGACCGCACGAAACTGCTCGTGCAAGCGAGCAACATCGGTAGCGTCGCCGTTACGACCAAGTGCGTACGACAACATGCCTCGCACTGGCTCACTGGTTTCAGCCACAAGTTTTTCACGCAAGATGGTTGATGATTCAGAACCACCGGTCAACCCAATGGCAAGTGCGGCCTCGCGCTTCAGCACGTCACTACCGTTTGCAAACACTAACGCAAGATTTGGCAATTGTGCCGCGACGCCCGTTCGCCCCATCGCGCGAATGGCCAACAAGCGGCAGCTTTCGTAACTCTCGCTCGGAATCGCTGCAACAGCATCGCCACGCACTAAACTCACCAGCAACGGAGCATCAAATTTTCGGTGGTTTTCGATATCAAGAATCTGCCAAGCCGCTTGAGTCTCGCAGCCTTGAAACGTGGCATAGTGTGCAAAAGCGGGGGCCGCCTGCGTCAATACTGCTGCAATGACGATTCTAAAAAGCATGTATAGTCTCCAAAATTCTCAATATTTATCGGGCTTTCATATCATCACCAAACGCGTACGTCACGATGCTAAATTGACCGGCTCGTAGGAACAAAACTAAAGCTAAACTTTGTACGTCGCCTGTCCGAAGCTACTAATAAGACGTGGTTTTTTTGATTCGGGGGACCGCCATGATCATTTTTAACAAACTCACATTGCTAACATCACTTGCCGCGGCCTCACTATCAGCTGCATGTGAACCTAAAGAAGATCACTCAAATGGCAGCGAGCCTCACGGCGATGACTCGCAGAGAAAACATACTTCATCCAATGAAGAAGGCGGAAGCGACGACCATCGCGAGGACCATCGCGCCAACGAGGGCGACAATTCCCAACCCGGTTCTGGCAGCCTGTCGATCGACATGACCGGCGTTAGCGCACTTGGCGTCGGCGAAGTAGATAGTACAACTAACGTGGAAGTGCAGGACCTTTCTACAGGCCAAAGCGGGCAAGTTGTTCTGGGATTAACCGGACAAACGGAAAAGCTTCTTACAAAAGTGAAAAATGATGGTCGCGTTGCAGCCGTGCGCTTTCCTGATTACGGCTTCGGCCAACCATCCATTCAGAGTCTCTACGGAGTTGGCAGACACGGCATGATCATGGTCATGGATGCTCGATACTTCAGCGACAATGCGGAAGCGACTATGGCATGGATCAAGAGCGACGGTAAAATCGTTCCTTTTGCACCGCAAAATTATTCAGATAGCGTCGGCAAATCCTTTTACGGCATGGACTTGAAGATTTTCAGCGACACGATGTGGATGCGTAGCGCCAATCAGAATTCACTCTGGAAGTTTGATTTTAACACCGCAACGTTTTCTCGCTACACCGACGATGGGCAATCGATCGTGGGTTTTTCCGTGAATGAAGACGGTCTCGTTATCATGAATTCGCGATTAACATCAGTGGGCGGAAATCCACCGCTATCTCTTCGTGCTCTCAAACCAAACGGGGGTCTCGAGGAATTTTCGACGGCGCGCGGACGCGAACATTTTGATGATTCAATTTCGTTAGGAAGCTCACTTCTAATCTATTCTACACTGATAGACCTAAACGATGACCAATCAGTTAGAATGAGGCATATACCCATTCATGCGAGCGGTAGAGTCTCTGGCGTCGAGCTTGGCGCGTTCACGATTGATGACGATTGGGCTATCTTTCCGGTTGGTGACCAGCCGGTCGCATTGCGAGCTGGATCGTCCGGTCAATTTCCAGCCGCAAACCCGTTTCGCAAAACGCCGTTGCGAGACCCTTATGGCGGAACATTGCTGAACACCGCTCATACAAATGTCAATCGCGGCCAAAGTCTGTTCTTCGATGGCGCTAACATCGTCAAGGTTTCGAAGGTTGGCACCTCCTACGTGTCAACGGTTCACAAAAACATCAGCATGCCCACCGGACTAGCGGTTCAAGTCTTGCGCGTCTTTGGTGAGGATCATGGTTTTACCGGCACGACCTACGGCGCGATCGGGATGTCGACTCCCAACCAATGGACATATAAGTATTGGTGGCTTGAAATCTCAAAAGCCACGGGCGTTGTGGATACCGAAAACGCAAAGGAGCTACTCAATGCATATCCTGCGACCGGAGCCACCAATGCTAGCCAATGGCCGCAAGTATCGACGATTTACAAAGTGGGCTCGACACTTGTCGGTGTTGAACAGGATGCCAACGGGCATCGTATTTTTGAGCTAACGCCGAGCGGCAGTAATTACAATGTTCAGACAACCAAGACCACAGGACAACTAGGAAACTTTGGCTCTAGCACAACCCTAAATGGCGAATTCATGGCGGCGCAAACGCACGCATTCGCCGCATCATACCAAAACAAGCTCTATTTCGGCGTCTGGGACGGAATACGAACGTACGATCCTGGCAATGATTCGGTCGCATGGATCAGCGGTGATACGTTTTTCGGCGGAGCCATTCAAACCGATGAAGAGTCATCCGGTAACTGTGCAGGAAATCGCGCTAACCGACATGTCATGGCAGTTATTCCTCCGTTCGAAACTGGCATGACCGGACCAGCAGCAGTCATGCGCCTTTGTGATGGGGACAACGATTACTCCACACCGATGATATACACCCGCTTTACCGATTGGAATTTTACGACGTCTACGGGTGCAAACATATCTCTAGATGTTTCCAGAATAGCGTCCGGTGACAATCGCCGTTTTCCAGAACCCATTTTGATTGAAGACGGCGGTTTGACATTTGTGAAACGCTGGCAAGACGAATTGTACGTAAACTCAATCACGCAATCATCTACTGGAGACGTGCGCACGACCAATATGTTTTTGTTTGGCAACGCCCTGAGAGACGGTACCGGCATTAGCGTTGCCAGCGACTGGACGGGAAATGCTGTCTTCATTTCCGGCAAAAACATCTCCAATCAGTACCGGAGCTATTATGTTAATCCAACGACCCGAGTCGAGCAGCTCGTCACGGCGCTCAACGGAATCCAAATGTATTCAGCCACTCGCTTAGGCGAAGAAGTTCTGATCAGTGGACTCAGACTGTCGGACAACAAGAAGATCACCGCTTATGTTCGCACAGATGGATCTCTGCAAAAGATGGACGAACAAAGTAACGTAAAGATTTCAAAACTGGTACCTTTCAATCCAACTAACAACTAGCACTTTGCATAGGATCAATCCCATGTCGCAAAATATTCCTCCCACCATGCGCGCGGCAGTTAGCCACGCGTTTGGCGGTCCCGAAGTCGTCAAAGTAGAAACCATTCCAGTCCCGTCCGTTAAAGATAATCAAATCTTGATCCGCGTTCGTGCATCAACTGTAGCTACCGCTGATTGGCGCCTACGTTCGCTATCAGTTCCTCGTGGATTCAAATTTATCATGCGACTCATGGTCGGGTTTTCCAAGCCTCGCTACACATCGCTGGGCACAGATGCTGCCGGCGAGATTGTCGCGGTCGGCAAAGACGTAAAACGATTCAAAGTTGGTGATCGTGTTGTCTCGCACCAAGGAATCAAGTTGGGCGGTCATGCAGAGTATTGCGCATTACCCGAAACATGTGCGATCACACACATTCCTGATGGCGTCGATTTCGTGAACGCAAGCGCAAGTTGCTTCGGCGGCATGACCGCTTTGTGTTTTTTGCGCGACAAAGCAAAACTAAAATCAGGCCAACGAGTTCTGATCGTCGGTGCCGCCGGCGCCGTTGGTAGCGCGGCAGTACAAATAAGCAAAATCTTAGGACTGCACGTTACCGCCGTCGTGAGTACGGGTAAAGTAGAGACAGCGAAAGCGCTCGGCGCAGACAGTGTGATCAATTACACAAAAGAACAATGGACGAAGCAAAATAACAAGTTCGACGCAATCTTCGATTCAATCGGCGTCGTAAGCTACGAAACCGCGCAGCCCCATTTAACCCCTGACGGCAACTTGCTTGCTATCGTTGCCGATCTACCTTCGACACTTAAAAGTGTGCGGATCAATGCAACCAAACCGCAAAAGTTGTTAGCCGGCTCGATTCCTGAGTCCTCCGAAATGCTTGCCGAAGTCTTACAAATGGTTGCTAAAGGCAGATTCAAACCACTGATAGGACAGCGTTTCGGACTCGATGGCATCGTCCAAGCTCACCGCATCGTTGAGAACGGCCACAAAATCGGCAGCATCGTTATCGAAATTTAACTTTGCGTGACAGATTTTGTCAGTTACCTGCCGGCCAATCCTTTGCTATTTGGGAAAATTCCGATAACCGACCATTGAGTCGCCACTCAGGAGGGGCAGATGTTTACACGCTTTATCGCTTGGGCAAGTATCGCTTTGGCAAGTCAAACCGCACTGGCCGCATCGCCATCATGTGACGACGTCTCTCTCAAACTGGCACGCGCTGTGTTTGTCGCAGAAAGATCCGAATACGAAAAACTCGAATCTGGCGGGTATGTAGAACAATTGAAATCATCAAAAAAGAACTCTTCATCGCAAGTGTTTCGCGTGCAAATGAGTAGCGTCGGCGTCAATGAAGGCCCGGAAGCTTGGCCCGCACACTGGGTTTACGAAGTTAAACTGAACGGCGCAGAGTGCGCCTTCGAACAAATTCGCTTCGTGCAGGTATTCCACTAGAATTTTCATCTCCTGCCACTGATCGAAAATCCGTCGTTGTGACCCGTCGCCACCTTGAGGTATTCTGGGCGGCTCGGGTCCCATAGTTAAATGGATATAACGGATCTTTCCTAAAGATCAGTTCTTGGTTCGATTCCAGGTGGGACCGCTTGCCAGATTCAGCCTAACTTATCAATATCATTTACATTATCTAGGCAGCAAGCACTCTCGACCTGTGCATGGCGAGAATATTGACCCATACTTCTAAAACTTTGGGGAGCTTGGTCATGCATTTCGGAATCTTTTCTCTTGCTACGCTTTTGGCGCTAAGCTCTCTGACCTCGTGCCGCATGAACGTAAGTTCCACCGGAAGCGAAACCCAATCATCTGATGAAACTGACATGAACGGCCAAGTACCACTGGAAGTGTTTGAAGGTATCGGCATCAAAGTTGTGGGCAAGCTAAAGGAAAGCACAAAATTAGAAGAAGCTTTGAATGGCGGCGATTCCGAACTCAAAGAGACTGCATCATCAGCAATGGACCGCGTCGAATCGGCTGCCAAGAGTCTCAATTCTGTTCAGTACATCGCAGCATTAAATGCGCTCATTGCTGAAAACGACATGAGCACATCGGCATGGGTCGGGCACCTAGATGCGCTTTCTCACGTACTCACCAAGATGGCAGCTCAAGAAGATTCTCAGGCGTTTTATGATTTGCTGTCGCAGTCTGGTGATTTGTACGCACCTTTCAAAACGGCTTTGCTTGCCTATGACGATGACCAAACCACCACGAATGCGCAAGCCGTGATTGATGCTTTGTGGGCAATCATCGCAGCCAACAAAACAGTATATTTTGAGCAATTTAAGAATACCTCTTTATTGACTTTCCTTGCTTCGAAAGCCGCCAGCGTAGGCGACGACAGCATTGACAAGCGCAAGGAAATTTTGACTGCAAGCGCAGCCAGCGGTGATGACGGCATTGACAAAGCCAAGAAAGAGTCAGAGTTGGTTATCATGCTGAGCTCTGTGCAGCAGCAAATCATCGCGGCAGCAAAGTTGCGCGGTGAAGGATCAACTTACACCGACCCGGTCCTTGAAGCCCTCGCTGACGCGGTGTTAGCAGCGGGCGATGGTATGGCACAAGTAACTTTGGTTTCGGGTGGGCGCATCGCGGTTGCGATGATCAAAGATGGAAAGACTTCAGCTGCGGTGGTTGAAGTTCTTCTTAACTTGCGAGAACTACATCAAGTTCGAGTTTCCGTCGCGGATTTGGCTCGCAACGGCGCCACCGGCAGCAAACTCGATGCTATCAACCAAGAACTAGCAAAGCTTGCCCTGACGATTGCCAAGGCTGATGACGCCGATGAAATCACCAAACTTTTAGCACGAATGAAAGAACTGGAAAACGATCTCAAGCAAAAACCATCGACCGATGCTGGGAAGAACACATAAAAATTGCTGATTTTGAAGCGTGGGCGAAAACTGCAAAAATCTCAGAAGTCGACGTTGAAAAAAGTCTTTCGATGCTTACTGCTGTCGATGAAGAGGGTAAGCCCAACGAAGTTACCGTTACAAAAGATCACGAATTATTCAACAATGTGTGGAAGTCGCTCATCGACATGTACTTAAAGGCCAACAAACCTGCGGAAAAACCAACTGCGCCGCAAAAAGAATATACATGCAAATACGATGTGTACACAAGTTCTGGCGGATTTATCGGCGGTGGTAGCCATTATGACGCAATAGGAACCAGCAGCACTCTAAAAGGCGCATTGACGGACGCGTGCTCGAGCTGCACTGGAATTGCTTATCACACGGACGATTCGTGCACATTTGTTGGTTGCTTTGATTCGGAGACCGGCGCATCCGTGTCCGTCAGTTACGAATTGCGAAAATTGCTACACAGAAAGTGCTAAAAAAAAGTGTCCCATCATGCTCATTTGCATGATGGGAATTTTGCATTTGCTGGAATCCGCTCGTGCTTTTCCGGATGAACACAGATCAAACATTACCAACCTTGCGATGAAAATTTTGCAGCGCGCCCCGACTATTTTTTTTCACGGCGATTTGTATTCTAACTAGGATAGGGAATTTTTAACGAGCGTCAATTCTTGGTCGGTAAAAAATGAAACGAATCGCGATTGCAACATTTGGTGCTTTCTTGGTAACTGGGTGGCTGACTTTGTCATGCAAGGTTTCGCGCTCGTCTTCATTGCGAGATGTCATGACGTATGACGGCGACGTAGCGGATCACCTCTAATGGAGCACAGATTCGAGTGAGGTTGGGGCGATCGTTTGTCGCGCCAAATGCACCCAAGAAACCCCCATCAACCCAAAGACGAACTGGAATGCCGAGCTGCTCAAAACGTGCAAAGATGATATCCAAGTTGCCCAGCATTCCGAGACGATGCCAAGTTTTCTTTCGAACTCTGCTATGTCAAAAACAGATGTCACGGGAAGAAGGAAACTTACTGACGACGAACGCAAATCGCTCGACGCGATGTTCTCGGAGTTTTTCACTGGGGAGGATGGCGTTGAGCTCTCGCGCACATTCAAGAGTCAAGATGGCACCGAGTTTTCGGTGGATCAATTCAAAAACAAGTGCAGGGAGCATTTCCCAGTTAGCAATGATGGAGTTGTTGTCACCGCCACTAGTTCATCGAGTACTCATTCAGGAGCAGGGCATGTACTGACACCCCTAGTTCAGGTGGCTGAGCGTCCCTTACAGCTTGGAAGTTGCCCACGAGACAATATACTCCCTGCGAACTTTTGCCCCATTCCAACAGGCTCCTTTGAAATGGGCACGAACGACCCACAAGCATGGTCAATCCCCAACTCCCACCCAGGACCAGCACATAAAGTTACTTTCAATAATTGGCGTTGTGACTTTTCTTCCAAAAGGCGATGCAGGAACCTGGAAATGATGGATGATGAAGCTACGGAAAATTTGTATAATTTTGTTATGCAGAATAGTAAAGGCGCTAACAAACCGAAGCACTCTGTTTCTTGGACCTTTTTGAACCAAACATTTTTACCGAAATTGAACGATCTTTTAAAAGATGAAGGTTTTTACTATCGCCTTCCCACTGAGGCCGAATGGGAATACGCAGCTCGCTTCGGGACGACGCTCGTTGACGTACCAGAGCAGGAATGCAAGCGCTACCTTAAAAATGGCTGGGGCCTCTCCAAAATGCTCGGCAGCTTACAAGAATGGGTGCAAGATGAGCACCAGATTTGGTATCCAGAGGGTGACGTAATTGATCCACTAATAGTTGGTGTGGAACGCAGATTCGGCAAAAAAATTTACACAGCTCGCGGAGGCATAATCTGTGAGACGACTGCCCGCTTTTATGATGAACTTGACTCGGTCGATGAAAATATTGGCTTCCGCTTGGTAAGGACGTCAGGAGTCATAGAAGGTGCCGAAACGCCTCCAGACCGCAATTGGCCCCTACCAAGACCTAAGCCGCAAGAGGAATCACAGCAGACGTCATCACGTCCCGCGCAGACGGTCGACGTACCTTGGTACCGACGTTGGATATGTGAATCAGGTTGGTTATCTGCGAGCTGGAGACAGGGGGAATTGCAGCATGGATCGGCTGGCTGTTTTGATTTAGTAAATTCATGGGACGATTTACCCTACTGCACTGGGGGTAGGGCCAATCAGGTTTGGTGTGCGCTAGACAGGGGTTATTAAGTGGTCCACTTTCTGCGTTCGAAATACTGTTTTGCTCGCTACGAATGGAGAAGTTTGCTACACCGCGCGTGCTAAGAAAAAGAATTCCCATCATGCTCATTTGCGTGATGGGTCATTTGTGTGTGCTGGAATTTGCGAAGGAATACAAAATCTAGCAACCGCCCTCATGGGGCGGATTTTTTTTGTCCGTTATTGATTCCACTCAAGGACGCGGCAAATATCAACGTGCATGAACTGGTCCCTTCGCGTGTGCTTTTCGGTATTTTAATTCTGTGATTCTGGAGAGTTGCTGAATAAATGGAGAATGCGGGGCAGGATTACAAAGATTGCGCTGCTCTGTTGGGCACTTATGACGCATGAAAGCACACGCGAAGGGACCAGTTTATGACGTAAGGCATATCTCTCCTTGCACTGACAAATAGTGACAAGAATGACAAATCGGCTCGGCACTTGTGCTATGAAATCCCAGACAATTTAATATTGGAATCACGGGGGTCAAACATTTGTTTGACCCCCGGTTCTTTTTTTGGGGAGGACATATGGAAAAGGCAAAGAATTTCATCGCGCGTCCATGGCGGTATCTGCAAGTGACAACGTCATCTGTAGTGCTTTTGTTGTCATCTATTTCATGTGATCAGAGATTGAACCACAGTGAATTATCAGCTGTGCATATCAATCACAAATTGTATCGAGCTGAGTACGATGTTTTCTACGATCCAAACGCTTCCCTATATATGTTTCGGCTATGCAAAAACCCTGTAACGACCGGTGCAGACGGACACTGCGAGCCCGATAATAGCAACCGCGATGAGGGAGTTGATCCGGCATTGAAGCAGGGAATGAATCTAGACGAATTTACCAAAGTGTTGACCAAGGGTATAGCAAACTATATCTCAAAACCGCGCGTATCCGATCTCGTCTGGGACAGTGGAGCTAAAATCGTAATGTCGTGAAGCCTGGTGAACTTCCTAGGAACGGAAGCAATCAATCAGGCACGTTTCGCATGGTCAGACAGGTATTTGAATCCTACACAGTGCCCTTCCCTCGAAGTCAGCCTTGGTATAAATAAGGCAAATGATGAATCAAAGCTGGCCTTGCATCATGTGATGTAAGGCCACACAATCCCGAAACCATAAGTGCAAAAACCCAAAGTTCGGTTGCAAATCAGATTTTCTTCGCATCACCCTTTTTAATTTCCTCCAACGCCGTCTTCAACCAACTCAGATGCGTGCGCACTCGTTTCTCCATGGGCCAACTGATTGGCGTCTCGGAAGTAAACGAATGTTTCGTGTAAAGTCTGAACAAAAACGCATCAAAAGTCGTGCCCTGTGCGTACACAGCATTGCCGTTGTCTTCAGGATAACTAACGAGACCGCGATCAGCCTTGTCGCCGTAGATGGTCTTCCATTGGCTAACGGTAATGTCCTTCGGTAAGCGATCGATCATCGCACGGCCGATGCGAAGCTTGGTATCGGCTTGCGTTTCGTACAAATATGCATCACGCGGATTGTCATTTTCTGTGAAACCTTCATCCGCCCAATAGTGTGGAATCTCATGCATATCGATGGCAAAGCGAATCTGCCTGTTCAACTTCAGCACCGCTTTTTGCGCGATCATGGACTCAGGACACGTAGTCGAATCTTTGAATTCGCGATTGACGTTGTGACCGCGAATCGTATTCGCCTGATCAAGTTCAAAACCGGATGGATTCAAATTTGGAATCACATAAAAGCGGTAGTGCTCACCAAATCCCTCGGCCTTTTTCTCCAACCACTCAAGTAATGCATACGTGCCCGCAGGCTCATCACCGTGCGCACCACCGGACAAGATCACATTCACGCGCGGCTTCTTATCGATATTCTCAGGCGGAAACGTCACGAGATAGATGCCGTGCTCACCGCTAGTACCTTGTACCGTACCAATCTTTTCGCGATCGACTCCAGTGAGCGTCAAAGTACGTTTTTCAATCTCTGCATACGGGCGTACAACTTTGGTTTTATTCGCCACTTTTGGAGCGGGCGCAGGGCTATTTGCCATCGCCGTAAGACCTGCTCCCAATATAGGAATGTACGCTAAATGCTTAATCTGTTTCATGTTGCCCCCCCCCCACTCGATTTGATGCAGAAAAAGTACGCGATCGCTTCGCTTAATAGAACTTTGTCGCGCAGTTGTCATTGTTGAATGCAGCTGCAAGCCTTACAATGTCTGAAACCCACTAATGCTTGGACTTTTTTTGCCGCTTAGGTTCTCAAAACTTTTTGTTGCATGTTTATTGTTGTAATTTACCAATACAGCACCGAGTCTAGGCGCCATCGACTGGAACTGCGTCGAACTCAGCGATCGCTGCACCATTGAAACCCTGCCGACCCTCAACGACCTCGGCAAGGGCAAGGCGATTAAGGATCCGGAATACATCCGTCGTTCATCCGAGGCTTTACTAAAGCTCGCAACCTCCAAAGCCAAAGAGCAGCCCCATTGGGTTTTGTGGGCTGCGCGCGATATCATCGAAAAGCTCGGCAAAGACCCCGCGAATCGCAACGCACTGATGCCAGTCGTCGATGCGATCCGCAAGCGTTTTGAAAAGAGTGATTTTTCTCAACTGGAGTCCATGGATTTTCGCGGCGTACTGGGAGCAATCTCTGGTAGCAAAGCTGTCGGCGATCAGAAAGACGCCTTGGCCCTACTCATCTTGGCTCAAGCAAAACGACGCGACGCCGGTGCTCGGCCGCGACTCGCGTTGAACGAACTGTTTCAATACTTTCCCAATGGTTCGACACGAGATCAAATCGTCACCCACTTTCGCGAAGCTTTCATGAGAGGCGATCGCAATTCGTTCTTTGGCTTTACCCAGGCAAACAGGGCCGTCCCCGAATACGCTGATCTTCCTATCGCCCTTGCCATTGGCCCCAAACTCAACGGCCTCACCAACAAGACCAAATCAACAAGTTACAAAGAGTGGGACTACCTAGGTTTTGTGTCCGAAGCCAAAGCCCTCTCAACCTGCAAAAAGAATTTCGCCATCATGGCCGATGCAACTTCAGCCATTCATTTCGAAATCGGCCCCCAACTCAAAAACATCGCAGCCACACGCGCGAATTTGCAACGCATCCAGACGAAGGGCGACGCCGCCACCCTGAAAGAATTGGGTGAAGTCATCGAAGAACTCGGATCAACTCCCAAGTTAAAGGTCGAAGATGATTCAATCACTTGCGTTGAACTTTTTTGGATCCTTACTCGCCCTGAATACCTGAGCAAAACCACTTTCTACCAAGACCTAAAACCCATTCCCGCCGAAACCATCCGGGACATCATCGAGCAACTTCGCTAAATAAAAGAGGCGACCCATTTCTGGTCGCCTCTCTCGCTTTTAGAACTCGATGCAACTATCCAACAAAAATTGCCAGCGGCTCTTCCATGTACGTTGCTAACGTCTGTAAGAACTGCGCACCGACCATGCCATCGACCACACGATGATCGCACGACATCGTCACCTTCATCATTGGCTTCACAACCACCGCACCACTTGCATCGACGACCGGCGTTGGAATTGTGGCACCCACGGCCAAGATCGCTGCTTGTGGCGGATTGATGATCGCGGTGAACTCTTCGATGCCCATCATGCCGAGATTGGAGATGGTGAACGTTCCACCAGAAAATTCTTCGTTGGTCAATTTGCCAGCTTTCGCTTTGCTTGCCATGTCTTTCGTCTGCGCGGCAATCTGCTTTGGCATCAAACGATCACAGTTACGAATGACGGGCGTCACAAGACCCTCAGGCAAAGCCACCGCCATCGCCAGATGCACAGAGCCATACTGCGTGATGGTTTCGCCCTGCCACGAAGCGTTGACCATCGGGTGTTTTTTCAACGCCTGCGCGCAGATAAACATGATGATGTCGTTGACGCTGACCTTTGCCGCGCCGGATTTAGGATCCCAGCCCGCGTTCAATTGCTCACGCCACGAATTAACGCGCGTCATATCGAAACTACGCGTGAGATAAAAATGCGGCGCATCGTTTTTGCCCGCGAGTAAACGCTTGGCAATCGTTTGACGCATCATGGTTACGCGGATCACTTGATCAGGTTGCGAACCCGATGCAAAAAATCCACCGCCGCCGCCGCCTGCTGGAGCATTGGTTACGTCTTTCATGATGACGCGACCGTTCGGTCCACTGCCGGATACGCGCGACAAATCCACGCCGCGATCTTTCGCCATCTTTTTCGCCAAGGGCGATGCTTTTACGCGCCCACCGAAAGAAGCGGGAGCCACAGCAGGAGCTGAAGCTTGTGCTGCCGCAGGTGCCGAAGCCGCCGCTGGCGCACTTGCTGCGGGCTTGGCCGGAGCCTTGTGCCCACCCGCGGGCGTTGGTGCCGCTGCCATGAGCGCATTCAAATCAAAGGTTTCGTCCTTTTTATCACCCAAAACCGCGATCGGACCGCCGACTTTGGCTTTGCCACCGGCATCGACCACAAACTTAAGGATGAAGCCACTTTCGGTCGCTTCATATTCCATCGTCGCTTTGTCAGTTTCGATTTCGGCGAGTGGATCTCCTTCGGAAATTTTATCGCCAACTTTTTTCAGCCACTTAGCGATCGCACCTTCTTCCATGGTGTCGCTTAACTTCGGCATCGGCATGAGACGCGCCATAAACTTACGCTCCTGTTAGTTCAAAACAGTCCAACATCCACATCGACTCAACACTAAATGGCGTAACAAGCTTCTTTCGCCGCTCGCACGATCTTCTCAACACTCGGCAGCACCATTTCTTCCATCTTCTCATTGTATGGCATCGACGAATGCGCTCCCGAAATGCGGTGCACGGGCGAATCCAAATCGTCAAAGCAATGACGCTGGATGCGGTCACAAATCTCAGAACCAACGGACGCAAATGGCCACGATTCTTCGACGACCAACGCGCGATGCGTCTTGCGCACCGAAGCGAAGATCAAATCTTCATCCAATGGCTGCAACGTGCGTGGGTCGAGCACTTCAGCATTGATTCCTTCGCTGGCCAAAATGTCGGCCGCCTGCAAACAATAGCCAACCATGCGGCTCCACGCGATGATCGTGATGTCTGTACCTTCACGCTTGATGTCACCCACTCCGATCGGAATCAAATATTCTTCTTCGGGAACTTCGCCCTTTTCGGCATACATGATTTCGCGCTCCATGAAGATAACTGGGTTGTTATCGCGGATCGCCGACTTCAAGAGTCCCTTGCCATCGTATGGCGTTGCTGGCGCGATCACCTTCAACCCCGGAACGTTGGTCAACATTGGTTCCATAAACTGCGAATGCTGCGCACCAAGCATGTGTGCGGCACCGTTTGGTCCACGGAAAACCATCGGGATCGGAAACTGCCCCGCCGACATATAGAGCATCTTGGCAGCATGATTGATGATCTGATCGAAGCCCTGGATACCAAAGTTCCACGTCATCATTTCGATGATCGGTCTGAGTCCGCACATCGCCGCACCCACACCAAGTCCGGCAAATCCGCCTTCGCTGATGGGTGAATCGATCACGCGCTCAGGGCCGAACTTCGCCAGCAATCCCTTTGACACCTTGTAGGCACCGTCGTATTGCGCAACTTCTTCGCCCATCAAGAAGACGGTTGGATCCCGCTGCATCTCTTCGAGCATCGCCTGATTTAACGCTTCACGAAACTGAATGACAGCCATGTTGTTTCCTCCTCAGTTCGCGAGATTGTGTTCAAATGTTAACGAAAGATCCGCGTCCGGTGACTGATCCGCCCAATCCTCTGCCGCTTTTGCCTTGGACTTCGCTTCTTCGTCCCAAGCTTCCAGATCAGAATCTTTCGCGATCTTGTTCGCCTTCAAATGTGCCGCCAGTTGCAAAATGGGGTCTTTTTCTTGGTATTCGGCGACTTCTTCTTTCGTACGATAATTTCCGGGGTCGGAGACAGAATGACCGCGGTATCGGTACGTCATGATTTCACAGAGATGCGGACGCTGCGTCTTACGCATATCGGCCACCAAACTGCGGAAATGCGAATAAACCGAAAGCACGTTCATGCCATCGATCTGCGAGTGCTCCATGTCAAACGCCAACGCGCGCTTCCACAAATGATCAACGCTGGTTGTACGATGAATGTCTGTACCCATGCCGTAGCGGTTGTTTTCGATGACGAAAATCACCGGCAATTTCCACGTCGCCGCCATGTTCAACGCTTCGAAGAATTGACCTTGGTTGGATGCTGCATCACCTAGATAGCAAATGCAGACATCATCTTCTTTGCGATACTTGATCGCAAAGCCCGCACCCGCCGCGAGTGGAACTTGGCCACCGACGATGCCGTGTCCACCGAGGAAACGAAGTTCGTTGGAAAACATGTGCATCGAACCGCCCTTGCCCATGACGGCGCCTCCGGACTTACCGAAGAGCTCGGCCATGACTTTCTCCGCAGGAATGCCTTTCGCAATTGCCTGCGTATGCGAACGATAGCCGCTGATCATATAATCAGATTTGCGAATCGCTTTTTGCACACCCACACACACCGCCTCTTGGCCAATGTGCAAGTGGCAAAATCCCGCAAACTTGCCCTTGGTGTACGCGCGATGAACCGTCTCTTCAAAACGCCGGTAGAACAACATGTCCTTGTACATTTCTTTGAGCATGTCAGGGCTAATATCCACGTCGCCCTTGCCCTGCGTTGAACCATTCTTCTTCGCCATGTTCACTCCCACTCATGCGTAGCTTGACTCATCCAAGCCCGCGTTGTGACAACATCACTCAACAAACTTTTTGAACACGATGGTTGCATTGGTGCCGCCAAACCCAAACGAGTTTGACATTGCCACGCGGATATCTTTTTTGCGCGCACCCTCAACAACATAATCCAACGTACACTCTGGATCCTTTGTCTTGAAATTCGCAGTCGGCGGCATGATACCGTTGTGAACGGCCATCACGGTGTACACCGCTTCAATGCCACCAGCCGCACCCAGGCAGTGTCCGGTCACGCCTTTGGTGGAGGACACGCCGATCTTTTGTGCGTGTTCACCGAATACACGGCCGATCGCCAACGACTCGTACCAATCGTTCAGTTTGGTCGATGTCCCGTGAGCGTTGATGTAATCAACGTCGTCATATTTCACGCCCGACGAGTCAAGTGCCATGCGCATGCAACGCTCTGCACCCTCACCTTCAGGAGATGGCGCCGTGATGTGATGCGCATCGCCCGACATGCCGTATCCGATGAGTTCTGCGTAAATTTTGGCACCGCGTTTTTTCGCATGCTCGAGCTCTTCAAGAACCAAGATGCCTGCGCCTTCACCCATGACGAATCCGTCGCGGTCTTTGTCGAATGGACGCGACGCTCGCTCAGGATTGTCGTTGTCTGCGCAGAGCGCTTTCATCACCGCGAAGGCGCTGATGCCGAGAGGGCTGACCGCCGACTCGGCTCCACCCGCAACGACGACATCTGCCATTCCCGAGCGGATGTACAACAGCGCTTCACCGACACCGTGCGTACCCGACGCACAGGCGGTCGTCGTACACATGTTCACGCCCTTGAGGTTGTAAACTTTGGAAACTACACCTGCCGCCATGTTGGGAATGGTGTAAGGAATGAAAAACGGAGAGATGCGACGCGGCCCCTTGTTTGCAAGGATAAGCGTATTTTCTTCGATGTCCGACAGTCCGCCCAAGCCGACACCGATTGAGCAGCCCCACTTCGATGTGTTAGCGGTTTGATAAGGAAGTCCACTCATCAGCATCGCTTCACGAGCAGCGACCGCGGCGAATCGCACAAAGCGAGAAACGCGCTGCGCTTCTTTGGGATCGAGAGCATTGTCAGAATTGAGATTCTTGACTTCGCCAGCGATCTGCACCGGAATGTTTGCTGGATCAAATAGAGAAATGCGAGCAATGCCGGTCTTACCATCCAATGCACGCTGCCAAGCACTTTCAACATCATTACCGGTCGGCGCTACCATGCCCATGCCGGTTACAACTACACGACGCATACCCAAGCCTCCTGAGAGCGGGACGGACTATCCAAAAATGATAACGGAACAGTATAAGTCGCACGGGAGACAATGAAAATGAAAAAACCTAAGTGCATACAGGCACTTTTAGGCAAATAGCACAAAAAATAGGCATTTCCGGATATAATGCTGTTCCCGCGGGGGCCGTCATTGGTTATCTTCAGTATTCACGAGGTAAAAATGAAGATTTTCATCACAGGTGGGACCGGTTTCATTGGACGCAGCCTTTGCGAACGCCTTGTACGAGACGGGCATCAAATCACCGTCCTCACGCGCTCTGCTAGCCGAGCCAAGCTATCTTTACCGTCGCAAGTCACAGCTATCGAGGGCGACCCGACCATTCCCGGTCCGTGGCAAAAATCTTTGATGGGACATGATGCGGTTGTCCACCTCGCTGGCGAATCCATCCTTGGTTATTGGACCAAAGCTAAAAAAGAAAGATTCGAACGCTCACGCATCGATTCGACTCGCAATGTGGTGCAAGCGATCGGCCACGCCGAAAACAAACCCGCGCTGATCTGTGCATCGGCCATCGGTTTTTACGGAACGCATCCGCATCATCAATTCACCGAAAAATCCGCCAGCGGATCCGATTATCTCGCGTCGGTCTGCCGAAAATGGGAAGAACAAGCACGCGTCGCCGAGCAGTTTGGCGCACGCGTCGCCATTGTGCGCATCGGCGTAGTTTTGCATCCTATGGGCGGCGCCCTCAAACAAATGCTCACACCATACCGTCTGGGGTTGGGAGCTCGCATTGGCAAAGGTGAACAATGGATGTCGTGGATCGCGCTCGACGATCTCACCGCTATCTTTGCCAAAGCGATTACCGCAGAAAACGCGCGCGGTGTCTATAACGCGACGGCACCACAACCTGCGACGCAAAGTACCGTTCACGAGGCGCTTTCGGCCGCTCTCAAACGAAGGAATCCTCTTGCCGTTCCGGCATTTGTATTCAAATTGCTTCTGGGTGAAGCCTCGATCATTTTGACTGAAGGCCAACATGTTGTTCCCGCTCGCGTACGCGAACTCGGTCATTCGTTCTTTTACCCCAGCATCAATATGGCGCTAGGACACATGTTGTCAGAGCGGCCGGCGTATGAGTTGAATAAATCTAAATAGTTCGACGAAACGAATCGTTGTCGTCCGCGGCACATTCAAGTCAGAAAGTAATCAATCGGAGTCTCAAACCATCGCCCCGAAGTCCACCATCTTCAAAGTGAATCTTTCGGTAGCGGATATTAATCGCAACTATTACGAATCACATAATTTGACGATTGCTCGTCATCCTTCCGCAACAGACGTCCGCATGATTGTGAGTGTCATGGCATTCGCCCTCAACGCGCACGAACATCTCAAATTTGCCAAAGGCATGAGCGATCCAGAAGAACCCGATATGTGGGAGATTGATCTAACCGGTGAAATTCAAAACTGGATCATGCTAGGCCAAGCAGAAGAAAAACGCATCAGGCAGGCGTGCAGCAAGTCTCGCCGCGTCACCGTCATCACCTACCAAAAGGGCGCGGCGACACCGTGGTTTGAATCGATACGAGGCGATCTCGAGCGTTTCAAACATTTACAAATTTGCAGTCTGTTCATTGCGGATGAATCTATAGTGGAGTCCATGGTGCAGCGAACTATGACGCTGAGCTGCACGATCGACGAAGAACAAGTGATGCTAAGCAATGAAACACAAAATCTGATCGCCGAATATAAGACACTTCAAGCCTCCGCTCGTTGAAGATTTTTTCCAACGAGACCGACGATATACACCACGATGAGTCTCTTGAGAGGTTGCAGGATCTGGTGGATCTATTTGCACGGTATCATAACGAAGTGATCGATGGGAATTTGCGGCCTATTAGGATCTGAAGCGATGTTTATTTCAGATCCACAAGTAGGGATCAGTTCTTGGCGTCTTCTTTTGAAGATTGAGAATCAATGTCGTATAGATACTAAATTAGAATTTAGAAAGTCTGGAACTGCTTCTACTGGAAAATATGTATGTTTTTTCAGGGCCTAGTTCCTGTTCAATCTCGTCGCCGTTATCATTAAATTTCATTCTCAGATTGTTGGATTTTGTTGGGGGGGGGGCTGTCGGACTTATTCATACAAATAAAGTACAGCCAATAAGCGCTCCCATACTCAGTTTTTTCTAGTGAGAAACCCACTTTGTCTGTCACTTCTTCATATTCTTCGTATTCCCAAGTTGAGCTCCAAAAAAACATTTGGTTTCTTCTTTGCTATTGAAAGAAAACTCGCCTTTGGTCTTGAGTGTTTCCAGCGCAGAGTCGAAATAGATCGTGTTATCAAATCTTGAAAACTGACTCATAACTTTTGTGCCATTGCATTCCGTACCATCGCAACTGATTGCTAAGCCCTGTCCTGAAGCTGCGAACGATATTTCAGCGTCCTCAATTACGGCAGAATTCGGCGAAATAAACACTTTATATTCCTGGACTGAGGCATCTACGTCGGAATAGCTGAACTCCTCACCAAATGCAGGCTGCTCAAATCTCGCCATTCCAGAGTTGGACTAAGAATTCTGCAGCTGGCAGCACCATGATTCCATCTTCGGTTTTTCGCGCTCTTGGTTCAAGTGAAACAACGATTCGCTTTTGAACGGAAGGATAGTCTTTGACCAACTCGCGCAACCCTTTCAAATGATCGGCGTGGATATTGTTTGAGGCCTTTGCTTCGATTGCGGCGCGCATATCATCAAGGATGAAATCAACTTCGACTTTGTCGGAGATGCGCCAATAGCTTAACTCACTGGAGCGGCTTTTATAAGCCATCCAAGCCTTTAGTTCGTGAAAAACCCAATTCTCGAAGGCTTTGCCATAATCAAAACTTTTTGGCTCCAGAAATCGGCGCTTGGCCAAATGGTTCACGACTCCGACATCGTCGAAGTAAAACTTTGGCGAAGCAACCGTCTTTCGCTTAGGTCGTTTTCGCCAAGCCGGCAACCATGCGCCAAGCAGTGTGTCGGTCAAAATTTCAAAATGATCTTTTACCGTCTGGCTTGACACGCCGACGTCGCGAGCGATGGTGGAAAAGTTAACCACTTCGGCATCACTTAGTGCCGCAGCTTCAAGAAAATTGGAAAAGCCAGGTAGATTTCGGACTAGACCCTCTGCCGCAATCTCTTCTCTGAGATAGTCACTGACGTAGCTGTTCAAGTATTCGTTGACTCTATCTGGATTCAAGTAGTGACGCGGGAGATAGCCCGTGTTCAACATTTGCGTGAGGTTGAATTCTGGAATTTCAAATCCACTCAGACCGGTCAATTCGTATCGCAGCGCGCGACCGCCGAGCAAATTGGCATGTCCACGACGAAGCTTGCGGGCACTCGAACCACAAAGCCCGAAACAAATGCCTTGGTCCTCAATCAACAAATGGACTTCATCGAGCAAGGCTGGAACTTTTTGCACTTCGTCTATGATGACCATTTTCTTTGCGGGCAATGCGCGTATCTCGTCCCGCAGATGCCTGGGATGTGTCGCATAGCGAGCAAATGTATCGGATTCGAGTAAGTTTATGCGAAAGGCATCAGGAAACCGCTCTTTGAGCAGGGTTGATTTGCCAGTTTGTCGAGCCCCCCAAAGGAAGAAAGACTCTTGCCCTGAAGTTTGGATTTTTAGAAGTCTTTTTAGCATGATATGGATTATAGCATGATCAACTTAAAAAACAGGCTAAAATTTCAAGCGCTGGTTAATATTTTGCGAAAAGAGGTTATTACCATGTAATATCGGGTAGTTATATGTTTAGACCTACCCGCATTCGTGGTACTCAATGGCTCGCGGTTCGACCCACCATGTGGGAGGCTGGGCTGCACGATCGACGAAGACCACGTGATGCTGGCCCTCATGGCTATCTTTCATTGGCGCTCAGGCGGGTAGATTCGTTCAGGGGCTTGGTAAAAATTCTCCCACGAGTTCACGGATTTTGGTGGCGGGAACGACGTAAGTCAGCTGTTTCCAGACATCGTCAGAAGATGAGTCATAAATCGTCTTGAGATAGGACGTGTCTCGTACGCGGGGATCTTTGGGGACTTTTCCCGTAGACAGAAGTCCAACAACGTCGCCCGTAGCGAGATCGACAAAAGCTGAGCCGGAGTCTCCGTGGGATACATCACAGCCGGTGGCAAACATGCTTGTTTTATAGGGGCCGGGGTTTAATTCATCTGGATCTGCCATAAAACGAGTTTCATTATCTGGAGAGAAGATTTTACAGTCTTCATCCGAGCCGAACATAAGGTTATGTCGTGGATTGGAGACCGCTCCGTATCCGAAGGTAATGAGTCGCGCGCCCTTCTTGGGAGCGCCGGCTGAAAACGAACTCGCTACGTTTAAAATAGCGGCCTTTGTGGTGTCGTTAACTCCTGACACCGAGAAAATCGTCAGGTCCAGATCTGTATTGGTTGTGACGATTCGCGCGCACCGAAGAGTTCCGACACGAAGATAATCAAAACGAATTTTAATCGTTTCGCACGATTCATGGCTTTCGATGACGTGGTGATTGGTGGCAAGCAGAACCTCTCCGTTTTTCTCACCAATCGCGAACGCGGTAGCCACGAAATCTGAGCCTATAACTTTCGCGGTAGCGAGCGCCGCTCTTTGAAATATGGGTGATTGGCTGGTGAGGATGTCATCGGTCAGAGCGGTTTTGGACCACGCCTCACCGATTTGATAGTCGTCAGTGGAGACTTCGCTGTCCATGGTTTTACTCAAATTGCGTATGCCCTTGGACGAATTTCTTTTTTTGCAAGCTTGAATGGGTGAAATTGAAAAAATCGCGGTGAGCGCTATGAATGTCTGTCGATTGAGTTTCACTGCAATTCCAATGTCTGAGAGTTGTCGACGAAAGGCCTGATTTACCCAGAGTTTATAATACCATGGTTGTGGTTCGAGTTAGATTCTTTGGCGGGATATCAGAATTCGCGCGCGTTAAAAAAAACCGATCCGCACGCACGCACGCACAGATAACGTGTGCTTCCACAAAAATAATTAGGCGCGTAACGTCCAAAAAATCATGCTGCCATGCCACAACTGACATTCAACCCATCGACCTGTTTTCCACACGCTCTGGTAGATACCCGTCAGCACGGCGATGAACGCCCCCTTGCTTTTTTGCATACATGTTACATTTGGGCCAGAATGTCTTCGTAGCAAAAATAAGAAAAATGCTGCCGCTGGAATGCTGCAACGGTATTGATGACTTTAGGCAGTACATAAAAGGGAGGCTCTCAAGACTGTTCGTGCGCATGAGTCTGCAATGTACGTTATCGTCGGTGGTTTGATGTGTTTACAATTTGTGTCATCTTGTCGGTCCCGAAGTATTGATCGTCAGGAGCCAAGCGCAGTCCCCGAGTCTACTGGGGCTGAATCTATAGGAGAGGCTGATGAAGTTGAAGCTACAGAAGAACCATTAACAGCCGAGGATGAAGCCCTTCTCGCAGGGTCGACAGCAACAGTAAAAAACCCATCGACCCTTTCGATGACAGTCAATCATTGCAGAACTTTGTCAACGACAAGAGCGAGGGTCACAGTAAATTCGCAGCTTCACTCGAGCTCCTTGAACTGCAAGTCGGCGGATTCCGACAATTTTACTATTGATGGCATCGATTGCCGCGTCAGCAAAGTTGCTTGTTCGCGATTGACCAAGAGCGCTACTGTTCGTGCCAAGTGTGGCAACCGCATAACAGTAGCGCGAATCAATTGTGTCGCTCCCTAAGAACTGGTCACTATGTCTGTGTTTGCGAGAACGAACGTCATGCGCTTATCTCATTGAGTTACTGGCGTGTCGCGGCGGCGGCGCGCCCGTCTTTGGGGTATCGGAACCATTCAACAGTCTCGCTATTGACTTCAACCTCGTTACATCCCACGACATGGCAACTTGCAATGAAGATGTGGCTGGAGTCCGTCCATTTGTCAGCAGTGCTCGACTTTTGGCTTTTATTGATTGCGAGTGCCATCATCGGAACGGCATGCGAGCCAATTCGCAGCCATTTTGCCGAGACGAACAGCCGATATTCAAAACACCCTTTTCCCCCAAAAAGGCAAATTCTCTTTGGCAAAGATCTGCTCAGAAGGCGGCAATCGATTTTTCTGGTAAAGCATAAAGCCTCCCAGCGCGGACAAGATCAAATTCGGCAACCACGCAGCAATCGGCGCGGGCACATGTCCGTTTTCGGCGAGCCACTTGAAACCCATCGATAAGACATAACCAGAAATGACCGCGACGATGGCGCCGATCCACGCTGTGCCCTTTCCTCGTCGCGTGTCCGTGATAGAAAAATACATGGCAAAAAGTCCGAAGAACACTGCGCCAAAGGAATTCGCTGCACGCTGGTGCAATAAGTAACGAGGCTTCCAATACTTCGCCGGCTTTTCTTTTGCTTCTTCCGAGTCTTTGATTTGATCAATGTATCGCCAAAGTGCGGGAAGAGGCAGTGCGCGATAATCAGAGTCAATTTCGCCGTTACCAATCAGCTGCTCTTGAAAGATTCGAATGACGTCGATCTCGGCGCGACGAAATTTCATCACTGACGGATTGTCATTGTCGCCTTCAATGTACATAACTCCATAGTCAAACCCTAGCTTGAGATTACCTTTTTCTGCACTTCCGGTGATGGTTGCTGACGGCGCAAGGACCGTAGCGCCCTTCATAAAGTCTAACTTTTCTCCGGGAGTTAGCATTACGTTTTGCAATTTGGTGCGATCCTTCGAAACTTTTTCCGCATAGAGAACGAAGCCGAGAAAGTTGTCGATGAATACGCCACTCTGCAAGCGCGTGCGCACCACGTTATCCAATTCGCTCTGCGCCTTGCGCTCGTAAAACTGCACCAACTCACGCCGCCCCCACGGCTCCAAATACAAAGCGCATGCGGAGGCAATGATGTACAAAGCAAACCCGACATAGAGCACTGGCTTAGAAACGCGCAAGGCACTGAAGCCTGCGGTCAGCATCGCGGTAAATTCACCATCCGCATTCAATCGACCGATTCCTATCAACACACCAAACATGTACGCCATGGGAATGGTAAACGACAAAAACGGGAGGACAATGAACAAGAATGGTAGAAAGATGTTTTCAAATGAAAACCCGAAGTTTGACAAAACATCGGCCAAGCGAACCAGCTGAGATACGACAAGTACGGCACTCAAGACACCGAGCGAAAGCAAAAACTGCGGCACCACTTCGGATAGAACGTATCGAGAAAGGCGATCAGGTAGTAACCAGCGAATCAGACGCGTGGCGCGTGAAGTTACTACAGGTGCCGCCACTTCCAAAATTCCGCTCCCAATCGATTGGTTACTGCAATATCAGAATACTTCATGTATCCAATCTTGAGAACAAACTTTAGATCGCGAAAGGAAGCCGCCATGAATCAACGGATAGGAATTAAACTGCTTTTGTCGTTAGTCGTTTACGTCCTTAGTGGTTTCGCATGGGCTGAAAGCGGTAAAGGTACATGCCAATTCAAACTGACCGTGGACGGCCTCGAAAAAAAGGCAGGCTTCGTTCGTGTTTCTATCGAACTTGGACAGAATGGATATGACAAGAAGGTCCCATTCAAATCAGCGTCCGTTGAAGTTGAAGGCAAATCGGTGACAATTCTCACCGAACTCCCCTACGGCGAATACGCCATCAAAACGTTTCACGACTTGAATAGCGATAGTGAGTTGAATTTAAATATACTGGGCATTCCCGCCGAACCCTACGGCATTTCTAACAATGCCCGTGCAGCGTTCGGCCTGCCGAGTTACAACGATGCCAAAATCACCGTCAATCAGCCCGAGCAGGAGCATAAGATTACCGTAAAGACACATATCTGATGCGTCTTTATGTTTGGCACTCTCGCATGAACCATGCGATCAAAAGAAGGAACGCAAAAAACTGCACGTAAACCCACCACTTCGGCGGAGGGCCATTGCGGCGTTTCTGTTTCTTTTCTTCGGCCTTCTTCTTCTTTACGTCCCGACCCTTTTGACCGAAGTCGAGAACTTTGCCGTTCGGCATTTGTGAATCACTCATAGGTCTTCCCAATTTATGTCTTCAGCCACTCGCAACTATCGTGCGCTAATCCGAACCTTTCGCCCGTTTGTCGCTTGCAGCGGTCTTGAAGGCATTCCTACTAAAGACTTCAATCGCGACACATTTTCAGGTGAAGCTAGTAGCGGCTTTTTGAGCACGATCCAATTGACGCCTTCTGTGCACGGGGTTTCCGTCAATGAGCCTTCATATTGCATGTAGGTGCGATCACCGGGAAGCAAGGCCGTCAAATCAAATGAGACCTCTCCGTCAGCCGATTCATCGGTTGTCGCCAACAGTTTATCCAGCCACTCGGTATGCGTCCCACCTTTCACGAACACGCTGATGTTGAGCAAACGCTTGCCAGATTCGACTTTGTGGAAGAACTGTAGCTCACCGTCGTACTGCATGCCTTCGATCATGTGCTCAGACGGAGACTTATAAACAATCTTGAAAAGTTTGTAGGGCTCACTCTCATAACTGATGGTTTCTTTGCTTTCGACTTCGAAGTATTTGCTCTTGCCCGAACTATGGATCTTCATGCGCGATGGGCCATATTTGACCAGCAACGGACGCAGGTTGCGCGTGGACAAAGGACTGATCAAATCGATGGGAGATTGCAGCTCTCCCGCGTCGCAGGCAACCCCCTTTTTCACTTCGTGAGCTTTGCTCGGTGTTTCGTGGTAGTCAGCCTCGGCGGCGTGATGATCCTTGGATTGCGGTTCTGCGTGGGCATCTCTCGCAGTTGCTGTACCGCCGTGATGATCAGCAGCAGGTGCGTGTTCATTACCGTGTGCGCCCTCTTTGTGCGGGTCAGGTTCATGCGCTACCGCACCGTGGCCTGCATCTGCATGCGCCTCGTCGTGACCCTTAGCTGGCTCATCGCCGTGCGATGCGGCTGCTGCATGCGGATCGTTACCGTGAGCGTCGTCAGCATGCGCATCTTTCGCATTCTCGTTGCCATGATGAGCATCGTCGCTATGAGAATCGTCACCATGACCATCCGCAGCGTGTTCCCCGCCACCCATCTTGAGCGCTGCCATGACCGTCGCTCGTTGGTCTTTGATAATTTTTTCGGCGAGTGTCTCGATGCCGATGTAGCCGAATGTTCCTACCATTCCGGCAAAAAACACTGCGACGATCCAAGCCATCGTTTGATCAAAGCGCGTCTTCAATTCAGCCCTCCCTGACGGAAAAACCGACCCGATTTCGTATCAATTACGAAATTTTATCACACAAATGGCGGGATGCAGCAAAAAGCCTCACGAATGTGAGGCTTGTAAGCTTTTTCAAGTGCAAAATACTGAGCTAGTCGACCTTGGACTCAGGAACCGGCATGGCAGAAAAGCCTGCGGCAGCAGCGTTCAACACTTCGTCACGATCTGGAATGGTGTCGTTGACGTCATATGCAATGCCCAACGCTTTGAGCATGCGAATGATCATATAGGTGACATCGAATTCCCACCAACGATGACCCGCAGGAGCAAGGTGTTCATGACGGTGGTGGTTGTTATGCCAACCTTCGCCCCACGCCAAGATCGCCACGATCCAATTGTTACGGGAGTTGTCAGAGGCATCCTTGTAGTTCTGGTAGCCCCACATGTGCGTCGCACTGTTAACCAACCAAGTGATGTGGTAAGACACAACTAAGCGAAGGAATATCGCCCAGAATGTCATCGACCATCCGCCGATCTGCTGAAAGATCAAGCCAACGATGATCTGCAACACGATGTGCACGCGCATATCTTCGAGAAAGCGGTAGTAGGGATCACGATCGATGTCGCGTGCAAACTTGCGCAGATTAGCCTTTTCATCGAACGTCGGTACAACTTTAAGGATCCAGCCCATGTGGGCGTGCCAGAAACCAAGACGTGAATTGTGCGGATCTTTCGGGGTATCCGAAAACGCATGGTGCATGCGATGGTGGCCAACCCATTCCAAGGGCGAGCTCTGCAGCGACAATGCTCCACAGGTGGCAAAGAAACGTTCCCAACCTTTGGAGACTTTGAATGTCCGATGACTTAACAAACGGTGATAGCCAAGCGTGATGCCAAGGCAGCAGGTTACAAAGTGCATGAACACCAATGCCGCTAGGTTGGCCCAGCTAAACATCGGGATCGCCACCAGCGCCAAAGAGTGAACAATCGTCATCCAAATAATGATCGGCCAATCCGGACCGATAGATTTTGGCTGCGCTTCGCTTTCAATCGCCGACATACATTCCTCCTGCCGGATAGTTTTAGGTACTTTTGATGTTACGGAATTTCTGACAGAAAACCCGTCTCACTTCTGTATGTGGAATGTCAAACTTTTGTAATGCGCCCAAGCCATTGGGCGAGAAGAGATTGAGAGGGCGTCATCCGAAGTAATGACTTCAGTTCAGCGGTTACTTTGCTCAAGTCAGAATACTCGTCGACATCACTCAGCATTCGAATGGTCCGCACCTGAATACCCTGTGATTTCAGCTCTCGGATCAATTCATCGCAGGTTGACGTAGCACTGTAGGTAACAGACGTCCAAACCCATCGAGGAATCGCAACATTGCCGGCAACTAAATAAAAGCCACCGTCAGGACAACGGCCCAAGACCACGCATCGTTCGTTTTTCAATGTGGACAAAACTGCATCCAGTTCGTCGCTGAGCTGCGGGCTATCGGTTCCGACGATCACCGCCGCGCCGTGTTGACGCAAGAGCTGGTCGTAAACCAAATGTAGACGCTCACCTAGTCCGCCACTGCCTTGAGCCATCAACGCATGAGTGGACCAATGCGCACCGACTATACAAGGATTCTCGGCGACCGCCCAATAGGTGCTCGCTCCCCATTGCCACGCACATTGATGCAACCACTCTCCGACCGCATCCACCGAATGAGCATAGAATTCGTCGGCCAATTCGCGTGAGGAAGAAGCTGCCAATCGAGTCTTCAAAGCGCTATAACCAAAAGTCTTCACAAAGGCGGCGATGCCGATGCTCGCATGACGTCTTCTGCTGATCCCCAATCTCACAGACCACAATTTCAACCACAGTGGAAACGCTTGCTGAAACGTTTTGGCAACATGGTCTCTCGTTACCTGGCCCCACCCGGCTTTTGCATATTTGCGCGCACTGGTTTCGACGGTCCCTGCAAGGTGCTTGATATCGTGCCCAGCGATGCGCATGCGCCACACCAAATCGTGATCTTCGCCAAATGGCAAGTCAGTACGCAGCCAGCCAAGCGACGAAAGGGATTCTTTCATAATGAGAAAGCCTTGATCGCCGAAAGGAATCTTCAACAATGCTGAGCGTATGTTTGCGGCCACCGCATTGAGGCGCACCGATTCTGGACCGTCTTGGCGAAAGCGCAGTGAAAAGTAAAATAGATCGCGAGAATCCGTGCGCAGCCGATTTTGCACACTTTGCAGCGCAACAGCATCTAGAATGGAATCTGCATGCAACATCCAGATCCACCGACCGCAGGCAGCTTTGCATCCGGCGTTGAGCTGCAATGCTCGGCCCCACTTCGTCTGCAGCCAGCGATGCTTCTTCCAGTGAACAAGTGCCACTTGTTCTGCTTGTGTGGGCGCGCGACCGCAAACGACAATTAACTCCGCCTGCTGTTCGAACGCAGCGATTGAACGGAGAAGATTTCCGTCCAATTGATCGACTTTACCAATGGGAATAACGATTGAAAGTTGTGGAATCGCTGACAAACTCACCGGACTAAATCACTTCGCCACCGCACGAGCTACCTGCTCCAGCGGTGCATCCGTAGCAATGATCTGCAAGTGCGATGCGCCCCTCATTCATTTCCGCGAATGATTGGATGTCCCACACGGAACGTTTGCCGTTGCCAGCTGGCATATTGAGTTGCTGATTGAAGTCACAATCGTAAAGATTACCGTCCCAACTAACGCTTACCAGCGACCGGCACATCACGGAATCTGCCGCCACCGGATTGAAAGCGTTCGCCAACAAACTCATGTATTTGTCCAACTCACCGCGACGACGCAAGTCTTCCAAGAAACGTTTGATCGGCATGTTCGTAATGGTGAACAACTTGTTAAAGTGGATGCCAAAATCATCCATCAATCGTTTCTTGTAATCCGCTTCCAGCTTGGCTTGCGCAGGTGGCAAATGCAAACCAACGGGATTGTAAACCAAGCAAAGTTCCAAACCAGTTCCGGGCTTGCCGTACCCGAGTTCGTTAAGCATCAAAATGCCTTGCACACTCTTGTTCCACACGCCTCGTCCGCGCTGTTTTTCAACTAGTTCTTTGGTGTAACACGGCAACGACGCGACCACTCGCACCCGATGTTCGGCGAGGAATGCAGGAGTTGTTTCCTGTCCTTTTTCAAACAGTACGGTCAGGTTGCAACGATCAATGACCGATTTGCCGAGCTTGGTAAACTCCGACACCAAGTAACGAAAGTGCGGATTCATTTCGGGCGCACCGCCCGTTAGATCCACCGTTTTGATCTGTGGCGAATTCTTGACGAGTTCGACCAAGCGCTGCGCTGTGCGCTCATCCATGTTTTCTTTGATTTTCTTCGGACTTGCCTCGACATGGCAATGAAAGCATGCCTGATTGCACAACTTGCCAATATTGATTTGCAGAGTCTCTAGCGGCTGACGCCCTTGCAAAACATTGACCTCGCGAACCTTCTTCGCAAACGAAGGCCAAGTCGAAGTTGGCACGCTTTGGGTCTCGTCAAACATGGTGCTTCTCGATGAGTTGTTAAGTTCAGATCGGAATCATAACAAAACTAATGCGACATTTCATGGATATTCTCACAACTACCAACGACGTTCAGATGTTTCGTGATATTTGTAAAAGAACGATTTGATTGTATAAATAACGGCACTTGCGCCCCATCGCCAACGCCACCCAATTGCCGCAAAACCGCATTGTTTACCGACCAAAACCAAAAGAGAAATTGGCATCTTAACTTTTTACTCATTTGTTCGTCGCCACTCGCCGATACTTCTGTCAGAGGTTTGAGGAGGCGACAAATTTGAGGTTGTGGTTTTCCACATTGTTGATGCTTTTGGCTTCCTGCACAGGAGCCGACACTCACGACGTTCGCGCGTCCTCTACCAAATCCGGAGACAAAAAAGGTCGGCAAAAGAGTGGCGAAGGCAGCGCGACTTTCATCGACATTCCCAATGAAGGCAATAATAACGTCGAGTCATCAGCAGGCGCAACCGTCGCTGGCACCACCACCGCCGCGTATTTGACTATGCCTATTGAAAACCTTGAAGTTCTGACGCTTGCAGTTAGTTTTACGGAAGCAGAAGGCGCAAATTATCGCGACGCAACGCAAATCCGTGTTCACCAAGAAGCGTTGACTGACAGCGAACGCGAAAGCATGGTCGCACTTCAAAACATCCGAGCCAATGAAAAATTGGTGGTGTTTTATCATACTCATGCGCCTATTTCTTCGCTGGATGGGTTGTACGTTGTCGGCATCATCCCCCCGAGCCGTGTCGAACGTAACGGTTCGTTATACACCTTCTTCCTTGAAGGAGGTTATGGAACCTATCAGGTTGCGAAAGTCGTGCTCGACAGCAAGGCGACAATCCCTTTGGAAAGTTTGGAACCTAAATTAACAATCACTGAAGTTCAAAAACCCAACAGCGTCACGCGAAATCAGATTGCCTTTGAAGCCCCAGACGAAGAACTCTTGCCAGAATCTGTCAAGAAGGTGATCAAGGAGCGGGTCGAAAGCGGCGTTTCCAGACAGGGCGACACAAATGCTAAATTAGATCTCGAACAGTTACGCGACAACCGCACAAATGGCAATGGAGGCAAATCGGACTCCACGGCAGGTCAGTCTAATCAAAATAATCATGTTTCCGACAACGATGACGGACGCAAAAACGACGACGACAACGATGATGATGACCGCGGGGACAATCATGGCTCCGATGACTCTCGTCGAAACACCAACGGAAACACCCGCAACTCAGACGGCAATAACACGGCTGAGCGCATCGATCACGGTTGCCCGGCGGGCTTTGTCTTTATTGAAGAGATCAAGATCGAGGTCGCCACAGAACAAAAGCCAAGCAGCGACAAAAAGGACAAAGGCTCCAAATGGAAAAAAAAGGATGGCGTCACGTTGGTGACCGTGCCGGACTTTTGCGTCATGCGCAACGAAGCACGTAACCCCGACACCGAGACACAAGACCTCGCAACGGGAACTGGCACCATCGTACGCGATATCACTCCTCGCGATTCAGAGTCATTGAGGACCACGTGCGCACGCACCGCAGGCAGCCTGCCACTCACTGTTTACCAAGCCATGGCCGTATTGCGACGCATCGCTACGGAAGGCCAGAACTTTTCAGGACGTGGTGATGAACGCCAGTTCCGCAAGGGATTGACCTTTTCGGCAGCCGATCTTCCCAATCCAGCCACAACCGCTCGCTGCCCCGCCGGCGCAAATTGCAACTCTCGCGAAACGCCGATTCGCGGTCACTTCGTTACTGAAGATACCCGCATTTTCGACCTAATGGGGGGATTGACAGAGTACGCTGTTGCCTTGGACGGAACGGTTATGACATTCAAGCCAGAAGGCTCTTCTGCTCAACTCAACTTTGCCGCCCCACAAGTAGACGCCAATGGAATTACATTTCGCTGCGCCGTACCGCGATAGAGCATTTGCACGCTGACAGACATCCCCTATAGTTGAGCCAAGCCTTCGAAATAATAACTCATTTACAAAATATTAGTCGCAGAGCCATTTTGCAAAATCGCCGTTTCAGATTGCGCCTGATGCGCACCTTTTCCAAAGTACCGACCGGAAATCGCTAAGGTTTTTGCGCATTATGCCGAAGGCAATAGCGTACAAGCAGGAATAGATCATGGGCATCCGCATAAACACGCGAAGTCAGCAGCAGTCTGGGCAGTCCTTTCGCCAGCAGGACTCGTCGCATGCAAACAGCGAACAACAAGCTCCAGAATCACATGAATCAAAGTTGAATCAATCAACCATGGTCACCATAGACGACCACTCATCGCGCATCCAGCGTGCCTATAAGCAACTCTCAGACCGCGTCAACACAGCCGACAACGCATCACGGGTTGACGCTGCTTGTGAAACCCTCGATCAAGCTTGCAGCATTCTCGCACGACTGCGCGACATAGCTAAGTCACAAGGCAATCAATCAACATTTTCGGCGCAGGATCCGCTTGCGATTGCGGACGAATTCGCAGCCCTTACCCGAGATCTAGACCAGCTCAAGACTAAACTCTCGCTGCCGGAAGCGTCTACAGCGGCTATGGACAAAGCAAGTTTACTTGATCCCGCGCGCGCCCAATTCGAACACGCATGGAAGGGTGTCGAATCGCTTAAAAATTTGTCGGCTGCTGGGACCACTCATCGACCTATTCCTTCAACTCAGTTTCCATTATCAACAGATGCGAGGATTCGCGAACTCGACTCCGCCATTGGCAAGATCGCGACCCATCGAGAATACTTAAAAAATTTGAACAAGCCTCAGTCGGAAGAAGTAGGCAAAAATACAACCAGCCCGAATGATGCGTCCGATTCGACGCCCACGCGAGCTGATGCAAATGTCGAAAGAATTGTCGCTGCCGGACTAGAGTCAGTCCGAACCGCGATGGCTAAGCTCGACGCCGGCCAAGCCCTCAGGCTGCTCGGACTCGAGTGAAAACTCCGCCGCGTCCTGCGACGCTGGAACATCCGTGGTGGTCAGTGATTCTTCTTCAACCCAATCCGCCACGTCTTGCTCTGACACCGTTTCACCCTCAACAACCGCTGTTGCTCCTACGCGTCCCTCAACGGTCTCACGCACAACATGGTGCATCGTGCAAGATGCGAAATCCACGTTATCAGCTAATACGTTGGACAGGTTACTGTGATCAAAGTTGCAGCGCTTGACGGATGCCCCCGTCAAAACCGCTCCCGTCAAATCTGCGTGACTAAGATTTGCACCATTGAGAATGCAATGCGAAAGATCGACGCCAGCTAAATTGGCGTGACTAAGATTTGCTCCGCGCAAGTCACGCCCCGCGAGATTCAACCCACGTAGGTCTGCACCTTTGAGATTGGCGCGACCTTCCATCAAATCTGCTCGTGGATTGAGCACTGACGAAATCCATTCTTGGTGGCGACGCAGTACTGATTCAAGTTCTGATTGATCTTGTACCGAAACAGGCTTCGACACTTCAAAACGAACGGGTTGTTTTTTTGCAGGTTCTTGCGCATTAGCGGCAATGGCCTCAGATGCGGGTACCGCTTCATTTGGACCATCGGCGACCACGTCCCTTTCAACCGCTACGTCTTCATTGCTCGATACCGTTTCTGTTTCGTTATCCATCGTCATATTGATTCCTGTAATGTGATGTAAAAATTCTATACCACAAAATGTTTGTGAGTTTCGAGTAAAACGAACAACGCCGACAACTATCAATGTACACTTACTCTCTCACGGCTTCTGACGAAAATACCTCATCTAACAAAAAGTCAAATCATCACTTTTTCCGCATTTTCGTGCAGAAATGCTTGATTTGTCGGAAAAAACAGTTTTAATTGATTCTAGTTTCCCTGCTTCGCTGAAATAATTTCTGGATGCCTTTGGGCATCAAATGCAGTTGCGTGAGCGATGCAGGGAATGAACTTTAACTCAGGAGGAGATACCATGACCACGAAGAAGAATTACAAGTTCGACAAGACAAGCAAGACACGCACCAAGAGCCAAATCTTGGCAGCTCTTTCCGACAACACCGGCTTGAGCAAGAAAGAAATCGGCGTTTTCTTTGACTCGCTCACAGCTTTGATCGGCCATGACCTTGCAAAAGGCCCAGGCGTATTCGCGCTTCCAGGCCTCGTCAAGATGAAAGTTGTTAAGAAGCCAGCGGTTCCAGCTCGTAAAGGCGTCAACCCATTCACAGGCAAAGAGCAAATGTTTGCAGCACGTCCTGCGAAGAAAGTTGTTCGCATCCGCCCATTGAAGTCTTTGAAAGAAAAGTGCAACTAATCTAGTTTCGCTTGATTTTGCGGCGGCTTTTTAGCCGCCGTTTTTTTTGGTCTTTTTGCAAAAGTTCTGCAAATCATCGTTCATTCTCGGGTTCGCCTTTCCCCACGATATTCCATCACTAAAATTGCCGAGATTTGTGCCGAAACGACAAGCGTACGTTTTCATCTTAGAAGAGCAGAGGGGCACCATGGCACTTGCAAACGAACGAATGAAATGCGTAATCATGACAAGCAACCGCGACTTCAGGCAAGCGGCGATCAACATGTTCAACGGCATTGGTTATCCCGCTGAAAAGTTACCTGCGTCATCATTCGACGAAATCCGCATCATGTTGCAGCGAGATCGAACCGTTGCCAATATTCTCATCGACGCAAATATCATGTCAGCGCCCGAGTTTGGCCACTTCGTGACCAAGTGGGGCGAGATCATGGAAGGCAAAGAAGCGCGCTGCCTCATCATTTATGACGAACAAATGAAACCAACCATTGAAAAACATGCCGAAACCACAGCAAAGTGGGCCGCACACACCCTACTGTTTCAAGGTCCGGCAACCAAGCCTCACTATGTGAACACATTTTTCAACTTACGCAAGCAGTCCCCGTTCCCAGGCGTTAGCCAGCCGGCAGCTGCGGCCCCAACGCCGCCACCCGCACAAGCAAAGCCGGCACCGCCACCACCACCTAAACAAGATCCAAAATTGGCTCCGTTCTTCGAAGCATCCGGCCACGTGCGCGAAACCATTGAATCACTCAATGCCATCATGAAAAACCCAGCGGATCGGCCAGCCTTGCAAAAAGTTGGGCAGCGGTTCAATGGCATCATCGGTGCATTTAAGTTCTGGGGCGACAAAGCGGGTTTCAGCGAGCTCGTTAAGTTATCTGATGCCATCGATACCGTCGCGCGCAACTACCCTACCACCAGCACAGACCCTATCAAGAAGCCACATTTGGAATTTGTCCTCACTGCGGCCAAGTGTTGTTTGATCATTTTGAAGGAATTGCGCGAGACACAAACCATCTCCGCATCTTCGAAAGAGGAATTCACAAAAGTAAATGCAGTGTTCACCGGTTTTTCTGATTTGAAACTCAAGGAGCAACAATCACAGGCGGACATCGATAGCCTGTTAGATTCCGCAAGCTAACTGCCCCGCCTGCCATCAATATTTGGTGGCAGGTATTACAGCTCATCCGCCGCAAACAATTCCGGAAAAATGCGCTTCCAGTAGACCACGACAAACAACGTTCCGATCCCACCAATGATGACGGCCGGCACCGTACCAAACCAATGAGCCGTGACGCCCGACTCAAACTCGCCCAGTTCGTTGGAGGCTCCGATAAACACTTGGCTCACGCTGCTGACTCGACCTCGTAGATTTTCGGGAGTGCGCGCCGTGACCAAGGTATGACGAATGACCACACTGACCATGTCCGTTCCGCCGATCATAGCCAACGCCAGCCAAGCAGTCCACACGTCACGCGCCATGCCAAATGCACAGGTGGCCAACCCAAAGCCTGCCACCGCCCAAAACATCTTCATTCCCGCACGACGGCGAATGGGTTTGACGGAAAGCCACCACGCCACCACCACCGCACCGATGGCCGGCGCGCTGCGTAGATACCCTAGCGTCTCCGGACCGGCGTGCAAAACATCCTTCGCAATCGCGGGCATCAGCGCCACTGCTCCACCGAGCAGTACCGCAAAAAGATCAAGAGAAATGGCTCCGAGCAACATCCGATTACTGCGAACATAACGAATCCCCTCAGCCAATCGAGTCATGATAGGCTCGTGGCTGATAACGTCTGGACGTCCCTTGCACTTGATCAACATAAGGCACAAAAGTGCCAAACCCGAAAGAGTTGCACAAAGCAAAAACACGGCCTGCGATGACCCCGTATAGCCGTAGACCAATCCACCGATCATGGGGCCAGCAATGGTACACGCCTGCCAAATGGTGCTATTGAACGCAATCGCGCGCACCAACTCGTTGGCAGGAACCAGCTTGGGAAGAATCGCCGCGGACGATGGGCCGCCAAAAGATTTTACAGCACCTGCACACGCCAAAATCAAATAGAGCACGGGAAGGTTTGCAGCATCCAACTTGCTGTGCGCATACAAAGCCACATCACAAAGGGTCGTCAACAAGACGATGATGCGTACGACCAACACGTTGTCGTGACGATCGGCGACATCGCCGGCAAAAAATGCGACAACAAACGCCGAAAGAAACAGAACAAGCCCCACGTAGCCTAACTGTAAGGTGCTGCCGGTGATGTCATAGACCTGCCATCCAATCGCTACCGACATCATTGCGTGACCGATTTGGATAGCAGCTTTGGCAAGTTGCAGGTAGCTAAACTCGCGAAAGTGCCAAAAGCGAAATATCATTTTTCAGCACCTCGCAAATTCGAACTACGACCACGAAGAATTGAACTGTGAACGGTGCAAACGCTTCATCACCAAATGAAAGCGTCGTGCGCTGAAATTGGCCTTGCGTTGCAAAACTTCCATCACGTATTCCGAAATCGGCGTAGTCACCAAATCCGCTACCGGCAAATCATCGCGCTTGGACAACGGCTCGGAAAGACTTTCTGCTAAGCGGTGCCGCAATTCGTCACTGCGGATTTGACCCGGCAAGATCGCGCCCAAACGCGCCAATCGTCGCGCCGTTTGCACTGGCAATTCATGGATCAACGCATCGATGGGCGACTTGTCGCGACGGCACACATACTTAAGATGAGCCAACCAGATTCGCCAGCGTAACACTCGCGAAAGATCCTTCGTTTCCACATACGAGAACCACCGCGTCGGCGGTCCTTGTCGCAAGTGACTCCATATCCACCGATTTTCGCACGGAACGTATAGTTTCGTCTTTCCTCGCAAAGGAGGTTCGCCCGGAAGGGTCAAATATAGTTCGAGGTTGTTCTCGAAACGACCATCTGCAGCCCTCGCTTGCAATTCCGCCAAGCTTGGAGCCTGCCAAAGTGGGTTGGGCAAATCGTCCAATTCTCCGTAGCGATCGTAAGCTCCGTAAACCTGCAAACCACAATCAGCGAACATCGCTGCCCAATCAGCAAATGAGAGCCTCGCTTCGCGTGGATGCATAAACGTGTCCGCAAAACGCGCGTCATTTTCAAACGTCCCCATGCCGATTTGCTCGATGCGCGAACGAATGGCAGCACTCTGCCGCGCAAGTTTTTGCAGAACCGTTCTTGCTGTTTGCAAGTCTGCGGGAACATGAGCATCGAGCTGCATGTCGCGAAAGGCGCACTGCAACTGGTGAATCCAGCTACGTGATGACGAATTGTAGACCATGACGCGCATCGTGCCGTCTTTCGCCATGTGCTGAACAATTAGATCCAACGCCGCTTTGGGATTTGGTAAATGGTGCAGCACTCCGTAAAGATCAACGTGATCATACGGCCCTGTTACCAAGCCTTGCTCGTCGAGATAACGACAGAGATCAAACTTCGCAAAGATGGACTCGCGGACATCGAACAAAAGACGCGTACGCGCTCGCCGCAGCGACGCCTCCGAGATATCTACATTGATTACGCGGTGACTCGCGGGTTCAAGCTTTCTCAAAATATACGGTTGAGCTTCGCCACATCCACCTAGTAGCACTGTGCGCTTCTTGGAAACCAAACGGTTATGTGAAACCTTACGAATGGACGGCACATGTCCCGTTACGTCTTCTAAGAGCTGCCCGCCGAACTCCGAGCTAGCGGCATAGCCGTCTTCCCAGCGCAATTTTCCAAACAGTGGATAATTGGGATACGGGAATGCTTGATAAAGTTGGCGAACAGCCTCAATAACTCGAGCGTTTGCGTCGATGCGCGCACTTTCAATTTTATTCATCTGGACTCACCCGTGAAAGAAATTTTGCATTTGAGCTCGTCGTTTGCATAACAATCCAATTTCTCTTACCACTGCGATTGACTCCCACTGCATAGGAACCGACCGCACCGTCAATGGGAGAAGTCGTCGATAACGCCGTCAGATAACTCGGCCCTGAGCCAGTTCCGGCACGTTTAAACGCATCAAACGCTAACATAGCCGCGTCGTACCCCTGCGCTGCCATAAGTGACGGATCCGCTTTAAACTTTTCTCGGTAGGATTGGACAAAGCCTTTGGTCGAAGCATCGCCATCTTGAAACGAAAACTGTGTCAGAAAATGCGGTCCCTTTAACGCAGACTTCGATGCAAGCGACGACAACCGCGGACTGTCCCAACCGTCTGAGCCAATGATCGTGCTACGCAACGCCTGCTCCTTGGCTGCGTCGATGAAGCGCGCCGCTTCGTGGTAATATCCCGCAACAAAGACAGCATCCGCATCAGCCTGTTTCACTTCCGCTGCAAGTGTTTTGAAATTGCTTTGCCCACGCGTAAATTCTTTTTTCCCCGCCACGACCGCGCCGAGTTTGCCCGCATGTCGCTCAAAAGTATCTGCCGCGGCTTTCGCTGCCGATGACGTCGCATCAAACAGAATGTACAATTTCTTTTTGCCGAGTTGTGTCACGGCAAATTTTACTGCGGCACGTCCCTGATCGGCGTCACTAGCGGCGGCGCGAAAGATTAATTGATTCAAAGCCGGCAAATCGGAGTTTGTTGCCGTCGCCGCGATAATTGGGCGATTAGCTTCGCCGGCAATTTTAGAAATTGAAAAGACACTCGATCCCATGACACCGGCGATGATTACGTCTGCCCTCTTTTCCTTCAGCAGTTTGCGCGTGGCGGCATCCGCAGACTTTCCGTCTGAACGGGAGTCTTCCACGAGCCACTCAACCTTCGATCCAAAATCAGGCTCTATTGATTTGAATTTCTCCAAAGCCAATTCTGCCCCGCGAACCACATCTTGTCCAAACGTCGCCATACCACCCGACGTCGGAGCCACCATGCCCACGACAATCCTCTTACCTTGGGCGTGCGCCGTCCATGATCCTGAGGTCAGCAAGCCCGTAAGACTAATTGCAAACAATCGAAGATGCTTCATCACAGTTCCTTTCAACGCTCGCCGCTCTCTGTGAGCCTTCACTTCAGTCGAATGGTTTTCTGTCTCAGATAATGATCGGCAATCACAAGTGCTGCCATCGCTTCCACCATCGGCACTGCGCGCGGTAGCACACACGGATCATGACGACCTGCCTGCGGCTTGAAACTCACCGCCCGCCCCTGATCATCAACTGTGTCTTGATCCTTAAAAATGGTTGCGACGGGTTTGAATGCAACGCGAAAGCGAACGACTTCGCCGTTTGAAATACCGCCTTGTACTCCACCGGAACGATTACTTGCCGTCCGAATACGTCCATCTTTTTGCACAAACGCATCGTTGTGCTCGGACCCAAACATCGCGGTTGACGCAAACCCTTCACCCACTTCAAAGCCACGCGTCGCTGGCAAACTCATCATGGCCTTAGCCAAGTCTGCATGCAACTTGTCAAACACCGGGGAGCCGAGACCCGCTTCCAACCCATGAATCTCGCACGCAATGACGCCACCGACGGAATCACCGCTGGCTTTGGCAGAGACCACGATCTTTTCCATTTCTGCGGCGACGGCTGCATCGGGACAGCGCAGGTTGTTTTGATCGATATGACTGCGTTGAATCTTACTCGCATCCACCTTGGCACAAACGCCTTTGACTTCATCGACCCATGCGACAATTTTAAATCCGGGCATGGCTGATATCAGCATTTGTTCGGCCAATGCCCCTGCCGCTACTCGTCCGATGGTCTCGCGCGCACTCGCGCGTCCACCGCCGCTTTTCGAGCGAATGCCGAACTTAGCTTGCGTGGTAAAATCTGCGTGCGAAGGGCGAAAAACTTGCGCGACATCTTTGTAATGTTCGGGCTTATGATCTGTATTGCGCACCAAGCAAGTAATGGGCGTACCTAGTGAAGTATCACTCTCCAATCCCGAAACGATTTCCACCGCGTCCGGTTCATTGCGAGGCGTCGTCAAAATACTCTGACCAGGGCGGCGACGATTCAACTGCTGCTGAATCTTGCCAATATCCACCGCTAAACCCGCAGGAAATCCATCAACAACGCAACCGACCGCCCCACCGTGCGATTCACCAAACGTTGTGACTCGGAATGTTTTTCCCCACGTATTGCCCACAAGTCCTCCCGCGCTATTGCACGTCCAATAGCGAATCAAAACTAAACTTGACGATTCCCGTCCATTCCTCAGGTTCGTCGCTACGTTCTTGTTGTTCTGCCGCCGTTCGTTTCAAGACTTTACCACCGCCAAGTCCGACCGCGAAGTTAACTCCATTCAAATCCATCAGGAAATTGAGATTGGCACCAACCGACAAAACCAAAAGATCATTGGTCGGGAAGTCTCCGAACTCCTCAGCGTCCCATGCTCCGCCGTAACTGATAAACGGATCAAAGTTCAAACTCTTAAAATAGATCGCGCGGTACATTTTTTCCATGGACGCAATGACTGGAATACTGAGTTCCGTAAGTGTTCTCAGGCTAGTATCGCCCAAACGCGCTTCAAACAGCGATGCCGATGTTGAGGTCACTGGAAAACTGGGATTTGCCGCACTACCGCCACCAGGAACGTAGGTGCGAATCGGTTGAAAGTATTCTTGCAAGCCGCGGCGTTTAGGGCCACGCGTGCGCGCCCCTTGCAAATCGATGGAAAACTTTGAACTACGAAAGTCGATTACACGATCAAATCCAAGACTCAGGCCGACCTTGTTGTATTCAAAGGATTCGTTAATCGAAGCCGGTGCCAGCTTTGACTCAAGACTCGCGCTGAAAGTACTGCCCTTCCATCGCTTGGACTTTGAAATTCCAAACGACGGTTCGTTCAGGCGCCCCGCATGCTCAGGTTTGCCAACATACGCGCGCACGGTGGAATTGACCATGCCAAGCTCAAAAGCAAAATCATATCTTGCCCAGTAGAAACTCGAATTGAATCTGGTTCCGTATTCATCTACATAAACTGACGAACCGTCAGCTGCGGATCGTCCGAACCATTCTTCATTACGAAACACGTCAAACTTCAATCCCGGCCAGTACCGCGTCGACAGCAGCGATATTTCTGTTGAAGGATAATTCTGACCCCAACCAATTTGCGAATTGATGGATAGAGTTTCATTTTGCATGTGATCCATGAGCGGAATCGAATTCAAACCGAAGGTCAGTCCACTGATGTCTGCGCCGATCCAAGGAACACCCAGCACAGGGCGATATCGTTTTTCAGCAGGCACGGTCGCCTCGTCGCCCGTGTTCACAGCCTTCATGTCTGAGGGCGCAGCCGCCGCCACCGTCGGCACAGAACTAGTTACCGCGTATTCGTGATTGGCCCATAGATCCGCTCGTTTCATGGCCGTACTCAGATCAATCTTGTCCTTGCTGCGCATGGCCACTAACAGCGGTGAAATGTGAGATGAACCATTTTCGCAGGGTCGAGACGGAACATCCGAAGGCTTTTGTGCAATCAGGTAATCGGTCTGCCCAGCTCGCGTACGCAAAACCAATTGACCATCCGCTGTCGCCCAAAGTTTCACAAGCAGGTCCGCGTAAGGGGTTTCACCGATGCATTCGCCACTGGGCTTCAACTTACGAACCACGAAGTGGGTTCGATCCGCAAACAGCACCCACAAGTCGTCACCGATGGTCGCGAGTGCCTTGGGCGCACCGACAATCGAGTGCTTGATGGAAGAGATGTCGTTGCGATCGAGATTCCACGCAACAATGTTGTGCAAATCACCGGTCAACCGTTGTTCGTTGGTCGCCACATATACGGTCGACGCAACTCGTGACTTATCCGCCGCCGTTACAAAGCTTTCACCCAACACCGTGAGGGTGACAGGCTGCCGATAGGAATGAGTACAAACAAGATCTTTGGCGGCCAGCGGCAACCCCTTGCTCAGCTTCGCGCGTTCAAACACACAGAGGTGCGTCTGCTCCTTATTGAATTTTACAAATGCGATCTTTTTTTCACCAACATGCATCGACACGATGTTGCCAAGAACGGTAGTAATTATTTCTTGTTTGCCGCTTTCGCTAAGTCGCACCAAATCCACACCGTCGCTACGCGAACCGTCCCATACGGAATCCTTTTGGATGATCCAATCTTTGCCAACGCGTGCCGATGTGTATCGATCTGCTTCGTCCGGAAACTTCGCGCCTTCTTTGCTGCGGCCCCATCCGGTTTCCGCATCAAAAGTGAAATCTTGGATGGTCACGTCACCATCATCTGATTGCGGGAAATGCAAACCTGTCGCATCGTTCCATACGTATGTGCTCGGCGAGATTCGCTCGCGCCTGCCGGGACGCGCCGACAAGATTGCCCCTTCGGCCGAATCTTTCCAATGGGCTGAGGCCGCTTTTTTGTATTCTTCATACAACTCGCGACCATTTTTGCCGGTCATAAATTGCAAGGCATCATCAATTGGCAGGAATGGACCATAAGGCACGAGTGCATACGGCCACCACCAAGGCATCGAACTGTAAAAGAATCGATCCAATGCCGCGGGAAGTTTGTCTGCGCCGTATTTACGAAAGATATAAGCTACAAAGGCACCCGAAGTGGCGTAGCCCTGAGCTGAAAAATCTTGACCACCATACAAACTGTGTAATCGTTCGTAACTCGGCCATTTGCCTGACAGTGCGTGGTATCGTTCGTACGCGGCTTGCTCTGAAGACTGTGCGGAGAGCGCAATCGATTCGGGAAGCCCCTCGATGAACCATGTTGGCATCCAAGGTAAATGCAAGATTGCCCCCGCCGGTCCCAGCCAATTGTCGAAATGGCGATACATGGTCGAGTGAACGTATTCGTGCCAGTACAAGTCCCGCGACTCTTGTCCTAGTGTTTGTAACTCGATGGCATCGGTTATGAAGTTCGCAAAAGATGCACCGGCAGCCACGGAACTAACGACTACCGGCAAGACGCGATCGCGGCTTACGCCAAACCAATTCTCCAAATGTGGACGCGCCGCCGAAAGAGAATTGAGTATCGCGCGCCCCTCACCCGGAGTTTCCTTATCATGATAGACGATGAAGTGCTTATTCTTGGTCTCTACATAGTCCACGGACCCCTGATGATGACCAAAACCGATGGGCAACGCACCGGCATGGAAGGAAGCCGCGAGGGTTCCGCTACCAAGCAAACAGACCTGAACCCATTTAGACAAAACGCGCACGCGCCAACTCCAAGTCTGCGGGGGTATCGATGCCACGGGCAAAATGCTCGGTTTCAACTGACATGATTTTGATGCCACTCTCCAAAGCTCGCAGCTGTTCTAGTTTTTCGAGCCTCTCCAACGGACTCACCGGAAGCGAGCAAATCTTGCTCAAACTCTTGCGCCTGAACGCATACACGCCAACATGATGCCAAAAACCATCGCGTTTGACGGTTTCAGAATCCATGTTCGGAACCGGCGAACGAGAAAAATACAAACAGCGCCCATCATGGGCTCGAACCGCTTTCACCACACTGGTAAGTGCGTAATCGTCAGGATTGCGATTGCGATGCACCAAGGTACCGATACCGGCCTCGTCGTCTGCGGAAAATTGCGCCATCAAGGTTAGCAAACTATTGCAGTCAACAAAGGGCTCGTCCCCTTGGACATTAAGAATGAAGGGCTGCTTAAAACGGGACGCCACCTCATGGCAGCGATCGGTGCCCGACTGATGAGCCACATCTGTTAATTCAACCGGCACCCCGTGGCGACCGCAAGCAGCGACGATGTCAGCATGGTCGGTCGCAACAACGACTCGGGCCCCTTGCTGGTGAAGGGGACGCAAGTTCTCAAAAACGCGCACGACCATCGGCTTGCCACCCAAGTCTGCCAAAGGCTTCGCTGGCAAGCGCGTTGACGCGTATCGAGCAGGCACGACCACTAGCCAGGCGCTTTTGTCGTTCACAATAAGCTCTCCCTTAGCCCACAACGTATCGAAATAGATTACGATTTTGTTCTAAATTGATAACATGATAGTGTAAACTTAACTATACAAAAACCTTACTGAAATTTACCGTGCGGAGTTCTGCAATGGCATCTGGTTCCGTCGCAAGGTTCAAAGAGTCAGAAATCGCCTATTTTCTCAATCGAATTTGCCCTGAAACCGATTATGCGTTTCGCTTTGCATGGTTGATCACGGGCAGCAATTCGTCAGCATTTAGCGCCGTAAAAGCCGCCATTACGACGGTTATTGCAAAATTGGCTGAATATAATCGCACAGGCAGAGACGACATGCGTTCGAAGCTTTTGCAAATCCTCTGGACCAATCTCGGAAAGAACGCGCAGTTCAAGCCGGTCGGCGCATTCGCCCAATATGCAGGCAAATGGGATTTAGCAACCACCGGCATGTGGGTTGCTTCCGAATACTGCGGCATGTCCGTCGGCGAATTGGAAAAGATCTTCGGGCAGTCACGCGACAATGTAACGCGCGCACTTTCTACAACCAATGAACATCTGCTAGGTTCCAAGCCCAGCGGCCCGGACGGTGAATATTTCGCGAAAAACTTGTGGCAATACTTAGATTCCGATTGCCCCAGCGATGTACGTGCACGCATTGAAAAACTCCTCGAAGAGGAAGCGTTTGCTGATGCATTGCAATCGCACCAGCAGCGCTCGGGCGCGATGCAGATGGAGCTACAATCGCACTATCTTAACGATGATGAGATGCAAGCCATTTACGATCTCGTTGAAGGTGCGGATGTTCGACGTACACAAGAGGCTGTTCGCATCGAGCAAGCAGAAAAGTCGGAGTTCAAAAGCAACCTCAAGCGCCGTTTGGCATTGACCGCACTGGTAGCCGCTGGCGTCTTTTGGGTGGTATTTCATTTCTCCTCGCCCCCCAAAGTCAGCTCCTTCGACCCCATTCGTCACTTAGGACTCGAATCCATCGCGATGATCGAAGACCCTTCTGGTCGTTTGGATTTTATGACCAAAGAGCCTACGGCCGAAGAAGCAGCGGCGATCGCGGACTCAGATTACGGCAAAGACGCAGACATGACCGCTGCCAATTCTGATTCGCGCGCAGATGTTCAGCAATATTTTGACAATCATCCCGAACTCAAGAAGCTGAAGATTCAGGTGCTCAAGAACACCGGCACAGGCAAGGCATGGGAACCTTCCGGTGCCGCTGCGTATAACTATGATGGCATTTATGTGGGCGTCACGCGCTACGATAGCCGCCAAGTTACCGGCGATTCACTTTTTCATTACGTTTTCGCAGGCGAACTCTCCAGCTTGCCCGAATCAAAGGGCGGCGACGCCAAGGCAGGTTCGCAAACCTTACGTTACCAGTCATACGGTTCGGACAATTTGAATGTGATCGCGTGGAAGCAGGGCGACGGCACCATTGGCATGCTTTTCGGCACGCGCCCCATCAGCGAGATGGCTCAATTTGTGGTCGAAGGTCTGTAAGCTATGCACGGTCGTCACTTTCTGTGGCGACCGAGGATTTCCAAACTAATCAAACAAGTTTTACCAGCCATGACGCCGGTCTTGCGGCGCACGTCGGCTTTCAGTGGTAGCAAATATGTTTGCCGACGAGTGTCGGGAAACAGCGAAGACTCCCACTTGTGGTCGCCAATTTTTAATCTGACGCGAATGGATCCCCAAGCTGCGGCGTACTCATCCGCCAATGCTCTAAGCTGCACTGCGCGCTTCTTAGGAAGGGAAACAAAAACCCAACCGCCTTTGCCTTGGACAAGCCATGGTTTCGCGCGAAAAGAAAATGAAAGTTTGTCGTTCGCAAGAGAAAACGGCATCAATTATCCGTTGTAAAAGTGTCCTGTATGCGCCGCCGTACCTGTGAATTTTGCGCGCGCCATTTGTCGATGGCTTGGTGATCGCCGCTCATCAAAACTTCGGGAACGCATTCTCCGCGAAAGACTTCGGGGCGCGTGTACAAAGCAGCTTCGATGTTTTGCCCTGATTCGTCGGAAAACGAGTCGTTCTCGGCGCTTTCCATTTTACCTAGAGCACCCGGAATCCAGCGAATCACCGAGTCGGCCATCATCAACGCGGGCAGCTCGCCACCGCTGACGATGAAATCGCCCATCGAATAACATTCGACGTCGTAGAGTTTCAAAACACGCTCATCCACTCCACCGAAGCGGGGACAAATGAAAGTTAAGGATTTACCGCACTCAGCCAGTCTCTTTGCATCCGCTTGGTTCCACTTACGCCCGACTGGCGTAGGCAAAATGACAACTGTCGGCTGCGATAAAGAATCAAGTGCGTCCGCGATGGGTTCGGGGCGCATAATCATGCCATCACCACCGCCGTAGGGGCGATCATCGACACGTCCGTGCTTATCCACGGCAAAGTCTCGCAAGTTCACCACATTTGTCTGGAGAACTCCCTCGTTGCGTGCGCGCTTGATCACACCAAAATCAAGGTAGTGGCTGATGAGTTTCGGATGAATGGTGAGAAATGAAATCTCGCGCTTCATGGAGCGGGCGTCTCTGATGGCTTGCGCTTATCGACAAACTCAAAGATAGAAAACGGCACATGCAATTTCATCTCCGCATCTTGCGAGCTAAACGACATGTCGAAGTAAGTTGCAATCAACGGGATGTCGAGTTCCTGTCCTTTGGTCGAAGTAACCGTCAGCACATCGCACGACCCGTAGTTGTTCACCGCGTTGATGGTCGCGACAGCTTCGCCTGTTGGGTTCACGATCTTTTTTCCGATCAAATCCGCCCACATGTATTCGCTGTCTTCGTTAAGCCGAACACAGGACCTTCGCACCCAAATGCTCTTGCCGACGAAGCCTTCGGCATGCTCGCGGCGAGAGAATGCGGCGCAGTGAAGCAGAACGCGGCCATGTTGCACGGATGATTGCTTCATTTCGAATGTTTCACCGGATTCGGGCGTATCGCCGATCCGCAATGCCCCGTAGCTCTTCGGAATAGCTTCTTCGCGTCCCGCTACGTAAAAAGCTCCGCGCAACCCAAACGGGCGCCCGACCGTTCCAACTTTTAGCCACTCTTTCGACATTCGGTCTCCTCGCTTGCCCACCCATACTACGGGCACCTGCGAAACTCCTAGCGTTTTGTCCTGAAAAAAAAGGAACCCGTCTGAGGGGTTCCTTCCTAACCATTACTGGTTGTTCATTCAAACTTCTTAGCAGCTGCAAGACAGACCCTAACGGGCTTACCTTACTTAGCTTTTGCCTTAGAAGCTTTTTTTGACGCGACATTGGTCTTCGCACGCTCAAGGTTCAGCTTCTTGATTTTGACGAACTTGGCTACGGTGTTCGACAAGATCGCACCTTGTGCGAAATAGTGCTGCAAACGATCTGCTTTGATTTCAATGGTCGATGGATTGGTCTTGGGATCGTAGTAACCAACCTTTTCGATAAACTTTGTCTTTGCAGACGAACGGCGATCCGCCGCAACAATGTGAAAAAATGGGCGATTCAAACTTCCATGACGCTGCAATCGAACTGTGACTGCCATCGATCCTCCAAAAACTCGACTAATGACTTGTGTATCAACGGGTTAAAGCCGCATGTATCCTACACAAATCCGTAAGAGGGAAGGCATATAACATAGAACATTATAATTTGACTAGTAAAAAATAAGAAACATTAGGCATTTAAAAAGGAAAAGAATCCTTCGGCGAGAACGGTCATGGAAGCTCGGCACTGCGAACAAGTCTTTTCAGGTTTGGTGTTTTTCGCCTTGGCATTGTTTAGTTCAGCCTCTGAAACCAAGAGCTCGTCTTCATGCCCGCAGGACGAACACGTGAACGGCGCACGGCAAGACGAAATTCTGCCTTTTCCACTCATCTTGAGAATATTGGGAATCATTTCAACTTGATCGACGAATTCCACAGGGCAGTCGATGAACTCGTAATCGCCCTTGTTCCACTGCTTGAGAAACTTCATCAGGTTGCGGATGCCGATGGAATTGAAGCGCAGAACCCGCCCCATTTTCATGCGAAGTGGAGCTGCCGCCTGTAGCATGGGGCTCAAATCTGCGAACTCATCCATGACCCCGACCAATTCAAATGTCGAGGGGGACAACTCACGTATGGCCACACCTTTTTTCGCATCAGAAGGCACCGGAACAGCCCCTCCCCTTCCCATCGATTAAATACCCGAATATAATAAATCGTAAGCTCACGAGAGTACAAGGATTTTGCATAAAATATTTACAGCGCGGAGCATGTAAACGTGCAAGTAAAGTTGTGGGGCACACGCGGTTCACTACCGCAAGCAATGACGCAAGAAACTCTGTTACAAAGAGTTGATCACCTTGCGAACGCAGCCAAAGCCGCGGGTTGCACCACCATTGACGAAATGACCGCCGCGATGAAATCCGGAAAGTTGGGCCACGTGCTACAACTTGGCGGTAACACAACTTGTTCCGAGGTATCGCACGGTTCTACTCATGTGTTCGTCGATTGCGGTACTGGCATCACGGATGCTTGCTACGCCGCGATGGCCGCAGGTCGCAAAGAGTTCCACATTTTGCAGACCCACATGCACTGGGACCACATCATGGGCCTGCCGTTCTTCATCCCCATTTACGTTCCCGGATTCAAACTTACGATCTACCATGTCCACAGCTCTGCGCCGGACTACATTAGAATTTTGTTCAACGGCATCAACTTTCCGGTGAAGTGGGCGGACCTGTCAGCCCAGATTGAATTTAAGCATTTGAAACTTTATGACCCGGTTTCTTTCGGCGATATGTCGGTTCGCCCGTTTGTCTTGGACCATCCCGGTGGTTCGTTCGGTTATCGCTTCGATTGCAATGGGAAATCTGTCGCAATCGGCGTTGATGGCGAATACAAGCGTCTCACACCGCAAGAACTTGGCAAGGATCTCCCCTTCTACCAAGATCTCGACATGTTGATCTTCGATGGTCAGTATGAAATGGACGAACTCGCCAGTCGCTTTGACTGGGGCCACTCTAGTCCTCCCATCGGCGTTGACTTGGCCATACGAGAAGGAATCAAGAACTTGGTTCTTACTCATCACGACCCTCGTTCAGGCCCGGAAAAGGCACTTAAAATGTTGGAAAATGCACGCAAGCACGCGGCGGCACAATTGCCCTCGTTCAAAGACCTTTGGAGCAAACGCGGCCAGCCTAGCGGCCCCAAAATCCATTCGGCATTCGACGGTATGCTCCTTGATCTGGACAAAATCTAAGGCGCGGTTTTTAAAAGAAAACTTACTCCCAGCGCTTGCTGCGCTGACGACGGACAATCGCTTGGCATGATGGTACAGTTCATATAGACTCCGCGCATTGTCGTAAATCTGCCGGAGTTCTGATCATGTCGAGCCGCTTGCTCTCTTTCGCCACAGTTGCATCCGCTATTCTTATTTCCGCGAACGCATGGGCAGCCCTGACGGTAAATTATTCGGGCACGATCTCACGTAGCTCGGCAATCAACGGCTTCTTTGATGTGGACGTCAAGTTGACCGACGTACTGCCCTCTGCCAACAAGGAAGACGAATTCTTCAAGCGTATGAAGTTTTTCCTGACCCAAGTACAAGCGGCAGGCGGCGAAATCACCACAACCTCTAGCAACTTCTCTGTTGAACAGCGTGATACACCCATCAGCGAACTGAATGATAGTGGGAACTACGACGTTACCGTCCCGATCCGTATCAACGAAGGATCTGAGACGATCGCTTCGCTATTGGAACAAGGCGGCAACAAGATCGGATTCAAAGTTGATTACAAAGATGAAGTCGCCAAACAAGATGCTCTAGGTACTAAGATAGACCTCGAAAAATTTGTCGAAATTGCCAACGAAGATATCGAAATTAGTGCGGCACCCGGACACAAACGCATCGTCGCAAGTTGGGAAGCAAAAACCTCCGTTGCGTTTACCGATGGAAAGACGCACGACTCGGATGGGGCCGTAGTCATTGCCATTCACAACTCTTTGTCCGGAACGAAACTCCCAGCTTACCGGCACGAACCCAAGGAAGACGAAGATGTCGCCGGTGACTTCTGCACGTTTACGCACATTGCCGAAGGTGGAATCTGCGTCGACTGTCGCGAAGACGGCGTCGAAGGAAAGAATTACTACCTCGACATGAAGGCTTTGAAGGAAATTGATGGCGTCAATTTTGTCTCTGTTTCCAGCTCCAGCGACACAGTTTCGATCAAGGGTCTGACACTGGACGAGGAGTACTCCATCCTCGCGTTTTATCGACCTGATGGCGCGAAACTTTCCCAATGCGTTGTCGCGACACCGGTTGAGAACAAAACCATGTTAGAACTCATCGAAGGCGAACCGGCGAAGCAAGAAGACTACGCGTGCTTCGTGGCAACAGCCGCCTTTGGATCGCCCATGCATCCACAACTCAAGCATCTGCGTTGGTTCCGCGATCAGATTTTGCGCAAACATCCGGCAGGACGCTCGTTTGTGCGGTGGTACTATCAGAATGGTCCGATTGCCGCGAAATATATTGGCGATAAACCAACGTGGAAGACGGCTGTGCGCGCCGTGCTATATCCAGCGATTGTAGGCATTCGCATCCTGCAAATTATTCTCGTGAGACCATTTGCCCTGCTGCTTGTCGTCCTTTGTACGTCGGTGATTGTGATGGCACTACGCAATCGCCGAGAAGAAAGCATCATTCACTGAGGGAACGCATGTCGGGTCAACTTGGATATACGATGTTTCAGCGCGTCTTCTTCCCTGATCGCAGCGGGGAAGATTTAACGGTTACGTCCGACAATTTACTGCTGCAACGAGTCGTCCGTTTTAGCCCTAAGCCGCAGCAACGCGTCAGCGATTTGCCATTGGTCGTATTCGACTTTGAAACCACAGGTCTTGATTCCAAGCAGGATCGCATCATCGAAATCGGTGCGATTCGCATCAATCCAGACGGCACCACGTCGGAGTATTCCACGCTGATTGATCCAGGCTTTGAAATTTCGGATAGCATCACCAAGATTACCGGCATCACCATGGATGAGCTGCGCGGCGCACCGTCTTTGCAGGAGCGACTTCCTGAGTTTTTGGAATTCATCAAAGGCGGTTTGCTGGCCGCGCACAATGCCGAATTCGATATGAGTTTTTTGAACGCCGCCTGTTCCCGTTACGGCTACCAACTGCACTGGCCATGCATTTGTACCTTGAAAATGGCTCGCATCTTGATGCCGGATTTACCTTCTAAGAATCTCGATACGTTAGCCCAGACTTTCGACCTACGTTTTGAATCTCGCCACAGATCTATCGGTGACGTCAAAGTGACGGCTGAAGTATTGAAGCGCTTCCTGAAGATGGACAAAGTTCCAATGACGGTCTTGGCGGACTTTGGCGCGTTTTCCGTTATTCCGTAGCCGTTTGTCCTGCCTTGAAGGTTAGTTCGAAAGTAGTACCACTCGATTCTTTGCCAAACTGTTTTCTATCGCGGCTCTTCACCGAAATCTGTCCACCGTACTGAGACATGTAAAACTTAACTACGGGCATACCAAATCCGGTGCCAGCTTCACCGGACGTACCGGCTCTGGATGTTGCGACATGCGAATCAAACAGGTTCAATGCTAGATCTTCGGGCATGCCGATTCCCTGATCAATCACGTAGAGTTTTACTGTGTCACCGCCAATTGCGGCCGAAAACTTCAACGAACCACCAGCGTCTGAAAACTTAATGGCGTTACTGGTAATGTTCGAAAGCACTTGCTGTGTCAGGGTTCGGCGCTCCGCGTGTATAAGAACAGATGGATCAACGTCGACAGCAACATGCATGGATTTTTCTGCAATCAGCATTTCTAAATTTTTCAAACACGCATCAATGCATTCGTTTAGACTTATGGAGCGCAACTTCATTGTCTTCTTGCCGTCACGAAGTGCGATCATCTCGCGAACGATGTCGATAACGTTTTTGATTTGATGAGTCGCTCTCTGAACTTTGTTTAGGCCTTCTAATAATTTTTGATCCTCAGCCGCTTTGATCATGCGACTTAAATGCATGGTCGAGACTACGAGGTGGTTGGAAATGTCGTGAGAAAGTATGCGAACCAATGTTTGCATTTTTTCACTTTCGACGGTCTTTTCCTTGGCCAGCGCCTCTACACGTTCACGTTCGGCCACCAGATCGTTGTTGAGGTTTTCGTGTGCGCGAAGGGTATCGTTGATGTCCTTCCCTAAATGACCCAGCTCGTCGGTTCCGTAGTTGCCGACGCGATCACTAAAGTTAGAACTGGCGGTGACGTGCTTTACGTCATTTGAAAGGCGCGTTAACCGTGCCAGCACCATTTTTTCAATCAGGAATAGAATCACGATCACCAAGAGCACACCGAAAAGACACGTGCCCCACATCACTGCGAGCACACTTGCCTGTCCTTGTTTGTAAATGTCGCGAGCAATCTCAACAGAAATACCAAAGGCAGGTTTGCCGTTTACGTCATGATAGTTGCTACGAATGGCCAACTTGTCCTCAGACAGCAGATCGATGCGAAACTCATCGGTCTTACTCATGTCTTCAAACACAGGTTCAAGTTTCGCGTTGAGCAACGTTAAGCCTGCAATGCGTTGGAATTCTTTACCGTCAAGGACTCTAAATGTGGCGAAAAAGCCGTCTCCGTTGCCCGTCCGATTTGACCGAAGGATGCGGCGCACTGCCATGAAATGTGCGCGACCATCCAGCTGGACAATTCCCCGAAACGAACCCGTCGGCTCTGCCGGTTGCCAACGGGCAAGGATACTTGGAGCCGCAGCCAAAATGAACTCGGGAGCTTTCAGCACCCGTTTGTTGTCTTCATCCAACCATGTAGCAAGTTGAACTTTGCCCAACAGATCAAGTATGAGTACTGAGTCCCATCCTTGGTTATGAAGAGTCTCAAAACCCATATTTTCATCGATGAATTCCTGACTCGGCCGCAAGACAAAATGATGGGCATCGTCCCAAAAAGCATAGTCAGCGGTCGCACGATCCATATCTGCGAGCGATTGCTCCAAAGACGACCGAAATCGTCCCATATTGCTAATCGCGTCATTAGACTCAATCGATCTGAAGCCGCCTTCTAACCACATCCTTGCGCCAAGGGCGGAAGCCAGAACCCCGAAAGCAATGCAAAGGCTCAAGAAAATGGACACCCGCGTGCGTAAGGACATTTAAAAACTCTTGAAGCAAAAAAGTTACTGATCTTGAGATTTTAGCTCGACCTTCATGCGAAAAAAATGGGCTAAATTTTCCTAAAGACGCTCTACGCTCATCAGGAATTTGTCAGGTTTTAATTTCGGCGTTTGCTGATAACCATCGAGTGCAGCGGGTTCAGAAAACAACGAACCGCCAACTCCGAGCGAAGGCGTCTGACGCAACTACCCAATCCGCCTACGAAAAGCGACGCAATTGGCGCAATAATCTCTGACCAGTTTGTCTTGTCGTCCTACCCCAAAAAATGTACTCTCGCCTGCCGCAAATAGGTATGTAACTGGCGAGAATTGCGTCGAAACGCGCCACTTCGCCACTTCAAAGTGAGAAGGTTTCGTCCATGCGCATCCAGAGTCAAATCAGTACATCTTCCGACACATTTCGCAGCAATCGTGACTACCATACAGGCAAAGCTGCCGAACTTGCTGAGAAGTTGAAGGCCGCCGGCCTCGGTGGCGGCGAAGCCGCCCAAGACGAGATGCGCAAGCGCGGCAAGTTGCCGACGCGCGAACGCATTCAAAAGCTGGTAGATGCGGGCTCCACTTTTTTGGAATTGTCAGCGCTTGCTGGCGAAGGACTTTACGAAGACCGCGTTCCGGCGGCGGGCGTTGTCACAGGCGTAGGGATGATCCGCGGACGTCCGTGCATGATCGTCGCCAATGACCCGACCGTAAAAGGCGGAACCTACTACCCGATCACCGTCAAAAAACATCTGCGCGCGCAAGAGATCGCGGCAAAGAACGGATTGCCGTGCGTTTACCTCGTCGATTCAGGCGGTGCGTTCTTGCCCATGCAGGATGAAGTATTCCCCGACAAAGACGACTTCGGTCGCATTTTTTACAATCAAGCAAACATGTCCGCCGCCGGCATCCCACAGATTTCCGCTGTTCACGGATTTTGTACCGCGGGCGGCGCGTACATTCCTGCGATGAGCGACCAGAGCGTGATCGTCAACGGCACGGGTACGATCTTCTTGGCAGGTCCGCCATTAGTAAAGGCGGCGACTGGTGAAGAAGTTACGCCGGACGAACTCGGTGGTGCACGTGTACACACGTCCATCAGCGGCGTGGCCGATCACTTTGCGGAAGACGACGCGCACGCGCTCGCCATCTTGCGCGAAATTGTTGGCCACCTTGGCAAGCGAAAATCTGCACCTGTTTCATTGCGCGCACCCCGCCCCCCTGCTTACGACCCAGAAGAATTACTTGGTTTAATGCCGAAAGATTTGAAGTCAGCCTTCGACATTCGTGAAATCATTGCGCGCGTTGTTGATGGCTCCGAACTTTTTGAGTTCAAAGCAAACTACGGCACCAGTTTGGTTGCGGGATTCGCCCACATTGAAGGCATCCCGGTCGGTATTCTCGGCAACAACGGCATCTTGTTTTCTGAATCCGCGCTCAAAGCCGCGCACTTCATTGAGTTGTGCAATCAGGAACGCATTCCACTTTTGTTCATGCAAAACATCACCGGCTTCATGGTCGGTAAAAAGTACGAACACGGCGGCATTGCCAAGGACGGCGCGAAGATGGTTCACGCCGTTGCGAATGCGGGCGTTCCTAAAATCACTTTGGTCTGTGGTGGCAGTTTCGGTGCAGGCAACTACGGCATGTGCGGGCGAGCCTACGATCCCAACTTCATGTTCATGTGGCCTGATTCTCGCATCTCCGTTATGGGCGGCGAACAGGCAGCTGACGTGCTCGTCACAGTAAAACAGCAACAGCTTGCAAAAAAGGGCGGTTCACTCAGCGCCGACGAAATCAAGAGTATGCGCGCACCGATTTTGGAAAAGTATGCTCGCGAAGGCAGCGCTTACTATTCGACCGCACGCATTTGGGACGATGGAGTCATCGATCCGCGCAGCACACGCCAAGTTTTGGCACAGGCGTTAGCGGCAACACTGCACTATGAGTGGCCAAGCGGAAAATTCGGCATCTTCAGAATGTAAACAAAAAGGGTTTGATCATGGCATCTGGTAAATCAAAGATCACGATTGGCAACGCAGGTGGATATTGGGGCGATGACACCACGGCGTTGCGTCGCCAAGTCCTCGGTGGACATCTCGACTACATTTCCATCGACTTTCTCGCAGAAATCACCATGTCCATCATGCAAAAGCAGCGCGCTCGCAATCCAGCGTCAGGCTTTGCTGGCGACATGTTGCCGATGCTCGAAGAAGTTTTCGCGACGATGATGCAGCGCAAGACAGTTCTCATCACTAACGCAGGTGGCGTTAACCCAGAAGGTTGTGCAGAAGCTATTATCCAACTTGCGCAAAAGTTGGGACTGAGACCACGAGTCGGCGTCGTTTACGGCGACGACATCATGAATTCCATCCCGGATCTCCAAGCGCGCGGTGCAAAGCTAGCAAATATGGAAACGGGCGAATCGTTTGACACCATTGCCAACCGCGTGCAAGCCGCAAACATTTATTTTGGTGCGTGGCCAGTTGTGGACGCTCTTTCCAAGCAACCCGACATCATCGTAACCGGTCGTGTGACCGATACGGGTATCACCCTTGCCCCCATGATTCATGAGTTCGGTTGGGCCGCGAATGATTGGGACAAAATTTCTGCGGGTATCGTTGCAGGACACCTCCTCGAATGCGGCGCGCAGTCGACCGGTGGCAACTTTACCGATTGGCGCAAAGTTAAGTCGTTCAAGAACATCGGCTATCCGATCGTCGAAGTGAATAGCGACGCATCATTTGTTTTGACCAAGCATGCAAATACCGGCGGCATGGTTTCCGTGGATACCGCGCGCGAGCAACTGTTCTACGAAATGGGCAACCCACGTTGCTACCTGACACCAGACGTCGTCGCTGACTTCAGCACGATCCAGCTCAAGCCTCAGGGCGAAGATCGCGTGCATGTGAGTGGCATCAAGGGTTTTGAACCGACTCCTCTCTACAAAGTTTCGATGGCTTACACCGACGGTTTCAAAATCCTCGGGCAGATTCTTATCTCGGGACCTGATGCGCGAGAAAAGGCCGAACTGTTTTCCAACATCTTCTGGGAACGTTGTGCTGATTTGCAATTGACCGAACGCTCCACGGAGTTTGTCGGACTCAATGCATGCCATCGCTCCTTGAGTCATCGCACCGAGACGGGTGAGATCGTGCTAAAACTCGGAGCGCGCGCGACGACGGAAGCTCCCTTGAAGAAATTCTCCAAAATCATTCCCGCTCTCATTCTCAGCGGCCCAGCCGGAGTAGCTGTTCTCGGTGGCGCGCCCAAACCGGCTGAAGTCGTTTCCTACTGGCCAGCGTTGATGCAGAAGGAATTGGTATCGCCGAAAATTTTGATTCGTGACGCTTCGACCGAAGAACGTTTCATGTCCACACGAACGCCGACGGCTAAATTTACCGATCCAGCTGTGGAATCACAAAAGGCTGAGAGCGCCACAGAAGGTGTCGCTGCCATTGCCGCTGCTGAAACCGATCCAGCAATGAATTTACTGCGACGCATCTGTCTAGCACGAAGCGGCGACAAGGGCGATACGTGCAATGTTGGCGTCATGGCCCGCAGCCCTGAGGCGTTTGCCTTCTTGCGCGAGCATCTAACGGCACAAGTTGTTAAAAACATGTTTCAGGAACTCTGTCATGGCCCGGTCGTTCGTTACACCGTCGCCAATATGGATGGCTTTAATTTCCTACTCGAACGCGCGCTTGGCGGTGGCGGCACGATGACATTACGCAGCGATGCGCAGGGCAAGACCTTCGCACAGGCTCTACTCAATCAGCGCATGCGCATCCCCAAGAGCGTTCTTGATTCTTGCGAGCGAGGCTAACGTTGACTGCTACGTCGTTTGAAAATATTCGTTTGTCGTGGACGCCGGTCGATGGCTCGGAGCAGCATGTGGTTGCGACGCTAACTCTCAACCGCCCAACGCAAGCAAACGCGTTCAACGCAGCCATGCTCGATGAGATCGCCACGGCGCTAGAAGATGTTCGCACCAACGAACTGGCTCGGCTCTTGGTTCTCCAAGCAGAGGGCAAGCATTTTTCAGCGGGTGCCGATCTGAGTTGGATGCAAGCGTCAGCGAAATTATCATTCGCAGAAAATCAAAATGACGCCATGAGACTTGTTCGGATGTTTGATGCTTTGGCATCACTCGCCGTGCCGACCATCGCCATCGTTAGAGGTTCCGCATTCGGCGGCGCCGTGGGACTCGCGGCTTGTTGCGACACTGTCATTGCTCTCGAAGGTGCAAAGTTTTGTTTGAGCGAAGCTAGATTGGGAATTTTGCCCGGCGTCATCATGCCCTACCTTGGACGGCGCATGAACGCGGGGGCGTTGAAGCGACTGATGTTGACGGCAAAAGTTTTTGACCACGCTGAAGCTACGCGCGCAGGACTCGCGGACCTAAATTGTTCAGAAAATGAATTGACCAAAGTTTTGCACGACGAAGTTAGTCTGTACCTCCAGTGCGGCCCGACCGCACAAAATGAAATCAAGAAATTATTTCGCCATCTCCAAGCCGAAGGATTCACACAAGATCCTAAGTGTGTGGATGCGATTGCAAGATTGCGCACCGGTGCCGAAGGGCAAGAAGGACTCGCGGCTTTCTTCCAAAAGCAAGACCCGTCATGGCGCAGTAAAATCAATGCCGATTGGAAATTGTCATGAGCATGATCAAAAGAATTTTTGTAGCCAACCGTGGAGAAATCGCGCGCCGCATCGCTGTAACTGCGCGTCGGTTGGGCATCGAGACCGCCGCCATTTACGATCAAGCGACGCCACCGTTGTACTTAGCTGAGGCGGTCGATGTTTTGATTCCGCTGCGCGACGCAGGCCCGACTGATTTTCTCAACATGGAAAAGATGATCGCGCTCGCAAAAGCCCACGGCTGTAACGCCATTCATCCGGGCTATGGATTTTTGTCCGAGAATACTACATTCGCGCAGAAAGTCGGCGATGCTGGTCTTATTTGGATTGGCCCGAATCCGCAAGCCATCGACAAAATGGCAAGTAAAGCACGCGCCCGCGATATTGCAGTTAGCTCGCAAGTTCCTTGTCTGCCAGCACTTGAAGGTCTTGATATTCACAAAGACCCTGATGCAAAAGCAAAGCTCACCCAATTTGCCAAGACGGCGACGTTTCCATTGCTGGTCAAAGCTGCTTATGGCGGCGGCGGCAAGGGCATGCGCATGGTTGAAAAGGCCGAAGACCTGATCACCGCAGCAGAGCGCGCGGCGTCAGAAGCTGTAAACGCCTTTGGTAATGGACTTTTGATTGTTGAGCCATACGTAACTGCACCACGTCACGTAGAAGTGCAAATCATCGCCGACAAACACGGATATGTCGCCGCTGTTGGCGATCGCGATTGTTCGGTTCAGCGTCGTCACCAAAAGATCATCGAAGAGAGTCCTGCTCCCGATTTGACACCAGATACACGCGCCGCCATGGCGGAAGCCGCGGTGAAATTGGCGAAAGCAGTCGGCTATGACTCGGTTGGTACGATCGAATTTTTGGTAGACTGGTCACCTCAGTTTCGCAACATTCCCATGCAAAAATTCTATTTCCTTGAAATGAACACGCGCCTGCAAGTCGAACATCCAGTTACTGAGGAAGTTCACAAGATCGACCTTGTCGAAGTGCAGATCGTTGCAGCCTCACAGGGCCATGTCAGCAAACTGCCGTGGAAGAAGTCTGCCGAAGGACACAGCGTGGAAGTTCGTGTGTACGCGGAAGATTGCGCGCAGAACTTTTTGCCAGCGCCCGGCCCCATTGCTCGTTTCACACCTTTCCACACCAAGGGCGTCCGTTGGGAAAGCGGCATCGATTCTGTCGATGTGGTGACGCCCAAATTCGACCCGATGGTTGCCAAGCTTGTTGCAACAGCGGATTCTCGCCCTGCGGCGTTGGCACTAATGAATCGCGTGCTCGAAGGTACGGTGTTTCACGGGCCCGCCAACAATATCGAATTTTTACATGCGATCATGAGCAAGACACCGTTCGTCGAAGGAGCCGTGACGACTGGGTTTCTGAAGGAACAGCATCAGCAGATTGCCGACACCATGACCTCCCGTCGCAGCAAATGTGAAAAAACTCTTCATTCGATCATAGAACACGAAGCTTCAGGAAGAGGTTCGCTGTTTTCTGGCCAAGCGAGCGGACTAACCAATGCTAGTGCATCCGTCGAAGATGCCACCATGCGCGTTTTTGGTAAGAATGCAGACTCTCCATCCGATACTGCCAACGACAAGCTAGTGGTTTATCGCGCCGCACCCTTGACCATTGACCGTTCGTCCGTGCAGCACGTTGATTTCATTTATCAAACATCTAAAGATTCGCAATCTCTCATTCGCACTAGCGTCCGCAGCACTCTTGAGCAAACGACCATCAGTGCCAGCATGAATGGCGTGACCCTGTCACGAATGGACGAACGCGAAACCACGGCCAGCGGTAAATCAGGTCATCACTCCAGCGAACTTACCTCACCAGTACCGGGCAAGGTGGTTGCAGTGAAAGTAAAATCAGGAGATCATGTTGAAGCGGGTACGGTGTTGTTCGTACTCGAATCTATGAAAATGGAATTTGAAGTCAAAGCTGGCCAGTCAGGGACGATCGACGCGGTACGGGTTCAGTTAAAAGAACAAGTTGGCGCGGGCGCCACTCTCGCAAGCTGGAAGCAGACCTCAAATTCGTGATGAATGAAACAAGGAAGTTTCGATCATGCCGCATGAATTTGATTTTAATACGTTTTCCAAACAGAGTGGTTTCAAAGTCTTGTCACTGGCTCGCTTAACCGAAGCGGAATACAGCCTGACATTATATCTGATCAATTGCGCGGTTTCGGGACTCGATCAATTAATCACAACCGATGGCGAATTGTCGCAGCTCATCGGATACGACCTGCCAACCATAAACGATGCGCTCGATTCTTTGAGCAAGAAGAACATCGTTCGCCTGCACTTTGCCGAGCAGCACCATCGCGTCAATCAATCTCTCCGCTTGGGATTGCAATTCAACGTCGAACAATGGCGGTTGGGTTATGAAGTTGATGCGACATCTAACGATGCCGTAGTCTTCCCCTTTCGCCGCAAAGAATCGCCCTCTTTATCAGTCATCAGCAGCACGCCTAGGCGGACCGAAAAGGAATCGGATGCAACTTGGCAGCGCATCGTTGATTCGTTCACACGAGGTCGCGATTTGTCGGAAAAAGAAGTTAAGATGGCAGCGGAAACAGCCAAAGTATTGATTCAGACGCATCCGGTTGACCAAGTGTTATTGATGATTCGTCATTTTGGCGCGAAGATTCCCACACTGAGCTTGCTGGCAAGTTCGTGGTCCCACTTCCAAGAAATTTTTGATGAAGAAACGCATCGCATTGATTTCCAAGAAGCACGCTCAAAACACAAAGAGTTGGATGATAAGTTACGGGACCAGGCACAGACAATGTACGCCGCATTCGAGACACTAGGACTCACCGAAGACGAAAAACGAGTGCTGGCCGTCATTGCCGAACATCGTCATCCTCGTCGCCAGCTGTTTTGGGCGTACCAGATGCGTACAAGCTATCCTAACCTCGCCGGTTTTTTTGCGGACAACGCGGCATTGATGTTGGGAGTAACGAGCGACGGGCACATCGTTAAGCGGTAGCAGAACCCTACCGCTTGCGTGTCTATTAGGCAGCCTTCTGACGCGGCATCGAAATCGAGATTCCGCCAGCTTTGATCTTAACTTCATTGCCAGCAACTTCCAGTTCGATGCGAACACCGGCCAAGGTAAGTTTGCGCGCCCCGTGCGCTAAGTCTGCTGCAGAAATTTCCACGGCCATGCCATTTGCAAACGAAAGCTTCCATCCGCCATCACGTGTCGACGATACATCAGTCAAATTGCCGCCGCTGCTTGCATTGGACGAAGATGTCGAAGTCGGAGCGACTGCAGGTACCTTTGCGGAGCTTGCAGCTCCGATTTCATTCAGGTCGGACGCAAGTTGTGCCGCATCGTCATCATTGAATTCAACATCGAGATCGTCTTCAATCATTGCCCGATCCATCAGCGGATCGAGTTTGGCAGTCGCCCCCATGTTTGACTCCTCGGAATTGGATGTTTTGACCAAACGCAATGTTTCCAGGCGATCTGCGGCGTTCTCTGCTTCTTCATCCGAATCAGCAGGCACAGAAGCTTCCGCATCGATGTCGAGATTGATGTCGTCTTCGAGTTGTGCTTCATCCGCTATTGCCCCACTCTCGTCAGAAGGCGCTGCTTCAACTTCATGCAGTGGTTCGGCATGTGCATGATCTTCGATTCCAACACTGTCCTCAGGCACCAGATCTAACTGCAGATCATCGTGATGCTCTTCTGTCGCGATCTCAGCAATCGCTTCTTGCGCTTGCACAGGATCTTCAGCAATAATTTCAGGCTCCATGTCAATGGAAACTTCGCCCGACTCCGCTTCGGCAGATTCCAATTCACTCGACGCCAAATCAGTCGTCGTTGCCTCAAGCTCTACATCCTCAAGGGCAGGTGCGTCTGAAAGATTGACATCATCAAGATTTACTTCTTCAGGCTCGATTCCACTGGTATCGATGCTGACGATTTCGTCAGTACCGCCCTCTGCAACGACTTCTGAAGCTAGATCTGCTTCCGCCGCTACCAATTCTTCCTCCGGTGCCACGTTACTCTCCAAACTCATATCCGCAACGTGATCACCGAGAGCACTGTCCACCGCCATGGACTCTTCACCATTCACACCGCCGAGCTGCATATCGTCCAAGTGTTCTGCCGTAATATTGGTTGAGTCTTCATTGACGGCTGCCACTTCAGCAACCTCGGGACTCATTATCGCTGAATCTGTGTCTTCGAGTGAAACTTCACCCAAGTCAGGTTCAACGGCAGCTGAAACATCATCCAAACTCAAATCAACATCTGGTTCAGCGGTCATTTCTAAATCCGCATCGGCACTCAGTAGTTGTTCACCCACCGCTTGTTCACCGTCCGCCACACTTACCTCCCCCGAATCCTGCGCATCCATACTTAACTCAGCATCACCCATGACTTCTTCGCTCGCGGCGCCGACATCCATTGAGTCTATACTTTCTAGTTCTGCGCTTGCGGGTTCTTCCAGCGTGAGGTCACCCATTTCATCCGCAGATGGTTCAGCGTCGGATGCCAATTCTTCTGCGGCAGCAGGTTGTTCGTCTGCAACCTCTGCTGTTTGTTCGACGGTAGCTGGAGCCTCTGCGGCCATTTCCACAGCGTCGTTCGCAGCAAAAGGATTATCAACCGCCGCATCTTGGCTATACGGAGCAAATGCTTCGACAAAACTAGACGTGCCAACTCGCTCGATCGTTTCCTGCAAGCGCTCCCCGGCCTCTGCGTTGTTGCGAAAAGCGGTGATGAGCTTTGTCATCAGTGCAGGCAATTCTGAACCCGGCACACCCTCTGCAAGCAGTGATGCCATTTCTGGTATCTGAGCATTCTTGCCTCCAATACCGACTTTATAACCATTTTCTTCACCGACTAGACTTACGTCGAGAGTGTGCGTTGCAACGCAGCATTTTCCGCACCCATTGATGCCAATTTTGAGAGGCGTGCTTAGTTCTTCGCCACCGAGCGATTCCGAAATCTCCATAGCCGCACTGAGCGCATCCTGTTTGTGCTCTGAACAAAGAACTCCCACGCAGGAAATCGGTTGATGCAAACCTTCCTGGTAGTTGCGAACTCCTAATCCCACTGAACGCAATTCACTAACAACCTTAGTTGCTTGTTCGTCGTGTACGAAGAGAGCAATTCGCTGGTCTTCTGTCGCGCGCACAACTGCGGCATCGCTATCGCAAAGGGCAGCAATCTTTTTCAGTTGCGCGGCATTGTACAATCCACCCGGCGCTTCCGTGGAAATCAGAATACTGCCATTTGTCAGTTTAAATGCTGAGCCCATGATGATCCCAAAGTTAGGAATTCAAACCGTCTTCATTCGATGTGCAATCGGACAATTTTAAATAATCTTGAGTCACATCAAATCCCTCCATTTGGTGCTTTTGAAAAAAACATCAAATATCCCTTTCCGCTCCGCAAACAGCATTAAATACTCGTCATTTGCCAATAATTTTCGCCATTTTCGCTAAACGTTTGCGCAAGTTTGCCGAAGATAATTGCGTTCATATACAAATAGAGAGGCGAAGTTGCTGACCTGTTCTGAACAATTTCGATCATTCATTTGCAAGATTTCGAAATGCACATCCTTTGCATTCGCTTTGATGTGCTTGCTGTCATTCACTCACGCATTTGCCGAACAACATCTCGAGTCACGTTCCAAACAACAAGAAAATGCACGCTTGTATGATTGGAACACCATTCGTCGTATTCCGCGCATTGATGATTCCACATCGTTCATTGAACATTGGTCTGACACGGTTCTCAATCTTGCGCGCAAAATGACACTCGAAATCGTTGCACCGAGCTACGCCTTGCTCGAACTTGAATTGCAGACTTGCGGGGGAGGTAACCCTCGACTTTGTTACCTCGACGGCATTGCGGCCATCAAAAAGAACGACAGCGTGGCTGCGGCGAAATACTTCACGCGCGGATGTCGCGGGAAATACGGACCAGCCTGCCTCGCATCCGCTAAGCATAGCGAGTCCGTTGCCGGCGTGATCATTGCCCTGAAAGATTACGAATCCGCCTGTGAAATGGCCATGGCACACGGATGTATCCGTGCCGCGCAAATTCGACAAAACAACGGTCAATATGATTTCGTTCTCACAATGATCGCGCGAAGTTGCTTCCTCGGGTCAGAGACGCATTGTTCTGGCAACGGCGCTATCTTGACCCCTAATCTAATCAACATGATGGCCCAAACGCCAGCACCGAAGGTGATGTCCTCACCGACGCCAATGCCCATGCCCACGAAGCAAGTTTTGAAGGCCGAATCAGCTAAAGATGCGCAAACAATTGCTGCTGATCCACCCGCCATCGTTGCCGCAGCCTCTGTTCCTGCGGATGAATCAACACCGCGCCAGCAAAGCTCCACACCCACTACATTGCCAAACGTTGATAATGGCGATGCATCTTCAGTTAGAATCGTTGCGAGCGAAACGAATGCCGTTGCGCCAGACGCACTTGCTACAACTGCCGCACCTAGCGTTAACACACTTACCTCCAAGATCGCAAGTGAACGCAGTAGCGAAAAAATCCGCGAAGCGATCCATGAAACAGCGACGTCGCCGCAGCACAATTTAACAAGTTGCGGTGCGTTGAGCGCCGAAGAATGTCTCGCCAAGGCCGAAGAAGATCGCTTTGAAGGAGATACTGAAAATGCGATGAAGCTACTTACGCAACTCTGCGATCGCGAAGTTATTGAAGGATGTAACCAACTGGCCATCCTTGAGCAAAAGAGTGGCAGCCGCAGGCGAGCTCTCGCTCTCTTTGCCAAAAACTGCAAACTCGGTCATGCCGAAAGTTGCATCAACTCGGGCGATAATGACGCATCAGTTGGGGAGCCTTTTGATGCCATTACCAAGTACAAGTCCGCGTGCCGCATGGGTGCAGCGGCAGGCTGCCTCAAAGCTGCGACCTATCAAGACGCCAACGTCTCCGCTGAAGAAAAGAAGAACATGTTAGAACTAGCCTGCAAAGGCGGCCTTACCCTCGCATGTACGCAATTCGCCGCCTTGACCAAAACAGAAGACCCCAGCCGCGTATTCGAATTGCAGAAATCCAATTGCGAAAAGGGTTCTTCCGAAGACTGCATGGAAGCCGCAAAGTTTGCCAAGGAAAGTGTAAAGCAAGACGTCGAAGCAAAACTCCTCGCCAAAGCCTGCGCACTCGGTGAAGACATGGCTTGTCTGAAGACAGCCAAGCAGGTCGCGCAGTCTAGCCTGACCCCAGAAGACAAGGTGAGAAAGACGTTGGACGTTTGCGAGACGATCGATGCCAAAGACTGCATGCACAAGGCTGACTTACTACGCGAGGAGATTGGCGAAAACGCGGTTCTACCTGTCTATCAATTTGCGTGTGCCAAAGGAGGCGCGACCGCCTGCATCCGACTCGCAGACTTCGACTACAGCCGCGGACAAATCAATGATTCGCGTCTGTGGCATGAGCGAGCATGTGAGTTTGGCGCCGTAGGATCGTGCGTTTCGGCGGCGGGCTTATACGAAGGAGAGCAGAAGAACGAACGAGCCGTAGCGCTCTATCTGCAAGCCTGCAACCTCAAGGATGGCAAAGGTTGCTATCGCGGCGGAAACCTCGCGAAGCAACTCGGCATGACAAAAGAATCTAAAAGCTTGTTGGAAGAAGCGTGCAAATATGGTTTCGGATGGGATTGCGAAAACGGCTCAATGGCACACTGAGTGGAACGATTTGGAAACGTAAAATGAGAGCACTGATCGCAATTTTTGTTCTGGCACAAGCGATGCTTGCTACATCGGCATTTGCTGCTCCCAAACAGAAGCTACAGCGTCCCACCATGTTTACTTCAAAGGGTGACGAACTAACGTCTTTCAATGTCGAGCTGGTCAAATCAGGTTCGGGGCATGTCTATTTGGATTTCACAGATACCATCAGCCCCGTAATTTCGGCGATCGGATGGAAAGTTTACATGATCGACTTCAAGTCTTCCGAGATCGTGTGGTCTAAATCCGGTGACGGTGTTCCACCTGCAAAAATGTATTGGGATGGACGTTCCGACCTAGGAAACTACGTCGTGGACGGCCAAAAACTTGGATTGAAGATGTCGATCACTACCAATGAAGGCCAGCTCTCATCAGAGGTATTCGAATTTAGTGTCGTTGCGCGGCAGGCCTTTATGCGCAAACTCGATGTCGGCGTTCACTTTCAACCGCGCGCCGGATTTGGATTCGTATCAGGGAAATTCGATGTGACTCATACTGACTTTGAAGCACGCGAGTTTGACATTCGTCCCATAGTCATCACGGACTTAAACTTTCATATGAACCGCACCCATTTTCTTGGTTTGGTTTTGAAAGCCGGTTCACACATCGACGAGAAGATCTCGGACGTTACCCAATACACACTCATTCGCGCTGACGAATATCACAGCAACTCCATTCACTATAACTACATGCTCATCAACAATATCGATGGCGGACGCTTTGCATTGGGAATGGGAGCACAGGGTTTTCAATACCTAGTGATTTCGCAAGAACTCGCAGTCTCCGACGACGGTGAACCATCCGTGCGAAAATATGCCACTCAGATCACGGGTGCAGCTGGTTCCATCATGACTAAGTTACGCATCTTAGAAAGAACGTCCATTGACCTTGGTTACAAATACGGTGTGGGCTTGGATGAACGTGGAGGAAAATTGCAGGACTATACTTTCGGCGCGAGCATCGGCGTTTCCAATAACGTCGAGTTCCGTGTGGTTGGCGGACTACAAAAAGCCGAGCAAACTACCCGTTCTGGCATCTCTATCGAAGCAGAGACCACGACTGTGGATTTATTTCTCGAACTCCTGCTATAGCGTGTTCATCGCGCCTCGGTATTCAAAATCAAACCGACAGGTCAACTTACAGTCTTTTGCGTTATCATTTCGAAATAGTGAATGCCTCCCAACCAACAAAGGAAGATGCAATTTCGCCGAATCACTTCGGGGCAGCAGCAAATGACAGCACGATCTGGCATCACACGCATCTATTGTGGCTCAAGGAATAGACCGCCCTTATGACATATTGATTACGTACTCGCGGAGGTGTATGTCCGTTCCTGACGGCAATTACTCTAACAAGAGCCAATTATGCAAAAGTCATGGATCGGCGTTACAATTTTAAGCTTTCTTGTCTCGTGTGAATCTTTTGCCGCAACTGTTATGCCATTTGGACGCTACGTTGGTCACACGACCATTAGCGGTTCGCACTCATCCATCTCGACAAGTCTTGATGTCTTTCAATACCAGCCATCGGAACTCATGCAGTTTCCTCGGGTCGGTATGATTTTGCGACTTGGTTTTGGCGCCTTAAATTCGCATGAATATGTCTCCTTTAATTTTGAAAGCGTCAATTACGACTTTGACAGCGGAAACTTTGCTCTCGACACTTCAGAAAATGATTTGGTCTTCCGCGCACATGTCTCCAATGATGGAGAGGGCCGAACAATCATCGAAGGCGACGGCATGTTTCGCTCCGGTGGGAAATTTGCTCACATCAAGTTGCAATTCTTAACTGACGAGCCACTCGAAAGCGAAGAGCCGAATGAGCCGGGTGAGCCCAGTGAACCCAGCAGTTCGACGAATGAAACGCAACCTAGCAAGTGGACTCCGACACTCAGCGGCAGCTATTCAGGCATGTGCGCCGGTAAGCCTTCTGCATTGAACATCATGACCGCACGTGGTCAAGAATTGCAAGAAGTACGAAGCGGCCTCATTGATTATCGCATCACCGCTCGTCTCGGACGACAGGATGACTTGTGCGTTAAATCGTCTGGCAATATGCCTCCCGTTTACTGTGTTCAGCGAATTTATGCAGACGGACAATGGAGTTTTTCGACGAATCGCCTAAGTCTCAGCTCAGGCAACACCACTGACCAGTGCGTCATTTTGAATGATGTGCTTCATTGCAGTTTTCACTTCAGAGACCGCATCGAACGCTGCGAGTTGAAACGAAATGAAATCCCGACGCCCACATTTGCAGGATATGCGACGCGTAGTTTTCACGCACATACAACAGCAGAGCAGAGAAAGCCCCTTGCCGCTCCGCGCCCGCCGAATAATTCGGAACTAATTGCGGCAGTGTCTGGTGAATTTTATGGCTATTTGCATCACGAACTGTTGAATCAATATCAGCCCCTGCGAATGGCAGTTTTGGGATCGTCAACAACTGAGAATCCGCACATTCCCAACATGCCCTACATTTCAGGAGCATTGACATTCATGTTTGGACGCGGGGATACTGCCACGTCTTGGACTGTCCCCTTCGAACGTAAGTCATTTTATGTTCGCCCAGGCTATTCGCTTGAGTCCAAACAGTCAGATGGATTTTTTGTGATAGATGAGTGGACGGCGGGTGCGATTCGCGGCACGTGGTATTCACGTCATTTTGGTCGGATCGGCACCATCGAGTTGATCAAGGGCGCCGAGTTACCTGCTTTGCCTGAACAAGCGCAGCTGGTAAGAGACCCCATTGGTGAGTTTATCGGTGAAAGCGGCGTCGCAGCACTTGGCAAGGTTAAATGGCGATTGCGATTCAGCCCTACACTTGTGGAACCTGATGCAAAGAAAAGTTACTTCGAGTTTGGTGGTGACTACCAAATGATAGACAGCATACTACCCATCCGTCGAATTGATCACGGCGTTTACGATTTCTATTCGGGCCACCTAAATTGGCTTAACGGTGATGGGCGAGAAACGATATCGGGAAGTATTGCCACAGCGCAGATTTCGGAAAACGGTATGCGAGTCATCATGCCTGGTGCGCCCAATTGGGGCGTCATTCTATATGACATGAGCCAACCTGATCTCTTTATGGGAACGGATGTGAATCATGAGTGAACAAAAAAAATCCGGCTGTTCGCGTCGAAATTTTGTCGCTTCACTGAGCACAGCCGGAGCTGCAACAGCGATGGGAGTTGTGCCACTCGTTCTCAATGCTTGTGCGGAGCAAGCTCGTGCATCGTCAGAACCGAAAGAAGGCACCGCAACTCCACCTACACCTTTTGTTGACAGCACCGAGCTGAAGATGACCCCCGTCACAACTCCGGGCGTCGAAAAACTTTCTTTCGAATGGGACGGCGACGTAAAAGTTTTTCGCCTGATTGCAGAACCGGTCACTCTTCATTGGCCCGACATGAGCGATCCGCATGGGATGGCTCGGCGTCCGATATTCGCGTGGGGCTACAACGGATCGGTGCCCGGCAAAACTATTGAAGTGACTGAAGGTGATCGCGTCCGTATTCATGTGACCAATAATCTCTCGGACCCGACGACGATGCATTGGCACGGCTTACATATCCCCATCGAAATGGATGGCGTTCCGGGCGTGTCGCAAGACCCGATTCAGCCGGGTGACACCTTCACTTATGAATTCACCCTCGAACAAAGTGGAACATTTTTTTATCACTCGCACGTCATGCAAGCCAAACAAGTCGGCTTGGGCCTGATGGGATTTTTTATCGTACATCCCAAAAACCCAGAGCCGTGGATGATCGTGGATCATGACTTTCTTTATTTTTTGCAAATCTGGATGATTCATCCTGGGAGCTCCATTCCTGACACATTGGAAATGAACAATTTCAATTACTTCACCATGAACGGCGTTCCGGGACCGGACATTGTACCGATGAAGGTGCGTCTCGGCGATCGCGTGCGGATTCGCGTCGCCAATCTAAGCATGATGGCGCATCCAGTACATCTACATGGTCATACTTATAAAATTACCGACTGGGGTGGCGGTTTTTTACCAGAGCACCAGCACATAAAGGCCAACACAATCAACATCAGCAGCGCAGAGGTTCGTGTAATGGACTGGCAAGCGCAGCGCATCGGCAAGTGGATGTTTCATTGTCATTTTAGTCATCACACGATGAATGACATGCATCGCACTCCTCTACCTAATGCTGGCGGGCACGCGGGACATGCCGCCCACGACATGGGAGGCATGCATACATATTGCGAGGTCGTGCCGTAACTTTTTTTTGCGGCTCTTTTTTTTTCGATCATTGACAGGAGTGGATCATGAAATGGATAGCGTTAGCTTTTGCTAGTTCGTTGATTTCAGTTTGTGCATTGGCGTCAGGTGATGGCGAGCACGCCGCAGGATTTGATTTTGCTAAGCTGCAAGAGGTCACAAAACTTGCAGTCGATGAAATGACGAGAACCAATCCAGCACATGCGGAACACGTCACCGGTTTTAAGACATGGAAATCTGGCGACGACGCTAGGGTCAAAATCTATTTGAATCACGAAGGCATGGCCATGGAAGAAAACTACCTTTGCCATATCCACGAAGAAGGTCCAGAGTGCCATAAGATGTAAGTTTCCCGATTTGGCTTCTTCTTGGGAGCTGAAACGGAGGGTTCGAATCCTTTGGCATTTGTCCTAGCCGTGCAAATATTTGATTCGTCGAGTTTTCGCGCGAGCTAGGCCCTTCACTGCAAATCTCCCGATTCGCGATCAAATATTCTTCAACGTATTTGGACACTTATACCAAGTACTCGGCCCGCGTAAACTCTGCATCGATTATTGCAGCATCGGTGATTTGGTTTTGCTAGAATCATTGCCTCGCGGAGAGATGGCCGAGTGGCTGAAGGTACCTGACTCGAAATCAGGCATGGGGGAAACTCCATCGAGGGTTCGAATCCCTCTCTCTCCGCCACTCCTTTCTTAACTGACCGAGACCCCAGAAGAATTCGAAAACGTCGTTCCGAGCATCTGTGAATTCGTCTGTGATTTTTCAATCGGCAGACAAATCATCGCTGCGGTTTTGTCCGCGTCGGTGGTGCGAAGTGCTGCGACAGCCTTTGCATAACGCTCGGTCACGCGTTGGCTTCGATGGCCCAGATTTGCCTGGACAGCCGAAAGGCTGCCTGTGGCGAGGAGCATCATCGTTGCATGAGTATGGCGGCAAATATGCGTCGATCGCCAAGGCAATCCCAGAGCTTTAAAGCCCTTGTTAAACGCCGATTGGATGGCGTTGTAACGAAGAAGTCCTCCGCTCCTATCCGAAAATACGAATCGGGTTTTAGATGCTTTAGCTTGCATTTCCCTAAGCAGGGCGGCCAACTCACCGGCGAGCGGGATGATTCTCGCGGACTCCTCAGTCTTGGTAGTGTCAACGAGCGTTGGAGTCCTGGTCCAATGATCCCACATCACGGTGCGATTGATGCGTGCCACACGGGAGTCAAGATCAATTGCATCCCAACAAAGGCCGCATGCTTCGCCAACTCTCACGCCAGTTAGCATAAGGAAAACCGCCAAATGCCAGTAGACCGGATCGCTCCGGTGATCCTTGAGCCACTGCGTCCATCTTATGATCTCTTCTGGTTTCATGAAGTAGTCGGGACGGCGCGCTGACACGGGCTTAAAAAACACCCGTTCGCGATGCCGTTTGACTACAGGAACCACAAAACTCGGATTTAAATAGTTCCGGTACCAGTTCAAAATCACCGTAAGGTACTTGAGCTCATGCAGGAAGCTTTTGCGCCCTGGATTTTTCCGAGAAGGGTGGCGAAGCAGCCACGAAATCCATTCATCTACCGTTTTCGCAGTGAACTCTGTCATCAGTACGGAATCAAACGGTGTCCCGCGAATAAACTGCAACCGCGTGAGCCGCGATTGCTGCGAAGATTTCTTGAGACGCTGTATTCCCTCTTCGAGATAACGACCAACGAGCCAGCCAAAAGTTTCATCTGACTTTGCAACTTCTGGCGCCATTTCTATAGCAGGCTTGCCCGCCTTGAAATCGGCTTTGGTTACATCGTGCCAAACTTCTGCTTCGGCTCGCGTCGGAAAAGAGCGCAGTGCGACGCGTATACCTTGATTGTAAACTTGAGCCTCATAGAAGACTGTTTTCTTGTTGGAACCTTTCAAAATACGAGAGCGTTTCATTACAGCCATGACTTAATTTCCTTTCTCTTAAGCCACGCTTCGATGCTCTCCCGTCTAAACATCACCTTGCGTCCAAGCATCACAAAGGGGATTTGCCTCTTGGCAACCCAGTTGCGAATTGTTTTTGGCGCGCGGCGAAATGCTTTGGCAAGTTCCTCAACGGTCAGCAGATCCAGATTGTCAAAGAGCGCTTCACCAAGGTTTTGGCCAGGATGAAGAGAAGCGACCATATCATACCTCCGGTTTGCCTGCAGGTTGTTTTCTGAACGATGTGCGGGTGCTGCATTTTCGCCTGATGAAATGTTTCATTTTGATTTTTGAATGGTATGCATTTTGGTTTTCCTTTTGATTGCTTTTGGAGTTGGACATTTGTTGCTGTTTTTTGTGACTAGCAAGCATGGGGTGTGGCGCCACCCCCTTTGGTCTTCGACTTGGTGGCTTCGCCCCCAATCCCCCAGGACACACCATGCAGGCATTGAAACTTTTGGCCGATGAAGCAGTGTGGCAGTTCTCAAATTTTCACCCCCTATAAGATAAAGGGGAGATAACCGTGCCAACTTCATGAACTGCGATGCGGCAAGTGCATAACCTCCTGCGATCAACTATGAAAAGCTAATATAGCTCATGCTGTCGGCAACATTGCGTGCGGAACTGAGTTGCGAAATTGGCCAGAAGTTGTTCTTTTTTGATCAAAAAAATAGCCAAAAATTGCTCGCATAGGTACTGTCACATCCCATCGCTAGCGAGACTCAAGCAGTCGCGGCGTCCCAGTAAAGGTCGAAGCCTCGCTTTCGCTCGGTGACCTTCGGTCAACCTTGACTTGGCTCCGCCTTGCGCCTGCTGATCGTGGATAGTGGGCGATGGGGGAACGCTTGGGCTGCCTCCGGCGGGTGCGCCAAAGGAGCGCTTGACATATACTGCCGATAGCAGTATAAACTGCTGATGTGGAAGGTCTTGTGGGCAAAATCTGTTGAGAAGGATTTGGATCGGCTTCCCGAGTTTATCGTTCGGAAGTTTCGGTCCTGGGTCGTTGCGGTCGAGCGCGACGGCATGCCATTGGTTAGGCAATGCAAGGGATTCCATGACGAACCATTACGTGGCAATCGCGCTGGGCAAAGATCAGTCAGGCTAAACCGAGCTTACCGCGCCATCTATTGCGAACGGAAAGATGGGCAGATTGAGATTGTCCAAGTTATTGAGGTGAACAAACATGAGTACTAGATCAAAATTCGGAAAGAAGTCCTTAGACGAGCGTCTTGGGGTAATGACCTTGGCGTCCTTTTTGTCATCCTGGCGAGAAAGTGAAGAAATGACCCAAGTGGCATTTGCCAAGAAGCTTGGGATATCTCCGGCAAACCTCTGTGATATTGAAAAGGGGCGGCAGATCGTCAGCCCAAAGAAGGCCGCTGAGATTGCCAAAAAGATCGGGTATTCAGAAACGGTTCTTGTCGAGCTGGTTCTCAATGAGCAGCTGGCTGCCGAAGGTTTGAAACTAAGGGTTAGAGCGGAAGTTGCGTAATGAAAATGTTCTCTTTCAAGGTCACAACATTTACAGCATTTCTATTTTTCTATAATAGCGTCGGAAAAGCCGAAAGCGGCAGCCAGACTGCATTTGATAACGCAAATCTTGCAGCATTTTTTGCTGCAATTCCTCTAAAGGTTTTCTTTCACGAATCGGGTCACTACTTAGGAATCAAGTATTTAACCGATTCTGAGGTCTACTCGTTCAAGTATAGAATCTTTGTAGGCCGAGTCTCAGCAAACCCAGAGAAACTTAATGGTTTCGCCGATGCATCAGCGGCTGTGCTTCCCGCTATGGCTTCGGATCGTTTTTTGACCCAGATTCCTTATGATCATTTTTTTATCGACGGGGTTTCCTTTTCTGACAAGGTATGGCGATGGCTAAAAATAATGCAAATCTGGCCCGCCGCTTACATGGCAACAGATCTCATTTCAATCTACACTGAGGGTGGCGGTGGTGACTGGGTTCAATTCGTTCGCGTCTGGCGCGGTAGAGAATGGAGCTCAACCCACACCTATTCGTTATGGGGAATTGCATCAGTTTTGTTTACGGATTTCTGGATCAACCAAAGGCAAGAGGTAACCTGCCTCCTGGGAGAGATCTACCAATTTTCATCCGAATGCAGCAAAGCTGACAAGGCCGGTATTTCTATTGGCATCAATGGAACGGCGTTGGCATTAGATTGGAAGTTCTAAGCGAAAATCTGTGATTCATCTGTGATCTGCTGAGCCGAAGAGGGCTCTGCCGGGACAGGCGGGGACGAAGCGTGAAGGTTAACAAACTGATTTCTCTAACAAACTTAATCTTCGCGAAGAGTTACGAATCGACCGATCTCAATCCCTCTCTCTCCGCCATCTTTCGCATCCCAAATCCCCGTTTTTCGTTTTCTCGATTTTTCGTTCCCAAATCCCCGCATGAAAAAAGTCAGCCGCGCAGTTATAACTGCGCGGCTGACTTAGTTTATACAAGGGTTGATTAGGGCAAATAGGGACGAATGTTGAGGACCTTCTCTTGCCCGCGCTGCACATAACTTATTTCATACGGGCGAACCATGCGGAATTCACTGACGCCATCGAGCTTGATCAAACGATTCCCACGGGTGTCATAAACTTCCATGTTTTGCGCCGCTTCCCGATCACGCAAAACAATGAAGTCAGGGGCAAACAAGTGCTGTACCGTGTCTTTCCAGTTTGCAATCAGCTTTTTGCCATCAAAGGTACTGTAAGCTTCGGCAATACCGTTGCTATCTAAGAGACCAATGTAAGCACGGTGTATTACGAACTCGGTTGTGTCCATCCATTTCGAGACCAATGTGGTGAGTTTGCCGTTTTCGTAACGCAAGGCAGCAAACTCTCTCCCAGAATCAAGCAAGGCCAAAACTGGTCCGCGCGTGGTCATCTTGTCGTGCTTGTTCCATATTTGCAGCAACTGGTTGGTGTCACGCGCAAAGACTTCCAAACGCTCGTTTTCGAGTTCAAAACGGAAGACGTTGCTTTCGCGCTCGGAGTAGCCGTAGTTTCTCAAAGTCCATTCAATCTGCTCAAAATTCTCACTGATGGTTTGCAAGTCCTGCTCGGAAAGGACGGGAGTCGACGCTAGAAATCCAGCGATTTTTTCAGCTGACTCGACAAGGCGATGATCGGCCAAGGCCGAGCTAGCGGACAAAACTGCCATGATTGAAATGATGAATTTTTCCATGATCTCCCCCAAGTCAAAGACCAAAAGACGTACGTTTTTCTTAAAAAGCGACTGAAGCTTACGCCGCATGCTTGTCACTGCCTACGGACAAACTTGGACATCGCTTTGCCATTAAACTCGACCGACCATCATAATGCCCTGCCTAAGCGGATTAACTCTTACAGTTGAGGAGCCTCGCTTTGTCAAATAAGTCTTTTCAATTCACTTATACCGTTCGCTTGGACGATCTCGACTACATGGGCATCGTCGGCAATGCCGCATGGCTAATACTTTTGGAAAGATCGCGTGCAGACCTACTGACTGCAATTGCATATCCCATGACTCGTTTTTTTCGCGAACGAATCGGGGGCGTCGTTGCCGAACTGAAAGTCGCGTATCTTCGTCCTGCAAAAATGGACGACGTCATAAACATCACGATTACCGCCAAAGACCCGACAGGATCTTCCGGTCTATTGGAATATGTCGCAACAAGTCCAAACGGTCAGACTTTTATCAAAGCGGAAACTCGCATGGTCTTTGTCGATAGCAGTGGCAAACCCATTCAGATCCCAGATCAGATTCGGCAAGCTCTCTTTACGGAAAGTTGAAATCGATGCACTTTACGTTCTCCAACAACCGATCGCTGATCCAGCAGAGAGTATACGACGCCGCAATGGCCTCAAAATGGCGCGTATCGGATGTGTTTGCGGGCAACACGGAATCGGAGCTTGCCACAGAGAAGCCCCGTCTTGAATGGGCGCCTGTACTCGTGTCTCTTGCTTTCGGAGAGGCAACCGCATTTTCGGGCTTTGGGCGCCGCATTGCTGAGGCTAACGATATCTCAACCAAAACTTGGTTGACCGTGCACTTGTTGGATGAGAGCAAACACACGGAAGCATTTTCCGCGTAGCTTGATCACTTGTACCCCACCTACCGAGGCCGTCAGGAAGAATTGCTCAAAAGCCGCGAAGTTTTTGTTTTTTACGGCCATACCCACCGAACAGACGACCTACTCAAATGGCTTATCTGCACACAGATCGCAGAGATTTTTGGGATGCATTGTTATAAGTCTCTGCACAAGTGTCTTGCCGCTGAACCACTCGCAAGAACTTTTTTTGCCAATATCATCGGCGACGAAGGTCGTCATATTTCATACATAAATTCGATCATTGCTGATCATCGATCACAGCTTTCCAACGCGACTTGGAAATGAGACTACGAGCCATTCGTAAGACAAATGAGCGACCGAGCACGCAAAATGTTTGAAGCCAATAGACGAGGCGACAATTTTCATGCTTTTGACGCTTTGGGCATCGATGTCACAAAATTTTGTGATAACGCACAGTCGGACATTAATCAGAGTATTTTGCGATCAATGGAGACGCTATGATTCGCCGCATGATGGTAACTGGATTTGCTTGTAGCAAAAGGCCCTGGCTGACGCTTGTCCCATCTGATGATCCCACCACCATTTTGACACTTGCAGACGTACTAAGTCAGTCCGAGCGGGCAGATCTACGCACAATGGCGAAGGTCGTCGATCATTTCATGGATCAATTTCCTTGCGATCATTTAATTGCACACGACCTCGGCGTGACAACGGTCACTTTAGCCATTCTGGCGCGACGTAAACGTGGACGCCCTCTGCCACAACTTTTGACTCTGTTTAACGGCGCATTCTCTGGCTTTGATGTCTTCCGTGCCCCGCACCCGATCAAAGCGCAGTTCACGTCGTGGCAAGGAATTTCAAAAATACTTAAGCAGAACGGAGCCGTTGCAGACCCGCAACTCGAGGAGCTACTTCCCCAAGTTAAGAGACTGTATCGCCAAGTAATTGCCGCCAGCGTCGCCGAGAAGTTATCAAGGCAACCAGTTAGACCCGTCGCTCTACCAATAAAAGTGCAAATCATTGAAGGTATTGACGACCCCTTCATCCCACAATTATGCATGGATCGCCTGCAGGAACTCTACGCCGGCAGCACTAGACTCAACAGCTATGTCGGACATTTTCCGTACACTCATTATCCAGAAAAAATTGCGAATCTCTTGAGAGAGTTTGAGGCAAAGCAACTATGACCATGCCACAAGACTTTCTGATAAAAGAGCGCAAGCATGATTTTTTGCATGCGATGTTTCCATTTTTGGTTTTGCTCGCTTCGGCAGTCATTTTACTCTGCATATTTAAAGATGTTTCACGAGTCGGAGTTCACCCAGCTTGGATGATGATTCGCATTTTGTATCTACCGGTTGCGACGGCGGCCTGTTTGCTCGCTAGCAAGAGTAAAGCTGTACGCGACCACTGTTACGAATTGCCCGTATGGATATGTGGAACCTACATAGTTTGGTTTTGTACTCTCTTCGCGTCCAGTAACGGCAACTTTACAAGTGACTACGTCTTTGGAATTCACCAGTACATGCTCGGCATCGCAGTCATGCCGATTTCGCGCCTGAGCTTCTACGGATTCTCCTCTCTGAGTGCCTTTTACTACTTTTTGGCCCTGTCGCGCATACTAGGACCCATTTCCGCCTCGCGCACAGAGATTCCATCCGCATCCGTGTCAAATTATGTGTCATTCTATTTGTTTTCTGTGCTTATCTTCGAAATAATCACACGAGTGCGCGCGCAAAAATCAAATCTAAAGTTTGAACTGCAAAACAATCTCGAAAACCAGGAACAAATCATCACCCGCCAAGCAATAGAACTCGCAGACGCCAAAATTTCGCGCGCCATCGCCGACACCACCCTTATGCTCGCGCACGACATTCGGCGGCCATTTTCGTTGTTAAAATGAGCCTAGTTGCTCTGCGTGCCAGCAACGATCCCACAAATACTCGTAACCTAATCGAAAAGACAATTCCAGAAATCGAGAAGGTGTTTCAAAATGTTGAAGGCATGCTAAACGACATCCTCGAGGTTGGCTCACCCCATGCAAAAGCTGGAAATGAGAATGTTTCACCTTGTGCGATAGTTTATTTATCGATAGCTGAGGTGCAGCGCTTACACTCAGCACTAGAATTGCCAATCGTTTTTCAGAAAAAACACCGGCACAAACTTCGAGTTGATCCGATCAAGGTTCAGAGAGTTTTAACCAATGTGCTCATGAACGCCGTTCAAGCTTCACCCAAATATGGTTCGATTTGGCTCAAAACTAAAGACATTCAGGCAGATGATGGCAAAACATGGATAGAATTTTGCATTGGAAATTCTGGTTCATTCATATCCGAGGAAATCATCGATCAACTCTTTTGCGCCTACTTTACTAAAGGAAAAAAAGGGGGAACCGGACTCGGGCTAGCTGTGGCAAATAAAATCGTACGAGACCACGGTGGAAAAATTTGGGCCACCTCCTCGAGGAGCTTTCCGCACGAAGACGGAATAGTAGAATTTTGGTTTACTCTTCCGGCTTCGGAAATTGAGGACAGCAAAATTGAGGAATTTCCCGTGCCAAAGATAGGTCCCATTTCCGCCCCGGCCAAACCGAGCGAACAGCTTCCAATTTAGGTTTGCAAAATAGAATCCAAATTTAGCGGTCACACTTGCTTCCGTTAACCGATGTGAACGAACTCTTCCGGTTTCAAGGGCTTGCATAGGTAATGTGCGATTGATTTCGTATAATGTCGGCAGGACGCACTGCGCAGATCTACAATGAGGGCACATAAGGGATGCTCCATGGAGCGTGGATCCTGCTTGCTTGGCGAAAGTCAAATGAAATTCGATACCGCAAACACAGTCTTAGGGACAAGTTCCACAGCAACTCTTTTGAAAAATTTGCTGAATTGCTCAAATACCACGCAATATAAGTAAAAAACGTTTGAATGAGGGAATATGCGTATCCAATTTTTACTGTGCAGCATTCTGGCACTTTCCTCTGCCGATCTGTATGCCAGCGGAAATGATTGCTGGAGACTAGAAGGGCTAATGCTTAAAAGCTTGACCGTTGAAAATCGTCAAGATTTTTTGAAAAAACTTGAAGCTATCGAAGCGTTCGAACAGGAAAGATTAGCGGCTGTGGTTAGGGAGTTAGAGGCGGACAGGAAGTTGTTCGAAAGTTGGATGCGTGAGAATACGGGAAAAATTGAAGAGCAAAATTCGGGGGAGCAAAAAGAGGCTGTTGCGGCGATTACGCGCGCTTTGCAGCGGCGAGAAAAAAGTCTAACGGAAAGGGAAGCGGCACGGAAAGTAATCCTAGATATGCAAGGTCGCCTGCATGAAATTGACATGCGCATGGGAGTATTCGGTTGGCTTTCAAAAGCGGTTGGCTGGAATGAAGATGCATTGAGACATAACAATTATAGTGCCTGGAAGCTCCAAGCCGAAACAAAATGGATAGAGGCGGACAAGGAATTGAGTCGAGCACAGAGGGAGCTCGATAGGCTCGGTCAGAACAAGACACAAAGTCCCGTCGATTCAGGAGAAAGGTTGAGGCAAGAAAAGGAAAGGGAACTTGCGGCAAAACAATTAGTTAAGCGCGCTGAGGTCAGCAAGGAAGTCCAGGATAGACGAGCTGACTTGGAACGTGAAATCGTAAGATTCATGTCAGACAATGATAAGCTAGGAACGCAATTGAACGCTGCTTATGATCGCATTTATGAAGCAATGTGCAAAGCTGGCAGTTGCCTTACAAAAATTTCACAAGCTAAAAGTTCATTAGGCGGTGCAGCTGCGGCAGAAGTAGTAGACCTGTTTTCTAATAGCTTTATGGTTTCAGTTCTTTCGTCCGTTCAGGCAGACTTTACCAATCGCGATATTGCAGAGGCACAAGCTGAATTACAAAGCTTGCAAGATCGGGTCTCGGCGGTACAAAGGTCAATGAGGGAGTTAACGGGTCATAAAACGGCCTCACCAATGGAACCTCAGCAAATCACAGAGCTCAATGATTTGCTGGATGCGGTTATCGATACTACTTGGGGTCCAAAATATGATTTTAGCAGCATGTTCTCTCTGGCTCGAATTTCAGAATCTAACGACAGTTTGAATGCCGCGGCCAGAGAGGTTGAGCGCATTGATAGGCAACTGGGTGAGATGCAGAGACCAATAGCTGAGGCACTGAAACGTTACAACGCTGCTTTGCACGAGGTTGCGTTGCAGGTCATGCGGGAAAGGCCGCCGCTAAAATGAGCGCCGTGGGCAGACCGGGCGTTCACTAGTCCACCAATCCCTAACTTGGTAATTGATTCAGTTAGCGATTGCAGGCTCTTTCGGCAACAAAGTCGATGATTGTTTTTCTATGCCGCATGCTTTCAATTACCGTGCGCGATAGAACCCCATTGTTTTCTGATGCCGTCAGTGAATAAACCACGCCATTTCCCAGGAGAAAATTTTAAGCGGGCGACAACATCATATGCGCCGCCGCCGTCAATGCCGAACACACTTCTATTGCTCTGTCGCGTCAATCACCTGACCTGCAGCTCCCGCCGCCGCTGGCAATGTTCCATTCGAAGCAGCAATCGGTTCAACCGGATTACTGATTACGGGAGCCTTGAAGCTGCCGTCTGGTAACTTAGGATTGGCGGTATCGAAATACTTTCCGCGAATGGGAGCACCTGTATTACTCGCGAACTCATTCACTGCTGTATCAAGTGCAGGTGCTCCTGCACGTTGAGGAAACTGAGCTGAGCCGTTTCCAACGATACGTCCAGACTTGTTGGTCAGGGTGATGCCGCCATTGCCGTCAACTAATAGGTCGCCACCGAAAAGAGGTCTTGCGCCATCGGCGGTCAGAGTCGGATGCCCGAGTCCCTTGAAGTTGTCGCCCACTTTTACAATGGGCACTTCTTCTGCCACGCGCCACTTGTAACCCAGCGGGGCGTTCGCATCCTCGACAACTCCATAGATATAATTTTTGCCCGGCTGCAAGTTGAGTTGCTTGGCAATGCCGGTCGAATCAGGAACCATTTCTTGTATCGTTGGATTCAGTTTGATCTTGCCAGCCGCTTCATCAGCCCACTCCCACGGTCGAACGTTGGCGGCATCGATTGCCGCAGGATTACCCCAGACTTTGGTAATCTCGGGCGCAATCGCCGCAGGTCGTCCTGCCAACTGCGAAATTGACTTCGTTGCCAGCTGTGGAACACCGGCTTTGAATGCCAGCTGATTGCCTAATTGCACACCGCCTTGAAACATCAGTGGATAGCTTGTCGTCTGAGCGACGCCCGTATTCACTAGCGCAATTCGCTCGAGGGGATCGTTCACAACCGTGCCATCAAAAAGCTGCCCCTGAACACCTTCGGTGATTTTCCCGGGGCCGACCAAGTGAAACGACGACAAAGCCAGACCGGAAGATATCGGTGATTGCGAGCCCGTTCGCTCTTGGTTGCTAATCACGCGCCCCGTGTAGTTGTAACTCTCAGTGTAATAATTGTCGTATGCCTCTGCCGGATTGGCGACAGTCTGAATCAGTCCCGCTCCCAATTGGTCAGTCGAATCTGCAAAACCCGTAACAAATCCGCCCGTACCGGCGACAACTTTTGCCGTACCACTCCAGCCATTGTTCACCAGCCAATTGCCAGAACTTTCAAGCCCCTCTCCAACTTTTCGTGCCGCAATTTGAGCGGGGTTGTAGTTTCGATTGATGTAACTTGCAGTCGAACCGACCCATTGCGCCCACGTTTGCGTTTCTTGCTGGTTCGGTCCTGCAAGATTTAGACTTTCATCTTCTGCGCCAGCGTCACCGGTAAGCCCGAGACCTCGTTGCGGTTCTAATTGGCGTGCAACAGGAGCGAAGGCGGTAAATGTTTGCGAGAAAAGCTCTGACATCAACTTTCGAGAATTAGTAATGCCTGCAAGTAATTTAGGATTACGTGCCGCGCGAGCTTGATTCATTGGTTCACTGGTGTATGGAGACCACGCATTACAGAAATACGAATCGAAAGCTTCAGCCACGACAAAATCTTTGAATCGCTCTACAAACTGATGCCTTTGCAGTTTGTCGGCTGGACCGGAACTTCCTGCCACAGCAAACGAAAACTCATTGTACGCCGCCACATCTTGCCCAGCCTTCAATTCTGCAAGATGTGAGTCAACCACCTTTTTCGCATTGTCGCCTAGGAACGGGTACAGCCCTGAGAAATCGAAGATACCCGACTGCGCGACATCAATCAAAAACGCGCGAGCAATGGCATCGCGAACGATCGTGTTCTCGCGGGTTCGATGCGTTAGTACGAAACCAGTAGGATCATTTGGGACTCGACGCAGGCGCGAAAAAACCTGCGAATACATGTAGCCAAACTGACGAACCGTCGCATGACGAATGGTACTAACGTTAGCCCCAAGGATCACAACCATGCGTTGACCAAACGGTGCGACGGACGAATTTGCCGGTCGGTTACTGGGCATGGTGACGAGAAAACACGATTCCACAGCCTGCGCGCCTTCAGCAGCAAATCGTCTGACCGCGTCGTCCGCCAGACCTGGGCCACAATATTTAGACGGCTCGTCGGTCACTATGACTTTACCGTTGAATCTCGAAAATTCTTCGAGCACACGACTGGGAACAGCGCTCAGTGCAATCATGGTTTCCTGAAAAAGAACTTCTGCCCCCGATTGCAACTTGGAATCAATTTGCACATCAAAAGCTTTGGCAATAGCTGCACCAAAGCGATCGGGACTTGCCGAGCACATGTTGCGATTGACCACTTCGCCGGCGGCAAAGTTATCTAGCGACTGAACGTCTGAAAGATTTCTCGATGGCTTGCAGTTTTGCGCGATGTATAAAATGCCTGCGAAGGCGATGAGGATGAAGCCTAATTGGATCCAAAGTCGATTCATTTTCATTTTGATCGTCCCTTTTTGCCCTTGTTGAAATCCGTTAACTAATGTTTCGTGCCGCGAATTCTTTCACCACATTCAAATCAACGCTATCAATGTAACTCTTACCGTAAAATGCATGTTCAATCACGCCGTCGGCGTCGATCAAAAAATGCGCGGGTAACTGAGAAATTTTGCCGTCAATTTTTGACTGCAAAAAATTTGCTTTCTTGGCTTCCCAAAACTTCAGCCACAAACTAGGTCTGACCAGTCCTAGAATTGAGGTTCTCGTTTTGAAAGCTCGGTACAGCTTACGCTCCGGATCAGCAATCATCATAATATCCATCGAAGCCAAAAGTGCACTAGTACTGCCGGCATCTTCGTTTCGGAACTGCTCGGGAGTCGATTCATACACCGCTACCACTTTTACTCCTAAGCGGGTCACATCTTGAACTACCTGCTTGATGTCCCGCAAATGCAAAGCGCAGAGAGGACAAGTCGCATATCGATAAAACATCATCCAGACCTTCGAACCGCGCAAATCGTTCGAACTAACGCCCGTTCGCTTGCTAGTGATCGCCTCAAACCGCGGCATCGGAGAACCTTTCTCCAGCGGGCTGTAATCAATTCCCATGCGCTCATGAAATTGGTTGTAAAATCGATCGGCGATTGACTCCAAATGCTTAAACTCATCCGTGGATCGCAATCTAAGTTTTGCGCGGTCGCCATTGACCAGTCCGTTCAAGAAATATTCAAATCCTCTAATAGGTCCGATGATTCTATGAGACATGTAAATACCGACGATAAAAATCAAAATAAAAAAGCAAATGGTGCTCAGACCAAATACTTTTAGATATTCTCGTATGAATGCTTCTGCATCTGCAGGCATGACAAAACTTGTGCCGCCAACCAAGAACTTCAAAAACGTATACGAGAGCAACCCGTTGACCAACGCGAACGCCGCACCAACCGCAAGAAACATCAAACAAAAGCGCAACTGAAAATCAGGGTCGATCCATTTTTTACCGCGGCGCTGATCAGCCGGAAAAAGAAGTCTGCCGTTGGCGATGTAACTCGCAATAAATGTAAAGACTCCCAACCACTGTAGCGCGTCGGCAACGTTTAAAACCCCCGTGCGGACCCCCAGCGCATTGAACTGCACAAAATCAATGACGTAACCATTGTCTTGCTCCGCTTTTCAAGCGCAAACTTTAGCCGTGTTTTAGTAGAGAGTTTCCCTCCTTCGTTCTTTTCAGTTCATCGTCGATTTTCTGCTTAGCCGCGATTGCCCAGCTTTGCCATTGGGGA
>Ga0255096_1000018_pt1 | contig 163281 bp, 144 predicted proteins | sample Colum_Atlam_RepA_2_FD_188563 | JGI IMG/M metagenome (GOLD analysis project Ga0255096, IMG submission 188563) | Freshwater microbial communities from Columbia River, Oregon, United States - Colum_Atlam_RepA_8d | ecosystem: Environmental > Aquatic > Freshwater > River | place: USA: Oregon... | reverse complement strand
GCCGACGGACGTGGTGTACCACCAAAAAAATCGAGCGCCTGCAAGACCTCGTCGACCTATACGCGCACTATCATAATCAGGTGATTGACGGAAACTTACGGCCCATAAGGATCTGACGACGGCGAAGTGGTCTCAGATCCAGAGGAAGGGGCCAGTTCATGCACAATTGCATCGAAGCTTTCGCGTCGAACGATGTGGATCAAAAAAAAGGAGGACTTGGGCCCTCCTTAAAAAACGTGATCATTGAGCTAAATTAGTTCTTAACTTGTTCAATCAAGTCCGCCTTTTCTTTCTCAAACTTCTTGCCGACGTAGGCTGGAACTTCGAAATACCAAGACCCCATCAGGCGGTTTAGCTGTTCCATTTCCGCCTCAATCTCGGCAGAAACGGTCGCGCCGTTTTTGCCTGCGGTAATCTTGATGAAGTACTTTTCATCCTTCTCCGCGCCAAATTTACCAACGGCAACGTCGTAAGTGCGACCATCGAAGAGAGTGAACCGCACTCCGCGCGAAGAACCCATAGCGGTCTTCGCCGGTTCGTTTGACAGGTCGACACGATTTGAGAATTGCAAAGCCTCGAGTCCGCGTTCAAGCTGCTCGACGTTTGACTCGCGCATCTTTTCATTCTTGGCCAAGTTGGCCACAACCAATTTATCTTCGGCCTTTTCACGGGTCATGACGATTGGTGCCGCACCTCGCTTGGCTGCAACTTCAACCGATTTGATGGCGTCTTGCTTCAAATCGACCAAGGTCTTGAGCTCCCACGTTTCTGAATCAGGAGCAACTTCGATGGCTTCACTGATAAGAAACACTTCGGGACCACCAAGCTTCAGATACTGACCGCCACCTTGGCGACGTTCACCGAGGACGATGTTAAATGATGTTGAACCCTGCATGAACTGAACATCCAACGGTGTTTCCATGCCTACTGCTGCGGCGGGATCCTTGGAAACAACTCGCTCAATTTTTGACTTGGCGAGCTGATCCATCATGGAACTGATCTTCCGACCGTCAGCCGGAAAGCTAACTTCGCCCTCTTTAACGCTCCAAAATCCGTTTTCGGCCTTTTGGATTTCGATCTTCTTCTCGCCCTTGGTCAGGGTGATGGAAGAAATCGTTTCAAACTTCCCACTGGTGACAACACTTTGCCCTACTGATTCGTGCTTGGCTGGATTTTTGTTACCATCCACCATGACGACGATTGCCGCCACCGCAACCAAGCCAATGACTATAAGTAAGTTCCGATTATTTTTTTTAGCCGTCATATTCATTCTCCCTTCTTGCGTCTTCGTCCGCGATTGACGTGCATCACCACACCAAAGGCTCCAATGCCGAGTGGCATCACCAGCATGTTAGCCGCCACCAAGCGCTTGCCTAGTTTTTCAATGTCTTCTCGCAAACCTTTGCGAACTTCACGACGACGCTCACGCGCCGCTTTTTCTTCCGCTCGGAAAGAGTCGATCTTTAATTGCTGTTCGTTACTCAAAGTAAAACGACTACCACCAGCGCGTTGCGCCTGCAGATCGTTTAGTTCCTTTTGCAACTCGTTGATACGAGCAGAAAGGCGTTGCTCTTCTTCTTGGTAACGCTTTTGCGCGTCAACTTGGATCTCTTGCACCTTGGTGAATGGACGCGCAATGCGACCGCGTGAGCGAATCGAAATCAAGTCCATATTGCCGCCAAGAGTCTCCACGGCGTTTGCCAAGAAATTGACGTTGTCGTTTTTGGGACGAAGGATCACTTGCGGTCCGAACTGGATGCGATCCACGGCATTGCCATCAAACAAGAAGTCCGTATCCGCGATCACCATCACGGCAACATCATTCGCAGCTTCGGCGATGTGACCTTTGCCTGTTGATGAATCGGCTGGCGCCCCCGCTCCAAAAGCTGACTTGAATTTGCCAGTGATCATCGCGGCGATAACGCGCTGCGTGCCGTCAGCCTTCATCTCCTTCGCCAGATCAGCTGGGCCCATGAAAGCAGCCATCTGTGCGGAAGCAGTGCCGCTCTCTTTCGAGGTGCTGATAAGTGCTTCCATCTTGAACGGGCTGCCATCCTTCAATTTGAAATGACCACCTTCGGCGATCAACATGCTACCCAACTTGCTGGTGATGGGCGAGTTCTTGGAGAACACCTGATCGTCCATATTCATAAAGAAAGGATAAGGAGTAACCATGCCGCCGGCATTAACGCGAACGGTATAAGTCAAGTCGCCGACGAGTTCGCTCTTGTTGTAGACGACATCCCATGCTTGAAACAGTTTTGGCGCATCCGAAGATGTTTCCGGCATTTGTCCGCCCATCTGCGCCATCTGCGCCGCTTGCCCGAGATCGACGCGCGACATTGGATCGACCGCGACGATAACACTTCCGCCACCCAGAACAAACTGATCGACCGCGTAGGCGAAGGAATCACTCATGCCCTTGGGGTGCATCAAGATGAGAACCTTGACGTCTTCAGGGATGACCTTTGCGTCGGGCTTGATCTCTTGGACTTCGCTATTACGCTTCAATTGCTCCACGAACGCCCAAGTCTGGCTGCCGCCACCACCCATGAACGGACTCCCCCCTCCACCGATGACCGGCAGGGAACTGGCAATACCGATCTTCAACTTCGTCGCGCTTTGCGTTTGCAACAGCGCCTCGCTCACGTCGTATTCAAGAAACTCTTCACGACGCGGATCGAGATAGGGAATGGCAACGTCTTTGCCACCGTAAAGCAAGGCGACGCCAAAATACATTTCCGCACCCGACGGTAAACGTACGGGCGACATGCCGTAGCGACGCGCCCAAACTTCTTCGTCAGAGTCTGGCTTGGGATCGTAGACTTCAACCGTGATCTTGCCGCCGCTGCGAGCCGCGTATTCACGCAAAACTTCTTCCACGCGCGAAGCGTAGGTCTTGATCATCACCGGTAATTCTGGCGATGACTTCGAAAAGTAAAGCTGAAAAGTAACTTCATTACTTAGCTTCGACAAAATGTTACGCGTGCCCTCGGACAACGAATAGACCTTGTCTTGGGTCAAATCACCGCGGAAAAACAAACGAGAAGAAATGATGTTGATCGCAATCATCCCAACGAGCAGAAGACCAATTCCGCTCGAAGTCATAAAAAGTCTTTTCCAAATTTTCATGACGCTACTCCGTTACGATGCTTTTTTGAGGTTGAGGACAAAGGTGTTCAGCGCGAGACAGAATGTGATCACCGACAAGAAGTAGATGATGTCACGGCTATCAACCAAACCACGACTGATGCTGCTGAAGTGCGGCACAAAGCCAAGACCCGAAATGAAATCAACCAAACCTGTTGGCAGCACTTCGGACATCAAGTTAGCAAAAACGCCCCAGCCCAAAAGAACCATCACAAAACAAATCACCACACCAAGAATGAAACTGATGACTTGGTTCTTCGTGAGTGCAGATGTGAAGCAAGTCACACCGAGATAGGCTCCCGCCATCAGCCAGCTGCCAACGTAGCCCGCCAAGATCACACCGTTATCAGGATCGCCGAGAAAGTTGACAGTAATGACCAAGGGAAAGCTCAAAAACAACGCGATGCCGATAAACGCCCATCCCGCAAGAAACTTCGCCGTCACGGCCTCAGCCATGGTGACCGGCAACGTAAACAGCAACTCAATGGTTCCGGACTTGCGTTCTTCGGCCCAAAGCCTCATGCCTACGGCAGGAACCAAGACAAGATACAACCAAGGTAGATAATTGAAGAACGACTCAAGCGACGCTTGATTTCCTTCGTAGAGTCCACCAAGGAAAAACGTGCAGCCAACACTGGCCAGCAAAAAGATCACAACAAAAACATACCCAACCGGCGAACGAAAGTAGCCAAAAAATTCACGGCGAAAGAGTGGTAAAAATTGTTCCATCATCGCGCACCTCCATGCGTCGTCACCTTGCGAAACACTTCATCCAAACGTCCTTGTTCAACGTGGATTTCTTCCAATCCCCATTTTTGTTCACGGGCTACGCGTGAAACTTCATCCACGATCGGACGACCGTCGCGCGCGAAAACACGGACGCTGCTGCGAACACGATCAACATCTTCGACACGCGCGACTGAACCGAGGCCCGATAGCATCGACTTGGCTCGTTCAACCATGTCGGGAACACCAAAGCGCATAGTCACCGCATTGTGGAATGTCGACTGTTCCATCAAACGCACAGGCGACGCGTCAGCAACAATCCGCCCATGGGCGATGATGATCGCGCGTTCACAAACCGCCTCAACTTCTTCGAGGATGTGCGTCGATAGAATGATGGTTTTGTTGCGCCCCATGTCTTTGATCAAGCGGCGCACTTCAAACTTTTGATTGGGATCCAAGCCATCGGTCGGTTCATCAAGAATGAGCACGGGTGGATCGTGAATCAGCGCTTGCGCAAAACCAACGCGCTGCTTGTAGCCTTTCGACAATGTTTCGATCGGACGTTCCCATACTTCGGTGAGGCTGCATGTAGCTTTCATCTTTTCTGCAGCTTCCGCACGCGCCATCTTCCCGCGTTTGCCACGCAATTCGGCGATGAATTCCAAAAATTCGCGCACCGTCATTTCACCGTACGATGGCGCGCTCTCGGGCAAATAACCGATCTGCCTACGCACGTCGATAGAATCAGCAACAATGTCTTTACCGCCGATCGTTGCAGATCCATCCGTTGGTTGGATAAAGCCTGTAAGCATCTTCATGGTGGTTGATTTGCCGGCACCGTTGGGACCTAAAAATCCCAAGATTTGCCCCGCAGGAACGGAAAAAGAAATGCCGTCCACTGCACGGATACTGCCGTATTCTTTGACAAGTGATTTGACCTCAATCATTACTGACTGACCTCCTAAGAAAACAACAAAAAATGCGAAAACGGAATTGTCAGATAGTTATGCCAAGACGAAGGCAATTTGCCAACAATTTCAGGACATTGTTTAGGTTATGGTTTGTTTTTACATGCCGAATGAAAGCAGGACTTCGACTGCCCAAAACTGCTCTCGAAACCATTCTCTTTCGGAGAGGATCAGTCGATCGTTTTCGATGCGCGCGGAATCGGAATCTAACAGCTTGGAAATCGACGGACGCCATTGCTCCATGCGTTGCGAATGCCTACGCAAAAACGCAAGTGAAACACCTTCCATCGTCCGCAGACTGCAGCCAACATGATCGATCGCCGCCTCGTCCGGCGTAACGTATGCTCCTTGCGTACCAAGTTCTGACGTTACATGGGAGGACATATATTTCCGCCAATGTTTGTCGTTTTGGTAACGCCAGTCGCGGCTGATCATTTTTTCGTCGAGCATGGGAACGCACCCGTGCGCTCCCGCCCCCATCGCTATGTATGGATGATTACGCCAGTAGAGCCAATTGTGACGACATGAGAATCCGGGCTTGCTCCAATTTGAAATCTCTTCGTGTTCAAATCCCGCTTCGCCCAACATTTCGCATGCGACGAGATAGAAGGATTCCAACTTTTCGTCATCGTGCCATTGCTGATTGCGACGCAACACGCCGCGCCCCAAAGGCGTATTCGGTTCAAACGTGAGCGTGTACAGACTTAAGTGTGGTATTCCGAGCGAAATGGCCATGTGCAAATCGCTGCGCCAATCATCAATCGTTTGACCTTTCCATCCGTAAATCAGATCGATGTTTACGTTTGGCAATGAGGCCAAACCACGCTCTGCTGCCGTGATGGCGCTGCGCGAATCATGATCTCGCCCCAATATTTGCAAACCATTCTCCGCAAAAGTCTGCACACCCATTGACAGACGATTGACCCCTAGTTTTTTGAGCGAGGACAGATACCCTTCCGTGATGTTTTCCGGATTGGCCTCTATGGTAAATTCCGCATCGCTCTGCATCTTCGTACGAAGCTGTGACAAGAGCGGTTCGTATTCGTCTGAGAAAAGTCCGGGGGTTCCGCCGCCAAAGAATAGAGTTGATGCCTTCGGCTCCAGTCCACTGAAATTGACCACTCCACGCCACTTACCCCACTCTTGGGCACAAGTGTCTAAATATCGGGCGACTTCCTCATCACCAAATCGCGCGGTCTTGGCAAAGTCACAATACAGGCAAAGCTTCGCGCAAAATGGGACGTGCAAATAGATGCCCCACGGTGCGACGATTGTCTGGTTTGACTTGCTTTCGCTAGCCAGCATGCGAAAATTACCTTTCGCTGGGAGATATCACGTGCCGCATAAAGACCTGCAACAGATCATCGAAATCTGCCACATTTTGCACAGAAAAGATATGCTTGCTGCTGCGGACGGCAACGTCAGTTTGCGACTCGATGAAGAACGCGTGACCATTACGCCATCAGGTAAGAACAAGCAGTTCTTGTCAGTGAATGATCTCGCCATCGTCGGCATACGTGGAGATGTGATATCGGGATATCCATCTAGTGAATTGGACATGCATCTTGCAGTGTATCGCACCATTCCTGAAGCTGCCTTTGTAATCCACGCGCATCCGCCGACGGCGATCGCATGGACCATCGCACGACCCCATTTAGATCATATTCCTATTGAATCTTTGTCAGAAACAATCCTCGGCATTGGCGAGATTCCCATTGTGCCTTACCAACGCCCCGGAACGCGTGACCTCGGCGATGCGATTGTTCCGTATGTTAAAAAGCACCGCGTCATGATCTTGGCACGGCACGGCGCGATAAGCTGGGGTGAGAGCATGATCGAGGCGCTTAACGGCATGGAACGCCTTGAGCACTCTTGTAAGATTTTGAAAGCCGCGCACGAGCTGGGTGGGATTTCAAATCTCGATTCGCAGGAGATTATGCACTTGCGTGCCATGCGCGCACACCTTGGCCCCGTCAGTCGTTGACGCCGAACAGCTTCGATTAAGTCGGGACAAGTTCATGTTTCATTGATGCAAACTTTGACTGTTACTGCTGCCACCGCCGCCATTGAGATAGTTTCTCAATTTGTCAGCTGTGGTCTCCCCCTCCATCCCCTCAATTTGTGTCGCGGCTTGCGACATGGCTTGAGTCATCGGACTATCAGGATCTCCGACACTTCCTGCTTGTAAAAATGCATCTAGAATCAAAGCAGCATCTTCGGGCGTCATGGCTGCTAGTGCCTCGGGCGACACCGTTCCAGCATCTATCGTTAAAATCAAATCCATAATCATCGCCGTATAAACAGACGAATATATGGTTAGCTGCAATGAGACACCAACCCGATATGCCGCCCCTTCCAAAACCTCCGCAGGAATGCCGTTAAGAACTTCTACTGCTTGATCGACAAATTCGGCTTTTTCTCGCGTCGCGTCCGCTGGCACAATTTTATCGATCATACCCAGCACTCCCGTGTCTGCGCCCGATGCTGAAGCAGAATTGGCAAGTTGATCCATGACCACACCTAACAGCGAAACCCCTCCCGCACCAGCGAGCGCAGTCGCATAAATAGGAAAAAGGTCGTACCGCTCGGGATCGTCCTCTATGACTTGAGCATACAACTCCGCCGCATCTTCGTACTCTTCTGCATCCAGCGCTTTGCGCGCCTTTTGCTCATCGGTGAGATCGACGTATGGCTCCGCCTTGTTGTCAGTCCCACAGTGGATTGTGGACACTGCGATCGTGATGAGAAAAATTAGTGGACGTAGCATAGTCACCTCAAAAACCCGTCATAAAGTAAGCTTCGTAAATCGAACGAGGATTTGCACCGGGATATTCTCCCAACTCCTTCGTGTACGACGTGATGCCCAATTTAAAGAATATGAGATCAAGCCGCGCACCGAAAGTTGGATAACCTTGGTACAACCCGGTTGCGAGACCGACGTATTCCCGCAACGACAATCTCGCACCCGCATAAACTCGTTTGAACATTGGTTCTTCATATACAGCTTGGTAGTCGCGATAGTCCACGGCGAGGTGCAACGAATCAACGGAGTTATGAAAGGTGACGCCCGTGCCGATATGCATCTGCTGCAAGAAAGGAGCTTGCGTGCCCGTGAATGTGGTGTTGCCGAAGTCCTCTATTTTGACGGCCAGACGATAGTCGATCGTCTCGCCCTGTAAGAAGAGCAGCGCGCCACCGTCATATCCGAGCCCGTATCCGTAACTAGCTGCCTCTTGCATCCCTTCCGCAGAAGACAACTTCGAAATTTCCTCCGTGTCGAGCAGACTCACACCGATATCTGGCTCCGCCACTGCGAGATACTTTGCCGTCACCCCCACCGACAAGGGCTGAATGAGACGTAACGCTGCGGAAGCCGCGCCCCCCGCATAAATGTCCGCACCAAAACGAACTTCCGGTGCCCCGTATTTGCCGAACTCGTTCGCCTCGATGTCCAACTCTGCACGCGCGAAAATTTCGACGCCGAAATTATTGAGTGTCCAACCGGTGATATTTTGCATGCCTGCATGTATAGGCGTGTCAAAAACTCGTTCAATCAATTCCGCAGAATCATCTGAACTACTTTCTTCTTCCGCTGCCGCTTCGTCTCCACTCTGCGTTGACTGCACCATCGATCGCAGAAAATCTATGCTCTCCTTGTTGCAGAGAAACGTAAACTGAGTACCCAACCATCTATGAAGGGCGCCCCCGTATGGCATCAGAGCGGGATTGGCGATCATGACGTTTTCTCTAGTCGCCCGCGTCAACGTCGCGCCACCCGCAGCTTTGTCGAAAGGATCCTCAACGACTGTTTGGTTCGTTTTGCGAGCATAAGCGACTGTGGCGACGCTCAATGTCGACAATAAAATGACCATAGTTGCAAACATGCGGTACGCGCAGCCGAACTGCCGCCGATCGGATTCAAACTGTATGTAACATCCCGTTTGCAATAGAGATTCCTCCGTTGGAGGTATCGGCAGATTTTGCCCCATTCCTGAATTTTTTCGTGAATCTCGCAGAGTTTTTCGCGCGTTAGGCCGAACCGCTTTTACTCACAATCAAAAGCATTTCATTTTGCAAAATTACCAAGCCCATCCGTTGTTAACCTTCCCAACCACGCTGGAGGCAATTTTGCCGACCATAGTATTGATGCTGCATGCAAGTGAGATGATAGAGGACAAGACACAGCAACAATCGTGGACGAAACTTGCGCCTTTTTCTCATTCAAAAACTCGCTAAACAAATGGCGCAAAATGGCGCGAAGTCGACGAGCGAGCGCGCGCAACAAACTGCGCGCGATCGTCGGTTGTACGAACGCTTCAATTTAGATCACAAACATTTGACCATGCTCAACGAACAAGACATTTTTCAGATCCGCGAAATTTCGCAACACGGTTTTAGTACGTGGGCCAGCCCGCGTGCCATCGAAAGGATGGCGGTTCACGATGCCTACCAAGCACGCATCAAGCATTTGGGCGAAGCCCACGACGTCGACATCCGCGTTTCGTGGAAGACCGAAGATACAATCGGATTTGAGATTCCCAGCGCGGAATTAACATTGCAAGCGTTCATCCAACGACTGCTGATGCCCTCGGAAATCGCATCATCATTGCGCTTGATGGAAGCGGAATTCCTGCAGGACCAACAACACGGTAAGTCTTGGTATCACGGCGATCACACTAGCGATCTCTATGTGTGGCGCGACAACGATGGAGCTATTGATGCGTGGCAGATGATTTGGGGCGACCAATATGCCGCTTGGAGCCGGGTCGCGGGAATGTCCACGGGACGAGCGTCCAACGCATTTTCAGACTCCATGAGAGCCTTCACTGACATGCCGCAGCAATCTTTCGCCCCAGACGATGTCGTTGATCAATTCAAAGTGCAATTCGCATTGGATGTAACGGCAGCTTCACTTCTTTCAGAACGTGATTTTATTCTTTCCACCATTCCTGTGAAAGCGAGAGTGTCATGAGCGACGAAAAAAATTCGAAAAACACTCGTGAAAAACTGTTCAAGGCCGTGTTTTCGGCCATCGCCTCGGGCGGCAGCGAAAAGGAGGGATCTGACGGAAAGCGCTCCGGCGGGTTCGACATTGGCGGATTGAAAGATATTCTCGGCACAGTCGCATCCATCGCCGGCAAGGGCAAAGACGAGGTCGTTCAACTCTTATGTCGCGAAATCGGGCAAGCGGTTGCGGCCATGCTAAAAGAACCACTGACGCAGGTTATCGAAAATAGAAAACTCCGTATTTCCCTAGAGTTCGTTCCGAGAAACGAGCAGGATCGCAGTAAGGGTTATGCGAAGAGCAAGAGAAAAAAATAGCGGCCCCAAGTTACTGGCAGGGCCGCATATGAATGGATCACGAAGTTACTAAAGCTTGCGCATCACATGAATCGGGCCACCTTGGTCACCATCGACATGATCCGCTTCAAATGTAATTCCATCAAATGAGTCTCCTCGCGCCGCACCGAAGAACGCCTCGGAAAAACCCTTAAGCCGGTTATTCTCATCATCCAAAGCGTAACGAATCTCAAGTTTCGAAGAATCTTCGTCCATGGGGCGAATGAAGTGTGGAATGCCGGTATCTGGATGCGTAAAAGGACGACTAGACCCTTTGATGACAGTAAGATCATTATCATCGTCAGGCTGAACGATACCATAGAGCGGGCGCCGCTCTGCATCAAAAACTAGCGTCATCCAGCCACCGATCACGGCGAATTGGCTGCCGGTACATGATGCGGTGCTGCCAGTGCCAGTAAGTGCGGAAACTAAGCATGATTCCGCGACCAGCTCATATCCGAAAATCTTTCCAGGCTTGCCGACAAAAACGGCCGTGGACTCTTCAAATACAGTCGTAAAAAAGTACGGACCGATCCCCTTTTCCATCGACGGGTTCGGTGATTTCTCGACTCCGCCCTCAACATCCACCGCACGGTAAAATTTCAGGATACGGTTCATGTCAATCATGAGTGTTACCGGAGATGACTCGCCCTTCTTAATGACAATCGGATCGATCGTTTTGTATCGAACCGTCATTGTGTCTGTTGATTTGGCGGTTTGCGAGGACTCGCGAGACTTTGAAATATTCATCATCACGAGCGAAACTTCAGTCTGTGCTTGCGTACCACCTTCGATATGACGGAAATCGTCGAGTGTTCGCGGACTACCTGAAGTAGGTGGTGTGAACGTCGATTTGCCCGCGCGCGTGCAATACTTTCTTACGCCGCCGGAATTGGCGTGATCCGCAGAAGATGTCCAGTCGGCTTGCACGCATCCCTTCACTTCGGCACCCAAGAGATACTCAACTTCAACTTCATTGTAGCTACCTACTTTGGCACCAGATTTCGCTACGCTTTTTGCGCTCTGTGATAGGTTTGCTCCGGCGTTGCTTTCGCTCGATCCTGTCATTGGCCCTTGCGGTGCATCCGAAGCGGCTGATTCAGCCAACTTGCTCAAGTCAATTTCGCCACTTTCTTTGATGTAAACTTCCGCGCCCGATGCATTTTCAAAGAGAACAGCCGGTGCACCATCACGCGGCTTCAAGGAAATCTTTTTGATGTACAACTTCAATTCATCAGCTGTGCCGCTGGAAATATTTTTGGGGTGCGGCACTGGTTTCGTTCGCGCAGATCCACCATCCAACTGGAGCGATGCGCTAGTGGAATCGGGAAGATTCAGACTTCCCGAGCCTTCAGCCTGATTTCGTGCATCGTTAGCCGTTAGGTATGAGGTCGACGTTGAAACAGGCAAAACAGCGAGTTCAACAGTTCCAAGTTCTAGACTGCCGGTTCCATCGGGAGCACCATCTCTGCTCTCGCCATCCTTCTGATCCGCCGCTGGCCCATCCGTTTTGGTTTCCTTGGGCGCAGAGTTTTTATCTGCTGATTCACCGCCCTTGTTGCAAGCGCCAAGCAGCAACACCGTTGAGATCATCCACTTCGAAAGCATGATTCTTTCCTCCGTAATCATCTAAGGAGCTTTCGGCAATTTACCTAAAAAAATTGAGGACCTAACCGTAGCAAATTTACGTTGGCATAAGCCCGGGATTTCTCAGTACAAGTCGCCAATTTTACAGGCAAATGATTGATTATTCTCAAGATTCGCGAATCGCGCCCGATATAACCATTGAGAGTGACTGGCATTTCAGATGCCATCGGAGGGACGACTTGAACACGCGATCGAAAACAACTTTGATCCTCTTACTAGGCGCATTGTTAGCCTCATGCGACTTTGCCGCCGGCAAGTCAGAACCCAAAGACGATTCCAAAGACTGCCGTGAACTTCGCAAAAAAAATCCAGACTGCCATTGGGGCGAGAAGAACGATTCGGAAACTTTTGAATACACATTCACGAAGCCCGGCGAAACAGAGACTTGGCAGGAAAACCAAGGTAACTGGAAGGGTTTTAGTCTGAGCATGCCGGCGGGAACGTTTACCAAGGGAACGCTGACTGTCACAGCGACGCTCAGACTGAGCAGCTCCAGTGCTTTGTCCAGCTTGGTGCTGGAGGGAGACCAGAATCTCGAAAAAGACGCAATCGTGAGTTTGCCGTTAGTCATGCGCGATCGCTACGAGATGACCGACTACAAAATGTTGCTCATCAACTTTTCCAAAGGTGACGGTTTCACTCGCACTCTCTCCAAAGAGATCGTCCGAAATGAAGAAACAGGAAATGCGTCTGTTTCTCTGAAAGAGTGGGGCGAGATTACGGTCAGCAAATCGCCCGATCCGCCCCTTTTAAAAATCAAACTAACTGACGAAGATACAAAAGTTGCTATCGGTGCTACGACCACCGTCAAAGCGGAAGGTTGGTATGCTGACGGTACTACCAAGGATTTGACGGACCGCGCCGAGTGGAAAACCGAAGACGAACTCACCGCGTACTTTGACAGCGCCGTCGAAGTCGGGACGGTCGTCGGTCAGACGGAAGGGACGACCAAAATGACTGCGACCTACAAGGACGTGGCCGGCAAGGGAATCGTGACCGTTCTTGGCGCACAGGTTGTGTCCATCAAAGTTTCGCCGGAAACCACTTCGATCAAGCCCAAAGCGACGGACACATTCACTGCGATGGCAACGCTCTCTGACGACACAGCCAAAGACGTATCAGCAGACTGCGTTTGGTCATCTCAGGATGAAAATATTTTCACTGTCGCCGGGGACGGTGAAAACGAAGCAACCGTTACGGGTAGTCATGAAGGGAAGTCAAACGTCGTCTGCACCTACACGAATGAAGGTACAGACGATGAAGTCACAGGTAGCGCAGAAGTCATCGTCTTGGCTCCGGATCTCGAGTCGATCAGCATCAAACAAGAAGCACCGACCGTTACCCGCGTCGGGACGATTCAACTTTCTGCGGACGGACTGTACAGCGATGGCGAAACGAGAGACATTACATCTTTGGTAGAGTGGACTTCGACTGACACGGGCAAAGCGACTATAAACAATAATAATAAGAAAGGCTTCGCATCCGGCGTTGCCGCGGGAACAACCACCATCCGCATAAGTTATACGGACATGGATGATGCCGAAGTGGAGCTGGAAGTAACCTCTACTGGCGCGACAAAACTTCTGTTTACCGTGGCACCACCTGCAAGCGTTATTCCCAACATGCCCATCAATCCGTCCATCAAAGTCTCAGCGGTTGACGAAACAAATGCTGTGGACCGCAATTGGACCGGGACTGTCGAGTTAACGCTTGCGGATGACACTGCGGGTGACACCGAGCTTCGCCTGTACTCTGACAAATCTAATGATGCCAACGATAAGGACAGGGTCATCGCCACCGCCGTCAGCGGCGTAGCAACATTCATCGCCGAGATTCACTTCGTATCAGCGACAACAGACGTGCTGCAATTGGTCGCAGCAAAGTCGGCGAGAACATACACATTTACCGCTGCTGACGCTTCAACTTCGCAAACCCTACTTTCTTCCGCAACTTCCAACAATGTCGTCTTAAAGAAACCATTCACAGCCCGCAATAAATCAGGCGGGTCATGCGAAACTGACGGTACCCAATGCGACTCGTTTGACATCGCCACCCTCGAAGACTTGGACGCAATAAGGCTGTATCTAACGTCTGCAACCCCAGGCACGAGAACTTTTCGCGTCACGCAAAATATCGACGCGTCTGCCTCGACCTCCTACAACAATTCACGTGGCTTCATTCCCATCGGTCACTATCTCAACGCGGCCATCGACAATGAGATGTCCATCGAAATCTCCAACAACGGGTTCAATGGTATTTTCGATGGCGGTGGTTATCGCATCTCGGGACTCAAAATCTATTCCTACGCGTCTGATGGACTAACGGGTAGCGGGTTGTTCGCCAGAAACAATGGAACCATCGGCGATGTCACATTATCGGGACTCAATGCCAATGCCATTAAGAACAATGTCTGCGGTAGCATCGCCGGCATCAATGACAACGGGGCGAGTATTACCAATGTTTATGTAGAACACGACGCATCTCAGACCATGGTCTGTAAACACTCATTAGGCGGGATCGCCGGTAGAAACTACGCCAGCGGATCAGTCCAAAAAGCTGCGTTTCGCGGCTCTCTCGGCGTTGAGAACAGCAACTTGGTGGGCGGGATCGTTGGTGAAGCGTTGGCGGCCACCGGTGTAGCAGTTGCGGGCACTGTGGCCAACACAGTCACCCACGGCAAAATTGTAACCTCGTCTGGATCAACAGCGCTTATAAACGCTGACGCTGGTCTCGTGGCTGGGAAAGCGGCCAATTCAAACTTTTCTAGCAATATTGTCTACGGCTCAGTGGCCGGCAATAATTCACCATCGTTAACCGACAAGGGCGTCGGAGGCGCTTTTGGGTCGGTGCTGAGAACAAAAACTCCGACCTTCTCCCTAACGGGAGTCATTAGCGATGCCGCGGTCAAGAGCACGTCGTTCCAGAGTGCAGGCATGATCGGCATTGCCAAAGATCTAATTCTCAACCGATCGATCACAGCGGGATCAAACCATTTCACCGGCTCCAATCCGAAGTTATCATCGCTCATTGGCGACCTTCTACACATAGACGGCAACGCCAACGGTTATACAAATGAGTTATATCGCAGCATCAGCATGTGCGCCCTACCCACAGGCGCAACACTGATTGGCCATAATTCAACCAGCGCTTCACTATCTACGATAAGCGACAGAACAGTCACTCATTCCACCAGCAATGCGACTGGAACCGAAACCCCTGAGTTTAGAAACTCGCGAATTGAGTTTGTGCCCACGTTTCGAAACGGATTGAAAGTTGGAGCCTCTGATAAGTTAGTGTTCCCAGTCAAAGGGTTTTGCGGGCCATGGTACGACGGACTCGATGTTCGCGTCTCATTCACAGGATCCACAAGCGTTGTAAAGAGCACTACCTGTGTTGCTGGACGTTGGGAAACTACGGCCAATCTCAGCCTCATGTCCGATGCTTCTATAACAGTCAAGGTGGAGCAACAGACTGGCTCATGCACTTTTGACTCCAATTGCCCGTCCAAGACTGTGACGATTTCAAAAAGCGCCGCGACATGCGCGGGCGCGAATGCCGCTTTAACAAATGCGTTTACCTCAGGTAGCGGCAACAACGCTGGCGATCCATACCTCATCTGTAACGCGTCACAATTGCAACTTGCCAAAGACAATTTGAGTAAGCACTTCAAGCTCGGGAACAACATCGACGTCGGTTCTAATAACTTTATTCCCATTGGCAACAGCACCACAGGATTTACTGGTTCGTTCGACGGCAATGGATTTGAAATCCGCCGATTAACCGTAATCGGCACTATGAAACGCAGCGGATCCGCTGCAAGTCCTCACTATTTGGGGCTCTTCGGCGCCGTCGGAATTGGCGCCACAATCAACAATGTGACCATCACTGATGCCATCATCATGGGAGGGAGCAACATCGGCATTTTGGCCGGTGAGATCAGTACAGCGAATAACCTTGATAACATCGCGGTAAGCGGCAGCGTCAATCAAGTAGCAGGCGGCAGTTCCGCCGGCGGAGTCATCGGCCATCTTGCGAATACAGATATGTCAAACATCGTGGTGGATGCGCGCGTTGCTGGTGCCGATAAAGTCGGTGGAATGGTTGGTTTTGCAGAGGCCTCGTCCTCAGAAGATACTGCCACAAATATCGATGTACATGGTTTGGTAACTGCGTCCGGTGATGAGTTAGGTGCCGTGATTGGCGCCAGCTCCGCATACAATTTGACAACGGGAATCGTGCGAGGAGGCGTAACTGGTAACAATAAAGTTGGCGGTATTGTTGGTTCCGTAAATGGCACCGTGACCATACTGACCATCGATGCACACGCGTCTTCCATTTCCAGTGGTGCCAACGGCGGAAAGATTTACGGATTCACAGGCGGTTCAGCTCCTACTACGACCGACACAGATAACAGCGTCAATGCTATCACTGGTACCTGACACGAAAAACCAATGGGAGATTAGTAGCGTTGGTTGGTTCCTGTTTTGTTCCAAAGTATTTCAAACAATTGTCTAACCATTGCAACTGACTCAACCGGACTCAATTGGAAGTGTCCAGCGACCACCTGCGCGATGTCCTCAACTGATCTGACTCCATCAACTTGCTGCACAACTAAGTTGTACCCTTGGTTGATCATCAAATCACGTTCAAGCTCTTGCATCTTTGGTACAGCTTGGTTGGTTTGGCGCAGCCATGACGGCGTCCGATCGATAGGCTTATCGGCACCTTGCACTTCAGTGACTTTGCTCACACAAAAGCTCCAAACCAGTTCCGAACGCTTTTGCGCAGACGCAGCCGAGTCCAAATACGGAACACATTTCTCCGATTCGCGCATATTCGCAAAACCATTAGCAGCAAGCACTTCCCGCATTTCTTCTCGACCATAATTATGCGCATTATTCTTACTGCGAAAGACTAATGTGCCAAAGTTGTACCAACATCCGCCCGGCTTAAGCAGCCGATTGATCCGTTTGGCCAAAACTTGTGAGTCCAAATCGATGATATCAATGAACCACGGTGTAATTACCCAATCAATTGAATTTGCTTTTCCGGGAAAGTTTATGCCGTCAGCAGCGAGTAGATAGAAGTCAGCTAAATTTTTCTGCGGCGCACGTAATTTGTGCGCCACGGCTACGGAATCGTCGTTGATCGGAGCTATGGGAAACTCATAAAGGGAACACGATGCACCTTTGATACATCGATCGGCGACAGCCAACAAAAACGGATTGATATCCGAAGCGATAGAAAGACCAGCTCCCAACTGGCGATGGAGATCGTAAGCAAAACGACATGCTCCTGCCCCCAAAGTCACCACTGACTGGTTCTGCAAAGAGGCAACGCCAGTTGTATCTCTAAACAAGTCTACTGCGGTCTGGTTCTCATCAGACTCCCACGCCCAGTCGCGAAAAACATTAGGACCGTAGCCCATTAAACGAATGGATTCGGGCAACTTTGTGCGAAACACTTGCTCCCGCGTCGATGATCCGCCGAGATTCAGGTTCAAGTGTTCCAACAATGTCAGCACGGATTTTCGTTGTTCAACTTTCGCTTGCAGCAGCTTATTTAAGCGCTTCCGCGTACTAGGCAATATACTCGGCTCACTTAACTCTGCTTTGATCTGTGCTTCTTCCGCCTGCATGATTTTTTGTTCGAGCTGAAATTTTGCTTTCCATTGCTCGAACTGAAATGAGACTTCCTTTTGGATCCACGGCACATGCCCGATTATCGGGAACTCGCTATTACACGATGCACACACATGACCGACTCGAGATGACTCAAGGCTCCCGGCGCATTCAGGACATTCGATGTGTTGTGCAAACGATTTCATGGTCTGATCCACGTCCGAAAAAGACATCAACTATAGCGTAGCGAATGCTAGCGGGATTCGCCACGAATTGCTGCGTCTTACGGGAAATTTTCAGAGGATAAATTCAGCTTTGAAAAGAATGTGACAGTTACTACGGACCAAACTCCCGATCCCACCAGGTGCGGATATTGTCGCAAAGCTGAGCATTACCGCAAAAAGCACCACCCGTGTGCGACAAAGTTCCGTTCCCCTTCTTGATAAATACATTGTTGTCTCGCGATCCGCCCTTGTCAGGAGACGGCGTCAAAAGAGAGACAAACCGCCGTTCATACGAAGAGTCCGTGTGGCAACCGCAGCCAGAAATCGATCCCGCAATCGAAGAATCGAAAAAAGGTTTGCCGCGAGTAAGGTTTGGCTTGTAAGCATAAAAAGTCATGGGCGTACCATTCACGGCCGTTTCCACACCGCCAGCTACGTAGTAAAAGTAGGCTTGATGCTGCTTTCCATCTATTACGGCATCAGGCATAGATCCCGAAAATGCGTGTCCGCCTTCCGCGCCTGAATCATATCCTTCTTGGTTTGCAAGAAACGTGACTGGAGTCTTTCCAGACTTATTATCACCGTCGATGTACATTCTAACTTGGACGCTATCCGCTAGGTTGGCAGGATTTGTTGCCCAGCCATTAATGACGCCGCGTTCCGTGATTCCTGTAATGCCGTTGTTTGCAGGGACAGGCTTAACCAAGGTGGCGCGATCGGTAATCGGGCCTCTTTCCTTTTCAAACCAGTCCAAGACTGCCTTGCACGCCGGATCCGATAGCCCGTTGGGACAAACGTCACCACCGGTGTGCTTGATCACATTCACCATTTTGGCAATGAGGGAATTCTTAACGGGGCTTTCGCTATCCAGCAGCATCGGCCGCATGGAGCCGTACACATAGATTTTTTCAGGACCACGAGGATCCGCAGCTACTCGAGGTCCTACATGGCAGCGAATGCACGCCTTCTGAAAGACGGCGTCTCGCACTTCCTTGTTGAAGAATGCAAATAGTTCGGGATTTTGTGCATCGCCGCTGCCAGTTCCCGTACCGCCGCCGGTCCCAGTACCGGAAACAGATCCAGAACCTGTCCCCGTTGGATTACCGTCGTCAGTATCGTCAATATCTTCCGAGTCGCGAACCTTCTTCTTTTTGGTCTTCTGCACTGAATCATCATCGTCAATCGATGCGCTATCACCCGCACGAACTTGTTCTGACTTATTGGCACCAGAGTTGAAGCCGCATCCAACCATCGCGGGAACAAGCATCCATACGAGAAGTAAACAGTGCTTCATGACCTGCTACCTCCTGAAATCATTCAAGCACTTCGAATGTCAAACTTATCTCATCTTGCTCAAATCCGTTCTCACCTTGGATCACACTTGAAGCTGATGAAACAACTGACGTGCCAGTGTTACCGCTAAATTTGACGCCACGAAAAACCTTGTTAAAGTCATACTTTCTGCCGTTGATCAAGATATCAATACCTTCGATTTTGATCGGCGCTTTGGTATCCAATCGTAAACGAGACACCCCATATACTTTGCTCTGGTCGTCAAACTTATTTACCGAAAGGAACAACTTCGCTTCTTTACCTGTTAGCGGCTTGAGATCAAATGACACTTCCTTCGGCGCCGTTGGTGGAGCTGGGCGTCCTTCGTAGGCAACGTTCACTTTGGAAGTGATGGCCAAACGATTGAACGTAACCTGCGTGGTCATCGGCGTTGGTGCGTTCGCTGCGCCCGGTTGGTTCGCCGCACCTTTTCCGAAGATCGCGATCGTGTTGGGTCCCGCGTTCAAGTTAAACGTATAGATGGGAGACGTTGTTGAACTCTGGGCCGGCAACCACTTAAAGGTGCTTGTGTTTTCCGGGAATGTCACCAGCTGAAAGTTCCCTGTGTTTACGCGCATACAAACGGTGTTTCGCCTCATGTTAACCCCGGTCATTCCGGTTCGTGCACGCAAGTAAACGGCGTATTCGCCGGCCGTCGTAACGTTAACGGTGTAGGTAGCCCCGCTGGTAGCAAGAGGTGGCGTCGCGTTTGCGCAGTTTACGTTTTCGGCACTAATTTGGTTGGCGCCATTTGCAAAGCGAATGGCGGTAGTCAACATTGTGCCATCAAAAACTTCATCTGCAACATTTGCCGTCACAGTTGTTGCGCCAGCTAAGTTATCGGTTTTTGCCGTAGCCAAAACGATCACATCGGTCGGAGTAACTGCATCAATCGGTCCATCTGCGGTTGAAGTCAATTTTACCTGAGCCGTTGTTTTCAACTGAACGCCGCCGACGCGGTAATTGAGCGTATCAATCCACTTTGCCAGCATCTCGCGCATGCGAGCCGCATCTGCCGTACATTCTGAGGGACAGTTGTGTTTTTCGTTGGCCAGTCGCTTATAGAGACGTGATTGCGTCACATCGTTAAAATCTACTTTTGATTGCGTCACCAAAATATCATGAGCAGACTCAGCACTGTCTTGTGCAAACAGCGGCGATACACCTGCTTTCGTTGGAGAGTGGCAGTTACCGCAAGAAGCCTTGATATGATCGTGTACTTCACCTTGGAATAGAGACAGTGACTTCGCCTTGGGAAAGTCACCATTTATTGCCGGCTCGGGCGTTGCGGAAGGATCACCTCCGTCATCACCTTCACCTTCATCATCGTCATCGCCTTCGTCTTCTTCGTCGCCATTTGATTTACTTTTGTTCTTCTTAATCAACTTTGAATCGGTACCCCCGTCTTTGCTGACGGGAGTATCGGGAGAACAACTGGCTACAAGACCAAGACTAATCAGGAATACCCAAATTAGATACATTGTTACCTCTCCAAACCTAGCAAGTCCCAATTTTCTGCTGGCTCCAAACATTAGGCTTTCGGTTTGAACGCCAAATACTTGATGTCTTCTTGCACGAAGTTTGTCTTCTGACCAGCTGCAAGCGTGTCTGAGAATTCCTTCATCTTGCCTGCAAACGCTGCGTAGTTTGCCAATGCCGTGATGCCCTGCAACTCCGAGTTCAAGATCATGTCCGGCAAGTAGCTGACATTGTTCTCGCCGGTCGGGTTAACCGTACCAATCTGATTGTGGTTCATCAAAGCCCTGGTACCTGCTGCACCAGCGTTGCCACCGTTGACTGCGATCAACAGAGTCGATCCGCGCTCACCTGCTTCGTCGGTGAACTTGATCAAACCGGTGGTGTCGGTCTGTGGTGCACCCGCAGATCCATCAGATGTGATAACGATGAAAAGTGGCGCACCTTTGCGTGCTGCAATTTCGCAGGCGACACCAACGTTACGTCCGACAAATTCGGAATTCGTATTGGTCTGCTGAACGCTTTGAGCGTGGTAATCGTAGTTTCCTGGCAAGTCGTGCGTTGCACCCGCCGCCATACCGTCTGCTAGCAACTTTGCCAACGTAGCGGTACGAGCGATGCCAACGTCTGCCATGGGGTTACCCGGCAAAGGATTCGCTGTCGAAGTAATGACAGGATCGAGAAGTGGATCTACGCGCTCACGAGTCAAACCGCCAAGCAATTCACCGGATGATACGTAACCGCAGATGATGTCCTTCTGCTGTTCCATAGGGAGATTTTTGAAACGTTCCAATTGCGATTCACTCATAGTCTTCGTTAACGCAACAATCTTGCTAACGTTCGCAGCACTCAATCGCGTTGCCAATAGACCCGGGTTGACCAGTTCAAAAGCACTTGCTGGCGATGTGATTAATGCTGGCGACCCTGCGTTGGCTCCTGCGAAATCGATAACAGGAACGCGACCGAACGATGCGGCAACACCACCTGCTGCGGCGCGAGCGCCCAATCTTGAAACCAATTTTTGATTACCTGCATTAACGATGCGCGCACCGAGGCCAACGATATTCTGCGCGTCCTTCGCGATATCGTCAGCAGAGTTACCCATGATGATGGCCATGGAAATTTTTGTACGCGTCGCCGCACTGGTCGTAGCTAGTAGCCCCGTCAAAAAAGGACTGCCAACGATCAATGGTGCGCCGAAATCAGTGTTGATGCGGCCAGTCGTTCCCGCCGTAGGAGCAAGGTCTTTACCCAAACCAAAGGTCGAATAGCCGAGAGCTGTCAATGGATCAAGCGCGCCACCGTTCTGTTGCTTACCGACGGCAAAACCATTGGTAGCAACCCAACCTGCACGCAGTTCGAATTGAAGGATACCGGGCAGCTGAGCGGTACTTGATGAAGCTGCTGGCTTACAATCGAAGTCTGCGCCAAATGCTTGCTTCGCGAAAATCATGTCGAGCAAACTTGGCATCATTACGGTGCCCATACCGGTCCACATAGACTTAAAGAGCAATTGACGACGAGTCGATACGCCCTTCTTCAATAAGCAGGAATTAACAACTGGGCCGTAAATGGCCTCGTTTTCTGGAGTGATGACTACTTTCTTGTGTCCGTTGTTCTTGTTGCTCATATTTTTCCTCTTTATTGCTAATTGTGATTCTCAGTTAATGTTCAAGTAACTATCGGAGTAAATGAACTTGCGCTGAACCGAGTGCGCCAACACAACCAGCAAGCATGAGATTTTCAACTGTAGCCAATGGACCTGTTAGACCCGTGCGAACTTGATCGAGAGCTGCTGCAAAATCCGTGATGGTCTTGCTCATCTCTGGAACGGTTTCCAAATTAGCGGGCCAAAATGCGTTGATTACAACCTGCGCAACCATACGTGTATCTAGCGCTGCTAGCGTTCCCGCAAAATTTACGTTCGGATAGATGGCGGCGCGTCGTGCGTCCGCAACCTTACCCAGAGCGTCGCAATAGTGGCCGGCCAATTTAACTTTGGCAGATTGTGCCGTACCTGTTTGTAGCGACGGTTCTTCTCCTCCAGGCAATTGACCGAACAAGTCGTCAAACTTTGCAGCCGCGGCCGTCGCATTGGCATCCATACTCGCCAATACTTCAGCACGAGTTACACCAGTCAACGCGGCATAAGTTGCCACGATTGAGTCATTGTCTTTGAATCCGATGATGTAGCCGATCTTACCCAAATCAAGCACCGGCGCAGATGGACCACTATCAGTCTGCCCACTATTGTCGACCGTTCCTTCATTGGGAACCTCATTCACTTCGCCATCGTCGTGGCCATCGTCGTCGCCATCGTCGCTTGACGAGTTGTTGCGCTGCGCGTCAGCGCTTTGCTTCTTGTTCTTGTTTCCGCCAGAAAGGGATGTACCCTTGCCGCAGCTGATAAACAACAAAATCGCTAGGACTGTTGCTACACCGTTGGTCAGTTTTGTTATCATAAGTTGCCTTTCCTAGACAAAGTTACTCAAACCAATCAATTAGTTTAATTCGTACCCCTTATTCCTCGACCAACCGAACCAAACATTGTGAAGCAACGGAACCAATCAGATCTTTCATTTTGTAACCACCGGACTTCCAGTCAGCAGCCACCTTCTTGATGAACAACTTGTCGTTGTCGGAAGTTGGCTTAACCAGACATACAGATTGGAAAACTTTTTGAGGCATACATGTATCGAAGGAATCCGAATCGGACAAAGCCTTACCGAGAGCTTGGTAGCCATTGCCGGTATCAGCACCGCGGAAACCGACGTTTTGGTTTTGTCCCGCGTGCCAGAGGTTCAGCCACTTGTCGTCTTTGGTCTTCGCACCGCCCGGGTAAACGTGACTGTTACGAACGATTTTGGGACGAACCTTGTTTTCGATTTGCTCGGGAGTCGCGCCTGCTGCTGGAGCTTCATAGATCAAGCCACGCTTGAGTGAACCATCATCCCAATCGATGAACGCGAATGCGCGTGTCAACGGATCCATGCCCGCATGGCAACCCGAGCACTTACTCAAAAATGTCAACGAGTCGCCGCTTGGTGCGCGCGGAACGTCTTGACGAACATAACTATCCGGACGTGTGTTATCAGCAAGAGTCTCGATGTCGCGGCACAAATAGTTTTTCGTCAACGCAACCAGCGGCGCACGGTTTGTTCCGGCAACGAAATATTGCTGGCCAAATTCGCGGGTGGTGATGATTCCGGCCGGAGGAATGTCGGAGGGCTGCTTGATCGAAATCAATTCGTCCTTCAAGGAAAGTCCGCGGCGTTCCATTTCGATGTACTGCTCGTTGCCTTCGATAACATTCGCTGGAGCAGGAGCTTCCGTTTTGTCAGCGACTCGTGAGTATGGCATCGTGGGGTTGTATGTCTTTGATACATACACTACGTCATGGGTCATGACGGTTGAAAAATCAACATCGTCACGAATCATTCCAATCAACGTTGCCGTGTAGTCATTGAGGCCGTAATCACGCTTTCCATCTTTGTTTACCCATGGCGAAACCATGTTGCGAACGAAGACTGCGTAGAAGTTTTCTTCTTGCATCGCAAGTGCAGCAGCTTCACGCGATTTACCTTCGCTGATCAGCTTCGTCATTTGATCGAGGATTTCTGTTTTTGGAGGCGTGCCGGTCAAACGGCTATACATTTTAAAGGCGACATCACGCGGTGCTGCTTCTGCAACTCCCACAACGGATGCAACTGCCATTAATACTGCAACTAACTTCATACACCCTCCGGATCCTAGTTTTTCCCTCAGACGATCCGAGAGAAAATAGTACGGAGCATTTGGCAGGCTCGGTGTATGTTGAAAGATTGCCTCACCACTTTTGATTGCAAAAGCGAAGCCAAAAATCAAACACACCACCATTTGCACCAAATGCTGACCGTTAACAACATTTTACGTCTATGTGGACTTGAAGTTCTAGACCTGGCCCACATGTCAAAGCATTTGACAAATCACTTTGTGTGAACTAGTACAAATCAGAAAATTTACCGATGTTTCGTTGTGTTAACCCAATTGTTGCATGCAGCGCTCGACACAGTGGCCAAGGATTAGACAAACTCCTTCGATGCCCACGGAGCGAAATCTCTAATGTTTTCCAGTTCCTGAAACAGCAAAATGCTATCGTTTTCGCTCGTTATTTCGGGGTCTTGCAGGATATTTTCACAGACTATCTAAAACACACCGATAAGTTTTTTAAGAGCTCGGCAGGCTCGGTGATGATACTCAGACAGAAATCTCAACGGCATTTGACCAAACTGTATCCCAATCTTAATCTTTGTAGCTGTACAACCAATCGTCGTGGAGGCTCCATGAATCGTCGTGAACTTTTGCATCGTGTAGCTTTGGGTTTTTCCGTATTGTTACTCCCACGAATCGCATTTGCACAAGAGGGCAACAAATTGAATCCCGCAGACATCGACTGGAAGAAACAATCAGAAGACTTCTGGCGCAAACGACTTTCCGAACCAGCGTTCAAAGTCTTGAGAAAAGAAGACACTGAACGCGCCTTCACCGGCGAATTTTGGAATACCAAAGACAGGGGAATCTATTCGTGCGCCGGGTGCGGCTTGGATTTATTTTCGTCCGAGCATAAGTTTGATTCAGGCACAGGTTGGCCGAGCTTCTATCAACCCATCAAAGCCGACGTCGTTGCTGAACGAGTCGATAAGAAATTTTTCATGGTAAGACGAGAGTTTCACTGCGCTCGCTGCGAAGGACACATGGGTCACGTCTTTGATGACGGACCCAAGCCGACAGGTTTGCGCTACTGCACTAATTCGCTCTCACTTGCGTTTCGCAAATCGTAGCTTGCCGCGACGATCGAAGACGCAGGCATCATGTTTTGCAAGACAGCGCGGCCCACACGCACGCCATCAAGTGCCGCGCTGACAATTCCACCCGCAAATCCCGCACCTTCTCCACTTGGAAATAATCCTGAATGAGAAAGCGACTGCAAATCTTTGCCTCGCGGCATCGAAATGGGCGAGGAAGTTTTCGATTCGAGACCTACGATCAAAGCTTCGGGACTCAAGTAACCACGCATCTTCTTGTTATAATCGTGAATTGCAACTTTGAGTGCCTCGACAACAAATGAGGGCAACACACGGTCCATGCGGGCCGCATTGACACCGGGACGATACGTTGTTTTCATTTCGCCTTTTGATTCACGCCCTGAAACAAAATCGACCAAGCGTTGTGCCGGCGCATTGTATCCCTTACCGCCTGCAATGAATGCCTGCTTCTCAAGCTTTTCTTGAAAACGCATCCCATCCAAAGGGTGACCTTGGTTGTAGTCGTCGCGCAAGACGTTGACGACGACGGCTGCATTGGCAAAACCACTGTTACGAGCATGATAGCTCATGCCATTGATCGCCAAGTGATCGGCCTGCGCGTTCGTCGGCATCAAATGACCACCCGGACACATGCAAAATGTCCAGATGCCTCGTTGCTCAACATGGGTGACCAGCTTGTATTCCGCAGCAGGTAAAATGGAACACGATCCAAACTGGATACGATTGATTTGATCCTGCGGGTGTTCAATGCGCGCACCGATCGCAAAGGGCTTCTGCACGATATGCACGCCGCGGTCGAGCAGCATCTGGTACGTGTCACGCGCACTGTGACCGATTGCCATGACTAGATGATCTGTCGGCAGCAATTCACCACTATCAAGTAAGACTGTATGCTTCGCTGTTTCTGTGGCGGGCTTCACATCGACCAAGCGCGCGCCGAACTTGAACGTCGCCCCTTGGCTCTCCAGATAATGTCGCATACGGATCGCAATCCGCATCAAGTAATCGGTACCGATGTGTGGTTTGGCGTCCCACAAGATATCTGCCGGTGCGCCGTGCTCGACCCATTGTTCAAAGACATAGCGAACCAATGGATGATTGCGACCGCACGTCAACTTACCGTCCGAAAAAGTACCCGCACCACCTTCACCGAAGCAGTAGTTGCTTTCAGGATCAAAAGTTCCGTCTTGTCGCAGACGATTGACGGAACGAAGACGTTGCTCGACCGGCAATCCACGATCAATCAAAATCGGCTTGATGCCTTTGCGCACCATCACAAGTGCGGCAAACGTACCTGCTGGCCCTGTGCCCACAATGATGGGGCGATGACGCGGATTGAGCTCACCAGCTTCAATCCCTTCGGTGGGATCCGCTGCCGGAGATTCACTTGCAATCGACGCTCGCGATTGGTTTCGCGCCAAGACACCTGCTTCATCAAGCAAATCAACATGAACGTGAAAATGATAAACGATACGATTTTTGCGCCGAGCATCCAGAGATTTCTTGATGATACGAACGCCCGTGATTTCGGACGGATCTACGTCGAGTTCGCGCGCGACCGCATCACGCAGAACCGTGTCGCGCCCCGCTTCTTCTACGGGTATTTCAATGTGATCAATGCGAAGTGCCAAGTTTAGTCCCTAACTTCGTCAATGCTTCCAGTCTCTCCGTCGATACGAAGACGGATCACTTTCGATTTCTTATCAAGATAACTCGTGGCGTCGTAACAGATATGCAAATCCGCAACCGCAATATCCGATTCAAATTCAGACCGAGGTCCGACCTTTACGTCGCAGACTCGCAGAGACATCCAATGTCCCAAAGAATTTGATGACACCCTTGGTGTTACATTGATGGAACCAATGTAGCGTCCCCCTTCTGCCAGTCGCCCACCGTAGCGGTAGGTTACATCAAACTGTACGCGGTGAACTTCAAAGCCGAGTAGATTTTTCGCGCTCAACGTAAAGCGCGACCCAACCAAATCACTCCATTGCGTCAATCGTCGCTCCGAACGCACACTAACGGGCAGCGCATTTGCGGCGCGAAACTGAAATCCCAAAACGGTCTTGCCGTTAGCAATAACGTCCCAGTTTGAGTCGCCCGTGTTCACGACGGTCGTGCCATCAAAGTTCAAGGGCTTGCCGTTGTTCTCTTCTGCTCTTTCGTTTGGATCGACCAAAAACGGCCAGTCACCACCACGCGGACTTGCCTTCAGCGCTTCGGCTTCGGCCAAATCTTCCGCACCAAGTTCTTCTTGTTCGACATCAATTTCAAGCGCGTTAGCGATCGCAGCCGAGGAGACCGCGAGAGTGGCGCATGTTAAAACGACGCATGCCATCAACTGTTTCATAATATCCCCCTATACCTGTAGGAGGTCTTGTATATGAAGAGAGCGCAGGTCGGAACCTAAGTCAGAAGTTTTCCGCGGCCAGAGATTCCAGCTCGGAACTCATGTCAATCCAGCGCAGCTCCTCAGTTTCCAGAGATGCCTTGGCGGAGGTCAGGATATCGTTTAATCGCCTGATTTCACTAGCATTAGCAAAATCGGCACTCGATAGTTCGGCTTCTGCCTTCTCCACTTGTGCGCGTAGTTTGGCTTGCATCGCTTCACTGCCGGAAATGTCCTTCAGTAACTTCTGTTTGCGATTGCGAGCAGCCTTTTGACGCTCATAGTCAACCGCCTTGGCTTTCTCAGCACCATCCTTGCCCTCACCTGCTCCCGTGAGTTCCGGTGGCTTGGTCAAATCAGGAAAGCCGGCAGACTTAGCTCTGAGTGGAAAATCATGGAGATTTCCTTCACAGAAGAGTGTTGTTCCATCTGGAGCCAATGCCAGCACGTGTGTAGCCACACCGTCGATGAAGCCACGATCGTGACTGACGAATACAACCGTTCCATCGAAATTAGCCACCGCTTCCGCCAACACCTCAACAGACGTTAAGTCCAAGTGGTTGGTAGGTTCGTCGAGCAACAAAAGGTTCGCCCTCTGCCCTAGCACTAACGCCATCGCCAAACGACTACGTTCACCCCCCGAAAGTACCTTTGCCTTTTTCTCAATATCCGAGCCTCGGAATAACAGCGCACCCAGAATTTGCCGCGCGTCCTTTTCGCCTAGCGGCGTTTGCTCTAACACGTTTGCCAAAACATCTTTTTCAAAATTCAGTGTGTGGGTCTGCTCTTGTGCAAAAAATCGCATGGCAACATTGGTGCCGAGTTCCACCTTCCCATTTACTGGTTTGATGTGCGATGCCAATGTGCGTAAAAGCGTACTCTTTCCCAGACCATTGGCGCCGATGATCGCAACCTTCATGCCTCGTTCGATCTCAAAATCAAATGCACATGGCAAAGCACGCCCTTCATAGCCTATTTGCAGCTTCTCTGCGCGAAACACCATTCGGCTGGATTTTTCCGCTGTCGGAAAACGCAAATGCATCGCGGCACTTTCCGGCCCCTCTCCCAAATCATCTTCCATCGCTTGCAAGCGATCGATCATCTTTTGCTTGGATTGTGCCTGCGCTGCCTTAGTCGCTTTCGCGCCAAATCTTTCGACGAATTTTTCCAATTGTTCACGCTTACTCGCCAACTGTTCGCGCTGCGCCGCGCGCTCCGCCTTGATGCGAGCACGCTCGTCCAGAAAATAGGAAAAATTACCCTGATACGGCGTCATGTCTCCACGTTCGAGGTGAAGTGTTACTTGTCCAAGGCGATCAATCAATTCACGGTCGTGCGACACCAGCAACACTGTGCCTCGGTAGTTCATCAAGTATCTTTCAAACCACACCAGACTGGGCAAATCGAGATGGTTGGTCGGTTCATCGAGAATCATGAAAGTAGGTTCTTGCACTAACAGTCTGGCCAACTCCAAACGCATGCGCCAACCACCACTCAACGACTGCGGATCTTTGTTCAAATCCCTGTCAGAAAAACCCAAGCCACTCAAGATGCGAGCCGCGCGCCCCTCCAACTCCGAACTACCGAGTTGGCGCAATTGATCTTCAGTCTCTGCAAGTTGCCGAACCAAGTTGTCATCGTGGGTATTTTGCAATCGGTCAACAATCTGCACATTGCGACGGCGCAGTGTCATGATTTCTTCTGCACCTGCCACGCATTCATTAAGAACGCTCGTCTCTGGACTCTGACGAGGATGCTGCGCCAAGTAGCCCATGCGATCACCCTGAGAAAAAACGACTTCTCCGGCGTCAGCTTGGTCTTCTCCGGCAATGATTTTCAAAAGCGATGATTTGCCGCATCCGTTCACCCCGACTAGCGCGTAGCGCACGCCTTCGGTGAATTGGAACGTAATACCGTTGGCAATCGATTTAGTGCCAAAGGACTTTTGAACATTTCTAATCGCAACCATGACTCGCCACTACAAATAGACCGGCTTGACTGCGACGATGTTGTTGATCGCCTTCATGTCTTTGAGATCAGCCTCACCCATCGGCGTGTCCATACGAATCAACGCCATAGCCAATCCGCCACGTTTGTTACGACTGAGTTCGAATTTGTCGATGTTAATCTTTCTCGATGCGAGAAAGTGCCCGACGTCGCCGACTACGCCCGGTCTATCGTGGTTCGTGACCAACAGCATGCTTCCCTCGGGTTCCATTTCAAAATAGAAGTCGTCAATGAGACTGATACGAGCATAGTGCTCATCAAAGACGATCCCTCCGACCGTGAGCGACTTTCCAGCATCACCATGCACGATGACTTTCAGCGCCGAACGAAAACCCTGAAAGCCAGGATCTTCGCCTTCAGACAACTTGATACCCAGTTTGTCGAAGTGCTGATTGACGTTTACAAACGAAACAAAACCATCGACAACTTGCGACGCGTATCCTTTCATCCATCCCATGCGAATCAAAGAATGATCGAGTGCTGCGATGTCACCGCGATATTGCAACTCAACTGATTTGGGGTTGAATTCGATGATTTGTCCAACGAGCGCACCAAGTTTTTCCGCCAAAACAGCATAGGACTTTAGAAGCGGGCGATCGATGATACCAACCTCTGGCAAATTCACAGGATAATCGACGACACCTCGCTCGATCGCCTTTACAACTTGCTCGTAAATAGTTTCACCAATAGCGATCTGCGCTTCCTCAGTAGATGCACCGATATGAGGCGATCCCCAAACCTTGGGATGCTGTAACAGATCCGCAAATGGCTTGGGTTCGCTCTCAAAAGTATCGACCGCCGCACCTTGGATGTGCCCTTCATTGAGCAACTTCAGCAGGACCGTTTCCTTAATTAAACCGCCACGCGCCGCATTGACGATGTAGCTTCCCTTCGGCATAGCCCGGAGAATTTCTTCTGTCACCATCCCCTTGGTTTCCGAGTTGAGTGGCACGTGCAGCGACAGTACATCGCAATTCTTCGCAAGTTCTTCTAACGACGCACACGGCTTCGCACCATGCCGCTGGAATACTTCAGGCGCAATATAGGGATCATAGGCATAGACAGGCATATCAAATCCGTGTGCAAACCTGGCCACTCTATGTCCCACGTTACCCAAACCAACAATCCCCATGCGCTTGCCACGCAATTCAAAACCACTAAAACGATGTCGATCCCATCCTCCAGACTTCAGATGAGAATGTGCCTGCGGCACATTGCGGAACATGGCTAGCAACAATGCCATCGTCATTTCTGCCGCAGAATTCGTGTTTTTGCCGGGGCAATTAAGAACCAAGATGCCGCGTTCAGTGGCGCAATCAAGATCGATATTGCCTACGCCAACAGCCGCGCGTGCAATTACTTTGAGGTCTTTAGCTTTAGCAATAACCTCACGATCGACGTCGGTCTCGCTGCGTGTCACCAAAACATGGCAACCATCTAGCATCGACAACAAGTCAGCTCGGGAGCAGTCAGGCTTGTAGGTAACATCAAAACTCTTGTGAGCATTGAATCGCTGCATGGCCGTCGGATGAAGCGCACCAGTGATCAAGACTTTCGAACGCATGTAAAAACCCCGACCTTGTGAAATAAAGACCGGGGTATTCTAACTTCTTAACCGACAGACGTCATGGCCGAAATTGACAATTTCTACTGTCTAATCGCCACTTTCCCCTTTTCTAGGGCAAAGATTAAAGGCTTTCCTTCTCCAGATAGTTGTGCCTTACCTCGTGCTGCGATTTGGCCGCCTTCAATCACCGTAACATTCGCTGTTTCAGGACGTGCGGCAAAAAAACTAAACATGTTCGCCCCATCACGCGTAGCAGGAAAACCCGCGACAAATACGGAGGCATCTTCGCCAATCGCCCCCAAAATCTGCATCTGGTGTTTCTTCCAGTCCGGTCGTGGCGACAAACCCTTGCTGCCGTTTTCGACAGCCCAAGTTGCAGCAGCAGCCAAAGCATTGCTGGTATTTTCGGGCGTCTGCTCGAAAGTCTTCACAACGGAGACAACCTGCCCATTCTTGGTATTGGTGGCCTTCATGAGAATGAGACCCACATCCGTGCCCATGCCCAGATGCTGAAGCGAAAATAACCATCCGTCCAGCACCGCTTGCTTGAGGGGTTTCTGTTTGAAATGCTGCAAAAGCTTCATGAAAACATCGCTGGACAAAACTTCATTCTGCGCGCGTTGACGTTCGCTAAGCTTACTCAAATTGGCCGACATCAACGTCAATGCGCTGGTTTCGTTCGTCTTAGCTTCTGAGTTGGATCCGCCATCCTCACTGGACGCAGACGGATCTGTCGCTCCTTCCGCTGCCTTCTCAGGTTCTGAAGTAGTTGATTCAAACGAAGCTGTGGGAAGCGTTTCTTCAACTTTCACGTCGGCAGTCGGCACTTCCGATGTCGCAATCGGCGTTGAAGCAGGTGCCGCTGGTGCCTTGTCCGACAACAGCATCAAAGTAGCTTTCAGTTCCACTGTTTCGCCGTTGTTTTCCACGGGAATGGCGAAGTTCTTCGTGATCTCTAGCACACCACTCTGGGTGCGTTTTGCTACGCGAAACGGCAGCGAATCGCCAGCGTGGTAGCGCGCAAATCGACGCCATTCGCCATAGCTATCCGTCTGTCCCATCAACACATCGCGTTCAAACACCTTCGCTCCCGTGACAGGAAGTCCGGCATCATCAAGCACTTTGACTTCAATGTGCGCTGTTACCTTTTTCTGCAACAGATATGCATGAGAAAGCTGCCAATAAATGCCGCCGACAGCAGACAATGAAACAACGAATAGTGCAGGAGCTACCCAACGATTTTTTTTCATGTTGCACCACCTTTTGCATTTGTCCGAGATGCTGTGCAGATATTTTGTTGTTTATGCTTCACACAAACAGGTAAAATAATGCTGACAGCTTTCGCGAGACGATGCTTTCAAACGTTTGTTACTGGGAATATTTTACCCGATTACGCAGGCCAAAAGAATGAATCGCGCGCGCATTTTCGCCTTCCTACTGAATATTGTCCTCGCCGATTTGGCCGAGGCCCAAAAGTCATCGCCCATAGAAATACCCGAACCACCTGTTGCGGATATCCCCCCGCCTTTCGACTATAAGAAGGAAAACACACGCATTTTAGAAAAAAAACAGGAGGAACGTGGGAAACGCGAAGAAAAATTTAAGCCACCAGAAAAAGAGCCCACAATTGAACGTAATAAGAGGCTGTTAAACGAGATGATCGCACCTCGTCCCGACAGGGCCGTATTGACCACTTCCATCGTCTATCCACTGTCGTTTGTGAGCGGTCCACGCTCCGAGTATGTATTTGAACCTTCGACTGTTTTTAACGCTTATTGGCGACTTTCCGACGACAAGAACGATGGCCGAATGTTCATTTGGACTGGTTTTCGACTGGCGAGCTTTGCCGGCACTGGGATCTACAAAAATGTGGCTGGACGCTTTGGTTTTTCCTATTTCGGACCGATGATCGGAGTAGGCAAAATTGAACCAGCACCCGCTAGCCTACCAAGCGACGCGGAGAAGCCTGGAACGAATCCTGGTTCATTTTTAGCCCCAAGGTACGGTGCCTTTTTTGCGATGGGCGTAAGCGGTACAAGCCAGTCAGCTGAGCTGTCGGGCAATCGTGATGAGCCGGGAGGGGATCTTGAAGAAAAACCATTTGGATATGAAGCGCCGGGAGCGTGGATGGAAGGACTCTTTACGACCATTCACTTCGGCGCTGTTGTCGTCAACGCCTTGGTTGGTGTTCACGTCGCAGAGGGAAAAAACCTCGTTTACTTCGGCGCTGGCATCGGCGGGACTTACTAAGCTCGCCACCGCTCTCCTTGCTATTTCACTCGTCACATTTCCTGATTCCATCGCCCGAGCTGCCAACACTGCGAACACCGCGAACACCGCGAACGCCGCTAAGAACAGCGCTGGCGCAACAAAGCCAACCAACACCGCCGCGGAAACAGCGAAAACCAAAAACTCTGCCAGCGCGACGAATGCAGCCAAATCCAGCAATAGCAAGGGCAACAATGCAGCCAACAGTAACGTCGGCAACAACGAACTCGAAGCAAACGAAGAAAACAGCGGCAACGGCGCGAACGCTAATACCGCTGCTAACGGTAAGAATGCCACGAATGGCAACGGTGAAAACGCCGCCAACGGCAACTCGGCTAATTCGGCTAATTCGGCGAACTCTGCTAATTCAAACAGCAACAACAGCAATAAGACTAACAACGCAAACGAAGAAGGAAATGAGAACGGCGTAGAGCAAAAGTTCGCCGGTGACGACGACGACTGGGACGATGAGATTGACGAAGACCGCGAAGAACTCCGCGAATCCTTCTTCTTTGACCAACGCGACAACCCGCACCCACACGCTGCCTCGGCAAGCGCGACTCGGCGACTCATTCTATCTTTCCGCAAACCAAAAGACGAAAAGCTGAACATTTGCGTTCGAGAATTTCGTGCGATTGCTGACTCCTCGCTAAACGCCGAATCCCTCAGCCAAGCGACGAGACTCATGACTGCAGCGGTCAAGCGAAACCTCAAGTTTTACCATTGGTGCTTCTACTATTTTGTGTCCGCCTTGGACTGGAAACTTGACGAAGATTCGCTAGGACTCCAACTGCAAGATCGCATGACTATTTTCACAAAGAACGTCAAAGCATTGTGGGTTCTCGGCGGAGCTTTGGACGGAGCAAACGAAACCAAGATTTATTTCGAATATCTTCGCATTAGGTATCTTGAGATGTCGACCAAGCACTTCGGTAGAAGCCTCGACGTTGTCAGCCCACCTCTGGGTGATCCTCGATGGATCGAGCCACAGAGATTCGAGCGTCCTGCGGGCGCATTCACAGACTAATCCTCGTCCACGCTCCGCATGTCGGAGCGTGATCGATCCAGCTAGGCAAATCATGCTCGGCACGTTTGTTCATCGTGCAGGTGTCAACTATGCACATCCATCGTCCGAAACTATCCATGCAAGCGGGTTACGATAGAGAAAACGCGGGATTTTTCGCATGCAGTACGTGATCAAAATTTGCATCTTGTTCTTCATTGCCGGCAACGCATGGGGCGAATCAAATTCGCAACAGGGCGCACCAGCAGCGACGGACAGCGGTTACGCTTGGGAAGGCGCAGAACAAGCCCCGATGTCTTCAGCCGTCGTCAAATCCGGAGAAAACGCCGAAGCGAATCAGGAAGCAGCTGCAGGCGCAAGACTTAGCCCGTCCGAAAATGAATGGGCTGAAAAAATGCGCGTATCGAGCGCACAAACGGTTCGACGATTCCACGAAGTTTTGGACGAATTGCTTGCTGAATTTGCCTACGACGTAAAAATGGGCCAGATTAACGGCCTCAAGAACCTGTCAGTTCGCAATGTCGATGTAAGCGAGGCGATCCCTAAAACATATCGACGCTACCTAGAACTGCTCGTCGCCGAACGCATCCGAGAAAACGCCAAAATTCGCCTAGTCTCTTGCCTTCCGTGTCGTTCTAAAACGTCACGCTTGGTCGAAGGCAAGCTGCTCGTTACGTCACCAACGACTAACATGGAAGAACTGAATCGCGCTGCAGACCAACTCGGCGTCGATAATTTCATGGACGTGATTCTCGTTTATCACACTACGCACATGGTACTTGCGTTCCAGATCTTCAATACCAAGACCAAGGAAACGGTCTGGGCGCGCACCTATAACAGTGAAACAGTTCGCAGCCGCTATCAAAAACTGGCGGTGGATTTTACACAAGTGGATAAAGGCCGCACCTCTGAGGACTACGTCCCCGAGTATCGTATTTTGTTCGGCATCGGCGGCGCTAGCGTACCCAACATTGGCGGCACTGTCGACGATTCTGCCATGATTGCCGTGAACTTCCGTGGAACAGAAAAATTCAATAACCGTCGCCAAGAATTCGGTTTGCAACTTTCGTTTATGATGGCCACTAACTCCTTGATGAGTCCCGTCGCCACAGAGGGCGAAGCCACCACCGAAGAAGATGCAGAGGTCGTTGACGAAGAAGCAGAAGTCGAAGAACTAACGCCACAACCATTCAAACAAGCTTTGGGCCTATACGCCGTTTATGTTCACAACTTCTTGGGCCCTCTGGAGACCTACAATAAGATTCGCTACGGCACACATATTGGATTGGGGCCTATGCTGGCCGCAGGCTATATGGGGCCCACCATCTTTGGCGGACTTGACGTGTACTTCGGCAAACGTTGGGTCGTGTCGCCAAACGTAGCCTACATCGCTCCTTCAAAGATTCTTCTTGGTGATGAGTTTGTCGTAACAAACGGAGGCATTGGTGGCGATGTCACCTTGTCCGTCAATTTCTAACTGGCGTTGGCTTGCCCCAACGTTCTTTGCTGCGTCGTTGCATACGTCGTGTGCAACCATTTTGCCACAGCAAGACATCACAGCCGGCACGATTGCTTTTCCTTTCGTAGCGCAAACAGATGCCATCGGTTTGGACTCACCAGGTGACAAGTTCGTCATCAAATCGACTGTCGGTGGCGCGCAGTATTCTGTTGAAATCCCCGACGCTGCGCGCGACTATGACATCGTTGTTCCGCTTGCAGACATTCGTTCCATCGATCCCAAGACAGGCTCAGACACTACTACGATGACCGACCCTGACGCCGGACCATCCTCAACAACAGACCGCGAATTAGTTGCAGAGTTTCCGCGCATTGAAGGACGCAGTCCTGACGATTTGGCACTGGTTGATTCGGCGTTTGGCGTCACCAACGCAGATGGGACGACACAAGGGCCAAGCTACACAGTGAAGCTCGCAAAAATTGTCGATCTATACAAAGCACGCAATTACGAATTTGCGCTCATCGAAATTAACAATCTACTGGCGTACTACCCCAACAGCCCACGACTTTATAAAATGAAGGGCACGATCCTCATCAAGTTGCGCAGCCTAGACCTTGCACTAGGCGCATGGGTTCGCGCCTCCGAACTCGAGCCCATGGACGGACGCATCAAGCGCGCGATCGCCAACCTTGAACGTAAGATTTCTGCCAATAAACGTACGACCGCAACGCAAGGCGTTCCTGACACTCCAGCCGGTGCACGTCCCCAACTTCAGTAATTCTTGAAATGGTCCTGTTTCAGTAGAACACCGAGCCACAATCACGCTTAGGTTCTAAAGCAAGGCAACGCTGCTTAAGCTGTTCGACTTCCGCGGCGGTTAGAGCTCGCGCAGCTTGCGTTTCGATTTTGAAACGGCGTGGAGTTGTATTGACGATGTTGCCAACAACCTCAAACCAATTGTCTGAACGACTCCATGAGCTTTCTCGCCCGTAAAATCGAACCAATACGGGCTGCTTATCGATATACGCTTGCCATACTTTCTTGATGGTTTCGTCCGTGCGTAATTCGATTGTCGAACCAACCCCCGAATCCGGATACTGCTCCATTTCCCAATACATCACTTCCATGGGGGTATAAGCCAAGAGCTTACCGCCGACAAACAATCCATATTTTTTAGCTAATTCAACTACCGCATTCATGTCCTTGGGATCCGTTGGGCACGAAATCCCAGCACGATACGCGACAAATTTAGGATCGTGAGAATGTCCTTTGACTGAAACTTCGCCGCCGCCCGCCGTGCAAGGAAAGCCCATTGCAATCCACTGACTGTCAGGTCGGTAGCCCATCGTTCCGTCAACACGCGAACATGTCTTCAACACTTTCGTCACCATCACATGCGCATCTGCAGCAAGGCGAGATGGCACACTTGTCATGGGCGTCAAAGGCAAACATGCTTCGGCTGCTAAATCAGCTCCGCCGCCCGCACCGGGCAACGTAGGAGCGGACGAACCAACGACAACATTCGGACTTGCAGACGATGATGGCGCACCAGACTCCTTGATTCCGACAGAGGCAGGATCAGACGGAATATCAATTGCAGACGGTTGTGACACATCTTGTGATTTACTCTTTCTTACGGGTTCTTGCACATTCCGCTTCAATCGAAAGCAGCAGTAAAGAAATTGAAGCATGATGATGGTAATGATCGACCATCGATGCATAGCGCTCTCCTAATAATTTCATAGATCTATTATAAGGCTTTCAATGAAATCACGGGAAGGCATCAACGACGCTTATTTTCATCGCGTTTCTTCGCTTCAATTGCCAAGCGGCTGAGAAGTGCACGGATATTCGGAGAATTTCGCAAAAGAAAAACAACTTGGTCGCACATGAATTCGTAATAACCAGTCGGGTTAATCATGAACACACCCATTTCGATGAGTTCTTTCTCCACGATCTCCTGCAACTGCTCCGGATCGGCCGTCCATTCTTGGATGACCTCCTTGATCCGTTTGGTTTGAAAGATTTGTGTCAGGAATGAACCGACAGCAATTGGCTCTACCGCCATGAACGCGCCCCTATAACGTCCGTGTCAAACTGGAATAAAAATTCGGCACGCGTGCGCATATCTTGAGTGCCGTATGCAATTCTGAGCAAATCGTTGATGGCCAACGACTTTAGGCTTGGAAAAATCCAAAGAAAATTAGTTGTTCCGCGACTCAAATCGCAGGGAGTGGATGGTGATTTTAATTAAGTTAAAAAGACCTGCAATTCCTAACGTGATCACTAATGGTTCACAAGTTTGAACCGCATACACCCATGATTCATACAACATCTGCGGAACGTAGAAGCCCCCGCCCCCCCAGATTCCCAGATAGTGACGAACCACATATAGATTGAGCAAACTGCCAAAAAATAGGCAAATAATTAAAGAAAGCAGCAACCAACAAGACTCAAAAAAAGCAGGAAAACCGACCGCAGGTGGTGCCATCATTCCAGCGATGATCACGATGCAGCTTGCCACAAAGTGCAAATCGTACGGGCGAAATCGTCGGATACTGTAAATCAACCCATCGTGCCTAGCTAGCTCTCCCCAATACCCCCATTCTGTCGCATACGACTCAAAGGAAATGCGCATGGCATCGATGGCTAACGCCGCTGCCGAAACCAAAATGGCGAGCAGCAGCAGCCCCACCAATCGCTTCCATCGAATGGTTTGCGTTCCCCAAACCAAGAACGACAACTGCATTGGCGTCCACAGCCGAGAACGTCCGGCACCACCGTGCCCGCTTTGCTCGCCATTACCGGCCGGTGCATATTGGTGCACAAAATTTTCGATCCAAGTAAATACCCTCTCGCTTGTGGATTGAGCGCCGCCGCGCACCGATTCGGAGCGCTCATGACGCACGCGTCGCCCTGCTTCATGAGCGACACCCGCAGCCAGACTCTGAAAAGCTTTTGCACCTAGAGCAAACAGCAAGAAAGCCACATTTAACCCGAGAAGCGCTTTGTCAAACAAACCGCCCAAAAGAGAAATCATTACACTCGCAACGAACGTTCCACGCGCCCCCGAACGCATGAAGTGAACGACGCAGGTGAACCACAATGCTGCGACCATCATGCCAACCACAGATCCGCCCAGATCATTGATGCGATCCAACAGACTGCCGCGACTCATGAGTGCTGTCGCTGAAATCATCGCCAACGTCCATGATCCCGTCGCAATGCGCAAAAGCAAACTCGTGAACATCACAACCACGACCCAAAACCACTGATTGGTGCGCAACAGGCCAAAGGGATCGGCAACACCCTTTGAACAAAGGAGCATGTTGTAGCTGCGCAACAGACTTGAATCGACCCAACGAGTCGCTGATTCCGCCCCTTGTCGAATGAGGCTTAATCGATCAAAATGAAACTGAATTTCGGCCAATGGCCCGATCGCACAATCGCTTGAATGATCACGGCTCATTTCTATTTGCGCTAACGCCGTCATTACGGAGTCACTCGGAACACGGTCCTTCTGCTGCATCCAAACTAATCGAGCAAGAATCATCACCATCAATGTTAGCGGCAACCATCGACGCAACAACTTCAGCCGCAACGGCGGTTCTGCCGCGTTTGCATCACTTAAAGCGCCAAGATCGGTGGTCATGCATCGATTTCCAAATTAGTCAGGTACGCAGATGATTCTATAGAATATCAGCGTTAAGGTCATAAGTATCTATTTTTGCTGGAATTCATGGCATCTTTTAATGTCATTAGACATTAAGACTTTAATAAATCATAAAGATTGACAAATTATAAACATTTTAATAATTAGCTCATCACTGAATAATCCTTGTTGTTTTAAGCGGATGTTGCAGCAGAAACGAAACTAAAGGTTTCTTGATAGAGATATATTTTTAACTACTTCGAATGTGGCGAGGAGAAAAAAATGGCAACGGTTGAACTAAGACCAGGGGACACACTAAACATCGTGTGGACATCCGTGCAAGAAACTCCGCTAGGTATGAAAGAAGTCGAATCAAGTTTCGCATTTTCCTACGAAGAACTTCTCCTTCGCTTGAAATCAAAAGGCCGGGCAGGCAAGTCCCGTCGTTCCGGCACAAGCGGTGCTCGCTTTAGCCGCATCGTCGCACTTGCAACCAACGCATTGCGCAAAGGTAAGTGGTCCACTGGTGCAGACATCGACCGCGAAGAAGTATTTGGCAAGCTTTTGAGCCGCTTCCGCGAACTCGACGCTAACGAATACACCAACATCACGCCCAACGCACGTCAGTCACTTGCTAACCTGTACAAGACCGGCAAGAACCTCTCGAACGAACAACGTGAAATGTTGAAAGACGTCGTTGAACGCGCAGGTATCATCTAAGCTGACAGTTTCGCCACACATGATATATTCAAATCACGCCCGCAGCAGGGCGTGATTTTTTTGGGGGGAGATTATCAAGCATGAGCCAAGCATCGTTCCGCACACTTGGAATCAATCACATTGGCATCGCCCCCAAAGACGCTGCACGTTTCAAATGGTTCTTGCACGAAGTTATGAATCTACCTCACCAAGGCGAAGAAAACGTCGCCGAGCAAAAGACGCTAACCAACATGTATGCCTGCACAAATTCCGTCACGATTTCCGCAGTATCTACCCGACTGGAAACCTTAGAAGACAGCGCGGGTGGTAGCGGACCCATCGGTGCCTTCTTAGCCAAGAAGGGGGGAGGCGTTCATCACCTCGCCTTTCAGGTCGATAACATCGAGGCGGCCATCGCCCACGTCAAGTCCTGCGGTGTGCAAATGATTGACGAAATTCCTCGAAACGGAGCGCATCACTGCCGTATTGCTTTTGTTCATCCATCATCCATCGGTGGCGTACTTGTCGAGCTCACCCAACAGATGAAATAACCTGACATTCCGCTAGAAAAATTGAATTCAGCAGTGGTTTTCATTAAAACTAAACCACCCTGGGTCCCCATTTTGTCATTCGAAAATTCACGCTGCGGCTGCTACTGCGAACCAGAACGGCATTAACAAAAGTAAGGTTATTTGGAGATTTCCATGAGCTTACAGTCCGATCTTCCAGAAGTCAGCAACCATACCGCCACCGCGATTGACGACTGCAGCGGAGTCGCCGCGCTCGTCGATCGTCGACTAACACTCCAAGCGTTCCATCAGCTTTCCGGACAAATGGGCGGATATCCGTTTGTTAAAGTTGTGGTTGAACGCGCGAGCAATCGCGTCCACTTCCTGAACGACGATCGCTATTCTTTTCACGCTGATTACATTGCTGAGCAAATTCTCAAGACAACACGTGACGAAATCCGCTCACGCATCGACGAATTCAATCATCAAGTTTACTTGAGCAAGGATCGCAAATACTTCCTTGGCATCTTGAGCTTGCATGAGCGCAAAGAAGGACAATTCTTTGCCCTCGAGACTGTCGAAATCGACAACATGGATCAGCACATGTTGCTGGAATTCAACAATGCCGTAACCGCCAAGGTTGATCAATCATTGCCTGTCTTCTTCAAACCGGCCAATCACCTGCAAGATGCGTTAATGACACAGATTGACGCGGCAACATTGCCACGCGTTTTCCATCACGAACTATTTGCTTCCGCTGACTTCGTGCCACTGAATCACGGCGAAGCCAAGGGCCGCTTGCGCATCTTTCGCAACGAAGAAGAGTATCGCGCCCAGTACACATCCATTGCATGGTACGACATCGTCGTGATGCACCGCGTGCCAGATGACATCCCACGCGTATCTGGCATCATCAACGACGGGCACACAACCCCGCTGTCCCATACGAACGTTCTCGCTTCTGGCTGGCAGATTCCCAATGCCATCAGCATCGGCATCATCAATAAGATCAAGGACCTCGCTCTCGACAAAAAGTGGGTCGAATTCAAAGTTCTACCAAACCACCAAGAAATCATCCTCAATCCATTGAAGGATGCTCCCATTGTTAACGAGCGTCCCTCGTGGAACGTGCAGGCGATTCGCCTCGAAGAGCCAGAAGTCCAAAACACCCCGATTCTGCTTCTCGACGAATTACGCATGACCGATCGATATCGCTACGGCACCAAAGCAGCCAACCTCGGCGAGCTTACGCATTTGCTTGAAAAGGGCAGCAGCCGCATTTTGGGTTTTTACCGCGTACCGCGGCCCCCACGCGCCAGCCTCATGCCGTATTTGCGCGAATATTTGAATATTGGTGAAAAAGATGATCTAGCCAAAGCAGCATGGCGATTCTTGCAAGACACCATCGAAATCCCGCGCGGCATCGCCATTCCCTTCGCGTTGCAGCAACGTTTCCTAGAATCTTCGCCGCGCATCCAACAGTGCATCGGCAAATTGAAGATGGCTTTGACGCTTGACGCAAAAGAAATCGATTCCGTTTCGCTCGAGTTGCAACGCCTCATCCGACAAACACGAATGTCTGATGAGATCCGTGACTACATCGATGAGCAGATCGCCACGCACCTGAGCGGTGTGTCGAGCTTTGTGGTACGTTCTTCGTCCAACGCCGAAGACTTGAACGATTTTTCGGCGGCAGGTATCTACGAATCAATCAACCACGTAACCCAAGCAGAGCGCATCTTTGAGAGTATCCGCGAAGTTTGGGCATCCCTCGTGTCTCCGCGCAGTGTTCGCTTGCGTCACCAAGTAGGAATTTCTCTCGACGATTGCTACATGGGCGTCGTGGTTCAGGAAGAAGTTAAGTCTGATATGGGCGGCGTGATGGTAACCACCAACCCTATGAACCCAAAATCCGATTTCCGCAATGTGTATATCAACGTTTCCAATTCATCCGTTGATGTTGTTACGGGTAATCGATCGCCGTACCAGTACCTTTTCAACACCGTCGAAGGCGGCGGACGCACCATGTCTTTGGGCGGTGCGCAAGCTGACTTGAGCAACGAGAAAAAAGCACTCTTGCAAAAGCTAGCCTTCGCCGGAAGATTGCTACAGTCGCACTTCTGCCAAGACTACACATTCAGCTTTCCGGCAGATATCGAATGGGCTGCGCACGGAAACAAGATTTACATCCTCCAGCTCCGACCATACGCAAGGTAAGAGATGAAGCGCATCCAGACGAGCTATCTTGCTTACTCCTTTTTCTTCCAGCTTTTGTTCTGGGTACCGATTTTTTATGAAGTGCAACGTTTGGCGGGGCTGTCCGAGCCTCAAATCTTCACGATCCAAAGTTGGTATTACTTCGCCTATTTCGTTTTCGAAATCCCCACAGGCTTACTCGCAGACCGCATCGGCAGCCGAGCGTGCTTACTTTTGGGCGGCATCATTCTAACCGCGGCCAATGCCCTGCCCGTTGTTTCGATGGAGTACGTTCCCTTTTTCGTACACTTCCTCGGCATCGGACTGGCTCGTTCATTGCTCTCAGGTGCGGGTAGTTCTTGGGCCTACACCATGCTAGAAAAACAGGGCGCCACCGATCAGTTCCGCGTGCTCGAAGGGCGCGCTCGAGCTGCCGGACTTGCAGGTCGTCTCATCAGTTGGCCGTTCGCACCGCTGATGATGCGGGCCGACCTCGGCATGCCCTACGCACTTTCTGCAATTGCAGCCGCCCTCTCTCTCGTCGCCGCGTGGTACATGCCCGACGAAAAGACTCGCAGCGCTTCTGCACCCAAGAGACGCTCTGCCATCGACGACATGAAGACGCTCACCAAATCCATTGGTACTCATCCACTCATTTTGCCAGTCATGTTGCAGGGAGTTGGCGTATTCGTATTGATGCGCATCGTTTTAGTAAACTTGTACAATCCCATGCTCACCGGCTCAATGATCGACATCGCACATTTTGGCTGGATCATGTCTTGCGTGACCGGCGTTGAAGCATTGATCGCATCTATGCAAACCAAACTTCTCAAAGATCGCAGCCCCACCGATATTGCGACCTTCACCACTCTGTTGATGGCATTCTGTGTGGTCGTTATGTCCTACTTAAACATTTACGCCACCTTTGCCGCCCTCATCGGTTTTGCCGCCATGACTGGCGTCGCCGGCCCCGTGCAAAAGCAATTCCTCAATGACGTGATTGATCGCCCCGAATTGCGTGCCACGATTCTATCGGTCGAATCACTGGTCGATCGCTTAGTATGCGGCATTGTCGTTCTACCGCTCGGGACACTCGTAGCCGATGGCCGCATTTCTTTCGCACTTGTATATGCGGCAATTGCCGTGGTTTCTATTCAGCTTCTATCACATGCTTTGATTCGCAGAAGGATGGCGACATGAAAAACTTTTTGATGGCTCTTATAGTCTTGAATTCTGCATGGGTCGGCACCGCCTCTGCAAACAAAATTCAGAAAAACACATCTACCGAACCGATCATCTTTTTCGACCTTGGCAACGTCATTGTCGACACCAGCAATTGGAAAGACGTTCACTACTACGCTTCGACCGAAGTAACTTTGAAAGAAATGAAAGACGAGAAGCTAGCCGCAGGACTCATCATCAACATTCCTGAATCATGGGGCGCAACCTGCGAAGCAAAGTTTGCGCGTACGCAGCAATTCATGAAAGAAGTTTGGCGTCCTGAAGCGGCACCGTTCCGCTGGGAAGACTTTCAATTTGTGCTTTTGCCGCCAAGCGATGTATTGCGCAAGCCACATCCTTATTTGTTCCTGAGTGCGATGAGTCAGGTTTGTCCCCAACCACTCCTATTTGTCGGCGAAGACGTTGCCCAAGTTAATGCCGCTGCTCAGCTCGGCATTGGTTCGACACACGTCGGCAACGAAGGTGATCCTGAATTTCCTACAGCCGCGGCCATGAAAGAAATGGCAACAGCTCCGCATCCCACTGGCTGTGACTTCACTTTGTTGTGGGAACAATACGCAGTCGTCGGTGGATTCCAAGGTTGTTTCATAGATTTGCGCAAAAAGCTTAGTGTCCGCAAGTGAAAGGCATCTAGAATCGTCGCAGTGAGAGACTTCGGTCACTACGCAACGCACGTCGATGCTCTTTCACATATCCAATTGGGATTTTTGCGCTAGTTGGCTCGATCAAACCAAAAGCCTTTGCAGCGGTTTATGAGGTTGGCGTTAGAATCTAAAGAGCGGTCTCCCATGGTCGTTGGCAAGTAGTAGCAACCAACAATGAAGAATTCACCGCGCGGATTGCTTGAAAATACAGGGGCTGTCAGCATGGTTTCAAAGTCCCCAATCGAAGATGGTGTCGCCGTATCTTGTATGGAAAGGGACCGCAGCTCAGCCGGAGCGTTGAGCAAATTCTCCGGAATGGAATAATATGCCATGGCTTGGTCTACAAATTCCGATCGAGGAATCACGCCAAGGTCGCTGTACATCGAAGTCGTCATTTGTATCTGCGGCTCACCTTGTGGCAATAACGTCATGCGAATGTATTGGTTCAGGCCACCGATAATATTCGCTCGAAAAATCGCCTCGCCATCACGCGAGCTATCTCGATAGGCGCTTGATGATGAAGAAACCTTGCTCATGTTGGCGATGTCAAAGGAATTGAGCGCTTTGGAGTGGATCTGCGGAGAACTGTTAAAACCAGTGCTGACACTTGTCTTGTATGTCAACGCATTCAATCTCAGCGTTGAACCGCTTGAACCATAAGCAACCCACGATCCGGTGACTGTGCCATTTCCGCGGCAATCCACATGAAACGCGTCTATGACATTTCCTGAGATTCCCGTGGGAAGAATCTGACTAAATGCAGCGTTCCCTAAGGTCCCATTATTCACGACTCTGTAACCAGTCACACTTCCGCCGTCCATAACGGTTCCCGAAGTAATGACGACTACCCAAACATCTTCATCACAATAGCCTGCGGAAATATGCGCTCCAGGCCCACGCTGCAATGAATACGTGGGTGCAAAGGTGGCTGCCAGATTTGCAAGAGCAGTCTTCGGAAAACGATAAAATGCGCCGACCACATTCATCCTCAGCATTAGAGACACATCGGACGCCGCACTACCGGACCATCGAATGGCAGCTGCTTCGAGAACACCGGACGGTAAGGCTTCGTTTTTTTCCACCATTGCCGCAGAATTCTGCAAGTTTTTGGAAACCATTCTCATACTTGCAACGTTCGCCACATTTTGAAATGCTACAAAGATCATTTCGCCGGAAGCATCATCAATCGCGACTACGGGCGCGATTATTTCCGAGCTGTTTATCTGCATGCTGATGGTAAGCGCCGGAAGCGCCACTCTGTTTTCAAATGGCTGAATGACATATGTAATGCCTTTTCTAAACACCATTACCGACCAGCGCCCAAGTGGACTAATGTAACTTGAGGTCATGTAGGTGGAGCTATTCAAATTTGCGCTTTTCAAAACATTGTCTGAACTCAATGAAGTCAAATCAAAGGTATCAGACTTCAATACACGATTCTCACCGTTGCTGTTGTTGCCTCCGTTGTTACTTCCATCTCCTCCGCCATTTCCAGATGCCGCGGTCGTGGTCGTTGTTGTCGATGTCGTTGATCCCGATGTCAAAATCTCATTCTTTTTTAGCGACAATGACCGACACTTGCGCGTCGCTTGGCTGCGTTTTGCCGTATTCGATGACTACATCGCCACTGGCATTTAGAATGGGATCAAATGTACTAACTGTCCTGCTTGATTTCTCCTCGACGCTAATTCGTCCCAACTGATAGTTTCCAAATCCTTTGAACGCGAACGTCGCTCGTCCCTCAGTTATTTGTATTTCCCTTGTAGGAATGACGCCGTAAACCAGTCCGCCCATTCTATCGGCCATCACGTGGTAGAATACGTGAATACTTCCAACTGCCGCCAAATGCAAAGTGACTTCATCCTCGACAGGAATCGACATCTGGAGCGATCCCGCCCCTTCAGCGTAGTTTGAGTACGATGACGATACCAAAACTGGTTGAGACGCTGGTCGGACATCGCCATCCATGTGCAAATGTGCAGCAGTGGTTTGATTGGCAACGGTCGCCCCTTGTTCCACATAAACTTCGTCAGAAGAAATTTCAGAATCCGGAGGGATTACGATAAACGAACCTTCGGAGCCGTCACCAGAGTTACCGTAAACAATTTCTTCGTTCGTTTGTGGAGTGGAGGCTGTTTCGCTCTTAGTCCGAGTTGTTGCGGAATTGTCTACGACTTGGTCACAAGAAATCAACAGCGCTACCATTTGCGCCAAGATTGGCTGCATCAACCAAAATGATTTTGCTGTAAAAATCGGATCGCCCCCAAAAAAGGTACTTTCAAAGTATCGTCAGGGTTAGATCATAACTTGAGCATTTTTAAGTGCGCTTTGACAGGACTTTTAGTCAATAGTTAAGGGCATTTGTATCAAAGCAGCTGCGGCCATCGCCACAGCTGCCGCGACATCCTCTTACGACCATTCAAGATCAGCAACCATCTCCCAGTTCGACGGTGTACACACGTTGCGTTCCGCGACGTTCCGACTTTGGTTCGACAAACTCGATCGTACACATATCCCAAGCATCGGTGATTTCGTATCGAACAAAGTCGTTGTGCTGGTCGTTTACTGACTCCACCCACTTAACTTTCATGCCTGGACACGCTTTTTCAAAAACTTCTTTGTACTCATTTGCCATTGCGGGAATGACAGGAACCAAGATTTCCAGCTTATTGTAGTAGTTGTCGTCGCACATTTGCACATCACCGTCGAATGGGTGCTCGGCACTCCAATCGATTGTGAAAATTCTGGTACGCATTAGATCACGTCCCCACGCTTGTGCGCTGGTGAGGCTCATCATGGAAAGAAAAACAAGTAATGCACGCTTCATAATTTGCTCCTGTAGATTTCGGCAACTCCAACAACGGATCCGCTCGATGTCCACAGAAACTACGCCTGCATGCTCTATAAATAAAATAGATTGATTATATGATTACGATCTAATCTCGATATATTCCAGCACCCGCCTACGGGCAAGGAGCATCACCAGAAAGCCATGTTTTCATTGCCGAAATGAACATTTCCTTCGTGCCCGGCGCAGATTTTCTTCCCGGGCCCGGAGAAAACGCCCAGTGAAGCAAAGGATCTGCTTCTACATGGCGTTCAAACTGCTTCTTGAACAAAACCATGTCGTTGCGACCACCGCGTTTGATTTCGATGCCATTGCTCTCTGGGTTTAGCCACTTGGCACACAGTTCACGTGGAGTGATGGTCGACGGAATGATCATTGATTCATGCGGCATGTGCCACAAAAAACTGGGCATTAAATCATTGGCGGCTCCGGGCGGAAGATGCGGCGTCGCAAAATTTTTACGCTGATGGCACGAGGTGCAATTCATACCCAACTGCGGAATGGACGAAGACACATGCATGGGGTGAACTTGCATGTTGTCGCCTACTGTCGGCACATGCCTACCATCGCTCAGTTTTTTTCCGTGACAATTCACACAGCGAGGACTGATGGCAACCGAGTGCAAATGCAAGAATGCTTGCTCAGGCGACTTGAATTCCTGTGCCGATGCAAGGGACGAAACCGAAAGCAAAACACCGCACAAAATGCGCACATGTGCCGTCATAGTTTTGATCCGATCGGCAAAGTTTTAACTCTGATTTGAGTCGCTGCAAAAATTGCGTTGCATAGTGCTGGAGCAATGGGCGCAACAGGCGGTTCACCTATTCCACTTGGGTCAGCCTTCGATGGCACTATGTGAACATCTATTTCAGGCGTTTCATAGATTCGCAGGGCGTCACAATCATGAAAGTTTGATTCTTGGACCATGCCATTCTTGAATGTGATCTTTTGCTTCATTGCAGCGGAGAGGGCAAAAATAACACTGCTCTCTACTTGCGACTTGACGATATCAGGATTGATCACCTGCCCGCAATCAACCGCCACCGTCGCACGAGAGACTCTGACTCGGCTGTCGTTGACTTCCACTTCGAGGACGGCTGCCACGAATGATCCGAAGCAAGCGTGCACCGCAACACCAACCCCTCCGCCTACTGCAAACTTTTTATGATACCCGGATTTTTCCACCGCCAATTTCAGCACCTCTTTGTGGCGGGGGGAGTGATTCAGCAAAGACATCCTAAATTCCACAGGATTTCGTGATGCCAGATGCGCGAGTTCATCGATAAAGCTCTCGACCACAAACGCATTTCCAGAATGCCCTACTGACCGATAAAACCCGACTTTAACGGGATTTTGCAATTGCGAATAATTGAAATTAAACTGCCCGACACTGTATGGAATGGCATCGGCCCCTTCCGTGGCGAACTCATCTTGCATGATTCCGTACCAGTAAATACCCTCGGCAATGCGTCCGGTCATGCCCTTTACAAAATCGGGGGTCCAATTTGGTAGCAAGTCTTTGGCCCAATCACCGACAAAGTGTGGATAAAGAGCCTGTGTCGTAATGCGATGATCCCACAATCTTGGATTGCGTGACGGCGCTTCGATGGTGCCGCGCAAGAAATGACCGGCAGCGGGCCGATAAAAATCGTTTTGCAAATCCTCGCATCTTGGCCAGATAAGCTGCACCGGTTTGTTCACCTTCATAGCGATCTCAACCGCTTCCGCCACAAAATCCAAATAGATTCGACGACCAAAACCGCAACCGATCATAGTCGTATAAACATCGACACTTGTGATGGGCAGTTTCGTCATGGAACGCGCGAGTTCACGAACGCCAGAGGCAAACTGCGTTGGCACCCAAATTTCGCAGCGCCCCTTTTCGATGCGAACGGTGCAATTCATCGGTTCCATGGTCTGATGCGGCAAAAACGGCACATTGTAAAAGCTCATCACTCTCTTCGGTCCACGTTCATATTCTGAATTGATGAACGATTCAGTAAGAAGCTTCGGGTCATTAGCCGATAGAAAACCAACTTCCAATCCCGTCCATTGAATGTTCCGGTTCGACTGAGAAATCTGCAAATCGTCAGAGTCAAAGTTTGATCCACCAACCCACGTCGTCAACTTGCTTCCGCGATCGTCGAAGTACCTTTGATGAATCTGAAACACGGACCAGGTACGTTCAGCGACAATGGCCAATCCGTTTCGTATACCAAACACTTGCGGATTGCCGCGCACTCCGTTAGCAACGGTCGAATCAAAGTTTTGCAGCTTGCCGCCGATTTTGGGAGAATGCATGACTGTAGCAAAAACCATGTCCGGCAAGCGGATGTCCGCGCCGTATTGTGCTTTCCCATTAGTTTTCGAAACAACGTCTCTGCGGCTGCCGCCTTTACCGATGTAGCTGAACGGTGCATCGCTTTTCATCCTCGGTTCATTGGGCAAAGGGAGTCCGGCCGCAATCTTAGCCAAATCACCCAGCGGATACGATTGCGCGGAATTGTTCACGCGGACCATAGACGTTCCACGAATTTCCCATTCGTTCCACGCACTACCTTTTACCTTCGACATCGCGGAACTCACCAGTAACTCTCGCACTGCCGCTGCCGCTTTGCGTACAGGCTTGTACATCCACTTCATGCTTGTGGACGCTCCGGTCATCTGCAAGCCAAGGCCGACTTGCGTAGCCACTTCGAATCCAACTTTGGCGATGGTCGTCGCCATGGGCAATGACGTATTGTAGAAATCAGGACTGACGTAGGCATGTCGCACGTCGATCAAATCAGGAGGCACCGAAAGTTCCTCGGCGACTAGCGTCGCGATGCCGGTCATTGTGCCCTGCCCCATTTCAACACGAGGCAAATAGACGACGATCGCTCCTTTGTCGGTAACGTGGATGAAAGGAGACAACTGATGCAACGTCTCACTGTCATCACTGAGATTCGAATCATTGCGCCGCGGTTTGCAACCGATGATCAAGCCGCCACCGAATACCGCCCCGAGTGCCACGATCTGCCGTCTGTTCATGGACCACGCAGGCAACTCTTGCGCTGAACTTTGCATAGGACGTTCGATGGTGCTGTGAGTTGATTCAAACTCACTCATGGTTTCATGCCCTCACCATTGATTAGATCACTCGCGCGATTAATCGCCTTGCGAATGGAGCAATAAGTACCACAACGACACAGATTGCCACCCATGGCGGTGTTGACTTCTTCCGATGTGGGACGAGATTTTTTTTGCAACAACGCTATGGCCGACATTATCTGTCCACTCTGGCAATAACCACATTGCGGAACTGACAATTCACGCCATGCAGCTTGCACAGCGCTCTTCCCCTCTTGCACGCTTTCGATGGTGCGGACGTTTGTGTTGATCGCCTCAGACACCGGCGTCACGCATGAACGGACTGCAACATCATTGATATGCACCGTACACGCCCCGCATCGAGCCATGCCGCAACCATATTTGGTACCCGTCAGATTCAACTCATCTCGCAAGTACCAAAGCAGCGGCGTGTTCAAATCATCGTTCGAAACTTCTCGGTTTTCTCCATTGACAATGATGCTGGTCACAATCACCTCGTCATAAATTCAAATCGAAAAGAATGCGGCAGCTATCAACGTGTACGGCAACGCAGCCATAAACAACTTCGCGGGATGAACACCGTTTGCGCCAAAACTTCCCTTCAAAATTCCGTATCCTGCCGGGTTTGGCGCATTCGCGATCACCGTCAAACCACCGCCGGTCACAGCACCTGCGACTAGAAAATATTTCGCGGTGTCGGACATTCCGTCAACCAATGTTCCGAGATACGTGATGGCAGCATTGTCAGTAACTGCGGTCAACGCCGTGGCCCCCCAATATAGTTGCCAATCTGTCGCACTCGCGATCAACGGTTGAATCCACCAGCTTTGCAACTTCCCTAGCGTCACCAATCCACCGAGGAAAAATCCTACCAGCAATCCCTCTTTGAGTTTCAGCTCCGTCTGATGTTCATGCGAAATGGCACACCAACCGACAAAAAACAACAAGGAAGGAATAAAAATCACTGGATGATGACTGAACATCACCACAACAATCATGAACAGCACATGAACCAAGCTGACCCAAAACGGCGTCTCTGATTTTGCGCGTGCATCCTGCAAGCGAATTCCGTCTATCTCTTTGCGGAACATCATCGCTGTGCCGATGGCATTTACCACTACTGCCAAAACCGAATGCCAACCGAAGTGCTCGAGCATAAACGGCGTATCCCATCCCCACACACCACTCACCATCAATACCGGCGGCGCCGCAAAGTGCGTCAACACTCCACCAATGGAAACGTTGACAAATAGCAACCCCAGCGATGCATACTTAAACTTGAACGATCGGCTATGCTTCATAAACGCTTCGTTCAGGATCAGTGCCGAAACCGTCATGGCCGCGGGTTCGGTAATCAGGGAACCAAGCAGCGGCCCAACAATCATCAATGACACATACAGCGACACTTGATCCGACAGCGGCAACATCCTTGCCACGATGTTCAAGCCCGCTCGCGCCAGATCCATGATGGGTTTGGTCGCAGCCATGGTCATGATCACAAATACGAACATAGCTTCGACATAATTCACTGATTCCAGATAGCTTGTCGCGCTGGCCGAGCCAAACTTCGCCATCCACACAACCACAAATGCAGCAGCCCAAAGTCCGAAAACCACTTCCACTTCTCCTAAGAAATGGAATAGATTCTCCAGCATAGAGCCATCGGGAAATCGCGTTGCAATCTGGTTGAACTTCGCACTCAAGAACGTGTGCATCACCGCACAAAAAAACAAAATGGTCGCAATCTGCTGCATAGACTCTGACGCAAGACCTAGATCCAAGACCACTCTCCCGCTATGTAAATTACGATTTCGGATTCAGCACTTGTACTCACAAATCACAAATGCGCACTGCCAATCTAAATATCATCCTTGCGTTACTTTTTGACCGTCCGCTTCGTAGCCCTTGCGCCCCATGAGCCCGAACAAATACTTCTTGTAGGCTTCGACTCCGGGCTGATCGAACGGATTCACGCCCAACATCAAAGCACTCACCGCACAGCTCGTTTCATAGAACGCAATGAGTGCACCAAGACTCTTTGCGTTCAGCTCCTCATCAACTGAAATGCTGAGACACGGCATCCCACCCTGTGAATGCGCAAAGCTAGTTGCGAGTCGCGCCGCATCGTTAACTGCCGCAATCGTCTTACCTTCCAGATAAAGTAATTGATCGCTATCATCATTCAAGACAGGGACTTTCATTTTCGCCGCATGACGCGCGGGCGCCTTGAACGACAAGAACGACTCCATCATTGTGCGCATGCCGTCTTGCGCATATTGACCTAGAGAATGAAGATCCGTAGTCAAAGCCAGCGATGCAGGAAACATCCCTTTGCCGTTTTTGCCCTCGGATTCACCAAATAGCTGCTTCCACCACTCTGCAAAATTCCGCAACTTCGGTTCCGTGTACGCAAGTAACTCGGTAACCTTTCCATGATCAACTGCCGCCTTCCGGCAAGATGCGTATTGAATGACTGCGTGTTGTCCCAACGCCGCATCATCACATTGCAGAATCGATGCGAAGTACTTTTGCGCGCTCTGCATGATTTCATTCACAGGATATCCCGCGATAGCCAAGGGCACCATACCGACGGCCGTCAACACTGAATAGCGCCCTCCCACATCACGCGGAACCGGAAACGTTTGATAGCCGCTGGCGACTGCCAACTTACGCAGCGCACCGGATTCTGGATCTGTGGTCGCAATGATGCGTTTGGCTGCCTCGCCCTCGCCGTAGCGACGATTCATGTAGTCACGCACCAATCGAAATGCCACCGACGGTTCCGTAGTTGTGCCAGACTTGCTTATCACATTCACAATTGGATTTACGTTGTCCAAAAAATCCATCAAGTCACTGGTCGCATCAGAGCACAAATGATGCCCGACATAAATGATAGGCTTAAATTTCCTTTGAGCGGCTGGTTGAGCCAACAAATATTCATTTGCAAGCGCTTCTGAAATGGCTCGAGTGCCAAGGTATGACCCGCCAATGCCAATCACCACGATCACATCAAACGACGACTTCATTGAGGAATTGTATGACTCAATGTCCTTCAGCAATTTAGGTCCAATCGAATCTGCAAATCGCAGCCAACCGGTCCATTCAGACCCCTTGCATTTAGCGTCTTTCAATTCCTTGAATTGCTCAACGGCAAATTGCGTGTTTGCACTGGCAGCTCCGTTCAATTCTAGACCAAAATTTCTGGTCCCAATGGTAATCATTCTTCCTCATCCTTTCTCTTTTTACGTGGCTCTTCTGCTTTTTCATCGCCGTCAGACATGGCCACGTACTCTTGCAAGCGCGCCAAAGTTGGACGCGTCGTCTGGATATCAAACTCGATGTAGTCCTGATTGCTGTATTCAGCTTCGAGGATCAGGCAACTCTGATGAATCAAGCTGATGATTCCCCCTGCTGTATGCGGGACGTGCACAGTGACACGGCTGAAATTCTTTCTGAAAAATTCATAGATGTGATCGCGCAACCGTTGTGAATCGTCCGGGTTGTGAGCGCTGACCAAGATACTACCGGGATAAGCTGACTTAAGGATGCGCGCCAAAAACGCGTCTTGTACCTTATCCGCTTTATTGAAAACCAATATGGTCGGCACGTTGACCGCACCAATTTCACCCAACACGCGATCGGTGGTTTGCATTTGCTCGCGGTAGCGTTCGTGGCTGATGTCCACAACGTGCAAAAGCAAGTCCGCCTCCAACACTTCATCGAGCGTACTCTTAAATGATTCGACCAAGCTGTGCGGCAAATTCTGGATAAACCCAACGGTGTCACTCATCAAGATTTTGGGTCTTGTCGTCGGATCGATCACTTTCACGTTGGCATCAAGCGTTGCAAACAATTCATCTTTTGCCAGAACCTGTGCTTTCGTCATCGCATTGAGTAACGACGATTTTCCGCTGTTGGTGTACCCAACAAGTGCAACTTTCAATTCTTTGCGACGAGCTTTGCGCTGCTGTTCTTTATCGACAGCAATCTGCTTCAATTGTCCACGCAAGCGACTGATGCGTTCTTTGATTCGTCGGCGATCCATTTCGATTTGCTTTTCGCCGGTACCGCGACCTCCTGTGGTTCCGCCTGCTTGCCTCTGCAAATGCGTCCACGCACCTGTCAATCGTGGCAGCTCGTATTCCAGACGTGCAATTTCCACCTGCGTCTTTGCCGCATTGGTGCGCGCGTGGTTGGCGAAGATTTCCAAAATCACACCTTGCCGATCCAGCACTTTGCGTTTGGTTGCTTCTTCGATGTTGCGAGCTTGCGGTCCAGAAATGGTGTGATCGAAGGCTATGTAGTCAGCACCTTGCTGGGTAGCTAGTTCCGCGATCTCATCCACCTTGCCCCAGCCGACCAGACTCTTCGCTGTATATTTCTGACGCTTCTGGACGATTCGTCCGACCGAACGAATCCCCAGCGTAATCAGCAGCGATTCAAGTTCAGACAAATCGTCTTCAATTTTTTGGCGATCGTCCGTCGGCAAACACACGCCGACCAAGATCGCGGATTTTCCCGAGAATTCCGTAGATTGGCCGTCCTTGGCTCCCATCAGCACCTTTTCAAATAAATTGAGGTATTAATTTAATGAATACCACATCTTAGCGCCTAATTCGCTGATATTTGCTCATCTGCAGCAATTTTACCTGACCTCTATGATTTCACTGCCACTTTTTAACTCCACGACGAGCGCACCGTTTTTCGCACGTCGACCCGCGCACCAACCACCTATTGGTTTGTTCCGCTGCATAAAAAAAGAGTTCACGACAGAACTCACTTACTCTATCTTGGTCGAACACTCCCTAAATGTCTCTCATCTCAGCGATGAGGACTTATGCGTACATTTTTCGTTGGCGTCTTTTCGTTCATGCTGCTTCACGTTCCCGTGGCAGCGGCTCAGCAAGTCGCATCTCGTGTCCATTCCGAACAGCAAGGACTCACTCCTCTCAATCTTACCTACGATTTTGAGAAGATGCGCAACGCCGAGACGGCCGCACAAAACCTCGTCGTTTTGAATCTCAACAACTTCTCGGCTACCGACCAAGCGTCCGCGAGCGTCATCGTTGAAAATCTTGCCGACAAATCCAAAAACTTTCGCAAGTCCTTTCCCTTGGAGCGACTTTCCGAAACACAAGCCGCCATCCATTTGACCGACATCGAACAACACAAGGTCTATCGCTTGTGGATTACGCTGCACAAGGCCGGTGAAGAACCTACACGCGCCAATGCGCTCGGCTATGTGCGCATGCCGTTGTATTACGTCAGTTGGTCACCCGATGCCGGCCACGAAAAGCGTCGCCTAGCGACCACCAATGCTTTGCACCATTACTATTCTGCGAAAATGGGCTGGTCCGGAAACATGGACTGCTGGGCCTTCACCCAACGCTACCTCGGACCGCATTTTCCGTCATGGAATCGCCAAACGCACTACGGCTCACACTTACCGGGACTGCAGGCATCTGGCTCGATCATCGGCGATTATGTTCGCATTCCCGACTATCACAGCCTGATTGTCCTTGCACACGATACCGCAACCGGCATGGTGTGGTCCGTTGAAGGCAACTTCAACAGCACGATCGAAGTCGTCACTCGCTACCAATTTTCAAACTGGTGGGTAACGCACCACCCATGAGGTGCGCAAAACACGCAAGCGCGAGAAATTGATCGCCACCGCCGATAAGATTGCGGTATTACTGCGTTATTCTAATTTTGATGACCCCTGGGTTCCAAAACTGAACGGTCCTGCTCAAAGCTAAGTTTTGCTTTCCCTCAGACGCCCATTGAGTATTATGGGAAGTAAAGAATTCAGGGGGTTAACATCCTTTCCGATCCGTTAGATCACGAAGCTCTGCGACGCCAGCTCAAGCTCCAGCAAGACAAGGCGTTCGATCTTGAGTTGGATTTCGATTGGCAGCAGCCCATCGATTCCGGTCGTTATTTTCTGCCGATCGACGACGACGCTATTGCGTTTCCGGGGGCAACCGCCGAGCAACGCATCGTTCTGTCTCAACTCCTCGGTCTCGTCATCAACGCCACCATCTCCGAAATGGAAGTCGTCGCCAATAAGTTGAAAGACGTCGCATGGCGTCAGATATTGCGTGACTATCCGGTCAACCCCGAAATGTTCGATCTCGGCGAACAGTTCTTCGACGAAGAATGGAAGCACGCCGAGTTGTTCCGCCGCTTTCAAAGTAAGTTTTGCACCCAATACGGTATCGAACTCGAAGACCTCCAACAGATCATGCCAGAGGCATACGGCTCCACCTTTCAAGCCGCCATTCGCCGCAATGCCCAAGCCGGCGGCCACGCGTTTTGGTGGGTTGTCGCGATGGTCGAAGAAGTCTCCGTTTTGATTTTCCAACAGATGCACAAGCATCGCAGCAAACTCGACCCCATGTACTTCCAAGTGCAAAAGAAGCATTTCGAGGAAGAAAGCCGGCACACCAATTACGCTTTCTTGATGCTTGAATTGATCCGTAAAAAGAACGTCGCCCACGGCCGTCGTTTTCACCAAAAGACAGACCTGCTCTACTCCGAACTCTTTTCGACCGGCTGGGTTGTGAGCGAATTGGAGAAAGTTTTCAACGCCTCTCGCTTGGCAAAGAAACACGAATTCTTCGCCAAAATTGCCGAGTGTTTGCCACTAATGCGCAAGTTGTCACTGCTTGAATTGGCCAAGCGCCTCTTCGTCAGTGCTCCTTACATTTCCAGCGTTTTGAATCCTCGCTATCACCGTCTGACCCCGTTGACGGCGCAAAAGCACGAAGCGTGGATGCTGCCATTTCCCGAGCCCGAACCTGCGATGCTGAACGCATCCGCGGAGGATATATGGCACAGCTAAAGCTCACGCAGCGCTGTGAACAAATCCGCGGACTTGATACCGCATGGCTTGAAGGTGGCAACGAAAATGGGCCGATCATGCTGTTCATGCACGGGTATCCCGACACACCTGAGAGCTGGAGCTCGCAGTTTCCGCATTTTCTCGAACACTTTCACGTGATCGCTCCTTACTCGCGCGGCACGTTTCCATCGGCTCCGTCCAAGCAAGTTCGGCGATATGGTAATCCATCAACCGCCCTCGATTACCTCGCTATCTTAGACCGTGCTACGCACGGCAATCGCAACAAACCCGTCATTGCCGTCGGTCACGATCTCGGTGCCGTTCATGCGTGGTACCTGTCCAATTTGCTCGGCAAGAGATTGAAGGGAATGGTCGTCATCAACGGACTCTCAGTGCCGCAGATGGCTTCACGCTTGACCCAATTCCAGCAGCAGAAAAAATCTTGGTACATCTACGCATTTCAGCTGCCACGTCTGCCAGAGCTCGTACTGCGCCGCTTTCCCGGCCGCTTGATCTCGTTCGCGCATCGCCAAGCCAAACTGCGTCCTGACCTGCGTCCGCGCATTGCGCATACTGTTAAGGGACTGGTCAATCCTGTAAATCAATATCGCGCCCACGTTCGCATGCTCCCGTGGGAACTTGGCGAACGCGCTCCCGTCGTTCAGGCTCCCGTCATGGTTTTGTGGGGCGAAAACGATCCGTTCTTGATTAACCCTCGCCACGACGAAATCGCGGCGTACGCTCGCAACTTCACCATTCGCATGCTGCCGGGCAGTCACTGGGTACACCGCGAAAAGCCCGATCTCGTCAACCAACTCATTGGCGAGTTCGCACAACAGTCATTGGAGACACACGCATGAATCTCGTCGAACGCGTCGCCTCCCGTGTCAACGCTCTGCCCATCCTCAACCGCATTTCGCCTTCGGCAGTCGGAGCGCACTCGGAAGAGGCACAGCAGGGCTACTTGAAAAGCCAGCGACTCGCGCTACAGGCTGCACGCGAAATCAAAGCAATGCTCGACGAAGGTTGGACGGAAAAGCGCACCGCGCGTTTGATGGACACATGGCTACGCGATAACGGCGTGCACAACTTCTTCCATCATTCATTTGTTTGGTTCGGCGATCGCACCCGCTTTGTCGGCGTAAAGTCTTATGGCGACTACGGACCAGGCAACAACGTCTTGCAAGAGGGCGACTCCGTCATCCTCGACGTCGCTCCCATCGTGGACGGGTACATCTCCGACATCGGCTTCTCGTATTGCCTCGGTACTAACCAAGAATATGAACGCGGCCGCAAACTACTTTGCGACTTGCGCGACAAAATTCCGCAGATTGTTAACGGGTCCTCCATCGGTCGCGAAGCTTGCGCTGCCGTCGATGAGCTCATTCGCGACGCCGGCTTTGACAATATCCACGAGACGTACCCGTTCAAAGTTTTGGGCCATCGCGTTCACCAAGTCAAAGACCAAACAGCTCAATTCCACTACCTCAATTTTGGCTGGCAGAGTTTCTGGGCCTTCTTATCGCGGGGACTCTTCGGGCAATTGATGAACGAAAACCATGAAGGACCTCTCGCAGGTTTGTGGGCCATCGAACCACACATCGGCGGCAAGGGCTGGGGCGCGAAATTTGAAGAGATCCTCGTCGTCGACGAGAATGGTGCACGCTGGCTCGAACAAGACTCCACGCAAAACTCGGTGGCACCATGACTTTTGCAGGTAAAACCGTTGCCATCACTGGAGCCGCATCAGGCATTGGCTTTGCACTGGCTCGCAAGTTTTCTTTTGAACGCGCACGCGTCGCTTTGATTGATTACAACGAAGAAGCATTGCACGATGCTGAAATGCGTTTGAAACGCGAAGGCTTCGATCCGACACCATTTCTCTGCGACATTACCGACGACGAAGCTCTGCGCGGAACGATCAACGGCATCCTCGATACGTTCGGACGGATCGACTTATTCGTCAACAATGCCGGCATCGCCGCCAATCATCGCTTCGAAAATATTTCGTCAGAAGACTTTGACAGAACCTTTAACGTCAACGTTCGGGCGACGATCCAAGCATGCCGTTTTGTCTTGCCGCTGATGAAGTCGCAGGGCTTCGGCACCATTCTCAACATGGCATCGGTTGCGGGTCACCTTGCTCCGCCGTACATGTCGGCGTACGTTGCCGCCAAGCACGCCATCGTTGGCTTTTCGCGATCTTTACGCGCCGAATTGGAAATGGACGACAGCACGATCACAATCGCAATTTCGTCCCCAGGATTTGTTGACACTGGCATCATCAGCAAGGGCCAAGAAATGGGCTTCCCAGAGTGGCTCTCATTCATGCTCGAAACACCCGAGTCCGTTGCCGAGCGCACAGTCAAAGCCTTGAAGCGAGGCGAATGTGAGATTCATCCCACTCGCAACGGCAAACTCATGATGACTGCACACAAGTTCTTTCCCAAAGCGACCATCAAGTCGTCGCGAGTTTTACTCACTCGCAGTCTGAAAGACTTGTTGCTGAACCGTTACACGATAAGCTGATTTTGTGGCATTTGAATGGGGTTGACGCGTGTCGGTCATCGTGTCATTCTCCCGGAACCTCCCCCAAAAGCCTAAATCATCCCAGAACCTAATGCTTCGTTCTCGTATTGGGATCAAGATGGACGGGTTCAAAATTATTGGAGTTCATATGTTGTTGCGGATCGGCATGATTATTTTTTCCATTGCGGCTTTTGGTAACATCGCACGCGCATACGATTTCAACGAAGCGAATGCTTCCTTCGAACGACGGGGTTCGGGCACAGCCGAAATTGAACGCGCCGTTTCACTCTACGAAGCTTCCTTGTCCGCAGGACTTTCTGACGACGAACAAGTTTTTGCCAATGACCGTATCGCGCGCTTGCATGCCTACCATGCGCAGCTTGTTGGCACCGGACCAAATCCAGGCCGCGCACCTCATTTTCAAAAATGCATAGACGCCATCGGTCGCCTTGCAGATCTAGCAAAGTCCCAGTCGGTACCGCATTTCTACTTCTGGATGGGTGCCTGCAAGATGTTGCACGCCGAATCTAAAGGAGTGGAGTACGCTCTCAAGTCAGCCAACGACGTCATCGCTATTGTCAAGCAGGGACAAGCAATTGACGCGTCATTTGAAGGCGGTGGATTTGATCGCATCCTCGGCGCTTTGCTTTCGAAGCTCCCTCCCTTCAATCCATGGGGCCAAGCGGGAGACGTTCGCCGCGGCATGCAGCACCTCGAAGCATCACTGGCATCCTCCGCATTTTCCGGTTCTGAAAATCCCGAAAACGAAACAGGCGATTATTTCTTCGAAACAAATTACTACTACGCGAACGCACTCAACATCGCAGGACAGAAAGATGCTGCCATTGCGCACTGCCAACGCACACTTGAGCGCATAGCTTCTGGTGATGTGAATCCTGCTCGTATCCCCGAGACGAAGGTTGTCGAGACGCTACTCAAAGAACTGCTGACAAAGTTGCAGACGCCCTAATTTGCAGAGCTTTCCGCTTGGACGGAGATCGGTTCCATAATGGAATTGAGTCTCCGTTCTAGCTCTATCGCCCCAGATTCAGCTTCCCTGACCATTCGTCGCGCATCCTTAACCGCTTTAAAGATCATCGACAAAACCATTCAACCGCCTAATATCGCTCATAAATAAATTTGATCTAAACTTTTTTCCAATACCTCCGAATACTTACAAGAGCCGTTGATTTGGCTCACTTTTGGAGGAACTTCACATGCGCGCGGCTGCTTTTGTATCCATCATTGCTTCCATGAGCTTTTCGCTTTCGGTACTTGCCGACAGTAATAGCAAGAATGAAGCACAGGAACTTAGCATCGATCAAAAAGTGCAGATCGTCGGCACGATCGCGCAGTCGAGCAAAAAAGGCGCGCAAAGCGGTGTTGTGATTTTAAAAGATACCGGCGCACAGCGAATGATCTTCGCCGAGCTCGGCAAGGCGTTTCAAATCGACCAACGCTCGTTCATCATTACCCGCATTGACATGCAAGGTGCCGTCATCGCCAACACGAGCGAGCGCTATGAATTGGCTTACATCAATCCACCTTCAAATTCTGCTAACACTCTCGTTTACGAATCGGATAACAACGACACACCACCAGAAGCGACCACAGCCGCCGCAGAGCGCACTGCGGAAGTTTCCACCCAAAGCGGTTCTCCGGCTTCGCCTGCGAGTCCCGCACCGGCAGCGGACGGCGTATTGGCAGATGCTGCAGTGCAACGTCCAAAGAATGTGAAGGACATTGCCGCGGAACCACGCGATGTGCGTCCAGCGGTCGATACGTCTGAAGTTGAGCAGCCTGTAGAGGAAGGCGAAATCAAGTTTGATGACGAAATGAATTCTGAAGAACAGATGCAATACGGCGACGCAGACCTTCAGGATGACGGAGAAACATTTATCGAGCCATCGTCTGACGTTTACCAATTTGAGCGAGAGTGATTAGCGAAAATCGTCTAATGAACCGCGGCTCTGATCGGCACGGCCGCGATGACCTTGGCCTCGTGGTCCAATAGTGAATTCATCCGATCTTCGATTTCGCTGCTTTCATAGTACTGCTCCGCCACACGCAAGAATACCCGGTAATGTCCCGCCTCTTCCTTCGCTAACCGCATGTAGAACGACTTCAGATCCGAATCAGACAATGCTTCAGCGACCATCCGTAATCGTTCACAGCCACGCGCTTCGATCACCGACGAAATCAACAATCGGTCCAGCAGATGTTCTCTGTCACCGTGCCTCGCCCACGCGACCAGCATGCGAACGTATTCGTCCTTGCCGCTCTGCTTCCACGCGGATCCTCGCTTCTGCAAAATGCGATAGACCTCATGAAAATGCTGTAGCTCTTCCTTGGCCAATGTGATCATCGGCTCGCACAAGGCTGCCATATCTGGAAAGCGGCTCACCAATGAGATCGCCTGTGCCGAAGCTTTACGCTCGCAATCAGCGTGATCGCGCAAAAACTCGTCAAAGTCCGACATCACGACTTGCAGCCATTCGTCTGATGTCTGAATTCTCAATGGAAGTTCGAATGCCAAGTAAAAACCCTCAGTTTGTATGCTGAGGGTCTAATAACAGACTGTGGAATCACAGTCCAACGTTCATACAAGTTCGCTCAGCGTCTCGGAGGTTGACTCAAGCGAGGATTACTTGCCGCTTGTGCCCGCGCCGTCGCCTTTTGCTGGTTGGCGATGTAGCGGTCACCAGCATCACGCAACGTCCGCGACGTCTGCAGGAACTCCAAAATCTCGTCATTCAAGGCCTGTAAATTTTCATTGTTTAAAAAATAGCCAAACTTGGATGGTACCAAGTGCTTCTTTACAATTTCATCGATCGCTACGCGTGCAACGCTTTCAAATGGCGACGGCATTGTTACCTCCGTGGTTTCCTCCATCTTCCCACGCCAGAGCTGCGTAAAAGCAGACGAATTAGGCAATTCTGGCCTACCAACGCCTGCTACCTCACTTCTCTGGGCATTTCAACTCACTGACTTTACAGGATTTAATTCCATACTTTGTAAAATACCTAAAAAACCAATCGTTCTTTCCGAAACGTGAAAGGAAGCGGCGTGCCTGCACCCACATAGAGGAGCAGAAACATGTTCAAGCCAGTCAACATCGCCATCTCCATCTTGGTTTACCTGTGGGTACACGGCCCGCTCATTGGCTGACTTTTGATGATTCATTATAAGTGCGCATGGCCTACGTTTTCCTCTGACGACCCTGATATGATGAAAGTAGTTTTTAAACTAGAACTCTCAGGGTCGCATGGCATCGCCTCCATTACCGAAAAATCTTCACACCAGCATCAAGGATGTGGCCTTTTACAGTCTGATGGTAGGCCTCGGTGAAAGCTACGTGACTGCGTATGCCTTGGCGCTGGGACTCAATGAGCGAAACGCAGGACTTGTCGCTGTCATTCCCGTTTTGGTTGGGTCGATCGTACAACTCCTTTCGCCTCTCGCCATTCGATTTCTACGATCGCGCCAACGCTGGATCGTTATTTGCGCCATCACGCAGGCGCTCGCTCTTGCATGCATGGGACTGATCGGTCCTTCTGTCAAATCCATAGCCGCCAGACAGAACTACCTGCTGCTAGCCGCCTCCATCTATTGGAGTTCGGCATTGGCGGCTGGGCCTGCATGGGCAAGTTGGATCACCAACGTCGTACCAGACGAGCATCGAACAAAATTTTTCACCGTACGAACGAAAACAAGCCAAGGCTTCATTTTTCTTGGACTCGTTGCTAGTGGTGCCGTACTACACCTGATGTCAGGCAAGAAATCACAGGTGACTGCATTTGCGACGCTTTTTCTCATCGCAGCCATCGCAAGATTGATTTCAGCTTTCTACATCGCACGACAACTCCCCAAAATTCGTGCTTCAGAAAGAACTCTTCGCGAACTCTCAGAACCCGTCGGCAACAAACGCCTATTCCAATCGACTACCGCGATACCGACCATTTGGTTCATGTTTTTAACAAACGTCGCTGTACAGATTTCTGCACCGTACTTTACGCCCTACATGCTCGACGAAATGAAGTTGGACTATGTGCATTACATGATTCTGATTTCTTCCATCTTCGTCGGCCGCATTGCTGCTATGCACATTTGCCAGACTTATGTTGATCGCATCGGCATAAAAAATATCATGATCATCGGCGCAATTGGGGTTGTGCCGTCAGCCGGATTGTGGATCGTATCGCAAAACTTTTGGTACGCCTTGGCATTGCAGGTGCTCGCTGGCTTCGCATGGGGTTCGCACGAGCTCGGCTATACACTTACATTGATGTCTCAACTCAAAGAAAAAGATCGCAGCCGCGTTTTAACGATCAGCAATCTCATGAACAGTATTGGCATGATTTCAGGTTCAACTTTTGGAGCATGGATGCTCGGCAGCGGCAACCCTTCCGCAGACGAATACTATGTCATATTCGGGCTTTCATCATGTGCACGCCTGCTACCACTATTTATGCTGCCGACCATGCTCACAGTAAATCTTCATCCCACGAATATCTTCCTCAAGATCATGGCAGTTCGCATGGGATCGATTGGTATGACCAAACCTATCGTCGTCAACCCGCCCAACGAATAAGCGTCTGCCGCCCCATCAATTTGGACGGTGTGTTCGCAGCAATTAGCTAGGCCCACCCGTTAGAGGTGATACTGACAAACAATTGCTGGAATTGGATAAACCGAAAGCCCACTTTCCTCTGTTGGAGTAACGAATGAATACGACAGCGAAAGTGGCAACTCCAAAACCAAGCTCATACCTTTGGTGGTGCCAATCTCAAAACTCAAACCGGGGCCAAAACTAATACGATAGTCGGAAGCATTGGCTGCACATTGCTTGAACTCGATTTCACCCGACTCCTCGTTTTTCTCTTCGCAGTACCTAAATTTTTCGAACGTATAATAAATGCTGGAGCCCCAAAACCACGACAATGAACTCTTACCGTGTCGAGATAACGGATACAGACGCTCGTGAGCAAAATTGATGAAGAATGTTTCTTTATCACCGTAAAATATTCCGCCGTAATGCTTAACTGTATCTGGGTCTGAGTAATCGCGATAAGAAAAGCCGACTCCCGTTAGCAGACCAGCGGTGATGCCAACTGCGGCTCCCGATGCTGGCTGAACAACCTCCGATACACCGCTATCACCTTCCGACTCGGCTCGCGCCGAAACCGACACCAAGACTAGCAACCCTGCACTCAAGAAAACTCGAAGAATTGCTGGGAAAAAAAATTTCATAACGCCTCCCTCTGCTGCGGAACTATTATCACAGTTGCTATTGATGCGAGACCAAATTCGCAATAAACGAAAACGAGATTGCATCGCTCGCCGCGCTATCTAACACGGAAATGTCGCTTCTGGCACAAATTCCTCGACTGAACGAGCGAATTGACGCACGCGTACGTCGTTACGAAATAACTAGCTCGAGCTGGTCCCATGCCATGCTAACGACCCCCCTCCTTGTCATGTATTTTTGCCAAGAAATTCCGGGTCATCCGCACATTTGACACAGTGGAACAAAACGGAGAACAAAGAAGTCATGCGACACTTTGCGTAGCGTTGGCGAGGTTGATACACTGTTAGGGACGCGAACTTCCAAAATGATGACAACCCTAGCCGGAATATTATGAAAAATATCTTCATTCATTCATTCATTCATTCATTCATTCATTCATTCTTGCGATCACAGTTTTCCTAACAGCTCCACTCGCATCAGGCATGGAAGGCGGTGAACCGGCCGTCCCAGGGCAATTCCCTTCGACCGTTTACTTCAAACCGAAAAACATGGGAAACTGCACCGGAACCGTCATCGGCCAATTCACCATTCTCCTTGCGGCTCATTGTCTTGTGTCTGACGAAATGGTCTTCGACGGTAAAAAGCAGAATTTGCGTCACAAGAAAGTATATATCGGCGATTTGGTAGAAATCAGCGCGGGCACAAACATCAACAACTTCCGCAATTATGATCGCCATATAACGTCCATTTCCATTCATCCCAGCTGGACCAAAAGAGCTGCTGAACTTTTGAAAGAGCAAGATTTGAATAGAGGTTCCATGCCCTTGATTGATGCTGAGGGTCCCGACGTCGCGATCGTCACGGTTGATCGCCCGCTAAATCTGCCAATCGCAGAGTTGGATTTCACCCCTCAAAGGCGATACCAACCTGTAGTCATCGCAGGCTTTGGCCGTTTAGGACTAGAATCTGGGAATTGGGACAAACAGCTTAATCACGCAACCGTAAGCATTGAGACCTTTCGCACAGAGTTCTGCTCAGTAGGTCCGGTGACGGTAGGAACTAACGCATTAGCCAAATTACTTCCTGGCGACTCGGGTGGTGCCGTCTACAATGCGGCGACGAATAAAATCGTAGGAGTCACGAGTTTTGGAAATTTTGTAAAAGGAAACGCTTGGATCCAGCGTTTGGACACCGTACGCGATTGGCTCGAACCTCTAATCAGTCAGTAGGCAATAAAAAAGGGAGCCGAAGCTCCCTTTCACATTCAATTCATGCAGTCGCTGGACTTAGTGACCGCCACCCAAAGAATCTTGCAATAGAGGATCCGCGATGGGCAGCATCGGGTGTTTCTTCGCAAAGGTCACGAAGCTTGTTAAAAATGCACCCAGCACGAAACAACCAGTACCTAGCTCTACCCATGGAAGCGTCCACGGACCCTTCACGGTGTCTGGCATAACGATCAACAAATACACGCCCCACTGCGCCAACAAGATGAGGGACGCGATTGGCACCGCGATTTGCTTGGTCCACTTGGATGCTTTAAAAATCATAGCAAACAGCGGAATCAAGAAATTAAAAATGGGCAGAATCATAACGAAATACAACCACGGACCGTGAAGACGGTGGATGTAGTATTCCGTTTCTTCAGGAACGTTGCCGTACCAGTAGGTCAAGATATGCGCGTAGGTCAAATAGCCAAAGAAGACCGTAAAACCGTGCATCAACTTGCCGACATCGTGGAACTGTTGACGCTTAAAGAAATGTCCGAAGGACGTTTCACGCAGGCCGAACATCGCCAGCAAGAGCGATGCCATCAAAGTTTGCATCATGATTGCAAAACACCAGCCGCCCCAAAGAGTGGATAACCACATCGGCGATAGGGACATAAGCATGTCAAATGCGATAACCGTGTAGCAAAGTGCGTAGATGAACAAGATCGGCGCGCTCCAGTAGCGAGCCTGGTCGCGTGCTGCGATGCCCATCTGCTTTGCTTCCGCGGTTTTGCCAGCAATGAAAGCTGCGTCACGTACCGTGCCGAGGCTCACTTGCCAGTGTGCCAAAGTACAGATGATGCCAAGACAAACGATGTCGCGGGTGATCATGAAATTCTTTTGCAACCAAGTTTTCTTGCCCCAGAAGTGATCGAGCATCGATGGATTTTCAATCCACGAGAAGATCGATCCGGCACCCAAGATATTGAACTGGATCGCACAGAGAACGATCAAGAACAAAACCGAGGCAACTGGCAAGAATGAGGAGAACGCTTCATGCAAACGACGAATCGGACGTCCCCAAACGGCACCGATGATGTCTTGCATGCCGCAGAAAGCTACGCCGCCGAGCGCGATGCTAAAGAAAAAGAATGTATTGAAAATCAACGCACCCCATGCGCGGGTTGGATCTCCGCTGGTGAATGCGATACCCAGTGTCACAAGACCGATCAACAGAGCAGCGTACAATCCACCGCGAAAGGTCGATGATACGTTTAGGAAATAGTTCTGACGATTGGCAAAAAAATCATGTCCAGCCATATATTAACCCGCCTTCTGCAATGTGCGCAGATAATGAATGATATGCCAGCGTTCTGCAGGAGAAATCGCGTGTCCGTACCCGGGCATGCGCCCCATACCGAATGTGATTCGGTAAAAGAAGAAACCGTCCTGACGGTCTGCGTAAAGTTTTTCCGTGATGTCCGGCATTCCCGGAAACTTGTCGCTGATGGAACCATCACGTTTGCCTGTCGGACCATGGCAAGCGATGCAAAATGTATCGTACAAAACCTTGCCCTTGGCGACGATCTCTTCCGAATTCGGATGAGGATTGCGCAAAAGTTGTTCCGCTTCCTCAATCTTCTCTGGGTACAGAATCGCGTTCATAGCGACACTGTGCTCGGGAGGATTCAAAAAACTTTCCTGAGCTTTCACAGTTGGTGCATCAGCCATATCTGGCATGTATTGAATCTTGGTCTGAGTCTTGTCGCAAGATGCGAGCAAGATCGCCGACGCAATGAATGTAATTTTCAAAATGACGTTCATGCTAGGCCCCCTTTACCGCGTGAATTTCTTCCGCGCCAAGTTCGCGTAGAACTTTAGCTTGTTCGCTGTCGGTGCCAACATTTGGCACGAAAATGCCGAAGCGATCATCAGTGAAGCGCGTGTCCAAGATCTGCGTCTTTGGATTGGGGATCTTGCAACAAACGAGCATGCCGATGATGGTGCAAATCGCGCCAAGAAGAATGGTCAGTTCGAAACCGATAACCACGTACGCTGGCAACGAGTAGATTCCCGCGGTCTTACCGCCAACGACCAATGGCCAATCGTAGTCAGTCGCAAGACAGAGACCGAAGCCGGTGAACATTCCGGTCAGCGCACCCGTAAGTGTAAACCACTTAACCGGGCTGTCTGTAAAACCGGCCGCATGCTCGATCTCATGGTAAGAAGTCGGGGAAAATACTTCATAATCTTCGAAACCAGCCTTGGAACGAACTTTCTCCATGGCATGCGTCAGATCATCAAGATACTTGTAAACTGCTAGAACTCCGCTTTGTGTACTCATGTTTACTTCCCTTCTCTCAATGACTGCTATGCTTATGCCGATTTGGCTTCGGCATAATCAACTTCAACTCTGACAGCGACACCAATGGGAAATAGCGACAGAAAATCAGGAACCAGAAGAAGAACCAGCCGAAGCTGAAGAACGTCATCACGATTTCACCGATCCCTGGCTGATAGTGACCCCATGAGCCAGGTACAAAGTCTTCGACCAAGCTGCTCACAATGATGTTGTAACGCTCAAACCACATGCCGATGTTCACCAAGAAGCAAACAACAAACGCGACCGGGATACTGCGACGGAAGCGCTTTGCCCAGAATACAAGTGGGAAGACGCAGTTACAGATAGTCATCGTCCAGAAGTAAAATGAGTACGGACCGATGGCGCGCTTCTCGAAGATCGCCCATTCGTACTCGTTACCGGAGTACCAAGCCACGAAGAATTCCATGCCGTATGCGTATGCGACGATCGTGGATGTAAGCAGTGTCAACTTGATACAGGCTTCAAGGTGATCTTCGGTGATGAAGTCTTCCAACTTGAACATGTAACGAATCGGAATCAACAATGTGTAAACCATTGCGCAACCGGAGAGAATCGCACCGGCAACGAAGTATGGAGGGAAGATCGTAGTGTGCCAACCCGGTTGGATCGACATCGCGAAGTCCCAAGAAACGATACTGTGAACCGAAAGAACGAGTGGCGTTGCAAGTGCGGCCAAGAAACCGTAGCCCGCTTCGTAGTGCAACCATTGCTTGGCCGTTCCGCGCCATCCGAACGACATGAAACCATAAAGCAAACGACGAATACCTTTGGTGCGATCTCGCTGTGTAGCCAAGTCAGGAACTAACCCCATGTACCAGAACAATAATGAAACTGTGAGGTACGTAGAAATCGCGAAAACGTCCCAAACTAGTGGAGACCGGAAATTCACCCAAAGATTATTCGTGTTCGGCAATGGCACCATCCAGTATGCCGCCAACCAAACGCGGCCTACGTGGATAAGGGGGAACAAACCCGCAGTAATAACAGCGAAGATTGTCATCGCTTCTGCACTTCGGTTAACGGCGTTACGCCATTTTGCGCGGAACAGAAAGAGAATCGCAGAAATCAGTGTACCTGCGTGACCGATACCAACCCAAAAAACGAAGTCGGTAATGAACACGCCCCAATAAACTGGGCTGGTTAATCCCGCAACTGGTCCGATCCCGTGAAGGATCATATATCCCCACATGCCAAAACCGGCGAGCACCATAACGATGCTCAATGCCCAGGTTAGAAAATACGTCGGATGCGGTTTCTCGGTAGCAACCAAGATGCCGTCATTCACGTCAGCCATCGACTTTTTCCAAACAGTGTCGCTCATCTAATATCCCCTTCCGCCGCTTAGCCGTGATGATCTGAATCGTGATGTCCATGGGAAGCTTCGACTTCCTTATGAACGACTTTCGCCAAGTAACTGACGTTTGGCAGCGTCTTGATACCGTAATGCTTGTGCTTAGGATCGCCGCCCAGCATCAAGAATGCGCGTGCATCCTTTCGCGCTTTCGCCGCGTTGCTGCGTGGGTTCTTCAAGTCACCAAATGTGATGGCATTGCTCGGACAGACTTGCTGGCAAGCGGTCATCAACATTGCGTCGGTTACTTTTCCACCTTGCTCGATCGCTGTGTGCTTGGCTTCACGGATTCGTTGAATGCAGAATGTGCACTTTTCCATTACGCCGCGCGTACGGATTGAAACATCTGGATTTAGCGCGCGTGGATTCTTATCCATCTCGCGGTCGCCGATCACGTTCCACTTGTGTTGGAACCAATTGAAGCGTCGAACTTTATACGGGCATGCGTTAGCGCAGTAGCGTGTACCGACGCAACGGTTATAGGTCTGCGAGTTAATGCCTTCAGGATCATGCGTTGTCGCATAAACAGGGCAAACCGCTTCGCATGGTGCGTGGTTACACTGCTGGCACATCACGGGTTGAAACGTGACTTCCGGATTGTCTAGATCACCCTTGTAGTAGCGATCCAAACGGATCCAATGCATCTCACGTCCACGGCGAATTTCGGTACGTCCGATGGTCGGTATGTTATTCTCGGTCGCGCAAGCAACCATACAAGCAGAACATCCTGTACATGCGGTCAAATCGATCGTCATGCCCCAGCGGTATTGAGCTTCTTTGTCCAACACAGGGTACAAGTCAGGAACTGTGTCGAGATCAACCGCCTCGTTACGCGTCTCTTGAGCAGACTTCAAGGAAACTTGTTTGATGATGTCTTTGCGATTGCCGATATCCGTCGTTTTTTGCGTCCAAGCTAATGCAAACTGTTTTCCGGTCTTCGCAATCTCAACAACTTCGCACGATGTTGCCGGCTGGCCAGAAAGCTTGTCTTCGCGCTTGTTTAATACAACTAGCGGATCAACACCGATTCCATCGGTCGTCTTCAAGATGCCTTTCCGACGTCCATTGCCGCGTGGAACAGCAATGGTGTTGTAGTGCAATCCGGGCAGCGGATAAACCGCGGCTTCGAATGAGCCCGCTGACGTCGTAACTTTTACGACGTCCATTTTCTTGAAGCCTTCCTTTGCTGCGCGTTTTGGATTCATGGCAACCCAGGTATCCCAGCAAATAGACGTCATTGCATCGCCAACTTCATGCAATACGGGGCGATCTGCGCCACGTCCTTCACGGAGTCTCGCGTCAAGATTGGTCACAAGGACGGTCGAGCCTTCAACGGGTTTACTGAACGAAAACGCGCCTGCAACGCCGGACATACTTCGAACAGTTTGCTTGTCCAAGCGTCCACTGAAACCGCGCCGCAAAACTGCGTCGAAGAATGTGTCGTATGCGACTTGCGCCGCCAACACTTGGTGGATGGTCTTCCACTGCTCTTTTACGAAATCACGGTATTCGCTGTAGCCCATTGGCTTATTCATTGAGGCCGCGACCCACATCAAAACGTCTTCGGACTGGCGGCTGCCGAATGCGGCGCGAACTGCTGGCTGACGCGCAGACCAGAAACCGGCGACTGGCTGCTCATCACCCCAAGATTCTAGGTAGTGGTGAACGTTCCCTTGGAATTGCGCTACTTCGTCAGTTTCGCATGGCATAGATTGCATCGAAACGACGGTCGGGATTTGTTTCACCAACGTATCGAAGCCCCATGTTGCGGGGATCGAAAATGATGGGTTAGTTTCAATGATGAACAACGCGTCCAACTTGGAAGCTTCGTTCATGAAACGCTTCATGTCACCCGGGCGAACCGGAGCAGTCATCCAACCGCGGTCGATGTACATCGTTTCGCCGTATGCACCGCAAAGCACGTTCGCCATGATGGCGGCGAGCTGAAGCGTGGTGGCGTTTTCGTCAAATCCGTAGCTGCCGCCGGCGAGTACGCAGGATGGCGACTTCAGCATGTCTGCCGCAAGTGCGTCGAAGCCCGCGGAATCCATACCTACTTTGTCGTATGCGCCTTCCAAGATCGCTGCGTTTGCATCTAGTACGCGCTTGATTTCTTCGCGCTCGGACGCTGCGCCTTTTGCATTTGACTGTGCGAACAAATGCTTCACGAGCAACAACGTGGCGACGATTTCATGACCTGCGGCCATCACGTGACGTTCGTTGGCACGACCACCGGTCTGCGACAATGCCGATTCAAACGCGACGAAACGACCCATTTTTTCAAACTTGAAGGTATGTGCTTCTGCGAAGTTCTTCGCGCTGTAAACAGGCGAAGTACCAACTTCCAAGAAGTCCGAACCAATTCCGACGATCAATTCCGCTTTGCGCAATTCTGTGCGCGGCATCGCTTCAACACCAAACGCAATGCGATGTGCTTCGATGGTCGAAGCCAAAAGCATGTTGGCATCATATGTAAATAGGTTGGTGTCTGGACTACCGATGTGCTTCAAGAAGCGACGGAAGAAATCGTGACGGTGGCCTGTTGCCGCACCCGTGAGGATACCCACGTTGGACTTGCCGTTGATCTTTTCCGCAACCGCTTTGAACCAATCATTCCACTCAGCATCCGCCATGCCAGAACCAGCGTTCATGCGTGGCATCTTACGACGCTCTGGATGGTATAGAGCTTGGAGTGTCGATTGACCAAGAGCACATGTCGCACCTTGGCTGATCGGGTTCTCAGAGTTACCTTCGATCTTTACCGGACGACCTTCACGCGTCTTAACGACAACACCGCACGCTGACGAACACTCGCCGCATGTCGATGCATAGTATGTTGGTGTTCCAGGAACTTGGTCGATAGGCTGCGTCACATACGGAATCACCTTTTCAACGGGGCGACGTACGCAGGCGGTTGCTGCAAATACGGAACTCGCGCTGAACAATCGCATAAAGTCACGACGATCGACATTCAGCTTCGGCGCATCTGCTTCAGGACCTTCGGCTTGCGCCGCGAGCTCTGGAACGATCTCTTCCGCGTCGCGATAATATTCGCCAGCAACAAACTCCTTGGCAGGTGCTTCGATGGGCTGATTCAGATCTACAAAGACTTCCGGTCCACGATTTTCTTCGATTTCTCGTAGATAGGAGCTCTCAGTCACTTCATTTCCGCTATTTTCAGAATCCACTCTGTAATCCAATTCTACTTCTCCTTGCGACAACTCGGTTAACTCGACCTGAGTCACTCAGTAATGGCATGCAAAACAATTGGTCGGTGCATTCTTCTCGCGATGGCAACTGATGCACCAGCCCATCTGCAACGGAGCAACCTGCTCAACAACTTCCATAGTCTCAACTTTTCCGTGACAGTCTTGGCACGCAAGGCCGGACTGGATGTGACGCTTGTGAGTAAATCTAACGAAGTCAGGAAGGTCGTGAACCTTGACCCATTCCATCGGTTCGTTGTTTTTGAATTTCTCGGCAATGTGCTGGATGTTCGGTTTGTCAGTTGCGACCGACTTGTGACAACCCATGCATGTATTTAGAGACGGGACGCCGGAAATGAGCGAGCGACGAGCAGAAGAGTGGCAGTATTGACACGGAATCTGTTTGTCACCTGCGTGCAACTTATGACTGAAAGGAATCGGCTGCTCCGGCCTGTAGCCAACGTCGTCAACGGAATCGCCAGGTGTCCAAAACCACCACGCTTGCGCCGACGTCGATGCAAGAAGCATCGGAACCAATAAGAACAACATTCGGATTTTTGATTTAAGAATTTCGCGAACCAACTACAGCCTCCCAGACAGCAAGACCAAGGCAACTGACGAGAAAACACGAATGCACCAGTGCCGGACTCTAATAAAAAGAAAGTAGGCCGGAAATGTAACATTTGAGCGAAAACAATCCAAATCAATTTACAAATTGTGGACTTGGTTCAAATGGACAAAAATCGTAAAATGCGTTTTGCACAATTTTTACTCAGCGGAACGCGCACCCATTGACAGATACTGATCAAAAAATATTCAAAATCCGCAGCGAGTATTCGCCTCAGGGCGACCAACCAGCTGCCATTGACAATATTGTCAAGTCGTTCGGCCAAGGTCACGATCATCATGTGCTTCTAGGCGTTACTGGGTCGGGCAAAACATTTACGATGGCAAACGTGATCGCGCGGATGAACGTTCCAGCATTGATCATCGCCCCCAACAAAACTCTCGCAGCGCAATTGTTTCAAGAGTTCAAAGAACTGTTTCCTGAAAATGCGGTCGAGTTTTTCATTAGCTATTATGATTACTATCAGCCTGAAGCATACCTGCCCAGCAGTGACACCTACATTGCCAAAGATGCCCTCATCAATGACGATATCGACAAGATGCGCCACGCAGCGACACGTAGTTTGTTTGAGCGCAAAGACGTCATCATCATCTCTAGTGTTAGCTGCATTTACGGTCTTGGTTCGCCCGAAAGTTACGCGTCGTTGATGTTTACGGCGCAGCGTGGGCAAAAAATCAATCGCAACGATTTTTTGCGACAGCTTGTTGATATTCAATACACCCGCAATGATGCGCGCCTCACTCGCGGTAGTTTCCGCGTGCGTGGCGACATTGTCGACGTGTTACCATCGCACGAACGCGATCAAGCCATTCGCTTCGAATTTTTCGGGGATGAGATTGAACGAATCTCACTCATTGACGCACTGACTGGTGAAGTTTCAAAGGACATCGATGATCTTTCGCTCTATCCTAACAGCCACTACGTCACCGAAAGAAAAGACATACAAGTCATCGTGCAAGAGATCCTTGCAGAACTCGGCGCGCGGATGCGCGTCTACAAAGATCAAGGTAAAATTTTGGAGATGCAACGCCTTGAACAGCGCGTCATGCAAGACGTAGAAATGCTTGAGCAGCTTGGATGGTGCAGCGGCATCGAAAACTACACTAGATTTTTAAACAGCACCAAGCCGGGCGAACCTCCGCCGACACTTCTCCAATATTTTCCCAAAGATTTTTTAGTGATCCTCGACGAAAGTCACATCACTATTCCGCAGATCCGCGGCATGTTTCGCGGCGACCGTCAGCGTAAACAAGTACTGGTCGATTTTGGCTTTCGTCTGCCGTCTGCTTTGGACAATCGCCCGCTAAATTTTGAAGAGTTTCTCAAATCAACGCACAAAATCTTACACGTCAGTGCCACACCGTCAGCGTGGGAAATGGAAGCCAGCAAAGGTGCCGTATCGGAGCAAGTGATTCGCCCCACTGGACTGACCGATCCCGAAATTGAGGTCCGTCCAGCGAAGTCTCAGGTTGACGATCTGTTCGCGCAAATCAATACGGTCGTTCCCTCAGGCGGACGCGTTTTGATCACGACGCTGACCAAGCGAATGGCGGAAGATCTTACGCAGTATTTTCAACAACTCGGTGTCCGTGTCCGATATTTGCACTCAGATATCGACAGCCTAGAGCGCGCCGAACTCCTGCGGGATCTGCGCAAGGGCGTCTATGACGTTCTAATCGGCATCAACCTTCTGCGCGAAGGTTTGGACTTACCCGAAGTCAAATTGATGGCGGTCATGGACGCAGACAAAGAGGGATTTCTCCGGTCGAAGTCTTCACTGATCCAGATCGTCGGGCGCGCAGCCCGCAACGCCGAAGGGCGCGTCATATTTTATGCGGATCGCATCACTGAATCGATGCAGCAGTGCATCGATGAGACCAATCGCCGCCGCAGCATCCAACAAGCGTACAACACGCAGCACGGCATTTCTCCCCAGACCGTGTTGAAAAAGATGCCCGCCAGCCTCCGTGCCTTGTATGGAATCTCTGAACCGGCTGAGTCCGTGGCACCGAGCGTGCGCATGGAATGGAAGGATCTGGAAACCTATAAGGTGAAAAACTTGAATCAGCTTGAAAAGCTGATTGCCAAGAAAACCAAGGACATGGAAAAGGCTGCAGGCAAGTTGGAATTTGAGATCGCCGCCTCATTGCGTGACGAAGTCGCACGACTCAAAGATCTATTCATGCGTTTGCAGGCAAATGACGATCTTGGCGGCGGCGAATCATGAGCAATCCCGATCTAAAGAGCCTCCAAGCCAAGGTTCGACGCGCACCTAACGAGCCGGGCGTCTATCTAATGAAAGACGATCACGATCGCGTCATTTATGTCGGTAAAGCCAAGCGATTGAAGCGAAGGTTAGAATCGTACTTCATTCCCCGCGGCGAACTCTCATTCAAAACTTCCAAACTCGTCAACGAGGTGTACGACTTCGATCTGGTGATTGTTAATACGGAATTGGAAGCTCTTCTTACCGAACGAGCGATGATCCGTACACACAATCCCAAATTCAATATCCTCCTGCGAGACGACAAAGAGTATCCTTACGTTCGCATTGATATGCAGGAGCCGTGGCCTCGATTGGAAAAAGTACGCAAACGACAACAGGACGGCGCGGAGTATCGTGGGCCATTTGGCAGCGCCAGCATGCTCGGCCTCGCCATGAAGATGACCGGTCGCATCTTTCCGCTCATTCGCTGCTCGCGTCACGAATTCAAACATGCCAAACGCGTTTGCACCTATTACCACCTAAAGATGTGCATGGGCCCATGTGCGATCGAAGTTAATCGTGACGACTATCTAAGCATGATGAAGAATGCGCTCGCCCTTATCGACGGTCGAAGTAAAGAAACTGAAAAGGCTCTTGAAGCCCAAATGAAAGAGTCTTCCAAGCTGCAGCGCTACGAGCACGCAGCTCAGATTCGTGACCAACTCCGAGCCCTGCGCGATATTGGCTCTCATCAGTCGGCAGTTGTTCAAGACATTGAAGACGCGGATGTCATCGGCGTACTAGTGAGAGACGATCTCGCCGCCATCCACGTGCTTCGTGTGCGCTCAGGCAGACTTAATGGTAGCGACGCATTCACCATCGCCGCAGCGGCTCATGATACGGAATCGCTCCTCGTGGCATTTTGCAGCCAATACTACGAATCACGCTCCTTACCGAACGAATTGATTATCAATCGCGCCCTAACTTGCGCAGATGATCTCGGTGATGAGATGAAGAATCTCGCGGAATTGAACCAAGAGGATTCAGCTCCGAAGATTTCGCTGTGTCCGACCAAAGGCAATCGCGCTGACCTTCTGGAAATGGCGGAACGCAATGCCGAGTACCAGCTAGACGAACACCAAAAACGCGGATCACGTCGCCGCTCGGAACTTAAGCAAGTGCATGAAGTTCTGGAATTGAGCCGATTTCCCACGCGCATAGAATGCATTGATATTTCGAACATGCAAGGCTCCGCCATCGTTGCATCAAACGTCGTGTTCATCGACGGTAAACCAGCCAAGGATCTTTATAGAATTTACAATGTTGAGACCGTCAAAGACGGACCCGATGACTTTCAATCGATGCGAGAAATCGTTCGAAGGCGTTTGGAGCGAGCAGCTCGTGACGAGGACGCTCCCGATTTACTCGTGATCGACGGTGGCAAGGGGCAACTCAGTGCCGCCATGGACGCCTTCAAGGATTTTCCCAGCATGCCGTGCGATCTTGTGTCTTTGGCAAAGAGTCACGTCCAGTCTTCATCTGAATCGGAAATGGCGCCGCTTGATCGGACGGACGAACGCGTGTTCTTAGTGGGACGCAGTGAACCAATTGCACTCGAATTGGGCACTCCTTGCTACCGTTTGCTTACTCAACTTCGCGATGAGGCTCATCGATTCGCCATCACTCATCATCGCAAGAAACGCAATCGCGAAACCATCAAGTCTGCATTAGACGAAATTAGCGGGGTCGGCCCCAAACTTAAGACTAGATTACTCAAGGAGTTTGGCAGTATAGATGCCATCCGATTCGCCGGCATAGATCGACTGCGCAGCCTTGAAGGCATATCCGAAGCACTAGCCATCCGAATCCACACGGCACTCAATTCCGAAGGGGATGGACAGAGTTAATGAAGAGTACCTCCGGACAATTGGGCATCATTTGGGGCTTCGTAATCCTGCAGTCCATCGTGATGATGCTTGCTTCCTATGGATTCTTCGTCACACTACCCTATCGCACTACCGCGCTGCAAATTCCGGTCTTTGCATTACAAGCCATGTCGAATTTTGGCATTCACCTCGTTTTGGCTGCACTTGCAATATGGCTGTGGAGCAGTCGCTTTCGTGGAACACTTTTTTTGGCGGCTACCATTTCGACAATTCTGAGCATAGCGATCCTGATCGATTGGGGGATCTATGGCGTTTTTCGTTACCACTTCAACGGGCTCGTGTTGTGGGTATTGAGTTCGGAAGCGGGACGAGCGACATTGGGACTGCCTCCGTGGTTTCCATTTGGCGCAATCGTTGTGGTTGTATTCTGGTTCGCATTTTCCTATGGGATGATCGGGCGCATCGGACGAGTTCGTTCTATTCGTCTGCCGATCACCCTCAAGCAAGGTTTGATCGCAGTGCTATGCTTGGTGTCGCTAGACAAGAGCATCTATGCATTGCAGGACTTGCGAGAGCGAACGTTTGAATTGCGCACATCGGAAGCTCTGCCGTGGTATTGGACCGTCACCATCAAGAAAACTTATGCCAAACTTTTCGGCGAGGATGCTCTGGCGTTTGAAGCGCCGCGTCGCTCAAGTTTTGACGATTCCCCGTTCCCTACTGCCGAACAGTTTACTTACGAGGAAGACGCTCCACGCTTCAATATCTTGGTCATCGCCATCGATTCGTGGCGATTCGATGCACTCTCATCCGAGAACATGCCGAACTTGATGAGCCATGTGGACTCGTTTTCGCGATTCGATCGTCATTTTAGTGGCGGCAATGGTACGAGAGACGGAATTTTCAGCATGTTCTATGGACTGCACTCTGCTCACTGGGATGCGATCCTCAAATCGCAACATCCTTCCATTTTGATCGACGCCCTTATGCGTCAGCAATATGAGATGAAGATTCGCTCTTCGACTTCTTTGCAGTTTCCCGAATTCCGCCGCACTGCATTTGCGGGCGTACCTGACGAATCTTTCATGGATCAAATCAAAATTCGTTTTCAATCACACAAAGACGGCGCACAAATCGACGATCTCATAAAAGTTTACAGCGCGGAAAATTCCCGACCGCGATTTGATTTCCTATTTTTAGATGCCGCGCACAGTCCGTACTCTTTTCCGGACGAGACCGCCGCTTTCAAACCATTCGCTGAGACGTATGTTTCTTTGTCGGTGTTTGATTCCGAGCAAGTCCATCTGTTGAGAAACAGCTACAAAAATGCGCTGCGCTACATGGACGGACACTTTGCTCGTTTGCTACCCGTACTGAAACAACCTGAGATTTGGGACAATACCATCATCATCATCACCGGTGATCACGGTGAAGAGTTTTTCGACAATGGTTATTGGGGACACACTTCCGCGTTTACACCCGCTCAGATTCATGTGCCACTATTGGTGCACATTCCTAAAACGAGTCCGGCACTGTTTACTCGCCGCACCCGTCACATTGATTTGCCTGCGACCATTCTCGAAAGCATAGGACTACAAACAGAGTCGAAGCAATACTCACTGGGCGAGAATCTTTTCAAAGGAACCGGCGATCGTGACGTCGTTTCCTGTGGTTGGGATCAGTGCGCGGCATTTGATGGTCAACACTACCTGATTTTTGGAACCGCTGCATATAATCCAGCTACCATGCGGCTGTACAACGACAAATACGAAGAATTACCAACATCCATGTCAAACATTCCCGCAAATCTGTTGCAGCTCGCACTGACAATTTTTGAACAACCAAAAACGAATCGAGAAATCAACTAATGGGCATCGGCGAACTTTCATCACTGGGCTGTGCCGTCAGTTGGTCCATCGCCATCATCTTTTTCAAAAAGTTCTCGCAGCACATTCATCCGATCCATATCAATTTATCGAAAAACTTTCTGGCACTGTTGATGATGATTCCAACCGCGTGGCTCGTAGATGGCCAAGTAATCCACGCAACCGAGTCGAGCGATTTGCTCGTGCTAATTTTGAGCGGAGCCTTGGGCATTGGCGTTGCCGATTCGTTGATGCTGATCACTCTGAAGTTGGTCGGCGCGACGCGCTTTGCCATCATCGACTGCTTTTACACACCGATCATGGTCGCCGTTTCCTTTTTGATGTTTGGCGAAACCGTCAACACCCAACAAGTCCTAGGCGGCTCAATCATTCTCGGAGCCGTCACCCTCATTAGTTTGCCCAACCGCAAAGTTGAGTCCATTCCGTTCTCTCGCAACATTTTGGGCATCACGGTGGGCATTACTGCTTTGATCATCATCGCGTTTGGCATCATCTCGGTGAAACCAATTTTTCCGAAATACCCGCTGTTTTGGATCGTAATCACCCGTCTCACTGCAGGGACAATTTCATCCGCAATCGTTTCATCGCTGATGATTGATCGGAAGCAAGCATTCAAAACACTTTTCACCGGCAAAAACTTCTATTGGATGGTGCTAGCAGCCTTCTTTTCGACTTACATTTCGATGATTATGTGGCTGAACGGTTTCAAGCACGCATCGACCAGTGTCGCCGCTGTCTTGAATCAAACATCAACGATCTTCACTGTGTTGATGGCTGCTTTCGTCTTGGGTGAACCGCTGACAAAACGCAGCATGCTCGGAACGGTTTTGGCCTTCATCGGCGTGCTGGTGGTGTCTCTGTCATGACCAGGCGACCGGCTCGAAAGCAATCCATCCGTTGCGAACTCTGCATGATGCAGACACGCCTGTGCATTTGTTCACTCATGCCCAAGCTGGAAAATCGCATTCCCCTCAGTCTGGTTATGCACAAACGCGAAACAGCAAAGCCGACCAACACCGGCCACTTGGCCGTCATGGCGCTGTCTCAGGCCGAAACGCACATACGAGGCGCCATCGGTCAGCCCTTGCAATGGGAAAAGATCGCACCGACTTCTGCGCTCAATCTCGTGCTGTTTCCCAAAGGAGCCGCCATTCCACTTTTGGACGCGCTACCTCGCATCCAAAACCACACCGGCACGATCCGCTTGATCGTACCTGACGGAAACTGGGGACAGGCCTCTCGATCGGTGAACGACCTTGACGACGGCGAGCATGTGCAGAGGGTTTTCTTGCCACCCGGCTATGTGTCTTCCTATCGCTTACGTCGTGAGCCTACACAGCGACCTGAAGCGATGGCCACCATTGAAGCGATCGCTCTCGCTTATGGTTTGCTTGAAGGAGAAAAGATCGCAGATGGATTGATGTGGATATTCCGCGTGATGGTCGAACGCACTTTGTGGGCAAAAGGCATGCTTCCCGAAAGCGAAGTTACGGGAGGCATCCCTGCACAAGCAAAGATTCCGATTCCTCCAGATTCATGATCTTTATGCGGATTTGGGCTTTTTGCTGCGCCCAAGAAGCGTTTGCACTCGTTCGAGCAGCTGTGCGCCCTTTTCGAACGCCGGCTCTAATTCGACGCAACTCTTAAGGTAGCTCTCTGCCTGCTCAAGATCGGTTTTGGTTTTGCGATTGACGTGCGCCAATCCCAAATTGAATAGAATCCGGTGCATCTCGCGATGCTTGGGATAGTATTTGAGCGCTTTGCGATACTCGGCGATGGCGTCATCCAACTCACCAGATTTCGAATGCACAACACCCTTATTGTTATAGAAGCGAACGACTTCCTGCGGCGGTGTTGAATCACGGCAAAACTTCATTGCATGGTCGTCGTGTCCGTATGTGGACAATTTTTCAAAGTATTGGAATTTCAAGTCTGGCTCATCTGCATTCAGCTTCACCAAGCTCTTCATGGTGGAAACAGTATGATCTGGATCATTCGTTTCAAGATACATTTCTGCCATGTCGTTCAGTCGATCAATGTTGTTCGGCGACAGTTTGTCTGCGAGAATCAACAGTTCTTTAGCTTCCTTCATCTTTCCCATGCGCAGAAGAAGCCGCCCCTTGCGCCCTATAAGCCCGGGATTGTTTTGCGCACCTGCTAAAAGCATATCCACAACTTGCATGGCTTCTGGATATTTTCCGGCAGATTCATAGACTTCAGCCATCATGACAATGCCATTTGGCCCGAGACCTGAAAGGTTTTCTTTGATCTTCGCCACGACTTCTTCGACCTGCGCTCCTTGCTCCTGTAGAGTACTGATGCGCTTTCGCACTTGATAGAACTTGGTCGTTCGCGTCTTGCGTTCAACACTTCGTTGTAGGTAAGGAAGTAATTGGATGTGACCAAATGGTTTATTTATAATTTCGAGATCGCCGAGTTCCTTCAACAGCATGTCATCTTCGGCAGTGCGCTTACCTCCGGCAGCGATGATAAATCCGGCAAACCGCTTCTCCAAGATTTCATGGTTACGCCATTTTTGGACAAGAGCCAGTCCCGGCATAGGCGCGAATTCCAGTTCGATGACAACAACGTCAAATCTATTTTGGTTGAAGTGGTAGAGTGCTGTTTCCAGATCGTTTGCTTTGACGACGCGGACTCCATGCCGCACGAGCGGCTCTTCAAGTTGATTGACGAAACCCGCGTCGTCATCAACAATCAAAATTTTTAACGGAGTTCCGTCGTTCATGAAATCCTTCGAAGCAAAGCGAGCACTGCATGCGCACCGTTTCGGTACATTGCCTCGAAACTAAAGCTGTTTGCTACTTACCAAATCCAAAGATACCGTGACTCAATGGCGGAATGATTGAGAACTTGTTAAACTAGTGACGAAAATTCACGTTATATTGCGGAGTTGTTGTGAAAATCGGAATTAGCACCGGCGGTGGTGATTGTCCTGGCCTAAACGCGTGCCTGCGCGCAGTTGTTAAACATGCGATTGGCACCTATGGAATGGAAGTTGTTGGCATTTCCGACAGTTTTAATGGATTGATGAATCGGCCCATCGATGTGAAACCGGTTGTGCTCGATGATGTCACCCACATGCTTTCTCGTGGTGGAACTTTTCTGGGTACAACCAACCAAGGGAACCCTTTTAAGTTTTTAGGACCTAACGACACCCAACCTTGTGACAAGAGTCAGATGGTTCTTGAGGGCTATAAAAAAACAGGTTTGGATGGCATCGTCGTGGTCGGCGGTGACGGCACGCAATCAATCGCTCACCAACTCATCAAACTCGGCTTGAACATTGTCGGGGTTCCCAAGACGATTGACAACGACTTGGCAGGAACGGACGAAACCATTGGCTTTCAGACGGCAGTAGAAATTGCGGCGGACGCGATCTCCCGTCTTCAGACGACCGCTGAATCACACGATCGCATCATGGTTTTAGAAGTCATGGGTCGCGACGCCGGTCACATCGCATTGCATGCAGGCATCGCCGGTGGCGCAAACATCATCTTGCTTCCCGAAATTCCTTTCAGCTACGACGCGATTGTCAGAAAAATTGAAGAACGCAAAAAGCGAGGCCGCTATTTTTCTATTGTCGTTGTTTCGGAAGGTGCGTTTGAAGTTGGCGCAAGCCCGCAAATGCAAACGGTCACAACTTCGGCACATCAGCCGAAGAATCTCGGCGGAATCGGTGCCGTCGTCGCTCAGGTTTTACACGATAAAACCGGCATTGACTCTCGCGTTACGGTCTTAGGACATGTGCAACGAGGAGGAAGTCCGTGTCATTACGACCGCGTATTGGCGTCGGGATTTGGCATCCACGCAGTTGAACTGATCAAGCAAAAGAAGTTCGGACGAGTCGTTGTCAAACAGAAGGGGCGATACACCGACATTCCCTATGCAGACGTCGCAGGGAAAGCAAGGCCGCTGTCTCTCGACAGTGAATACATAAAGACAGCCGAGGCGCTCGGGATTTCACTCGGCCGCTGAATCAACAAGAGTCAAAACAAAACCCGCTAGATTTGCTAGCGGGTTTTATTTTATCTACTTTTAAAGAAGCAGTTAGCGAGCCTGTTGCTTGCCATGCTTCGACAATCTACGCTTGCGCTTCACGCGGATCTTTTTCTTGGCGCGAAGTTTTGCTGTTTTACGACGATTTCGTGGTGGACGATTCTTACGAACTGCTGGCATGTGCTTTCCTCTTTAGCAAATTGTTCTAAATTAAAACTTCCAACCCATTGAAACGGTCGTGTCTCCAAGGCTTCCCTGTGAGTCGACAAACAAATCAAAGTGTGTTGTTTCCGTCTTTGTGCCATCGGAACCTTGGGAAGAAACTGCAGAGAACAATGCGCTCTTGAACAGTTGGCAATCCAAGTCGATGTAAAAATCTGTCGAAAGGTCCAATCTCAAGCCCACGGCCGCTTCGTAAAAGAGTCCATTCGTTTCCTTTTCAGTGGCCTTCGGCGCGGAAATTTCGCCATCTTTTTCGTTCAAAAAGGATACGCGACCCAACAAGTGAGGCACGACGATTTTTGAATAATCAACCAAGTCATAACGAAGACCACCGCCCAAATCCAAGCTGGTGGATCCCGCTGGCGCTTCGAAACCGTCTGCTTCGTCATAGGAACGAATGGTCAGACTGCCATCACCGAACCAAAAATAGTTATCACCAAGTGGTTCCGCATAACGAGCGCCCAGACTAAACGTGGATTTTGATCCTGTTTTGTCGCCCGCCACTTTTTTCTTTTCGGATTTGTACAGCCCAGAAACTACGCTGATTTCCGCCGCATGGGAATTAGCAGCAACAGCAAGTCCGACGATCAACATCATGCGCTTCAGCATCAACACACCCCTTTCAATTGAGCCATTGAAAGGACACTTGTACCCTAACCGTGCGGATAATCAAGATAAAATGAAAATGCCACCCCCCAGATTTTGCGGGGCGGCATGAAGAAACTCTTCAACTTCAAAGGATTACTTCTTTTTCTTCCCTTTGGAAGCCATCTTAGCGATATCACCAGCATCGATGACTTCATTGGCGTGGCCATTGAAATCGTCCACCGATTCCTGAACTTCGTCGTCCGAGTCGCGACCGATGGACTTCGCAACACTTGGATTGCGATGATTCTTCAGCTTTTCCTTCTGCTTACGTAACTGCGTTTCAAGCTTGTCGGTGATTTTGTCGATCGAACCATACATATCGGCGCAGGAATACTCGACTTCGACGTTAAAGCCATCACCACCAACCACATGGCAATGCGCTGTGTGGGTGTGCTTTTCGACCGAAAATGTCACTTTTGCATCAATCGGCTTCGTGACAAACTTTTGGATCTTTTCCCCGATCTTCTGTTCTGAGTAATTCTTGAGCGCTTCGGAAACTTCCATGTGTTTGAAAGCAAAATGGAACTGCATACAACACCTCCGCAATCGGCAACCGTTCAAACCACCACTTGGTGGGAGATTATTTATATCATTTTGTTATGTGAGCGTCAGATAAATTAGTTCGAAAAATTCACAAAATGGCAGCACTTGCAGCATGCGCGATTTTGACATAAGACATCAAACTTAAAGAAAAATTCAATCAGGACAACGTGTTGAATCTGACCGTAGACGCACAATCTAGCACGATCGAAATAGCCCTCGAAGTCGATCGCGTCACTTACCGAAACGACGAGAACGGCTGGACCGTGCTGCGGACGATAGGCCCTGGCGGGGGTGAACCGATCACCGCGGTCGGGTACTTACCAGATTTGCGCGTCGGGCAGCCGATCATCGCGACAGGAGCATGGTCTCAACACAAGCAATACGGCCGACAATTTCAAATCAGTCGCTTCGCGTATTCGCGCCCTGAAACAGTCGAGTCCATTGAAAAGTATCTTGCATCTGGAGCATTGCCGGGAGTCGGACCAAAGACCGCCGAACAAATCATTCGCAAGTTTGGCGCCGAAACGCTCAATGTCTTAGATAAGACACCCGAAAAATTGAAGTCGGTGCACGGACTAGGCAAGAAGCGAGCCGACTTAATCATTCAAGCTTGGCAGGAAAATCGCCAATCCAATGAAGTGATGATGTTCTTGCATAAGCACGGACTCTCCAGCCTGTTCGCCGCGAAGATTCATAAACTATACGGTCGCGAAGCCATCGAAATCGTCACGAGAGATCCATACCGCCTTGCGTTGGACATCGCAGGCATCGGCTTTGTGAAAGCAGATCGCATCGCCCAGAACATTGGCATCGCTCCCGATTCGACCGAACGAATCCGCGCAGCAACCCTATTCTTGCTGCAGCAGAGCGAGGAGCGTGGTGATTGCTACTTAAGAGAAGACGCGCTGCAACAACAACTGGGACAGCTTCTTAGTTTGGAACTGAGTAAAATCGTCCCGAAACTAATCGACTCCATCACTCAGTTGGAAAACACAGGCTCGCTCGTTAGTGAAAAACTCATCGATAACAACGGCGCAAAATTTTGGATCTACCAGCGTGCCGATCTCCACACCGCAGAAGTCGATGTCGCTGCTCGTTTGCATCTTCTCAATGCGAATCCACTGGTCACGGATCGTGATCGCGTAGAACAATGGCTCGAGCGATATAACGGCGCAGCCCCCAGCCCGCTTTCTGCCGCGCAGTTGGACGCTGTCCGTGCCGCGGCACAAAACCGCGTCATGGTACTTACTGGCGGTCCGGGCGTCGGCAAAACGACCACCGCAAACACCATCATTCGTTTACTTCGTGCGATGGGCAAAAGTGTTGCCCTGTGCGCTCCGACGGGACGTGCCGCACAAAGACTCAGCGAGGTATCGGGCGTACAGGCGAAGACCATACACAGATTGCTGGAATGGCAACCCAAAGGCGACGGTTTCGTCCGCAATGAGCACAGTCCACTGGTGATCGAAGCTGTAATCTGCGATGAAGCGTCGATGTTAGACATCAGTTTGGCAAATGCGTTGGTTCGTGCCGTGCCAAAGAACGCCCAACTAATATTCATCGGCGATGCCGATCAATTGCCGTCAGTTGGTCCTGGAAATTTTCTCGCCGACATCATCGAGTCTGGCAATGTTCCCACGGTAAAACTAAAGGAAGTGTTTCGCCAAGCTAGCAAATCCCGCATCGTCCAATCGGCACACGCGATCAACCAAGGAAACATGCCTGTGTTTTCGGACGACGCTGATAGCGACTGCTGGTTTGTCCAAGAGGAAACGCCTGAATCCACCCTCGCTGCCATTCGCGATTTACTCACGGAACGGTCTAAACGCATGGCAAAGTTTGATCCCATTCGCGATGTGCAAGTGCTGACCCCCATGAACCGCGGCCCGCTCGGCACCCATGAGATGAATGTGTTCTTGCAAGAGTTACTCAATCCGAAATTGAAAAACAGTGTCGAATATAAGCGTCCCAATTTCACACTCCGCCCTGGTGACAAAGTTATCCAATCTGCAAATAACTATGACCTAATGGTCTTCAATGGTGACATTGGTTTTGTACGGCAAGCACACGTGGACGATGGCAAGATTGTCGTTCAATTCCAAGATCGCACGATCTCCTACGACAGCGAATCTGCATTGGATTTGCGTCTGGCCTATGCAATCACCATTCACAAATCACAGGGAAGCGAGTTTCCTGCTGTAATTATTCCTGTGTCAACTCAGCATTACGTTATGCTCCAGCGAAACTTGATTTACACCGGTCTGACGCGCGCGAAGAAGTCTGCAGTTTTTATTGGGATGCCAAGGGCGTTACGCATGGCTGTAGAAAATCAAAAGAGCCAATCGCGCCTGACTCGTTTAGTTGCCCGCCTGCAGGAGCACGCCAAGTGACCAACCCGATCGGCGCCATGCCCCATCGCATCCAGTCGGTATTTCGACTGTGGTTTATGTGTCTCCTGCTATTTTCGTTGGGTCGATTATACTATGCAATTGATTATGGCAGTGTCCTGCTACAGGAACCGTTTACCACCGCCGAACTGACCGGAGTGTTTGTTTCTGCGATAAGGTTCGATATCAGCGTCGCCACTATGCTGATTACACCGCTTGCGCTCCTTGCGGCGATTACGGAATTTCTGGGTCGCCGAGGGGAGAAAATATTTGAACACATCACTCGCATTTGGGTTTCCCTCGCGAGTGTGTTCTGCATCGTTCTGATTTTGGTCGATCACTACTTTTACATCTATTTCAAAGATCATTTTAACGTGTTCTTTTGGGAATTCTGGGAAAACCTGAACAACTCCGCTTTGGTTATTGACGGACTCGGAGGCGTACTGCCTGTCTGGCAGACGATCAGTGCGTTCGCCTTGGGCGGTGGAGCTGTCCTGTACATTTTGAAATTCTGCGTTTCCCCACTAAATGCAAGTTACACAATTACCGCGCCGCCCAAGCGAGCAGCTGTGTGGTGGATGAGTGCTTTTGTCGCTCTGCCCGTTGGATGGCGTGCAACTTTCGAGCACCGTCCGCTGACCTTGCAAAATTTCCATGAAGTGTATTCGCAAAACGACTTGATCAATTTATTGCACACCAATCCATTGTTTCCGCTAATACGCGCGCACTCTGAATACCGCGAAGTGCAAAAATTTGCCGATTCTCGCCGCGTCGATGAGGAATCGCTTTCGCAAGATCTGCGATTTGCCTCGACCATGATTGCTAATTCTACGGTCGTAACAGATCCCAAAGGATTCTCATACCTGAACCAAAACGTACACCCGACTTGGCAAAAGTATTTGCTCAAACGCCCCAAACATGTCGTCCTCATTGTCATGGAAAGTTATTCCGCGTGGCCAATGAAGTATGGGGGCGCATTTGGCGACTCGATGTCGGCAAACATGAAATCTCTAATCAGCGAAGGGCTATACTTCGATGCGCACTTTCCGTCGTCGGGCGGCACCATCAAGAATTTGCTTTCTTTAAATTATTCTTTCGCCGTCCCTCGCGATTTTTACCCGGCCATGCTTTATCACAAGGAAGCATACAAGAATTTTCCTGGGCTGCTGCCGCGACAAATGCGGCAGTTTGGATTCGAACCGCACTTTTATTACGCGGGCCTCGCGTCTTGGCATCGGTTGTATCAATTCGTGCCGAAAATCGGCTACGAAGCGCTGCACTCTTCGGTCGAGTTTGACCCGAATAGACAACACAAACACGGATCATTTGACGATGCGATGTTCAGCAAAGTCGATTCGCACTTGCAAAACGCAACGACGCCACAGTTTCTGCTACTCATGTCTCTGACTAATCATCCACCATTCAATCTGCCGCCAGAAGTCGCAAATAAAACTTTGGATATTCCCAAGGAGATTCGCGATCGTTTACTAGGGGACGAGAGCCAGTTTTACGATCGATTCCGCGCGTTTCAATTCGCTGACCAGGCACTAGGTCAATTTATCTCGGACGCAAAGAAACAAAAATACTTTGAAGAAACCCTATTCGTGATTACTGGCGACCATGGATTTGGTGGTGCCGTGACTTATCCGCCGCAGTACGGCTGGAAAGAAGATCAGGTGCCTCTGGTATTTTACTCTCCGTTTCTTTTGCGTAAAGAATTTGTCTCGACAGTGCGACACGACTTCAGCACGCATGTTGACATAGTGCCAACATTAGCAGGACTGCTCACTGAGCAACCAGCAGATGTACCCACATGGGGCCGGAACCTACTAGCACAGGCAGGTCCTATCGACACTGGCATCAATTTCTACTTTTCCTGCCACAATGCGGTTTGCCTAAAGCGTGATCAACTCTACCAACTAGACGCGGAGCGCAACTTCCAATCGATTGGATCAAATGCCGATGAGCAGCGTCTCCGAGACGAAGCGAAAAATCGGGAAAGATCATTTTACAATTCCGCATTGGGCTACTTTTACGGATTCAAAGATTGAATGGGCCGTCGCGAAAATCATTGCTATCGAAAACGCCGTAGTCTGATGAATTCCTTGTAAGAAACCGTGCAACTGTTTAGACTTGAGACCGATTAATCTCACAAACTTTAGCACCTTCGAGGCAACTGATGTTTACATGGAATGTTGATCCAGAAATTCTGCAACTCCCATTTACAATCGGCGAAGGTACCCCCCACGGCATTCGCTGGTACGGACTGCTTTTTGCTGCAGCGTTCTTACTTGGATTCAAGATCATGACCAAGATCTACAAGAACGAAGGAAAAAATGTCGCAGATTTGGATTCGCTGCTCATGCACGTGATCTTAGGAACCATCATTGGCGCACGCCTCGGTCATTGTTTGTTTTACGAACCTGCGGAGTATCTGCGCGAACCGTGGCGCATTCTGTTTATTTGGGAAGGTGGACTCGCCAGCCACGGAGGCACCCTCGGCAACATCTTCAGCGTGTTTCTTTACTGTCGCAAGCATCGTGACCAAGCATACATTTGGTTAGCTGATCGAATTGCTGTTCCTATGGGTCTTGCCGGAGCGTGTATACGAATGGGGAATCTTTTCAATTCAGAAATTGTGGGCATGCCGACTACGATGCCATGGGGCGTTCACTTCGCCCGCGTTGATGCTGATGTGATCTATCGCCATCCATCTATGGTGTACGAAGCCATTTGCTACTTCACGATCTTTTTGATTTGCAACACGCTGTACAATCGTTGGGGTAAAGATACAAAACCTGGTTCACTCATTGGCATCTTTGCCATTCTCACGTTCGGATCTCGTTTCTTTCTCGAGTTCACCAAGGAAAACCAGGTGGACTTTGAAAGCGGCATGCTTCTGAACATGGGCCAACTTTTAAGCGTACCATTTGTGCTGGTTGGCATCGCATTAGTTATGTATTCACGCAATGCTCCGTCAGCAGCGACATCAAAGAAATAGACTCACTGCCTCGACAGGTTGCGGAGTCGATTGCCGATGATCCAAACGAAGCTTAGTGAAAAGTCATTGACCGCGGTCACTATGGTGATCGCGACCCTCCTCGCGTACTACTACTACTTTGTGCACTGGGATGTGCCTTATAACAACGATTGGTACTACTTCAATAGCCTTGCGCTGATCGTGCGTTCTTCCGTACTGCACTTCAAGACTCTGCCGATATTGAATCCATGGGTATGCGGCGGACTCGATCTGCTAGCGAATCCTCAAAACCGCATTTTTTCTCCCATGCTGCTTATTGATGTCGCCCTGCAACCGCAGCCGGCAAATCTCATTTCTCTTATGATTTGGTGCGCATTTGGTTTCGTCGGTTTTAAGAAGCTTGCTATGCAGATGGGCGCATCCATATCGACATCATTGATCGGCTCGGCGCTGTTTGTTTTCGGCACTTGGTTTGGATTGCACTACGCCGAGGGACACATCCCCTTTGGCGCGATGCAAGCATTACCGTGGACTGCATATTTCGCCATCAACTGGCACAAGCCAAAGCATATATTGGGTCTAGGTGCATTGCTCTCGATCATGTTGTTGGATGGCGCCGTTTATGCAGTCATCTATAGCGGGATGATCATCGTAACTCTGATCTTCACTAAGACCATTCCCACCGATAAACCAACATCAGCGCTGCGAACCCATTGGCTGCTTTTGTCGACAGGAGTTGTGGCTTGCGCACTAATTGCGGCAGCCAAGATTATTCCTGTTCTTTACAGCATCGCCGATCGCAAAGCACAATTGGAATTTTTCGAGATGACTTGGCCCCTACTCTTCGATTCGCTCTTCAATCCCAACATCGATGCTACCACCGAAGCCATCGGTACGCGTCTCAAGGGATGGCGAATGCACGAATTCGGAACATATCTTTCGCCGATCGGCTGGTTCGCAATCTTGTTGGCATGCGTTCGTTCGCGCTCATTTGGCAAGACATTGCTGCCGCTAGGACTTGCCGCCATCTTTTGGATTTGGGTCGGAAGCGGATTCATTCCCAAACACAATCCATGGCTTCTCTTTCAAAAGATCCCGCTTATTAATAACGCACACGTCCAATCCCGACTATTTCTCCTTGCGTTCTTGTTTTTCTGCCTAGCCATTACCTTGAGCCTCGATCAGATCAAGTCGATTCGCCCGATCTATTTTGCACTGGCCATTGCACTGCTTGGCGAGGGCGTCGTCGTTCGTAATCTTTCCATGTTTTATGCGCCGCCAATGTACGAACCAATGATAGGATCACGCATCATTACGCGAGATCGGATTGATAAGACGCTTACAGGAGTGGGCTGGATGCCACGGCACTACCTCGATGCGGAAAACGTTGGTGCAACCAATTGTTACGAGCCGGCCTTTCAACCCAAACACATCCAAGGAATTTCCAACGATAATTATCGTGGCGAAGCGTTTACCAATGTTGAAGGAGCCGGCAACGTAAGCATCCTGACGTACAAGCCGAACGTTATGCGCCTGCAATGGCAGCTCAATACACCTTCCGATATTACGATCAATGCCAATACACTTTTCGGCTGGAACGTACATTCGGGGGATGGCCTCTTAAAAACAGGCAAACCTACCGACCTACTCACCCTCCTGCCCGCAAAACTCGAGGGACAAGCGGAACTACACTATGAACCATCGTATTTGCGTTGGATAGTGCTGGCATATTTTGCTGGATGGATTCTTTTGCTATATTGTTGGCTCAAAATCAGAAAAGATTGCGAGCAGGCCAATGACGCCAGATGAAAAACGTACGGGTTTCGACTATAGCACCATACCGTCTGGCTACTACCACGACGCGGTGACCACCGGTCATCCGATTCGCCGAGCTTGGCACCGACAGAAGTTTACGCGCGTTTGGGAATGTCTGCCACAAACCGCGAATCAAAGCATAGTGGACATCGGTTGTTTCGCCGGATCATTCTTGTCGCTACTGCCCGAAACTACTTTTTCGAGACAATTAGGTATTGATATCTTGCCGAGCCAGATTGAATATGCTCAAAGAAACTTCGGTACAGCGAACAGATCGTTCATGCATGTGAACAGCATTACTGAAATCAAACTCGATCCTAACTCGTTCGACAACATCACTATCATTGAAGTGATTGAACACCTTCGACCTGAGGAAATCCGCGAGCTCCTGCAACACGCCGTCAATGGCCTGAAAAGAGGCGGACGACTCATACTAACCACACCCAATTACACTAGTGCGTGGCCGATTTTGGAAATCATTTTGAATCGCATTTCTGAAGTTTCTTATGAAGAGCAGCATATTACAAAGTTCAACTATTTCAACGTTGCCCATAAGTTGCGATCAATAGCTCCCGAAGCAATGCGTTCTTTACAATTTGATTTCATCACCACGACACATTTTGTCGCGCCGTTTCTGGCGTCGTTTGGCGACGGCTTTTCCGACAAGATATCCAATACCGTTGATCACAGAAGCTGGCGATTTCCCCTTGGCAATTTGATTTTGATGTCACTTACAAAGACATAATTGAATTTGCGGAGCGACGATGGCAACGATGATATCGGCGACCCATAGCCGATCGCGTAATGTCGCCGAGATCAAGGCGCCGAGAAGCGAGCACCGGAGTTGACATGACAGGTCAATGAGGAGCGGAGCGACGATGGCAACGATGATATCGGCGAGATTACGCGATCGGACTAGCCGGCACCGCGGTAGATATCCTGGTCCTTACCATCAAACGGCGGCTGCACCATACCACAATCGACGAGAAACTTTTTAACAGCGTGGCGCGCATAACGGATGCCATAGACTTTAAGGATGGAGAAGACTTCGAACATCATGACTTCTGTGCTCTTGGTGCGCCGATTCACGTTGAAGTGAAGAGCAGATTTGAGCAAGTTGCGGATTTGCTTTTGCATTCGGCGATCTGCACAAACAACCGCACCTAAGTCGATGCGTTTCATGTTTTTGACAATCTCTTTGCGATCTGTCGATGCGGGAACTGCTTTGGAACCTGTCAGCATTTCGAAGAGAATGAGTGCGGCACAGTACAGATCTGTTTGCGGAACGATGCTCGCTTCCGAAACGTGTTCCGGCGAATAGTAGCCCGGAGTTCCGACCATGTAGTTTTTATAGTCTTCGACGTTAAGCTGGCATGCTAGACCAAAGTCGGTAACGAGGACGCGGCCGTTCTTGTCGATGAGAATATTGGGCGCAGACAAGTCGGAATGAATGGTGTCATGCAAGTGCAAGTAGTCGATGCCTTGCAGTACGTCCATGATGATGCAAAGAGCGACTAACGGTGGCAATCTGCGTACGCGTTTCATCAGACTGTAGAGCGACCATCCTTCGACGAATTCGGTTACGATGAAACAATTTGGCGGTTCAAATCCGCTGTCCAGATAGCTCACGATGTTTTTGTGATTGAGTCGAGAGATGATTAGAAGTTCGCGATGAAAAATTCCGAGGAATTTGCGGCTGCTGCTGAATCGATCGTGCAAAATTTTGATCGCAACGGTCTTGCCAGTGCGTTTGTCAACGCCACGAAACACGCGTCCAAGTCCGCCGACGCCGACTTCTTCGATGATTCGATAGTGTCCAAATTGAATCTCTGGCACGAATGCACTCCCAAGATCGCAATGTTGGTTATATCGGAAGAATCTCAAAGACGTTTAGTCTGTAGGTTTTGCGCGTCGCGCAAAATGTCTTCGAAAAATCAATGATGATGCGGGGATAGACGCTAGGCGAGAAAACGGTTTTGATAACCAAGGTGAATGCCTAATTCCATAATGCAGTCAATGACTTGCTCATAAAGTAATTCAGCATAATAACCAAGGACACCAATGGCCTCAGAAAATTCGTCATAACCAAACTTACGATTGAATACTTCGAGGATGACGGACAGCTCACCTTCTTCACTCAAACTCGCTCGCACTAAATGGCATTCGTTGTTGAGATTTAAAATGAACCGCATGATTTCTGGATGCGCATCCCAATCAACATCAAAACGCACAAGTGGTTTCACTTCAAAGCGAATCCATGTGTCGTTCAGTTCAACATTGAGTGGATAGGCCCGCTTGTCGGACTGCCATCCCGTTTGCCACGACGAACTCGTGGTTTGCTGGAAGACCCAACCGTAATTTTCCATGTATTGGCTCAACTGTTCAGCAGTCGCCGACATCGAAAATGATTCCTCGTTTTCATGAATATTTCATATTAGGCTACTTAAGGTTCTGCCCATCGTCAATGATAGGAATGTATTTTTACATGTTGAAAAGTGCGCTCATTGATCGGGTAACCAACTTGGCGAAAGCATACGGCATCGTTGCGAAGTCAGAAGTTGTTGATCGCGCATTTCGCTTTATCCTCGAGCCCGCACAGCCCAAGAGTTGCGTGCTTTTTTTACACGGCGCTGGCAATGACGCCCTTTTTCCACAGGCTCCTTTTTTGTTGGATCTAGCAAAGTCGGGGCACTTGGTAGTTTCACTTGACTTACCCGGGCATGGTAAGTTCAGCGAACACGAACTGAACGCTTCATCACTTACCTCTGACGTCGCTGAGCATGTTGAAAAGATCGGCCAGCAAGTTTTCAAAAGTAAGATTTGGAACGCTTGCGGCTATAGTTTGGGCGGCGCGCTGTGTATAGACACGCTAACAAAGTTATCGACACATCCTGAAAAGATTCTATTGATTGCAACCCCTAAAAACCCAGTGATCAATCTGCACACTTTGCTTTCGGAAGCGCGCTTGCCACTGCTGCGTTCGTTTTGGTCACACGCAAGTTTTTTTGGAAGTATGGGACCTGTGCCCGCATTTGGACCTTTCAAGCGAGGCCAGTTCCCCGTTCGCGTAGGCTCCAAAAACGGTCATTACCTTGCGGAGATTGGCCTATGGTTTTCAAAGGTGAAGTGGGAAAACAATTTGAAGAGTTTTCGCGGGCAGGCACTTTCCATCCATGCAGATTGGGATATGTTAGCACCACAGATACAAATGGAATCACTAGTCCGCTCTAAATCTAATTTTCAAGTGCAGCGCATACTTCGCCAGACCCACTTTTCAATTTTACTAAGTAAGGAACTTGCGGACGCAAGCATCTCGTGGCTGCATACTTTACCGTTCTCTAAAAAGGAACAATCCGTATGACTTCATCACTCCCAAAGATTGACGTTCATATGCATTTGGCAGGCACAGGTTGCTGCAATTCTGGCATCAGAATGTCGCCGTGGTTTCAGCGCCGCTATACATACAAGCTGTTGAGATTCAAACTACGAATCTCCGATGAGCAATTGCGTACGACAGTTGATAATGATTGGCCCAAGCGAATGAGCGACTTGATCGCCGCATCTCAAATTGATTATGGCGTGGTACTTGGGTTTGACGGGGTATTCAACTTGGACGGCAGCGAGCGCACGGACAAATTGCAAATGTCCATTCCATCAAATTGGGTGTTCGACGTCTGTAAAAAATATAGAAACCTTTTGCCCGGCCCGTCGATCAACCCGTACAAGAAAGGCGCTCTTGAAGAGCTCAAGTGTTGCATAGAAAATGGCGCCGTACTGATCAAATGGCTTCCGTGCACGCAGGACATCAATCCCGCTGACGTTCGCATCGACGACTTCTACGCCGCCTTGGCGCAAGCTAAGGTACCTCTTCTCGTGCACATGGGTGGCGAGCGCACATTTCACACTGTGAATGAACACTATAACGATGTGCGATTGTTGAGACGCCCGCTTGAGCTCGGAGTGAAAGTGATTTGCGCACACACAGCAACGAGGATCCAAGGTTCGTCGGAAGTGGATCGCACAGACGAACTTCTCACGCTTCTGCGTGAGTTTCCGAATTTGTGGGTGGACAATTCTGGATTATGTACTCCAGTCCGATTCCAGCATGTACCTCGGCTCGCCAAGATCGACATCGTCGAACAACGGACGCTTTACGGTAGCGATTGGCCTGTACCGTCCAACGCCTTCTACTATCTTGGACAGATGTCTCTGAGAAAAATCATTTCTTTAGAACGAACGAAAAACCAACTTGATCGCGACATCGCGATCAAGTCTCATTACGGATTTTCTTCTGATAGCTTGACGCGAGCCAACGGCGTACTCGCGAATCTAGATCGGTGGATACAACGAAATTAATTCTTGATCAGAGTTCCCTTTAGCCAGTCCGTTTGGGTCGCTTGTTGATGACATTGCTGGCACGAACGAATCGTTGTATCGCAATTTGGCAATAATGCGCCCGTTGCAGTACGAATTTCGAATCGCCACCCACGTGTAGCCGACCCTTGTGTAACGCCCTCCTTCACCATCACGGCAAGTCCGGGGTTTGGTTGGCAGCGATCATCAACCGTATTCGTCATTTCGTAGCGCTTGATTGCAACGGAGCCCATTGGCGCTTCTGTGAAGTTTTTCTCAGGATCAATCACAGAATGCATGTTGCTGGAATAGAAGATGCGCACGCGACCGTGAGGACTGCGTCCTGCCGCCGGTTGAGACATGCGCGAGAAGAAATTCTGTGATGTTGCATAATCGGTCGCAAACGCTCCGGGGCCGTTGCCACCGCCAGAAGAAGCGGAGCCACCGGTACCGACTCGCTTGGTGCTAGCTAAGCGATCGGTTTGTTGAAAGCTATTGTGACACTGACTGCAAGAAGCAACTCGGCCGGATTGACCCGCAATTGGATCCCCCCATTTGTCACGTAACTCATAACTCCAGTTGCCGTTTGGCGCGTCGTAGTTTTGGTCTTCCTTCACCATGATGGCATAGCCATCAACGCCCGCGCGATTGTCGTTGTCAAACAATGCGATCGCCGTCGTCCCCATGGGAACGGTGAAATTATTTTGATTCAAACCTTGCTGGATGTTGGTCGAATAGTAAACTTTGACCTTTCCGTGCGGGCTTGTGCCAGTACCGAATCCGGTCATCTGGGTGAAAAATTGTGAATTCGTTTCGAAATCAGCCACAAATTTGCCCGGACCTTGTCCACCGAATGAGCCGCCACCTCCAAATGAAGGAGAAACCTGGGGACTCGACGTGGGAAGCGCTCCACCGCTTCCACCCTGATTGAAACCGCCGCCCTGATTGCCTTGTCCGTTACCACCCGCAATGATAGTTGGTCCCGGCACCGGACTCGGTTGTGTGGATGATTTCTTCTTTTCCTCGGGCTTACAGGATACGACGAAGACCAGTAAGCAAGACAACGATGGCAGCAGCCAACGGGACATAACTGACTCCTGAATTGGTTCTTAAACAGTATAAACCCGCAACGAATCTAGTGGAACCCTCTGGCCATTGTTTGGCTGAAGAAGGTTGGATGGGGTTTGCCAGTCATGATAGTATGCATCCATCTTTTTGAACGGATCCATACATCTCAGGCGGGAGCGGAATATGAAGGGTGATGCGAAGGTCATTGCAGCGTTGAATGAAGTACTCACAGGCGAACTCACGGCTATCAATCAATATTTCTTGCACGCATCAATGTGTAAGAATTGGGGTTTTCACAGTATTTATGAAAAAGTTTATAAGGAGTCGATCGACGAAATGAAGCACGCCAAGTGTGTCATCGATCGCATTCTTTTCTTGGAAGGCGTTCCAAACGTACAGAAGCTGGACAAAGTAAAAATTGGCGAAACCGTTCCGGAACAATACAAGGCTGACTTGGATCTTGAATTCCTTGCGTTAGAACGCCTTAAGCGCGCCGTTAAGACATGCATGGATGCCCAAGACCACGCGTCGCGTGCCCTTGTTGAAGAAATCCTTCGTGACGAAGAGGAGCACGTCGATTGGTTGGAAACACAACTTGGCATGATCAAGACCATCGGCATTCAGAATTACCTCGCCGAAAACCAATAGATTCATCGCCTTTGGCTCTGAATGACTAGACCCATCGCTACGCTATGGGGGACGAGCATCAGGCTTTGGGTAACAGCACCTATCCGTCATGCAGAGGCAAAGCCGAAGCATCCCCGCCACCTCCAAAGTGGCGGGGCTCGTCTGAGCACGTTGACCGATTACCTACCAACCCGTAGAATATAACCTCAGCAATCTTTTTGCTTTGCACCTAGTTTTTCGCATTTTCCAAGGAGGGAACTTTATGCGGATTCTTTTTAGCACACTCATCATGATCGCATCGTCCTCTGCCATGGCAGGCTCCCTTCCGTTTCGCGTCGTAAAGACCGATTCCGCCGCCAAAAGCAAAGATACTATTTACGAACAAAATGGAATTTCAGTTATTCGCCAAGCGACGGCAACTGACGCATCGTTTGCAGACATCTACATCGCCAACGTTGCCGGCGCGAAGATCGCCATCCAAGCGCAAAAGTACGGTGAAGTTCTTCACACCGAACCAGGCGAGTTCTTCATCTTGAAGATTGAAGAGGACAATAAGATTGCAGAACTGAGCGGCTTGTTGCACGAAGCAGGTCTTGCTTGCGGTGCCGTGCTTGCAGTGGACGGAAGCGTTATGGCCAATGAACCCGTAACTGCTCCTGCTCCACTTATCGCAGTCACTGAGAAGAATGCGGCCGTTACTCGTGCAGCCCAGTCCGCAAACGGAGACAATATTAGGGCAACCATCGAAGAACTTTCTGCCAATCACACGCGTTTTCACTCGTCGCCCACCGGACAGCAAGTGGCGAATCAGCTGACGACACTTTACCGCGCTTTAGCACAAGGTCGTGAAGATGTTGAGATCCTGAGTTTCGATCACGGTTCGATCACGCCACAAGATAGCTTGATTGTTCGCATCAAGGGCACCACACGTCCCAATGAAGTCGTCGTACTTGGTAGCCACTTGGACAGCGTCAATAGATGGGGAGGTTCATCGGAGCGGTCACCAGGTGCGGACGATAACGCCAGCGGCACCTCAACCAACCTCGAAGTGTTTCGCGTGTTGATGGAACAAGGCATTCGCCCCCAACGCACAATTGAAATTCACGCTTACGCAGCCGAAGAAATTGGATTGAAAGGCAGCCAAGACATTGCCGCAAAATATAAAGCGCAACGCGTCGAAGTCATTTCCATGGTGCAGTTCGACATGAATATTTACAGCGCTGCAGCTGCGGCAAAGATCTGGCTGGTATCTAACAACACCAACGCCGACTTGAATACTTCGCTAACAAATTTGATAGATTCCTACGTGTCGTTGCCATGGGGTACCAAGGTGCTATCGGGCGGAAACAGCGATCACTATTCATGGACAAGAAATGGTTTTGCTGCAGCATTCCCATTTGAAGATCCGGCAAATTACAACGATCACATTCACACGTCAGACGACACGATTGAAAAGTCCGGCCGTATTGATCAAGCAGTCGGATTTGCAAAATTGGGCGTAGCTTACTTGTCGCACTTTGCAGGTATCACAACGCTGTAACCAGCTATTCGAGGTGAATGAATGACGCAATCGTCTAAGACGCGCCGAATCATGATCATCGACGATGGGAATACTCTCGGCGCAGCTCTTGCAAAGAAGCTAGAAAAGAAGGGTCTGATCGTAGAAAGCGTCCGTCCCGACCAAGAGTACTTTGCCCGTTTGGAATCAGGGAAGTACGACTTGGTGCTTGCCGATTGTGACGGACTCGGTACCGATGGCAATGAATTCGTTCGGCACGTGCGCAGTCTGTCGAATTTTGTCGCGCTGATTGTTTTTACGGAGCGTCATTCCGAATCGTTTGCAGCGCAAGCATTTAAAGATGGCGTGGACGATCTCGTTCACATACCGTTCAACGCGACAGAAGTGATTGCTCGCGTTGAAGCCCGCATCAAGGGAAAGATCACTCATGACGAATTGCTGAATGCAAATTCTCAGTTGAAGGATCTTGCGGAGCACGATGATGTTTCCGGTTTGTACAACATGCGCAACATGTACCAACGCATCGATAACGAATTGCGCCGCGTGCGCCGTTACGGACGTCCGTTGAGTTGCGTCATGTTGGACATCGATTACTTCAAAACAGTGAACGACCAAAACGACCACCTCTTCGGTACCCACGTATTGAAGCAAGTTGGACAGCTGTTGGAACGCACGCTACGAACAGGTGTTGACCTCGCCGCTCGATATGGTGGAGATGAGTTTTTGGTTATTCTGCCGGAAACGGACGAGGCGGGAGCACTCGCGTTTGCAGAACGTTTTCGCAAGAGCTTCCAGAGCACCGATTTTACCGATGGCAAGCATCACATCAAGCTGACGGTCAGTCTCGGCGTTTCATTTGTGGAACCATTTCAAGAGATGGCGGCGAAGGATTTGGTTGTTAGAGCTGACCATGCCTTGTATGAGGCTAAAGAGTCAGGCAGGAATCGTTCTGTAGCGTTTAGTAAGCACCGTCTAAAGACCGCGTGATATCCGATAATGCGCCGACTTATTCGGCGCGAGTCTTCGCTGCCGACTTTGATGATTTCTCGTTTAGCACTTCTTTCACATGACTAAGGCAAGCACCGCAGTTAGTACCAGCACCGCATTTCGATTGAAGTGTACGCAGCGTGCGGCAACCTTGGTCGCGCAATCGTCGAATTTGCTGCTCATTAACACCGTGACACAAACAAACGTACATGCCTTCCTCCCAACTAGTCTCAACTACTTATCGGCATTTTTTGAATTATATTGAGAAAGATTCTCAATATCAACCATTCCCGTCGCGCGAGTATGAAAAACTATATTTGTACTTTAATTTCAGCATGTTAACCAGAATTCCAGATCGACAAAAAATGGTTACGACACATCGGTGATGCTAAATCGTCACTTTCCCGGGGAGAACGGATGCCCGCTGGCGAGTAAAATAAGCTACAATTTTGGTCAGAGACTGATGAAAACGAGGTGAATTTATGCTGCGAGTTTTGATCGCCATTGCGTTGCTATCGCCGTCATTTGCCAGCTGTAAGAATTCGAGCTTTCCGAAGGACGGCAATCAAATAGTTGCTGCGGCGCAAATTACTCAGCCGGCCGAAGCATCGCGCATCCAATGCCGCGCCACCCGCACGGGATCATTTATCGATGGCGCGATCTGTCCCGGCGACACGCCCGAAACGTCGAGCTGTTGCCCGACTGACGAAGGCTGTATCCAGCAAGGTCCAGCGCGCGGCCAGTGCTACTCGTGCGCAGATGAAGAGGGCGACTTGCTTTGCGAAGACGCGTCGGCCACGCATGGATACGTTTGCTGTAACTCTCAGGTTGAACAATGTGGCGCGGAAAAGTCAGGTTGTGAAGGCAAGTAAGGACACGCGCAAGAGCGCTTCCGCTCTCGCGATGAAGCGCTAGTTCAATTCAATACCGATCATGTGTTTAAGCTCCGGTGCGGACAGATGCCCGTCCTCGACTAGCTCCTCGAGGCGATCTCGAACAGAAGATTTAGCAATCCCAGTCAACTGCGCGAACGAACGCAAACTAAGCGGCGCATGTACTGCATGCGTGCGCCTTAGTACATGAGCTAGCAACGATCGCTGAGACTGCAACACATTGCCGCCGGATTCGACATTCCAATCAATCGAAATGGATGACGATTGGCCGCCTTCAGCTGACGACTGAACTTGCTTTCGCAGAGATTGAAGATGGGTCGCTGGCACGCACTGCGGCGTTAGCTGCTTGCCTTCAGCAAACTCCGTCATCGCTCGCAAACACGCGCGCAATTCACGGACGTTGCCGTTGCTCCAATCGAGCGACGACAACAAGTCTACCGCTTCTGTCGAAATCGAATAATCAGTGTCACCCAATGCATGAGCAACCAGATGATGAATGATCGCAGGGATTTCCTCACGTCGCATGCGCAGCGGCGGCAACTCAATGCAAACATCCGCCAACCTTTGCCACAGATCGAGTCGGAATCTTCCTCGCTCAACAAGTTCGGCAAGAGACGCGTTCGACGCAGACAGGATCCTCACGTCGATGTTCTTAACTTGGTTTCCACCGATGCGACGAATTTCTCCCGATTCGATGAATCGCAGGATGGCCGCTTGTGCCGCAAGGGAAAGCGCGTCCAACTCGTCGAGAAAGAGCCAACCGCCGTTTGCCGCTTCTAACATACCCGCTCGTGATTTTACTGATCCCGTATAACTGCCACGCTCGGCACCAAAAAGCTCTGCTTCAATAAGCGATTCCGGAATCGTCGCGCAGTTTACTTTGACGAAGGGCACATCACTTGCAAACTGATCGGAGAAAAGTTGGGCAACGAGTTCCTTGCCTGTACCAGATTCTCCGCAAACGTGGATGGTTCGCACGGCGGACTGCGCCAGTTTCGGGACGCGAGCGGCTATAGTTTGTAACGTTTTTCCGGACACAATGGTCGAATGATTTCTTGATGATGGCGATGCCATCGCACGACGACGTGAAGCCACCAAATATGCATGCACGATGCGCTGTCGCAATGATGCATCCGAACAATCTTTGCGAACCAAATCATCCGCACCGGCCTGCAAAGCTTCGACGATAACCTGTGACGACGCATCTTGTGTAAGAACGATGACGGTAGCGTGCGGATGGCAATTTCGGATTTTACGAATGAGATCTCGACCGCATGCATTTTCGTCCGCACCGTGCCAATCGACGATAGCCAAGTCCAATGAACGAATCGCTCTGATAGCGTCCTCTGCCAATTCAAAGTCTGAAAACGAATGCATGTTGACGGCATGCCATCCGTCAATTTGAGAGACCGCTGCCCCGAGACGATCCAGCGCAAAGGGTTCGTCATCAAAACAGAAAATTCGATTTGGTACGCTCATAGACATGATAAAACCTCTGATGTTTCAGAGTCTTGTAGTTTGAGTCGTTTTTCGTTGGGCGGAAACTATATGTAGGGAAAGCAAATTTCAACGGTTAACGCCTTGTTTTTAATCACGAGGGGTGCTGGTGACAGCGAATTTAGATTAGGAATTTGCTGCAATAAGCCATGCTGGCGTAGCTAATAAGGGCGTTGTAATCCCCCCCAAGACATGCCAACATATCAAACAGTTATCTAGTAAAATTCACCATTTAGCAGCGGAGGTTCCCATGAGTATCGGACGCATTTTGGTCACGCTTTTTATCACATTCAGCGGCAGCGCATGGGCAGATTTGGTGCTCCAACCAGGCCAGTCACAAACCATCGTCTGCGGACACAATGGTGGTGGCAACACAAATGTTGCTTGCCTCGAACAACTTACGACGTGGTGCTTTGCAAACACCAGCTACAGCAGAGATGCCTGCTACCAGAAAGCGTCAGGCTATTGCCCTGCAACGACTTACTCTGATTGCGTCAGCCAAACTGCTGAATACTGCTACCGCAATACTTCGATGAGTCGCGATCAATGTTTTGACTCATCGATTGGCACATGCCGAGGCAACGCCGCCGCGATAAAGCAACTGATGGATCAAGCGATATTGTCTGGAAAGCTGCAGGAGCGTGGTGTCGATCTCCCCTCGCTTAAGCCTTTGGACATGAAATAGACCCATCGCCTTCGCCTCTGGATGACCGTGGGCCTCGTCACCCAGAGCGAAGCGATGGGCCTCGCAACAGATCGCTACGCCATTGTGGACACAGCCCCCTTTATTCGGCAAAATCACCGAAATGAGATTTTGCTGATTCTGGGGGCTAAATGTTAAAACTAGCGGCGACCTTTTTTGTCTTGATAAGTTCATCGTTCCACGCACTCGCTCAGCAAAGTGCAACGACCGCCAAAGGTGAGATAAGCAACGACACGGTTTACTTCACCGATGAAGAACGTGTTCGCCACAGCCAGTTCACACTCAACCTGAATCAAAAAGCGACAATCATCCCTTATCGCTTAACAACATTTGCCGAGATTCGCGCCCGAAGCGATGCTGCACTGGCGGACGATGACCGCGCGCCGAATTGGGAATTCTCTGACGAAGTCGTTAAGGACGAACGAGAAGATGTGCAGGTTCGCGAGGCATACGTTGATTATCTCGGCGACGAATGGAAATTCAAAATCGGCATCCAAAAGATCGACTGGATCGACTCGCTCAGTCCCGGAGCCATGGGCGTTCTTACTGCATTGGATCTACGGCACGGAGCCTTTGGTGAAACCGGAGACTTGATCGAGCCCGTTGGCGCAGCTTTGGTGACCACCAAAATTTTGGGCGGTAACTTGGAAATGCTTGGCATCACTCATCCTGCGGTGCATCGCTTGCCAAAAGGCGAGAACGCCTACGGATATCAGGAAACGGTGCAAAATCTTTTTCCAACAGCCACCGTCATCGTTAAGGAAGACAAATTTATTTCATCGCCCGCGAATCGCGAATTCGGTTTTCGCTGGTTGCTCACCGAGAGCGGCTTTGACATTTCCCTTTTCGGCATGAACGGGCACGAGCGATTTCCAGCATTGGCCGCAACCGCCGTCGGCCCTGGCGTCATTCAGATCGACCGTGATCACCCCGAAATTGTAACCTACGGAGCGAGTGCTTCTACATCAGGTGATGCATACGTTCTTCGCAGCCAAGTGATCTATCAACCAGAGCACTCACTGCCCATTACGTATTCGTCTCCGCTCGAAGGCATCGAAGCCAAAGAAGGTTCGCAAGAACACACGCGTCTTGCGCTTGGTTTTGATTATGTCGAATCCAAACACTTTAAGTTTTACTCCGAAGCACTGTGGACACACGTCACAACGGACCCGCCATCGTATTATTCCGAGAACAGCGGAACCAAGAACAATAAAGACGATTACGTTGTAACAACCAAGTTTACCAACGAATCGTTTGAAAACGTTTTGCTCGGCTTCACCGCCACTCACTCGATGCCGAACAAGTCAGCTATCTACACACCGTCAGTCGAATGTACTTTTTGGGAAAGTTACATCTTCAATGCGGGCTGGCGTCGCATCATTTCTCTGCACGAAGATTCTCAATATCATTCGCTGCGACATGCGAGCCAAGCTTTTGCCGGCTTGACCTACAAGTTTAGCGACAAAGCACTTCGTTAAGATGTTCGTGCGCTTTGCTACATCCTTTTTAACTTTGCTCGCAGTCGGCTGCGGCAGCAAGCAAAGTATTGTCGAAAGTGGTTCTGCGACGTTTTGGAGTGCAAAGACACGAGCACTGATCGTCGGCGTACTCGAGTTTCAGTCGCCTGATTTTCTATCCTTCCCAACCGACACAAGACAGGACACCGTGTTTCGGGACGAACTCGTTCGCCAAGGCATTCCTAGCGAAAACGTGACAACAGTACTTGATGGCGAAGCAACGTTGCCCAACCTTAAGCAAACGTTGGCGACCGTCATTGACCAGATACAAGGTGATGAGTCCTTATTGTTGTATTTTACAGGCCACGGTTCCGCCGAAGTCGGTAACGTCTTTCTTTCGACTTATGATGGCGACCGCAACGATATGCAAGGCACCATGTGGGATCCTGTCGAGATTACCCAAAAGTTGGTGGAAAATTTCAGGGGTCGTCGCCTGATGATGCTTGGCGACTTTTGTAATTCAGGCATTTTTTCCGAAGTTGCTGCCAACGTTGAAAAAAAACGCCCCGACATTGAAGCTTGGGCATTTACATCGGCACATCGCTGGGCCTACAGCACCGGAGCATGGACGTTTACCGAGACTGTCACCGAGGCGCTGCGAGGTCCGAGTTATGCAGATGCAAATGCGGATGAGACAGTATCCATGCAAGAAGTTGCATCGCTTGTCGATCGCACGATGCACATCAAGGAAAAGCAAATGGCGTCGTCTTATCTGAGCCAACGTCGCTCAGCAGTTGACTCATTTCAGTCTGTAACTTACGACAGCGAATCAGTGTTGCCCAACACTGCTGATGAATCACTGGAGTTGAAGCAAATTCATCAGGTTGGATCATCCGTCAATGTGGATTGGGACGGAGTCAACGAACCGGCAACGGTGAGAGACATCAACGGCGAATATCGCTTGATCGAGTATCACAATCCAGTTCAGGATTGGATGGAATGGATCCACGTTTCTCGTTTGCGTTAGCCAAACAAAAAAATGACCAGGTCTTCGTCGATAAAATTGACTCAAACCTGGCTTGAACGTTGCTAATTGGTCTACGTCTTATAAGGCATTGGCCCCAAATAATCCTTCTTGCCCAGATCTACGCCATTGTTACGCAAGATTGCGTAGGCCGTGGTGAAGTGGAAGTAGAAATTTGGTGTGACATGTTCGATGAAATACTCTTCGCCTGTCATCCACTTACCTTCCCAACGTGGCTGCGAAATCTTGCGTTCTGACGAACCAGCAAAGTCCTTGGGGGTAAATGTCGATAGATATGCAATGGTACTTTCAATGCGCGCCTTCAACTCAGGCAAAGTCTTTTCAGTATCTTGATGGGATGGAGCTTCCTTTCCGGTAAGGCGTGCTGCACCCAGTTTTGCGGTGTCGCATGCGATTTGGATCTGACGAATAAAATTAAATTGATCGGGTGCGAGTCGGCTCTGCAAAAGCACGTCGAAATCAAACTTCTTCGTTTCGGCAAACTGAACCGCCTTGTCAAAGATCTGGTTGAGGTTCTTTAGCATTTTGGTGAACTGGGTAACGGTAATTTCGTAATACATAATTGACTCCTATGAAGTGCAGGAAAACTTAAGCAGAATGCTCAGAAATAACAATGTAGATTTTGGTCGCCCTGAAGATAAGACTCAAATGCAGGGCACACTCGCAAACGACAATCAACTCAAATTGATTACGGCTTCCCTGCCCAGCGCACTTCGTGGTGACAATGCAAGCAACTCATGGACAACCGTACGTACCCCAAAGAAACGCCTTCCACGCTTTTTGCCTCGGCTTTTTCGATGAAAAATCGAAGCGACTCCTGAAAGAGCTCGCTGTGCCGTTTGTATTCGGGAGAATCAATTTGCTGCCAAGTTGAAGCCTTTGAAAGCATCATTAGAACTTTCGCTTCTTCAATAGCTTTGTCAAATTTCTTGTTTAAGACGCCATCAAACAATTCGCCCATGTGAAAGCGCTTACTCGACATGAACTCTTGGAGATTCGACTTTGGGGAGGATGTCGACGACTTTTTCGCAGCCTCAGAAAAAGCCACCGACGAGGTCATGAACACTAGTACAGTCGCGCTAATCAATTTCTGCAATTTATACATAAACAATGCCCTCCTCACTTCACCCGAGTTGAAACGGTGGTATTTTAGCACTTTTGCGGTTAACTTGTTATGCGTAATGAGCATACTAATGTCGATTTGACGCACGTCCATGAATAGTAGTAAGTCGCCAACTGTCCCGACGGGGGGACACGAAAACATCACTCAAATTGGGGCAAACACATGAGTAAACTACTGAAACTTTTGGCGGCGGCATTCATCTTAACCTGCACTGCACATGCTGACGAACTGCTGTGTGCCTCAACGAGCAAGCAGCAACTATATTTTAGCGAAGGCCAACTTTTGATTCGCGCCGAAATTAACAGTCCGACTTTGCTCAGCAATCTGGAAATGTCTCTAAAGAACACCAACCTCGGCTTCACCGAAGACGAAGCTGAAGGCAAGGCGTCCGCCAAATGGGTTCGTTTTCACGGGTCGGATGCGTGGTGCGACTACACTATCACCTTGCCAAAGGGATTCATGACAGCTGGACGTTCGGTGCTGTTTTTGGACGCGGTATGCGAAGAAGGACACCAGTATTCCCTGCGCGCAAACTGCAAGGTTGAGTAATAGACCCATCGCTTCGCTCTGGGTGACGAGGATACGCTCTGGGTGACGAGGCCCATCCGTCATCCAGAGGCGAAGCCGATGGATCTCCCATCCGCTTCGCGCACTGCGGCAGGCGAGTAAGTTTAGTAACCGCTACCGCCGCTTCTCTTGTACGAACCGGACGAACTGCCGTAGCCAGAAGATCCAGACGACGAACTGCCGTAACCAGATCCACTTCCATAAGACGACGGACGCTTATACGACCCGCTGCTGCTTGAAGGGCGGTTGTAGGAGGAGGAGGAGGATGGCTTGTTATAGGTGTCTGTGGTCGGAGTCGGTCGATCGTAGTTTGTCTTGGTGCGATCGACGTATTCAGTGCTGTTGCGCGAATATTCATTGGCGCGCTCAAGACGCTCACGCTCAGCTTTTTCGTCTCGCTGGTTGACCAATGTCCAGTTTACACGCGAAATCAAATTGCCGACTTGATGCGGGTCATTCAACAAATCAACGGTAACATTGACTGCTGCAAAACGCTGATTGCCGTCAGGCCAACGATAGCTTTCTGAGCGCGCCGCAAGTGCTTCGCAAATGCGCTTGAAACGATCCAATTGAACTTTCCTAAAACCTTCGTTTTCAGATGGCTGGTATTGCAAAAAGCGGCGTTCGTTAAACTTTTGGATGACCATGGGAACGCTGTTACTGTCGGCACAGATAATCATGTCCGCAGTATAAGACTCCATGATCGATGCGTCAGTTTCTCGCTCGCGCATGATGGGATTCTTATCGTCACCAAGCAGTGCCAATACTGGCTCCGCGTATTGAGAATCTAGATTTTCCTGGTACGAATACTTGGATTTAAAATCTTCTACAGTTCTGTGACACTGCCCCGCGACCGACGCGCTATATCCCTTTTCCTCGCTCAAGGCTGATTCACCGTTGCTACGCTTCATCTGCGAGGTTTGGCATGCACCCAGAGTTACCAATGCAAAAATAAAGATATTCTTTTTCATGTGTCCTCCAAAGCCGTTTAAATATTACCCAGTTCATCTGCACCAAAACGATCTATTCGACGCAACAATCATGCCGCAAATTTGTGCTGTGATTTCAGACTTTTAACTTGCGCAGGCTGGTCAAAAAATGGCCACGCTGTCACCGTCTTGTACGATGGGGAGGCGACTCCTAAAGTCGCATGGCGGCAGTGAGACTCATCTGTGTATTTTGGCTCGTGATTGTTAATTCTTCTATACTTTGCTGATTGCCATCGAGAAACAATTGCGCAGCGGTGTAGAAACGCCGAAAGTTAAGTCCGACATTCAGCCGCAAGCTGGACTTGAGTGTGACGCGTGGAATGTTTTCGCTCTCCGCCGTGGTCTTGTATTGGGTGCTTGCATAACCAAGCCCTACCAGCATCATTCCCGATAAGAAAAACTTTTTCATCGTCGCCGATCCAGCAAAGCCGGAGCCTAAGGAGTAAGTCGTGGAATGGACATCCACGATCTCTCGACTCAATTCAAACAAGTGCGCATAATCCTCCGGAATAATCACCGTCGTCCCATCAAATTCTTCAAACGTATAGCTTGCAACCCACGGTATCGCGATACCGTTTTTGACAAACAAATCGTTCAATTCAAATGCATTGGCAAAGGAAAAGTTTTTGCGAAAGATCGCGCCGTACAAATTAAATCCCTGATGAACCATGATGGTATCCGGCGCTGCAGTTCTCGTCTCAACATCGTACACCCAAGTGCTTGGCGGTGACTCGCTACCACTGGTGGATGAGCCGCCACTTGTTTCGGATGATGAGTTGCTTTCACTATTCGACCCTAACGAAGACAATCGACGTTCTTTTTCTGTGAGGATTTGCACCGCGCCTTCACTGTGTTGGTAAAATGCATCAAATCCCCACGAATCAAATGCGCCGTCAAATGCATAATCGACGTACCTCTTCGTGACCTTACCGTCGAGGCTACCTACTTCTTTGCTAAAGGATGCACCGTAACCGTTCCATGAAGCACTAACTCCGACTGCGTTGAGCGACTGCGCTGAGTATTGAATGCCTTTAAACTTGCGGTCACCGACATTTTCTGGATCAGAGTTATCCGTCGCCCCTGCCAAATCGATGTTGTAACTCAGCTGCGGACGAAGCAAGCGCACGGAGGCGATGATCGGGAACGGATTTGCTTCGTCCACTTTAGGCGATGCCGGAGGAGAATTTTCGGTGTGAGAGTTGTTTTTTGTTTCTGACGGCCGCATCGCTGGCATTCCACCAGGGGAGCCGACATCTGCATTTGCAAATCCCGAATGGAAAAATACGCCGAAGATCAATGCCGCAACCGACACAAGCACCGAAACTTGATTTCCACCTCCACTAAGGCTCGGCAAGTCCTCTTGTTTGATTTTGCGAGCGAAACCCAAATGGAAATTACCTCAAACTTCGAACAAATCTAGGTGTTGAAAAGAGTTTGTCCCTCGACTATTCCCGCAATGAGATCGCAACATTCAAATGAGCGTGTTGTTCAACATCGCATTCAAGTACGCACACGACTTGCTGAGACTCGCGCCAAATGTTTTGGCCCCTTCTTTGGTACGATTCCACAAATCGGCCGACCAAACTTTTGCACGCTCGAGCGCACTCGGCGTGTCGAGGGCAGCAAATTTCTCGCGAAATTTCTCGAGGTTAAGATCGTTCGCCTTGATCGCATCATTTAGGTCGACCATCTTGCTGATTTGTTCCGCCTCGTAGTCGCTCGCGGCGGGATGGACGATGGCAATGCGGTTGCCTTTCGTGGGTAACAACCGACCGGTCAAAAACGCAATCGATTTTACGCTCCATTCTACGCCCAAGCCGTACTGCAATAGTTCCATCTGACCAGCGCCGAGAAGCATGTTGTTAAATTGGTTCATGAAGTTGAAAGCCGAGCACATCAAGATTTCAGTGAAGCCCGAAATATACCCCTTCTTACGCAGCTGGCGAAGACCCACGTCGCTGCCCGCCGTGATCGCAGCTCCTACTGCGGTAACACCGCCAAGTGTGGAAATGAAATCAAAGGTCATCGGTGAAGCAACTCGATCAGGAGCGTTCAGCCACGAGAGTAAGCGAAAACCGCCAGCAGCCACGGCATTGATGCCGAAGTTTACGGCCAAGGCTTTGACGAGGGTATTGCGGTTATAGAATCGAACGAGGGGATTATTTTTGAAAATCGGAATTTGGTGCTCGTTTTCAAACTCGAGCAATTTACCTGCGAACGTCGTGTTCAATTGATCATACAAAATGGCGAGAGCCACTTGTGCCATTCCAAAAACGTTGGTGCCCGTGGACGTCAGCCAAACATAGACAGGAGCAGTACTTGATATGATACCGGCCACACTACCAAACGTCATGCCGCGACTCTCGTAGTCAGCCAAGGTGTTTTGCATCCGTTGTCTAAAGTTGGTTTCCCAGTCGCGGAGGACTGACCAGAGGTTTTTATTTTGCTGGACCAGCGCTTTGACTATCTCGCGTCGGTCATTGATGTCTGCGGGCAATTCCTCCAAGGCGGTAAGAAGCTCTGCATTGGCAGACTCCATCGCCTTTTGCAACGAAGGGACATCCAAGACAACTTCTCGAACTTTGGCTCGGCCAGCATAGATCGACGTCGCCAGTGTTTCGTTAACAGCTTGGACAAAGAACGCGCGGTCTTCTGCACTAACCGACGACGGCACCAAAATCTGAATGCTAATATCTTTGCCTGGATCTAGCAGGACGTTCTCAGAATCTCCATATCCTATCTTGAGCTGCTTGATGTCGCTTAACGACGCCGGTCCCACATCGATTCTCACGGTCGCCCCATAGAGTGGGTCTTTTGCTCGTGAATCAACGATTACGGTCAAGCCTTTGCCGGAATCAGGAAACTCGGCCGCTAGCGTCTGTGTGGCGCAGCCCAGACATGCCAAGAAAAACACAAAAACAGTGACAATCAACAATCTTAACGAGGAACTATAGCGGCGCATGGCGTCCCTACAAAATACAAAAGTCTGAGATGATAAAAGTATATCACATTACCACGGCTGTCTGTGGATCCACGAGGGCGGTTGCCCTCAAGTCCATTCCTGTTTGATGGCCTCGTAAATGTTGAAGAGCAGGATTGTGTCCGTCTCGTTTTATAGCTTAAGAACTGGTGCTTTCTTGTGGATCTGAAACAATCGATTTTTCAGATCCACAAGAAAGCACCAGTTCTTTCCGTCTAAAGAAATGCGTCAAGGCTCAACGGTACACGCCGCCTGAGTGATGGAAGTCGTCGGCAATACTTTGGTTGCGGCTGGGGCGGCTAACTAAGTGATTGAAGGAAAGGCTCGATGGAATGTCGAGTTTTGCAATGAAGTTACTCGTCCCGCTTTATAATTTCTGGATTTGCATCGCTCATCACGTCGAATTTGTAAAATGCGACGCGGTCAACGGATGACGCGAATGCGCGAAAGTTGTGTGCATTTTGCCCTCTGATTCCTATGCAATACCATGAATTTGGATCGCGCAATTCTAGGTATGAACTGTTGATATTAAATGCTTCGATGGAAATTTCCTTAATGGTCGCTTGTTTGGAATCACCAGACTTATCGCTGAACAGAAGTTGTTCGTTAGCGTTTTGATATATCTTCTCAATCAACTCTACTTTCATTTCGCCACTCGGACTTTCTTTCCAGTTGCCTTCGCATTTTGACTGCGAAGAACCTTCAGTCGCGATCGCATCCATTCCGTCAGCGTTGCTTCTACCGTGATCTCTGCGTTTTTCCCGTTTATCAGAGGCATCGGATTGATCCGAAGTTGAACCATCGTTTTCGTCAACTGGTTGAGCAGTGCTTGAATCAGTCGATCCGCTCTGGTCTGCAGCATTTTGAGCATCGTCGCCTTCGCGAAGCTGATTCAGACCTTGGAATTCCACACTTCCGCATGACGAAACAACTATTGAGATCGTGAGAAGCGACAGTGTGAGACCAGTGAAAATCAACTTAGATTCAGTCATCAGATGACCTCCAAATTTTAGCTCATCCACTAGCACTCGGTTTATCGGAATTTCAGGCCAATCCTTGAGAATCTCTTAATATTGAAATGGAATTGGTCTTTTACACCAAGACGATCACTCGAGATCGACTACACCATGGCTTCCGCTCATTGATTCAGCTCCATGGACAACCACTGATCCATCCCTGCCTACCTCACGCGGAAGGATATGCCGCTTGCATCACGCCTCGCCCATGCCATGCACAGGTAAAATTTTAAGATGAATGGAATCTTGGGTTTGTGTGACTAGCTTCGGATTTGCATCAGGGGATTCGCTTTCCAACCACCTAATTTTATTAGGTAAATTGGAGCGGGAAACCGGATTCGAACCGGCGACCTTCGCGATGGCAACGCGACGCTCTAGCCAACTGAGCTATTCCCGCAATCAAAGAGGCCATCATTCCTAATGAGAACAGAGGGGTTTGTCAAGGAGCATATAATGGGCTGGCTAAATTCCTTAAAAGAAGCTTTCAAAGGCAACGCGTACGGCGGCTACATGAAATCGTCGTCAGCAAAGTCGCCTACTGCAAACGGTGCAGCCGACGGATTGATGAAGTCGCGTCCCGACCACCTGCTGTCGAACTACGAAGTCCTCGACAACACCGACCGCCTCGACCATATGTTCACCCTGATGCGTCGCTTCCTCTACCACGCCCAAGACAAAAAAATCACCGGCGACGACTTGCCAGACTACTGGCGTGAGCGCGGTAAAACTGGTCCGATGCGTCCCTACTTTTTTCTCAAGCCCTTCAATAAGTCCGGTCTTCTCTTTGAGCGATCCGAGACGGGGTGGGTCATTTCCAAAGCAGAAAAAAACTCACAAAACGAAACGTTTTATCGCTCCGCCATTCCGTGGGACGTAGTGACGATTTTTGCTCCACGTGAAGGCAAAGGTTCGCCGCGCATCACTTCCGAGAGACTTGGGTTGGACAAAGCTGGCTTTGCCGTTTACGAACGCGCACTGACCGAAGCAATGTCCGCAGAATGGAAAGGTGAAGCAGGAGCAGCATGAATGCTTTCTCATCAAACTCACGAAGAACGTCGCTGGGTAACGCGTTCTTGATGATGAGCCTACTCTTCGGTGTAGGCTCAAAGGCGTTTGCGGGGGTTAGTTTTTCACCCGAGGTAAACTCTACGATCTTTTCGTTTCGCGCGCTCGATGAGGAAGACACTGCCAACTATTTTGCGGCAGGTGCCGGCATCGGCGTCGGTTATTCGCTGATGCGAGCCGTGAATTTTTCGCTCCGCGGCAACTACTATCCCGGACGTCCTAAAGCTCCGCGCGTCGGCAAAGAAGATGCCGCACTTTTCTCATATGGCGTCGGCGCCAACTTTACGCTTGGAGGAATCATTCGCATCGGCGTAAATGGCGGCAAATACATTTACAATCTCGTGCACCAGACGGTCGAAGACGATGTCGATGGACGCTGGTCGGGAGCTGGCGGCGGTATTGAATTTGGCACAATGGTCTCACAACGAAAGTCGCAAGCGATGTTCATGTCGCTGGCTATGGAAAGTGGAGTTTTTGAAGCGGTGAATCCTTCCATAACCCCATCGCCGACGCGTCGCATTGATTTGGTGAAGCTCTGCTTCACATTCGTGTATAGTGCTTCGGAAAGTGAACCCATGTTCGAAAAGACTCTAAAAGATTTTCTTTGATCGTACCCTTGGAAGGAGCTGACGGTGGATATTGTAAAAGCGTTTAATGAGTTGGCATTGTTCGGCAGTGCGTGGGTGCTTTGGTTGTTGGTGGCGTTGAGCATTCTCTCCGTGGCCGTGATCATCGAACGCATGCTGTTCTTCTCTCGCATCCGCCACGATTCAGACGCCTTCCGTCAGCAACTCGCTGCATGTTTGGATAAAGATGATCTCGACGGTGCACGCGCACTTTGCGTCAACAAAACCACCGTCGAATGCCAAGCGGTTCTGCGCGCACTTGAATTGAATAAGCGTGGCCCGGAAGCGATGCAAACATTCGTCACGGGTTTTCTCATGACCGAAAAGCAAACCCTCGATCGCGGCCTCGTGATCCTCGGCACACTCGGTAACAACGCACCGTTCGTCGGACTCTTTGGTACCGTCATCGGTATCATCGTCGCCTTCCACGATTTGTCTATGAACACCACCGCCGGTGCTTCCGTCGTCATGTCCGGAATTTCGGAAGCTCTGGTCGCAACCGCAGTCGGTCTGATCGTCGCGATTCCCGCGGTCGTCGCCTACAACTGGTTCCAGCGGATCGTTAAGCGTCACATCACCAACGCCGAAGCCGCGGTGAAGATGTTGGCCGCGTACTTCACTTAGGGCTGATTTTCACCTTTTCCGAGGATCGAACATGGCGTCTAGCGCACAAGAGAATGATGATGAAATCACGGGCATTAACGTCACACCGCTGGTTGACGTCATGCTCGTATTGCTGATTATCTTTATGGTTACAGCATCTTATATTTCGAACCAGTCGATCAATGTAAACTTACCAAAAGCAGATACCGGACAGGAATCAACCCAGTCCACCAATCTTGCCTTTGTTTTAGACAAAGATTCGAATCTGTTTCTCGACGGTCAAAAGCTCGAGTTTGATGCTCTTCCCGACATGATCAAACAGCGAGCAGCGAGCAATCCTAAAATACAGGCCATCATTGCCGCCGACCAAGCGACTCCCCACGGAATCGTGATAAAACTCATTGATACCATAAGGAAAAATGGTATAACGGACTTCGCCATAAACGTCGAAGCCGGCCAGTAGGTCGGCTTTAATTTTCTCGGTGCTGTTTGAAAAAACTCGCGGACGATCATTTCATAACCCGCGACGACTGCTTTGAGTATGTCGCCTCCGAAGTCTTTCGTCAGCTTCCTGCAAATTACAAATCAGAACATCCCAAGTGGCCCGGTTATGTCGGCATCGAAGTCGAAATGCTTCCCGTGCGCACAGGCAGCAACGGACAACCTGAACGCGTGCCACTTTTTGAAGGTGCGGGAAATCAAAACGACACACTAAAAGAACTCGCCATCGCCAAGGGATGGAAACCGGAATTCCTCGACGATAGCGACGGCCGCCTTTTGCGCGTAGTTTTGGATCAAGGCGACCAACTCACTTTCGAACCCGGTGGTCAGCTCGAAATTTCGACGATCCCCTACCCGTGCGCGTCCGACGCGGTCAAACGCATCCAGCACATTCAAACTCAGTTAGACGCAGCATTTGCCGCCAAGGGTCAGTCCATCGTGCAGGTGGGCATCAACCCTTGGAACACGGTGGATGAAATCGCATTGCAGATGGACAAACCACGCTACCAAGCGATGACCAGTTACTTCAATCGCATCGGCCCACTCGGTGTCCGCATGATGCGGCAGACTTGCACGGTGCAAGTGAACTTGGACTTTGGTAGTTCTGAAGCGCAACTTGCACGTCGTTATGCGACCGCAAATCTGCTCGCACCCTTTGCGACAGCGACTTTTGCAAATTCTCCGGTCGTTGACGGCAAGTCAACCGGCCATCGCAGCTACCGCGCCAACATCTGGCGAGGACTCGATCGCAGCCGCGCCGGCTTCCCCAACTTAGACAACGTGTTCGCCAAGATGGACAAAGCATCTGCTGTGCAAGCCTATTTCGATATGGTGATGGCCGCACCGGTCGTCTTCATTGCCAATGAAAACTACCGCGTTCCTGACCGCACCTATAACTTCGCGCAGTGGTTGAACGACGCGAGCAGCAAGACAAAACCGACGTTCGCGGATTTCAAGACGCATCTGAGTCTGTTGTTCCCCGAAGTACGGGCGCGCGGATTCCTCGAACTGCGTTCCGTCGATTGCCAAAGCCGCAGCTGGCAAGAGGTTCCCACGGCGTTTTACACCGGCCTCCTCTATGACGAGCAATCGTTGCAAAAGGCTCATGATCTCCTGATTCCATTGGCTCCCAAACTCGAAGAGATGTGGGCCCGATGCACCATCGGTTTGCAAGATACGTTCATCAGTCAATACGCACCGAAAATCTTCCAGATCGCCATGGAAGGATTCGAACGATTGTCTCCTTGCTTCCGCGAAAGTTGTAGCGGCAAACGCGTTCGCGCGTTTTATGAAAATTTCACGTCCCGTCATCGATCGCCAGCCGACGACGTTTTGGATGAATTTTGGAATGCTGGCAAACTCGAACTTCAATCGCTCGTGCGTCTCGAAGAAAAATGGCGCAAGTTGAGCTGTAGCTAACAGGAGAACGGCAATGAAACCAGGCAGTGGCAAACCGATTAGCAAACAAGAAGAAATGGACAACCGGATCTTTGACGATGCCGACGAGTTTGCACCGCACGGAGATTCGCCGTTATCGTACGAAGTTGTGAAGACCGGCAACGAACTCGAAACCTACATCGAAGACATCGCTGAAACCGTCCGCATCGGTTTGGACCAGAGCATTTCGATCTTGACGCCTTGGTTCTTCAACAACATGCCGCAGATTTATTATCAAACGACACCACGCCAAGAAAAGGTTCGCCATCTCAGTGCGATCATCACAGGTCACGTATTCGAAACCAAACAGACCGTCGAACTTTGGGACCGCGATCACTCCAAAGTTACTTATATCGGCCCCGGAGGCGATAAGCGCATCTTGACGGACATGGCGCACAAGCTCCAAGCCATCGACAAGTTGAAAATGGGCGCGCTGTATTTCTCACGCGACAAACTTTTGTTCTTGTCCACGTTCTTCTGCAACAACCGTGTCGCAGTTGATTCCAGCAATGATCACAACCGCGAAAAGATCAGCGCTGCACGGAAGATGATGGAAAAAGAGTTCCCCAACGCCAAAGACATGATTGAAAAGTATGTCAATCACCTCGACAATGACTTCGTCGTTTATGCGACAGCATCTCGTCTGTTCACCACATTCCGCATGGTGAACTATATGGACAGCCACGAAGGTGCGTTGACGTTTTTGGAGCCGATTGAGAATTCCAACTCGGCGCGTTTGACGCTTGGCATCAAAAACGTGCGTCCCGGCCAGATCATGGAAAGCGTGATCAGTTTGATCAACCGCTACCAGTACAACGTTGTGCGCTCATTCATGGTGCATTTCGACGAAGGTTACGAAGAACCGATTTCCGTTTTGCACTTCATCGTCGATTCCATGGATAAGAAGCCAATCGAAGCTGAAAATCTTTCGATGCGTAAGTTGACCAAAGCGTTGCGCACGCTGGGCTGGGTTGACGTTGATGGTTACTCCCGACTGAACCTTGAGCCTTACAATCTTTCGATCAACGCAGCCAACCTCGTGCGCGCTATGGCCAACTGGTCGCACGTTTCATTGGGCAAATACAACCCGCACATCTTCTCGCTCGACAAGATTGAAAAGCTCGTTTTTTTCCATCACGAAATTACGAAAGAGTTAGTGGAACTCTTCCGCGTAAAATTCGACATACTAAAGGCCAAAGAACGTGCTGACGGCTTGTACGACAAATGCAAGGCAAAGATCCAAAAGACCATCGAAGACACGGTCATCGAAGATGTTGATCGACAGATCTTCCGCGAGTTTATCACCTTCATCGACTGCACACTGAAGACCAACTACTTCATCTCGTCGAAAACAGGTCTCGCGTTCAGACTCGCACCAGAAATCTTGAACCAAGAGTTCTATCCGAACAAACCGTTCGGCATTTTCTACATCATCGGTCGCGGTTTCCGTTGCTTCCAAGTTCGATGGAAGGACATCGCCCGCGGTGGATTGCGCGTCGTCATGCCACGCAACCAAGGCGACTACAACTACGCGCTACTCGGACTGTTTGACGAAGTTTACGGCCTAAGCCACGCCCAACAGCTTAAGAACAAGGACATTCCCGAAGGTGGATCTAAAGCCGTACTCATCTTGGGAATCGGCGAACATCGCGATCATGCAGTGCGCGGTGCCGTGAACGCCTTGTTTGACTTGCTCGTGAAAGATGACGAATCACACGAGGGCACCAACAAGGAACAAGTTACTTACTACGACAAAGAAGAGATTATTTATCTCGGCCCGGATGAAAACATCACCAACGACTTGATCGTATGGATCACCGAGCACGCTGCACGTCGCGGCTATCCGTACGCTCGCGCTTTCATGTCGTCGAAGCCGGGTGACGGCATCAACCACAAAGAGTTTGGCGTTACTTCCGAAGGTGTAAACGTGTACGTGGACAACTTGTTGCCGTTCCTCGGCATCAATCCTCGTAAAGATCGCTTTACCGTGAAGATCACCGGCGGACCTGACGGTGACGTCGCTGGCAACGAACTCAAGATTTTGAACCGCGAATATGGCGAAAACTGCCGCGTTGTTTCGATCGCCGACGGTTTTGGCGCCGCTTTCGATCCGGAAGGTCTCAACTGGTCGGAACTCATTCGCCTATTCAAAGAAGGCAAGCCGATCGCCGACTTCTCCAAAGAGAAGTTGAGCAAAAATTCGGAAGCGTTTGTCATCAAGGCGGACTCCAACCAGAACATCCGTATCCGCGATGAATTGACGGCCAAAGTTTACGCCGACATCTTCATTCCTGCCGGCGGACGTCCTTACACCGTCAACGGCAAGAACTGGAATAACTACATCGACAAGAACGGCAAACCGTCGATGAAAGCGATTGTCGAAGGCGCGAACATCTTCTTTACGGCAGGCGCGCGCGACAATTTACAAAAGCACGGTGTCTTGGACATCAAAGACTCCAGCGCCAATAAGTGTGGCGTTATCTGTTCGTCATACGAGATCATCGCCTGTTTGACATTGTCTTCCGATGAGTTCAAAGCCATCAAGCCAACTTACGTCAATCAAGTTATCGACATCTTGCGCCAAAAGGCCGACGCTGAGGCAAAACTTTTATTGCGTTACCACCAGCAATTGCGCGGTGAAAAAACACTCGTCGATTTGTCCATGGAGATCTCCAAAGAGATCAATGACGTCACTGACTGCTTGCTCGTTGAATTGGGTGCGCGCAAATCCGAAGTACTAGGCACCAAGATGTTCCACGATATCATCTACCGACACTGCCCGGCGGTGTTGGTCGAGAAGTACAAAGATCGCATCTTGAAGCGCTTGCCCGAAGCGCATCAGATCGCTATTCTGTCGGCGTTCATCGCCAGCTACATCGTCTATCGCGAAGGTCTCGGATGGTTGAATAGCATTCCAGAAACGCTGCGCTACAAAGCTGCGCGTTCGTACATGGAAAGCGACTTGATGGCGCAGACGATGATTTCTGCCATCAAAGACTCCAACGTACACGGCAAAGACGAGATCGCGATCATTCTTTCTCGCAGTGCCGCTCGTCATTTGGCCATGCATGAAATCGAAAAGGCAGGAAAGTCGGATAGCGACAAGTAGATGACCACGGGCAAAAACTGGATCGTCGGTGACCTGCAGGGATGTTTTCAATCCCTGCAGTCTCTGTTGCATAAATGTAATTTCGACCCCCATCTAGACCATCTGATATGCGCAGGTGATCTGGTCAATCGCGGGCCTCATTCTAAGCCCATCCTCGATTTCATGATGCATTCCCCGTTCGCTGCGTGCGTCCTTGGCAATCACGACATCTATCTACTCGCACGTTTGTACAACATCGGACAGGATCGACCGTCCGATACACTCGCAGAAATCATCAAGTCTCCCGAGAGAAATAGCTACCGCGACTGGTTGCGTGAACAACCGATCATGTTGAATTTGCCTGAAGCCGTTGTCGTCCACGCAGGCATCCACCCCGCGATGAGTGCCGCAGATTGCTTGTTTTTGTCGGCTTCGCTTTTGAAGATTTTTAAGTCAAAATCTTGCGGCGATTTCTTAGCTCGCTATTTTTCGGGTACCGTTCGACAAATTGAAGACACACGTAGCCTCGAAGACAAATTGATCGTTGCACTGCGATGTTTTGTAACTATCCGCGCCGTCAACCGCGAGTCTCTCCAGCTGGAAAAATTCACGGATGAATTGGAACTGTTGCCGCCTGAATGGTGTGCGTGGTTTCAACACCCCGAATTTTGCGACAAGTCCCCGTTTGATAAACCGATCGTCTTTGGACACTGGGCGGCGGTCGGTGGTTACAGGGACAAAAACGTGCTCGCCATCGATACGGGTTGCGGGTGGGGTCGACGCCTAACCGCAGTTGATGCCAAAACTACTTTGCCGGCATGGAAATCGGTTCCCTTTTGCGATTAGAAAAGCCATTCACACTTACGACAGCTTTACTGCTCATCCATCGAAGATGCCGCCGCTTCCGACGACGGAGGTATTTCGGGAGCCTCTCACGCACTGCTTGCTGACGTCGACTTTACTACCGTCGCTGCAAAACCATCATGGGTAGTCATTCATTAACTTGCTGAAATTACAGGCATAAAAAATGAATTTCTCAAGTTTCACTCAAGCCACCCGATCATGGAATGGTGTTAAATACGACGCCGGTTTTGGGGGATATGAAATGCTTACAAAAATTAGCAAACATTCAATATTCGTTGCATGCGCTTCTGCCGCTGCCTTGGCAGGTTGCGAAGACAAAGCGGACGATCACACATGTCCCACGGGCGAAACTAAAACGGAATACGTCACGGAATACGTCACCAAAGATTCGGCAGCATCAACGTCGGTCGGTGACACCCTAAGTGGAAGCGCAAACACAAGCAACAATTCTAGCGGAGGCGGCTCTGCGAACAGTGGAGACGACGATGCATCGACCGGAGCACTTAGTCTTTCCTTTACTCCGACGCAAGTTGGTATCCGCCCCCCTTCCGACAACCAGACTGGGGCAGCCAACTTAAATCTTTTGTCCAGAGGCTTTAGCCTCGTCCCCGACTCATCGCCCATGGCTCAATTCAAGCCGATTGCATACACGTGGGACCCTTCTCAAGTGCCTATGAAATCTATGAACAAGGTTTTGGCCATTGTCGCAGAAACTGCGTACCAAGCGTTCATCAACAAAGGAAAGTACATTGCCAAAGTCAAAGTTGATGACATGTTTCGCCGTGGGGAATCTGGCGGAGGACAAATGTATGGCGGCGGCGATCAAGATAGTCAGATCCGCGTAAAAACCACAGATGTCTTGGTCGACTCCACCAGAGGCAGCGATGGGAAAGTCAGAGTTCGGTTGTGGTTTTCACGTACCCTTCCCAATACCGATCCGGCGTATTGGATGTTTAGCAAAACTTCATCAGGGCAGTCAGGAATGATTGCGCCCGTGATGAATTATGAGGTTTCGGTCGAAGTGTTGAGCACCGTGCAGGAAGTACCTCCGTACGGTGAGTTTAAGATGACCTACATCATGACGCCTTCGTATAGCGATGTCGAAGATTCCGCAAAAGGTATCATGCGCGGGTATCTAGACATTATCCGCGACACAGACACAAACGAAATCGATATTACTTACAATGAACGCACGACTACCACGCAAGAATGGACCTTTTGGAACTCAAATACTAACCAGAACGAGAACGCAACAGCCACCACGCGAGTCGAGCAAATGGCGTTGGCGAGCCTGACTCTTAATTCTCAAAATAAAGTTTCATCGGGTATCGCCGTTACAGAATCCAAATGGACGCAAACGTCGTCAGCACAAAACTCCAATTATTCAAATCAATCCGGTGCGTACTACGTCGCCTTCGACTATGAAAATGGCTCGTCAAACAGCTCAAGCAGCAATCCGGGCAGAGCTTTGATTGACTATGACCCAGTCACCACGGGTTGGTTTACCGCCGCAAATGGATTCGATCCAGGTCAGCCGCGCTGCGAGGAAATTGGCAATCAAGGAACCATGTTTGCGAACGAGGGTTACGTTGCCTTTGATACTAACGGCGACCCCGTTGATACACAGACATCACTTCGCTTGAGCAAGGTCGATGGCTCCGAGCAAGACGGCTGCTGGGTTAGTCAGTGGGGCACATCTTGTTGGGGTGGTACTGTTGCCACTGGATCGCGGTTTTTCGCCAACAAGCATGATGGATCGAAAATGTATTTTACGGCCACTGTGTTGAAGGGATCGCTCCGCAATAGCACTACCTGGAAAGACGTTACTGTTTCAACCGAAAATAATTTGACCCTAACCTGCACAAGCCGCTGTCCCAAACCAGGATTTACGGCAGCGGAGCTGAATGACCAATGGTCCTCGTCGCCATCGATGTTCTTGTCCGGTTCTGTTAACTATACTTTTGATGCTGCCACGCGCGAGTTAAAGTACACAGCAGATGGCGTGACCAGCACCATTTCCATGCCAGCAGACGGCACTGGATACGTGTCGTTTAATTTGACGTCTGGGGCAGATTCATACATGTATGAAATGAATTCCTGGGGTCAAAACGTCATGCTGGTGAAGGACGGAGAAACCACGGCCTTTCAACCACCGCAACCATTGAAATTTGTGGACGAATCATTCAACCCAACGCGCCACGCGCGTCCCAACTCCATTTATTCGCCAAGTATGACCCAATTGTCTGACGCTTCGTATTCATGGGGAACTGAGCGTTCTCTGAAGCTAGACGGAAACTGGCTCAACGTCGATTACTTCTCGGCGGCAAACAAGTACACGGGCCTCTCGATGGTGAGAGAGGGAGACGGCAAAATTAAATTTAACCTCGGCTGGGGACAATCGGTCGGGCTGAATGAATCCATTGTCATATCATCATTTTCAAGTAGTCCCGGTGGCGACTTTCCTTTCACGCAAGGAACGACATACTACGCAATTCCAATCGCCCCAAGTACTGTTGGGGGCACGGAAGCGTTTTACCTAGCTACGCAACAAAATGGCAGCTCGCCAATAATGGCGAGCGGAGATCCAAGCGGCAGCACCGCTAACATTTCCTTGCCGAATCGTCGTCCGCTGTACGACCAATGGGGCAACTTCGTATATGTTCCAAAATTGAGTTTGGCAGTCGGCGTTGATTTGACATTGGACGGCGATCCTGACGGATCAGGACCGCGTTTTTCCGGCGAAAAGATCCATGTAGTGCCCTCGTCAGTGCGTGAACAAGCCATCGTCAGGACCGGCGGCGACGCCGACTGCGCAACTTCACTTTCCAACAAAATTACCGACGCAAAAGATACGATGAGTCCTCCCGGTGCTTTGCCAAGCTTCAAGTTTGATGCGCGTTTAGCAAAAACCGCACGCCCAACGGGCAGCTTCCCGGTGCGTGCAATCAACGGTGCACCGGTAAAAGACAATTAGTAGACAAAATAAAAGGCCCGCCTCTGTAAAAGAGGCGGGCCTTTTTTATGGTCCTACTGAAACTGCTCGATGCTCTTTTCGCGCAGGCTGGAGCAAACTTCAGCAAACATCGTATGCATCGATCCCGTCCAAGGCTTGGAAAAGACCGTTGTCACGTTGTATCCTTCATCGTCGATGATGCGATACATGCGGTATGGTTCGAGTTCTGGATCCAACTCCATCAGCACCGCACTAATGAAACCGCCGGCGTCTCCACCCGGAGTTACCATGGCATATATGCTGCGGCGAAAACTCATCGCCCATTTCCTGACGGACGAGAATCCGCGCCCTTCGTAAAGCCAGCGTAATCCCGCAGTGCGATCAACCTCATGTTGCAGAAAGAAGTAATTTTCGTCGCGTTCGTACAAGAGTTTGTTGCTGCGTTGGTATTCGGCGAATGGCTTTCTCAACTTTTCTTGCTCTGATTCAGGCAAAAAACTCGAAAGTCGCTCACATTGATACAACGCTCCTAATGTCACATAGCGGTAACGAAGATAGTCATCGTATCGAACGATTTCGTGCGCAATGCGGCGGTAGTTCAAATGCCCCGCCATCTGGGTGAACTGGCTCGTATCGACTCGTTTGGTGCGCGCGGTGGTCGATGAGTTCAAAAATTTCTCATCCAAATCCGTCAACACACTGTAACGCTCGTTTTTAGCGTGAGCCGTGTAGAAACGGTCAAATCCTGCGTGATCGACGGTTTGATAACCGAGCAGATATTTTTCGCCGGGGCGAACATCGTCAGATATAAAGTAGGCACCATCCCAGCGGTTATAAGCCTCCCAATTGGGACGAGGGTTAGATCCATGACAACCCATACAAATGCTTTCGTTGATGGGTTTGATCGCGGGAAAAACTGTTTCTTCTCGGTAGGACTCGATGTGGCGATAGTCCGCACGAGGCTTGAAGATGATGCGACGGAAACGGAATACTTCGTTAGTTTTCAAATCTGGTAAGGCGAGAACGGTTCCGGCTCCGACGTCTTGGACTTGAAAATCCATCAACTCGATCTCGTAGTAACCCACAGCATCTACACCGTCGTTGAACGTCAAGGCAAACGAACCATCGTCGGCATACACCATTGCACGCGGCTGTTCGTAACTGGATTCTTGACGGCTCAGGCTACCGTGAATCAATACAAAATTTTCGAAGATCTTTGGATACACCGCCTTGATTGCGGCCAGCGCATCTTCCACCCGTAAATCACGTCCAGAAAATTCAGGACGGCGCGACAATTCTTCGACAATTTGCGCCACTGAATCGAGCGTCGGGCTATCACTCACCGCCGAAGCCGGCATTGCGCTGCAGGCCAACAAAGCCCCCATTAAAACATTTTTCATAGAATCATCCTCAATTGCAGCGACGACAGATCGTTTTCAATTCCTTGAGCCATTTCAATCATGCGAGCGCGATTGTTTTCTGTGTCATTGTGAATCCACAGTGTCGTGGACGTGTTGCGCCACTGCGGTTGGTTCCAATCCGTCACCCAATACAAGACTTCGTAAGCACTCAGTCCATATTGAGTCTTAGGATGAAACTGCACCACGAGATGTACGGCAAACTTTCGCACCGTTCGGTCGGTCGCGCATTGCACGTCATATTCGAACAGGCCCACAGGCGACTTATCGACGTTACAACTGTAGCGAGAAAACGGTTCGACGTTTTCCTGAATCGAAAAAATCATCTTCTCGGGTTCGACATTCATGGCCGACGCGGACATCGCCCCCATCAGCAAAGCACCCAAGACCAACCGCAAACATCGATTAAACATCCTTCACCCAACCCACTGCTAAAGTAAATGCGTCACCGTTTATCACTTTCATCTCCGCATCGTCCTTCGCTGCATCGATGGCGATAAGCGTGTCTCCTCGTTCCATCTTCGTTTTCCCGATGGTTACCTGTCCGGTTAGCGTATGCACAAACACAGGTGTGCCGTGCGCAAGCACCGCCGCGTGATAACTGTCTTGGTCGGTAACGATTTTAAATTCACCACGACTGACTCGTCGATCGACCATGAAATTGAAGTCTTCGGTCGTGGATGCACCCAAACGACAATCGATGACCGTCTCACCTTGAAAAGCGTACGGCACGCAAATCTCGAGCGTCTTCGCGGTTGCACCGTTTGCAAAATGCAGAGTCATGGGATCACCAACCGTCTGCACAATCCAACGGTTAATATTTGGAAAGATTGAGAACGGACCCGATTGCGAAACGGTCGCGTAAGAAAGTCGCCATTGAAACTCGCCTTCGCGAGCGTTACCTCGACACACATGGATCTCGCGCGTAAGACCCCCGCCATTTTTCCATGGTCGTTGTTCTGCTTTTGACAAAGGGATGTGCCGCACGCCGAGATTTCCACCCAAAAAACGAAATCGTTTTTCCATTTAAAATGTCACACCAATCGGCGCTGGTTTACCATGATTCTGACGTGATGATTAGGCAATTTGAATGACCTGACCCAGCGCTCCCTCGTGGCCCCAAAAATGGTGCGTCTAATCGACCTTTTAAGTGCCTGAATTAAATAACAAATTTCATTTTCTGGGTTTTCGATAGACAAGCCGAAACGGTATTTGGTAACAGCAGCGATCCAAACAAAATTTGAAAGAACTCGATGAGCATCGGCAACGGCCCTAAATCTGACATGAAGAGCTCCCATCCTGGGCCAGGGATCTACGAGATTTCTTGCATGGTCTATGGCACGATGATTGTCGTGGGCTTGATCATTTGTCGATATGTTCACGCCAATTTGGGCACAACCTTCGCCATTCGCACCGCGGATTTTTCGAGCGGTAAGTTGTTGCTGATTGCCTTATTACTGACCGGCATCTTGCAAGTTCTTAGCTACTTCTTTGAAGAAGCATTTGATTCGTATCGCATGTTCCGCGAAGACCTCGTGCGCATGTTTGGACCTCTGACCGGTATCGGTGCGTTTTTTCTCGCCGTTAGCTCCGCCATCGGTGAAGAGATCTTGTTTCGCGGAGCCATTCAGCCGTGGGCGGGATTGATTTTAACCAGTATCGGTTTTGGCATGTTACATCTTGGCCCCGAAGGCCGCATCGCCAGTTGGTCCGTTTGGGCGTTTACCGCCGGCATGCTTCTGGGCTGGAGCACGCACGTGACTGGTTCGATTTTACCAGCAATGATCGCCCACTTTCTTACGAACATGATTTCGATTACGCGACTTCGTCTTCAGTACCAAAAAGCAGTTCGCGACCTTCAGGAAGCCCTTGGCGGTCCCGAATCTCCGCAAACTCCCGCAAGTGAAGCGGCCGATCAAAAATCCACCTAGAGTAAACTTTTGCGCGCCGGCCATCCTGAACTATGTCTTTTTGAACCAGAGATTCCGCAGAATACCGGAAGCATCGCTCGACTCTGTGCGGCAACCCAATGCAGACTGCATCTCATCAAACCGTTTGGCTTTGGTATATCGGACAAGAACCTGCGTCGTCCTGGCTTAGACTACTGGCCATTCTTGGATTTAGAGATTCATGATCGCTTTGCAGATTTAGATGCTCGCTTCGGCGGTAAGGTCGCGTTTTTATCCAAGAAAGCGGACAAGTTATACACCGAGATTCCAGCGGATGTGAATTTGCTGGTGTTTGGTCGCGAGACATCGGGACTTCCCGATGAATGGTTGCAGACTCGTTCGCATCAATTCTACCGCATTCCCATCATGCACGAAGGTGTACGCAGTTTGAATTTATCCAACGCAGCGTCGATCGTCCTCTATGACCAACTCGGTCGTCGCAATCTTTTGTAGTCCATTTTTACCTGTACCTACTCTGCTGATTTCCCTATAACGAACGCTCCAATTACTGAGGAGATTGATTCGTGCAAGCTGCTTTCGCAAATGCCTTTAAAGGCAAAGAATACTTTGGACATCCGGCCGGACTTTTCGTGCTGTTCCTAACAGAAATGTGGGAGCGTTTTTCCTACTACGGGATGCGCGCACTTCTAGTTCTTTATATGACCAACTACCTTTTGACCGATCCTGCACGTGCTGCAGACGTGATGGGCTATTCGGCGTTGCAAGCGATTCTCGTCAGCGTGTTCGGCGAAATGAACGTGCAGCAGATGGGTTCCCAGATTTACGGCCTGTACACTGGCTTTGTTTACTTTACCCCGTTCTTCGGTGGCATGCTGGCAGATAAGGTGCTTGGCCAACACAAGACCGTTTACATCGGCGGCATTTTGATGGCGATCGGTCACTTCCTGATGGCAGTAGAAAGCATGTTCCTCGTGGCGTTGCTTTTCCTTATCCTCGGTAACGGCTGTTTCAAGCCAAACATCTCAACGCAAGTTGGTCATTTGTACCCACAGGGCGATACCCGTCGTGATGGTGCGTTTACCATCTTCTACATGGGCATCAACCTAGGAGCATTTTTCTCTCCTCTCGTTTGCGGTACCCTTGGACAAATGGTTGGCTGGCACTGGGGCTTCGGAGCCGCCGGCGTTGGCATGATGATCGGTCTCGCCATTTATTGGCTTGGCGCCGATTTGATTCCGCACGATTCTATCGAAGCACAGGCCGCAAAAGCGGAAAAACGTCCGTTAACGAAAGAAGAATGGTCGAGCGTTTACGTTCTCGCGTTCCTCTGTTTCCTGAACATCATGTTCTGGGCGGTTTACGAACAACAGGGTAATACATTGCAACTCTGGGCTGACGAACGCACCAACTGGAGCCTACTTGGCTTTGAAGTTCCGTCCACATGGTTCCAATCTTTCAACCCATTCATGATCTTCGTCTTTGCACCCGTTTTGAACATGATCTGGGCATGGCAAGCTAAATCCGGCAAAGAGCCGACCAGCGTTGGCAAGATGGGCATCGGCTGTATCCTTTGCGGCGGCGCATACATCCTCATGATTGCAGCAGCACTTCTCGTTCCAGAAGGCGAAAAGGGCAGCGTCATGTGGCTCGTCGGTACCGTATTCATCTTCACGATGGGCGAACTATACTTGTCACCAATCGGTTTGAGCTTGGTGACGAAAGTTGCACCTAAGCCGATCCTCAGCATGATGATGGGACTTTGGTTCTTGTCTTCCTTTTTCGGCAACTACATGACCGGCTACCTCGGCACGTTCTACTCCGTGATGGAAAAGCAAGACTTCTTCCTGATGTTGTTTGGCATCGGCGTCGGCACAGGCGTTCTCTTCTTCTTGTCTAAGTCGAAGGTGAATAAAGTACTGACATAATTCCCTCACCTAGCGGTGTTATTGACGGCTTCAAATTGAAGCCGTCAAGCGAGCTACCGAAGCAAAACAGTTTGATCCGGACGGCCACAACATCGAAGCTGTGTGCCACGACCCACTAAAGTGAAAAACCTCAATTAAGAAATCTTCTTTTGAAACAGTGCGATTCTGTTGCCTTCGCAGTCTTTGAATTCTGCGCCCCATCCGTAGCTTGACGCTTCAGTTTTAGGAAAGAGGATTTCGCCGCCCTCAATCGACAAATCTTTTGAGGGTAGTGATTGGCAAGGGCATCGCCACTCAGTAAAATATCATGATTCTCCAATTACCACCCGCGCGAGCCATGACTTGATCGAATCGATATTGCACAAAATATGTTTCATGCATCTCCTTGCGGCACTGGTCATAGGAAGTGCTCAAGCAAAACCTATGGATCCGTGCGACATCATGTCGCAACAAAAGCTGCTGGCCGAAGCATCGCAACTCCCGTCTAAAAAGATTCGAAGCATCGCGCTATCTGTGCAAAATGCTAAAGACAATCGACGTCAACTATCCTTGCAAGCAAGCGACATCAAGCATGTCGGCGAACAGATTGCCAATTCCGGAACGATGAATCGAGGCGTGTATCGCGTAGTACTCAAGAATGGACAAGAGGCTGTCCTGAAGATTTCGATTTTTTCTAAGCTAAGCTTCAATGTCCCAGCTCCCAAAGGAGAAATCGAACGACTAGAGGGGAATTTGGATACAGCTTTTGCGATTCAAAACGAATTAGCGGAAGTGGGAATCGCACCGCAAATTTTCGGAATCCTCGAACGCGGCGAGATTGAAAAACTCCTGCCCCGTTTAAAAAAGTCGGCATCGTGGGTTTCTCTCAAAGGACTGGAACAATCAGAGGTCGTTGGCATAGTCATGGACGAAGTTGCGGGCGCGTGGAATATACTGAAAGAGGGACACAAAGTTCCCGGATATGTAAATGAATTCTCGACCAGACACTGGCATCAAAAAGTCACTGCCGCAAAACGCGCATTGGACTCATTTCAGATACAGATCGTAGACGAGCAGCTTTGTGCGTCTCAAGACGGAACGGTTCGCTTCTTGGATCTCGAATATTCATTATTTTTAGGCAGAAAAAAGCAAAAAAGCCAACACGCAGATCCCCTGCAGAACATTCAAATTGAACCCTCTATTGAGGACTACATGGACAGCATTCGCGACGCCAAGAAGGGTTTTCCGTAGACTGTGTTCGCTCGACTAGACACAAGGAGCGTTGCGCACGACTCTTTCGAAGAATTCTCCATGTACGCGGCCAGTGCTTGGTGGGAAGCGTGCGAGGTGCAGATGAACGCACCTCGATAGAACGAACCAAAAAAACTATGTCTCAATCACAACCGCATCCGCGTTTGAATCCGGTTCATGCCATCGCGAAGCGAACTCAACTTCTCTTGCACGGTACGATCAAAGGATCGCGACGCAACAGATTCAACTTCTGAGAATTGGCTCAGGAGCCGTGCCCAATGATGTTCGCGGAATCGAGCCACGTAGGATGAAGGTACCGGAGAGGAACCATATTGAGTCAACTCGTTCGCCGCACGCTGCATCTCAAAAAGTTGTTGGCGAAATGCATTCACAATATTTCGCTCATACGATGACGACAACGAAACTTCGACCGTTTTCGCGGCGCGATCCATTTCACTGGTCATGAACACCACGTAGCCAAACTCCGATCCGGTGTGTGTGGACGGATTGGGATTGGGGTTAGGATTCGGGTTCGGGTTCGGATTGGGATTCGGGTTCGGATTGGGATTTGGTTGACCACCAATGTGCGGAAGCACCATGCTGATACGTGTTACGTCTTCTGCAGCTGCTGGCTTGTTTTCGTACTTGTAGGTCTTTGTACATTCGCCAGAGATATCAAAGTCCGCCTTGCCGCGCACCAAAACACCTTCAACTTCGTTGGTCGAAGAGTTGAACACGGGCGAACCGGAGTTACCGCCGAAGGAATCCAAATTCGCTTCGAACAATTCGGTTTTGTCTGCCTTGATGACTTCAGCTCCCGTCAAAATTTTGAGCGGGATACCTGCAGGATTACCAATTGCGTACACCGATGCGCCAATATTCAATGCCGCACCGCGACTCAATCGCAAAGGACGAGCGTTGCTAACGGGGCGATCCAAGCGAATCAGCGCAAAATCTTCCTTACCTTGTCCGCTAACCGCTTTGATAACTTCCTTACAGTTGTAAACGCGATCACCCGAAACGGCAGAAGGATCACCATCGGTAGTGTTGTAGGAAAACCCAAAAACAATGCTGGTATTCGCGCATGCGTCAGCTTCGCGGAAACAGTGTCCGCTACTGACGAGCAAATCCGAACCAACCAAAAATCCCGAACAGAACGCTGCGGAAGGTTGTTCGCGAAACTTTTCGTCACTGCAAAGTTTGAGTTTGTCACCGAGGGTCTTTGCTTCGATGCGACCGTTCACGATGTTTGCTTTTTTAACCAACGCAGCTACGGACAGCCCCGCATCACGCTGGGCAGATGAGCCTTGGTAGATTTCGATGCGACCATCTTCGCCGTAAATTGCGTCGGGATACGATGGCCGCTGCCAGTCGTTGACACCGCAAGAAACAAGAGAAAGCATGGATGTGATGATGGCTAGTTTGCGCATATTTGCCTCTATTTAAAGTGTCCACGAATGGACTGCTAGTAGCAAATTGCGCAATAAAATCAATATGTCACAGTGACGCTGCCGAAACGATTAGAATCAGAAGTCGAAATAGAGCTTGAGCGATACCAGATCATCCGTCAGCGAACGTGCGCCGGTTTCGACGCGGTGCCAGATTTCGAACTGGATCATCTGGTAAGGGTGCATTTCGACAAAGTAGTTCATGCGGCTGCTGGAGGTGGAATTTACCTCCATAGACTCCGCGACGACGCCGAGCATGGTCATGGGCAGTCCGGCATAAGCGATCGTCCATTCCGAAATCTCGGAGGAAGGATGCACCCGCGTGGCTTCGGTAGCCGACGCGGAATTTGAGGTAACGGTACGGCTGTTCACTTCGGCGTAGGTGATAAATTTGAAGAAGTTAGCTCCGGCACCGAATGCATTCATGTCAACTTTTGCAAGATCGGATGAAGTGTTCCAGCCACTGGCATTGACGTGCCATGCGTAGGAGACACCGCGAAATCCAGCGTGCCAACTTGTCCCCTTTTGTCGCTCGTTTTCGTCCTTGGCGGGATCACCCGTCATGTAAGACAATCTGGCGAATGGCACGTTGGGAGTCAGACCGATGGTGAACGCTTCCGTCTGTGCAAATTGATCGAGGCCGATGCGTTCGCGAATCCATGTTGAGTGATTGGGGCGACGAATGCCGTAGACGGGATAGTCCTTGCTGTAGCGAACCCAAGTGTTCAACGGCAAATCATCGACCATCACGGAGTAACGTTCTTGGAAGCGGCGCTCATCTGTGACGATGCGCATCAAATTATCGTTGGCCTTGCCCAACAAAACAGCCCCTGCAAGCAGCCTCACCTTTTCGAGTGGCCGAGCTTGCACACTTGTATCAAGCCCCATGGGAAAGGTGCTCCATTTGCCGTTTTGCCCGCGGATCAAGCGACGAAAGTCGGTGTGTACGCTGATGAGTTTCTTTGCAACCGCCGGATCATCGGCCTTCATCGTCGCCCACATGTTCAACTGACCGGGCGTTTGCGAATAATATTTGCCCCATTCATTTCGTCCGCCGCCACCATTGGGGTCAATGTGACAACCTTGGCAATCCAACGTGCAGCGTCGCTCTAAAACGGGCTTTTGTGCACGCCCATCGGGATGGCACGCCGCGCAGTTACTCGCTTCTTTCAACGCGATTAGAGGCGTCGCCAAAGCCGCTCCGGTCATGACATTCGCAACAACTAGCAACACCATAATATGACGAGAAAAAAGCATGGACCGCCTCGTTACAACTTCTGTTGGTTTGGACTCAGACTTTATGCTACGGTTATGTCTCGAAACAACAGGATTTTTCATGTTTATCACGACTAGACTCACGACCTTGGTCGCTTTGGCGTTATCACTTGCCAGTTGTAGCGTCGAAAAGCCCGAAAAAAAGAACATCCGCGGGCACTATCTGGATTACGACGGCGTCGCTCATGCAGTCCCCGCGACCAAAGCACTGCGCTATTGCGTGCAGTGCCACGGAAGCAATCTTGAGGGAGGTACCGATGGCGAACCTTCGTGTCTTCGCTGCCACGGCGAAAACTGGCTCAAGTATGACGCATCGACTAGCGCCGCCCCGTCTTCCCACACCGTCGGCAAGACTGGCTCATTGTATACGTACATGCACCATTATGATCTGAAGGAAGCGGACGACGATGAAGATGAAGACGAAGAAGACGACTCTCGTAGTCGCTCATTTTCATTGATTCGAAAGCAATCAAGCACATCCAAGAACAGTACCAAAATGCTCGGAGATGATGATTGTAATTCGTGCCACGGCGCGGGTCTTCTGGGCAATGTAGAACTCGGTCGGCCCAGCTGCTACCTTTGCCACGGCAAGAAATGGTGAGACGATGATCAACCCGATCGCCCCCGATCTCGATTGGATGCACAGCTACTTCAACGAGACGTTGACCAAAGCCAAGGCATATCACATCGATACGCCCAATGTTCGCTACAAGCTCGATCAAAATGAAACTCCGTGGGATTGGCCACAAGAATTCAAGGATCGCGTCGCCGCGCGCGTCGCTCGACGGCAATGGAACCGCTATCCCACAGCGTTTGCCAACGATCTGAATGTCGCATTAGCTCGCACACTTGATGTACCCGTGAATTGCATCATGACCGCCAACGGTTCCAACGTTCTATTGGGCCTCATCATCAGTACGTTGACGCAAAAAATAAAAGGTCGCGTGATCATTGCGCGTCCGTCATTTGCTTTGTACGAGAGCCACTGCCAATACAACGGCATTCCGTACGACGTTTGGCAGTTAAACAGCGATTTTGATTTTGATGTGCGCCAGTTGCCAAAATTTCCAACGGGATCGTTGGTCATCTTCGCCTCCCCCAACAATCCTGTCGGCAACGCCATCTCCTATGACGCGCTTGAATCGATGTTGAAGGCACATCCTCAGTCATATTTTTTGGTCGACGAAGCGTATTTTGAATTTGTCGAAAAACCATTTTTGCCACTGCTGTCCAAGCATGCGAACCTGATCCTCGTTCGCACGTTTTCCAAGACGATGGGCGCTGCCGGCGTGCGCATTGGCTATGCGGTCGCTGCGGAACCATTGATTCGTGAACTTTCCAAGCAACGTTTACCGTACCTGTTAAATTTTTTCGCGCTGGAAGCGGCACAAGAGCTCTTGCAAAATCCAGCACTAGAGCAAGAACGACTCAATACAGTGCGATTCATCCTCGAAGCACGAGAATCGATGACCCAAGCTTTGACAACCATGGCTAAAGGTAAATTTGTTGTGAAGCGATCCCATGCCAACTTCATCATGTTGCGATGGGATTCGCAGCCCGAGTGCAACCGCGTTTACGAAGGTCTGATCAAAGCGGGAATCCTCGTGCGCAATATCAGTGGCGCGCCTGGACTTGCAGGATGCCTGCGCGTCACGATCGGCACCAGCGAAGAAAATTCTGCGTTTGTGGCTGCGATGGAGCAGCTGGTCAGCTGAACTAATACGGCGTCGCGTCCGCGCGCCGTTCCACCTTTAAATTCTCTGCGAAAAATGCGGCTTCGCGTTGCAGTTGCTTGAAAAAAGCAGCATGTCCAGCGCTGGCCCGTTCACCTGCCTTTTTGAAGGATCTCTCGGCGTCTTTGAATTGGCTTTTCGCCATAAGTCGATAGCCAATGTATCGGTACCACTCTACATAGAAACTAGACGAAAACCCTGCTGGAACCGGAGCATCCAAAAGGAAACGAAGAACTGCGGTATTGCGAATGGGAAATTCTGCATTGCGAACTCGCAAATAGCGTAGCAACCACGACTCATCATAACTTGGTTCCGACGGTATTTTGCCCCAACTCGCCAAATACTTTCGCCAGATAATCATGTCAACATCTTGGAGATTCTCATCGACAAACAACCGCGTCTCAATTTGTCTGATCAGATCATTTCCAACACTCTTCGACTTTACAAACTCCTTCAGCATCTTGAGGATGCCGTGTGAGGTTTCCTTTTCGCCAATAATCGCGCGGATATCACTTTCGAGAAGCGCTGCGCGGATATCACCAATGGATTCAGGAACGGGCTTGCGAGCCTGACTGATGAGATTGGCCCATTCCAGCAACCGCTCAACGGGAGTGACGCGATCCTTTGCCAACGCGTCAACATCAACCTTCCACAGCGAAAGTTTTGCATCGTAATCATCAGGCTCCAGATCCACACGCCACTGCCAGTAGTCCGCTTCGGGCTGCCAACCGACGGGCTGCCTTAGGCGCGTTAACAATCCTTGCGCACGGTCTCGCGCAAGGTCTTCTTTGGAATGCGGGCAATTTTCTTCGAGGACGCTCTCCTGCTTGAACTCTTGGTCGGCGTAAAGTGCAAATCGTTCTTTGTCGTAGATCTTCAAAATGGACTTCTGCCATTTGCGTAAAGCTACATCGCGCTCAACACCTAAAGCAGAACTCCAGCTGGAACCGCTATAGAGTTTGCGTACGGCCTCGTTACCGTACTCCGTCATAAGAAACATCAAGAAGGATCCAGCAACAATGTAGGCGCGATTGCCGGCCTGCGACCAAAACATTGGACCAAATAGTTTTTCGATGTCGGGAAGCTTTTTCGTGTGCAACATCGCGGCGACTGATTCATCTAAGGTCAGCTCACGCGGACGTTCTTCGAGCGCGACTGCGAGCCCTTCCGTCAAGGCCATGTTGGGATGAAAACCGAGACCATGAAACGCGAAATCTGACGCCACCGCATGCACGAGCTCATGTCGCAACGTCGGGTGAGGGAATCTCGCCATGGTGATGTGAATCGAAGGAGTCACGACATCGGCAACGTCCGTGGCTCCACCGCCAAACCAAAGTTTCTTGGAATCAGTGTCGGGATATACATAGATATGCACTGGCTTGGAAACGCGGCCGAGTTTTTCATTCAATTCAGAGAGGTGAAATTTCGCTTCAACAAAGAGCCGTTTCATAGAAACTGTAGATTTCGCATTTGCGCTGGCTTTGTAGTGTAGGACCAAGTCGTTTTCGGCCATTCTGTCGGGAAGCAGCATATCCAAATGACGTTTGCCATTTTTCACACTCGGCCACTCTGCGCTCGCAAAGATCACGACGCCTGACGACACCGCCAAAACTACCAACACTATTCCGCGATACCACCGTTGCACTGGCATTAAAACAACGATGAGCGCAAACCAAAACAGCAAGTGGAACAATCGTGCCAAGATCACACCGTAATCGACAGCAATCCACTCGTCGTAAATGGGGCCGTGAACGAAGCCAAGAATCATGCTTACTAAGCGCTTTTGCGGCATGAACCAAAGGACCGCTGCGTTAGCGATCAGCAACAAAACCATTCCGACCAAGAGCCAACGAGACACATGCCAGCGAGTCATGAAGAAACGCGTGCGCAATCTCGACACTAAACGAAAAAGCCCCAACGCCATCACCAGCGACGGTAACAACTGGATGACCACCCAAAAGTGAAATCCATTGATCGAACAATTGCACGAACCCGAAATGAATCGAGCCCACGCAGGAATCAAAACAACCACGGGCAGCACAACGAGTGCGAGAATCACATCAAAAAATGCACGCTTCGGCAGCAGAATGTACTTCGTTGGCAGGATGACTGATGCGACTACGAACATCACGGGAGCAATGATCGATGTCAAAAATACATATTCAAATTCAAGATTTTTCGCTTCGTCGAGGAGAAACGGCAACGATGCAGAAACTAATGCAGCAGCAATGATAGAGATAGTCTGCCACGGGACAGGTCCCGCAGTTAGGCTCTGCCAAGATCTTCGTAGCCTTCGGATGAATCCCATCGTTCCAACTTCCGCCATCTGATCGAGATATTACTAAATATTATCCCTTAAGTTTTCGAAAGTTAGGGAATGCGGAATGGGAAAATTTGTCCGCATGACCACACGCGGACACCAGGCGAGTTGAATCCGAGTTGAGAATTCGAAAAATTACAGAAAAATCACCAACCCAAGCTGACAGTTGCATCGGCATTAGCAAAAACAAGTTTAACTTGTTCTTGCTTCACTAACGATGGATCTGCGACTTCTGGGACGGCTTGGTCGAAAATCACGAGGTACTCTTTTGTCCACTTGAGGATGGAGGGAAAGAATGTTTGCCAACGCTCCTTCTCATCCAATCGCCTCACGAGTGTTGGTTTGCGTTTACCACCTTCTGCTTCAAGAAGCACGGTCCACAGCGCTTCGTCTTCCAAATCAAACGTTCTGCTGTCTGGAGAAAAAAGGGAAACAAAGAAGCCCGTTTTGTTACTGGCATCGTCGAGAACGGGCTGCGGTACTTTGAAGATACGTTCGTATCTCGTTGCCAACGCGCCGCGCATTTCAGGAGATAAAAGTGTAGCCGTCACTTCATAACGCTTCTCAAGATCAATGATCACTTTTGCGTGCTTAGTAAATCGCTCATAAACAGTGAGGTAGTCACGATCTTCTGTGACGGTCGGCGCAGATTTTATCTCGACATCAGATCCACCAACACAACCAGCCAAAAGGGAGCTGATGACCAAGGACGAACAAAAAAGCAACACAGTAGTTAATTGAACAATACGCATGGCACACCACCGTTCAGTGTAGATTCCCTAAAAGTTTACCATTTTGCCGGATGCGACTCAAATTGTGACGCGATTTCGACCGCCAGATTTTGACTGGTATAGTTTTTTGTCTGCGTCCTCGAGCAAGTCTTTAAAAGTTTGAAATTTGCCCATGTTTTCAGAAACCCCCATGGACACCGTTTGCTTTAGTACTTTTCCAGAAAATTCAAAATTGTACGCTTCGATTTGCTTACGCACACGCTCGGCTAGATCAGCTGCTACCTTTGCATCAGTATTCGGCAAAACGATGACAAACTCTTCGCCGCCATACCGACCGAAAACATCGTCCTTGCGCATGATTGCTTTCGTAACTTGGGCTGATTCTTTCAATATGTAATCGCCACAGTTATGGCCGTGGACGTCGTTCACCTTTTTGAAAAAATCGAGATCGTAGTAAATGATTGACAAAGGGCGACCATAAACTCGAGAAAACTTGAACTCGTTTTCCAGCGCTTCCAGCAGGTACTTCTTGTTAAAGATTTGCGTGCCCGCATCGATAGTCGCCATGCGGTAGATTTTGTCATGAAAGACGTTGTCAATGTTGTCGTGCGCAAAGAACTTCAACAAGATCGAACCTAGTCGGATGATGTCTCCATCGCGCAATGCTGTCGGCGCAGAAACGCGAGTGTCGTTTACGAATGTGCCGTTCGAACTATTCAGATCGACGATCTCTACCCGATTGGCGTTAGTTACACACTTGGCGTGTTCACGCGAAACACTGGATTCAGGAATGACAATCCCCGTTGTCGGTGCCCGTCCGATGGTCACTTCTTGCGATTCGAGAATGTATCTTCGTCCCAACGACGAACCGCTGTATTGAACAAGGCATGCTCGTTTTTTGGGCGACATCGCTTGCACCATCGTCAGATTAGCGCTGTCCGTGATAATCGTTTTGTCGTCTGAATTTGAAGACATGCGGGCACTCCCGTTTCTTGCAATCATGCGCTAATCGGATCAACACAGAAATTCATTAGTAGTTTTGAAGCATTAGCTGCAGATACCGCAGAGTATTTGTCAGTAATAACAGCTAATGTCGGAGCTATTTAGCAGCGTACCAACTTGAAACTCCCAAGGTGGGCGAATGGTTGCTAACCCTGCCAAAAAACACTATAAATCCTGTTGAAATCCCATCGAAGCACTGTGGAGCTCGTACATGAAAATTGTTGTAGTTGGATCTGGTTATGTCGGCTTAGTTACTGGCACTTGCTTGGCTGATATTGGTCACACCGTCACTTGTGTGGACCTCAACAAAGATAAGATCAAGATGCTGAAAGAAGGCATCTCCCCCATCTACGAACCCGGCCTTGATGAACTCATTCGCCGTAACGCGAGTCATGAGCGATTGCATTTCACCACTGATTTAAACACTCCGCTAAAGGAAGCATCAGCCGTTTTCATCGCCGTAGGGACGCCTGAAGGTGAAGATGGATCTGCAGATCTCGGTTATGTCCGAGCCGTGTCCCATTCCATCGCTGCTGGTGCTGATCATGAGTTTACCGTCATTGTCAAATCAACTGTTCCCGTCGGAACCTGCGACATCGTCCAAAACATTTTGGATACGGAGCTGCAGAAGCGCGGCAGCAAATTCAAACTGCACGTTGCGTCCAATCCCGAGTTCCTCAAAGAAGGAACAGCCATTGAAGACTTTCGTCGCCCCGATCGCATTGTCTGTGGCATCAGCTCAACTTTTGCCGAAAACACGCTTCGCGAAATTTACGCTACATTCATCATGGATGATCCGGGAAAACTGCTGATGATGGATCGCCATTCAAGTGAATTGACGAAGTATGGCGCTAACGCCATGCTCGCGACACGCATCAGCTTCATGAATGAACTTTCACAACTTTGTGAAATCGTCGGTGCGAACGTTGACCACGTAAGACGCGGCATGGGTTCAGACGGACGCATTGGCAAGAAATTCCTCTACGCGGGACCGGGATACGGTGGTTCTTGTTTTCCCAAAGACGTCATGGCTCTGCAAAAATCTGGCGAACAGCACGGCGTCACTTTGGGCGTCCTTAACGCGGTCACGCAAGCCAACGAGAATCACAAGATCCATTTGGCGAACAAGGTTGTCAAACAACTTGGCGGCAATCTCAAGGGCAAGGTCGTGGCTGTTTGGGGCCTTGCGTTTAAGCCCGGAACCGATGACGTGCGCGAAACACCAGCGCACACGTTCATACAGGTCGCTGTCAAAGCCGGGGCGACGGTCGTCGCTCATGATCCCAAGGCAAATGAAACGTACATTCGCGACTTTGGCACGAACCCTGCCGTCAAACTAGTGACGGACGCCTATTCTGCGCTGCAAGGGGCAGACGCACTAATTCTGGTGACAGAGTGGAGCGAATACAAGAGACCAAACTGGACCAAAGTAAAGTCACTTATGCGCTCGCACAATGTTTTCGATTTCCGCAATCAATACGTAGCAAACGACGTGATCCAAGCGGGATTTCACTATCGATGCGTAGGACGTCCCGACTCGGTCGTCAAAGTATAACAGTATGTCGCGATCTGCCGTCCGTATCATAGCCGACGTTGGCGGCACTAATTGCACTTTTGCGAAGTTCGATGCAAATGGCGCGTTAATCGAGCAAAGCGTGAATACCTATCTGTGTTCACGCATTGCTAGCTTTGAAGAAGCGCTAAAGGGCTATCTCTCACCGGATGAAAACATTCATTCATTGGTCATCGGCATCGCAGGTCCGGTCGTTGATGGGGCGTGCCGCGCGACAAACTTACCTTGGCAGCTAGACTCATTCGCGATTAAGAATTCTTTCGCGGCAAAACAATGCGTACTCCTCAATGACATGGCGATCCAGCTGCATGGCTTAGCTCAACTCAACTTATCAGGTAAATTCCCGCTGCAAATTGGGCAACCTTCCGGAAAAACCACTGCTCTGATCGCGGTTGGCACAGGTCTCGGCGAAGGCTGGATGGTTCAACATGAAGGCTCGCTTGTGGTTGGTGAAAGTGAAGGCAGTCACGCTGATTTTGGTCCTCGGAATGAAATCCAATCTGAACTTTTGACTTTTCTGCGCCGCTCGCACGCGCATGTAAGCTGGGAGCGGGTCGTCTCTGGATCGTTTGGTTTTGCTAACATCTATAGGTTTTTGGCGAAACAGGGCGTACCTGCCACCGAAGAGTTGGATCTTGGCATGAAGGACAGTGAATTTGGCCCCCATGTGATCACCGCAGCACAAAGAGGCTGCAAGCGTTCAGAATCGACGATTGAGATCTTCATCTCTTGCTTGGGCGCCGAAGCAGGTAATCTTGCACTCAAGCTGAAATCCACCCGTGGTTTGTACGTTTCTGGCGGTGTGACGCACCATCTTATGCCGTGGTTGCAAAAGCGCTCGTGGTTCTTGGATGCCTTTTGTGACAAGGGACGATTCACCGAATTCATGCGCACCATCCCTGTTCATATTGTTTTAGACAAATTCCTACCGCTGCGCGGCGCTGCCAGCGTCACCAAACTGGAGGATCGATCGTGATAATCACAACCTTGTTAAGCCTCATCTGCATTGCACTGGTCGGCACTAGCATCTTCTTGGCAAGGCAATGGATGTTGAGCGAACGTTTGCGCTTCGACTCCGAAAAGGAGCTGGCAACGACAAAGGAAAAACTGCTTCATGCAGCAAGTGCTGATGATCGACTCAAAGAGTCGTTTCAATCACTTGCAACGAACGCATTGACACAAAATAACAAACTTTTTTTGGATCTGGCCGCGACTACGTTTCACAAATTTGAACAGTCTTCGCAACAAACAGTCCGCCACGGTCACGAACTCATGAATCAAATGATGACGCCTTTACAGAAATCACTGGAAGTGGTCGATCAAAAGATTTCTGAACTTGAAAAGTCGCGGATCGCAGCGTACCACGGCCTCACGCATCACGTTTCCACTTTAGTTGAATCCCAACGAGAACTTCGTCAAGAAACCACTAATCTATCGCGCGCATTAAGAAATTCTGGAACACGAGGGCGCTGGGGAGAGATCCAATTGCGCCGCGTTGTTGAGATGGCGGGAATGATTGATCATTGTGATTTTTTCGAACAATCGAGCACCTCGCAAGAAGGGCAACAAAAGCGACCGGATCTGATTGTTCGCCTTCCCGCAGGAAAGACCATCGTCGTCGACGCAAAGACGCCATTGAGCGCGTATCTTGAGGCCATCGATGCGACCGAGGAAACCACTCGCCTGACCAAGCTTAACGAACACGCCGCACAACTTCGTCGCCACATTTCGTCGCTGAGTCAAAAAAGTTATTGGGACCAATTCCAACCATCTCCCGAGTTTGTGGTACTATTCTTGCCCAGCGAAGCCATCTTTAGTGCAGCCCTAGAACGCAACCCAGACTTGATCGAATTCGGCGTTGATCAAAAAGTGATTCTCGCGACACCGACCACATTAATCGCCTTGCTGCGCGCAGTCGCTTTTGGCTGGCGTCAGGAAGCCATGAATGACAGTGCTCAAAAGATCGCCGATCTCGGAAAGCAGCTGCACCAACGAATGGGTGACGTACTTTCCCATATCGGAGACATTGGTAAGGGGCTGAATAACGCTACAAAGGCTTACAATTGCGCCATAGGCAGCATTGATCGTCGCATGATGGTCACGGCACGCAAATTTGAAGAATTGGGTGTTGCGGGTTCGGACAAAGTCGAGATTCCCAAAAATGTGGAGAACTGGGCCGTGGAATCTTCCACGACAATAGTACCAAGTACAGAATTTTGACCTTTGGCAGGATCACAAAAACTGCCGATATTTTCTTTATCGGCCGCGTCTCTCCGTCCCAACCACATTCAAATACTGACCAAAACACTCGGCATGCCGTCAAGTATTTCAACGTTTGACCGAAAGCATCCCCGTGCAAAATTTTTGTCGCGAGGGAACGCATGGATGACAGCCTACGAGAACTCCAAGAAGTATTTTTTGGAGAAGCTGATCAGATTTTAGAGGATCTCGAGTCTTCCATAGAAGCTTGAAGGTGCCGGCTTTGAAGAAGAGCTCGTAAACAAAATCTTTCGGCTCGCTCACAATTTCAAGGGTTCGTCACGAAGCGTTGGCTTCACCAACTTGGCCGATCTCGCCCACAAAGCCGAAGACCTACTGACCAAACTAAAATCTCAAGAATTAGCAGTAACCGCAGAGATTACGACCGCACTCCTGCAGACAACCGATGCCTTGCGTTCGGGCTTGAACCAACTAAAGCAGGATCGCGGAGCAACATTTGATCATGCTTCGTTGATTCAAACACTCGTTGGCTTGTTGGAAGATAAGGCGTCCAGTCATCAAGCTTCCGCGAATGAATTTGCAGCAGGATTCGGCTTTTTTGACGACGCTCCCCGAGTAACTCGATCTCCTGTTGCCACTTCAAGTAATGAAAAACCAAAGGAATCATCCAAAGTACCTTTGAAAATCGTGCCAAACAAGCCAGCAGAAGAAGAACAGCTGCGCATTTCCGCGAAAAAAACCGACCTGTTGCTGAACCTCGTAGGTGAGTTGGTCGTCAATCAAACGATCTTGCAAGAGTTGAATAACCGCGGCGAAAGCGGCACGCCACGCGCGCAACAAACCATCACTTACATCTCAAAAATTGTTAGTGATGTGCAGTCGGTATCCATGTCGTTGCGCTTGACGTCCGTCAAACCACTTTTCCAAAAACTACGCCGCGCCGTCAGAGACGTCGCTTCGGAACTAGCAAAAGAGATCGACTATGTAGATGAAGGCGACCATGTTGAGCTTGATAAGACCGTTATCGACCGCATGGTGGACCCTTTGACGCACATGGTTCGAAGTGCCGTTGATCACGGCATTGAAAACGCAGAAGAACGCGTCGCTGCCGGAAAGCCACCGCTCGCGAAAGTGGTTCTGAGTGCAGTCGCCAATGATGACCGCGTAATCATTAGCCTAAGCGATGATGGCAAGGGTCTGAACAAAGCAAAAATTGTCTCAAAAGCACTCGAGCGTGGACTCATCACTGAGACCGAAGCATCGCATTTGACACCGCATGAGATTCACAGTCTGATTTTTCGCTCCGGCTTTTCTACCAAAGAAGCGGTTAGCGCGATCTCGGGACGTGGCGTAGGTATGGAAGTAGTGCAAAAGGCCGTGGATGAGATGAAAGGCACCATCCAAATTGAATCCGAAGAAGGAAAAGGAACAACTTTCCGTATTTCGCTGCCACTCAGTTTGTCAATCATTGGTGGCATGGTTGTTCGCCTGCAAAGGCAAAACTACGTCGTGCCCATTTCCCAACTCTTGGAAACCATTGAATTGAGCAAACTATCCATAGAAACTTCAACCGCCAAAGGTCAGATGGTCAAACTTCGTAATGAGGTTTTGCCGATCTATAACCTTAGCAGCGCATTGATGATGAAGCGCCCAACAGTCAAAGCCAATCAGATCAAGCGCCCTGCCCTCGTAACCATCTGCGACGGCAAAAAAGTGAGCTTTGAAGTGGACGAAATTGTCGGGCAGCAACAGGTTGTATTGAAAAAACTAGGGCGCGAGTTGGTTGGTTTGCCCGGTCTTATGGGCGGCGCAATCCTCAGCAGTGGCGATCCAGGATTAGTCTTAAATTTGCATGAATTGATAAAGAAGGGGAATATCCATCCAGGACAATAAAGAAAACTTAGAACATGACCAAGAGAATCGTCGCTATTTGATTTTCTCGCTGGGTAGCGAACTCTACGCATCCCCTCTCGAAATGGTACGCGAAGTTTTAAAGCACACCGATGTCAAAGAAGTGCCTTACATGAAGTCGTACTTCCGCGGCGTCATCAATGTTCGCGGACAAATCATAAGTGTCATTGACTTGCGGGAAAAATTTGGCGTTAGCCGCAACGAAGCAAGCAACAACATGCTGCTTGTCGTGGAACGAGACGGCCAGCACTTGGCTGCGGTGGTTGACGAAGTGGTGGCGGTCGGTGCCCTCCTTGAATCGGACATCGAACGTAAGCCGGCGCTCTCTACCAGAATCCCGGTAGATTTCTTTTTGGGGGTCGGTAAATGGAATGATCGACTTCTAAACCTAATCGATGTCGCTGGTTCACTGACAGTCGACGATTTTGCAACGATCCAACGAACGAAAGAAGCGGTGTAGCATGATCACGAAACAAAAAACAGTAGCTAAACGACTGTGGACTCTGGTCACGTTGTTCATCGTCAATCTCCTCGTTTACGGCTGGATCGAGCATTGGAATGCTCAACAATTATCGCACCAGATTCACACGATCGGCGAAACCCAATTGCCAGCCAGCCGCAACATGACTCTAACTGACATGATGCATGACGGGATTCGGGCCGTAATCTATCGAGCACTCTTTGAGGCATCAGTTGCAAACGAACAAGCATTTGCAGAAATCAAATCTGAATATGCGGAATTCAGCAGCAATATTGGACGTTACTCAGACGCAATCGAAAGTCTTAATGTCTCAGACTCAACCAAACAGGCAATCGCAAAATCTCGACCAGCATTAGCTGCATACATCGCCTCAGGCCAGGCCATCGTTGATGCCGCTACAAACAGGAATCTGGCAGCTGCAAAGGCACTACTTCCTGCGTTCGACAGCAGTTTTAAAGATCTAGAAATCAAACTGGGCGAATTGGGAGACTTAATTGAGAAGGACTCGACCGCCGCATTGAATCACGCCATTGAAGTTGAAGAACGTTCCAACATCATCACCCTGGTTGTCATGCTCGCGGGAATTCTCGTAGCTTTGTTCAACGGGTTTTTGTCAATCCGTTCCCTAACAAATGAGTTGAATGCGGTTACTGGCGAATTGACGACACAAGCGGCGCAAATGCACGATTCTTCTTTGCAGATTAACTCAGCGGCGCAAAGTCTATCCGAGTCTTCTACGCAGCAGAGTTCTGCGATTGAAGAAACCGTAACGTCCATGGAAGAAATTACTTCGATGATTGGCCAAACGGCTCAGAACACGAACGAAACGCAAGAGCAGACCAACAAAGCACAAGAGATCGCGCGAACCGGCAAAAACGTAGTCGATCGCATGGTCGCGTCCATGACAGAAATCTCGTCCGCAAATGACAAACTTAACACTATCGTCAAAGTGATTGACGAGATCCAATCAAAGACCAAGATTATCAATGACATCGCATTTGAAACGCGACTGCTATCCTTTAACGCCAGCATTGAAGCGGCACGCGCCGGTGCTCATGGTCGCGGATTTGCCGTCGTCGCCGAAGAAGTCGGCAAACTGGCGAGCGTCTCATCCAAAGCCGCCGACGACGTTCGCGACCTGCTCGAATCCAGCCTCAACCAAGTATCAAGCATCGTTGACGAAACAAAGATGAAAGTCAGCGAGGGTCAAAACAGAAGCAAAGAATGCGAGCAGGCGTTTAGCAATGTCGAGCACGTATTGGAGCGCATGGGCCAGAGCGTCCAATTGATCGCGACCGCCACACGCGAACAACAGGGCGGTGTGAAGCAAACCAATCAAGCGATGTCGGAAATGGAAAAAGTGACCCAAGTAAATGCTCGCAGCGCAGAAAATCTGACAACCGAAGCTAGACGAGTCACCAGCAACGCCGAACAAGTTAGCAATAGCATCAGAAGATTACAGACTTTGGTTGGCACGCACACGCTTGGATCTGACAAATCTCAGGCGGAGACAAAAACACCGCAGAAGCCTGCCGAAAGGAAGAAGACACCTCGCAATCATGCCAAGTCTGATCGCCAGCAGAACAAAGCTACAGAACAGATACCCGTTGGCAACGACGGCAAGATTGGCAAAGTGAGCTTAGTGGCGACAGCACGAGCTGAAGCAAAACCACAGCAAACGGCACCGGCAAAGACGGAAACCGTTTCGGACACGGCAGAGCCGGAAGTCTCGAGAGATGACAATCGCTGGTTTGCTGCTTAACGTTTGCGTTGTTTGGATATTGTTCTATGAAATTAGCTATCGTTGATGACGAACCATTGATCCGCGAGCTCGCGGAAGAACTGCTACGCGACGAAGGGCATGATGTAAAGTCATTTGCAAATGCGAATGATGCACAGGCCGCCATAGAGTCCACCACGTTCGATGCTGTGTTCTGCGATATTCACATGTATCCAAGGTCCGGCATCCAGCTCTTGGAGACGTTACAAAAATCCGGCAAACCCGTGCCGCCATTTATATTTGTCACCGGCGCTGCAGATCATGAGGCCTTAGAGCGAGCCAATCGCATTTCTAAAGTCGATGTAGTGATGAAGCCCTTTACGATCGACGGATTACTAAACGCGCTGAAATCCATAACGAAAAGAAAGTCGGACCCCATATTCGATATCATGGAGGTGATGCGGCAAGTCAGCGGAATGGCACTTGGTGAAGAAAAACGCGGTCTAGCCGAGACTCGCATCTATCGACGCGCCCGTAAACTTGGCCTCGCCGACGTGGCTGCCTACCTTGAATATTTCAACAAAAATCGAGACGCAGAACTTTCAGAACTCATTTCCCACATGACAACTCACCACACGTACTTTATTCGTGAGCCAGAACATTTTGCGCATTTGCGCACTGAGGTATTTCCGAAAGCACTATCGAAGGGTGGACCGCTACGCATCTGGTCCGCTGCATGCAGTACGGGAGAAGAAGCTTATTCGATCGCCATTACTTGGCTTGAGTTTTTGAGGGCAAATGGCGTCAACATCGATACCGCACCCAAACTCGAAATCATTGGCTCTGACATTGACGAACACTCCGTGAAAAAAGCCGAAAACGGGGTGTACAATGCAGGCCTGCTGCAAGACATGCCGGCAGAGTTGACCAAGCGATACTTTGATTTTGGCAAGGGCGAGCTGAGCAGCATGGTACGAGTTAAAGACGTCGTGCACAAATTGTGCAAATTTAGAAAGCACAATCTCTTGCACGCCATCGCTGCAGGCGAACAATATGACTGCATATTCATGCGCAACGTACTGATTTACTTCAAACCAAAAGACATTGAAGGCATTGTGAATCGCATCTTGCCGTCATTGAAAGTTGATGGTTACTTAGTCATCGGCCACTCGGAATCACTGCACAATTTGCAGACGGGAATGGCGACTGACGGGCACTCCATTTATTCAAGAACGAACGCAGTCAAATCATCGACCAATAGCAAGGCAACGTCAGAAACTGTCGCCGTTTCATCAGCTGCAAAAGTTACACGCGTTTTCATCATCGACGATTCCGCCACGGTTCGCGCCATGTTGAAAAAAATATTCGTACCTGAGCATGGTTTTGAAATCGCGGGAGAAGCCACGAGCGGTGTGGGAACATACGAACGCGTCAAGTTGACTAAGCCCGATGTCGTAACTCTCGACATACACATGCCCGACATGGATGGCATAGCCTATCTTAAGTCTCTGCAGGGCAAAGACCACCCGCCGATCGTCATGCTTTCATCCGTTTCGGAAAGCGATGCCAAGTCTGCGATGATGTGTTTTGAATTGGGCGCAGCTGATTACTTTGAAAAGCCCAGTGCAGACCTATTGAATCGCGCCGACGACTTGCGGCAAGTTGTCCGCGGCGTCACCAAGCGCAAAACGCAGCACGCACCGAAAGTTCCCCATAAAGATGCCTCAGCGGCATCGGCTGATATCAAATACAACGGCAGGAGTTCAGATCTCATCTGCATCGGATCGTCCACCGGTGGCGTCGAAGCCTTGCGCGTGGTTTTGCTGCAGTTTCCACAGAATTGCCCGCCGACTTTGGTTGTGCAGCACATTCCCGCAATGTTTTCGCGCGCGATGGCCGATCGTTTGTCCCAGCTATGCAAGCCTAAAGTCAAAGAGGCCGTGAATGGTGAGACTCTATCGGCTGGTCACGTATACGTTGCCCCCGGCGGCAAGCAAATGGCACTGCGAAAAAAGGGAACACAGTACTACTTAGAGATTAACGACGATGCACCTGTGAACAGACATCGGCCTTCAGTAGACTATACATTTCAAACCGTGCGAGACATAGGCAAAGACTTCGACATCAGCGCTGCAATCTTGACGGGAATGGGCGGAGATGGAGCGAAGGGGCTGTTGGGTTTAAAGCAAATGGGGGCACACACCATCGCACAGGACGAAGAGACGTGCGTTGTTTTCGGTATGCCCAAAGTGGCCATTGACATGGGAGCAGCCCAAGAAATACTGCCGTTGCCAAGCGTTGCGTACCATTTGTTCAAGGGACTGCAGAGAAAGAAAGCCGCATAGCGCAACGCGCTCGCGTTGGACTTTTTGTTATTTTACGTACGCATCCTTCCAATGAATAGTGTATGCCATCCCCCACCGTGGGTGTGCGCACTCACCTGCTCCGTTTGCACATCGAATCCCCACTTGTTCATGGACTTTGCAAACTTGGGATCTTCACTGGCAGACCATATCGCAAGACAACCGTTTGGTCGCAGAGCACGCTTGATTGCTTGGATACCGTCGTGGCTATAAAGGTGCTGATTGTCGGATGCGCTCATCGCTACCGCACCGTTATCGATATCCAAAATAATGCTATCGAATTCCTTTGGATTTTCTTTGATGATTTGTGCCACGTCACCTTCAAGGACAATCGTGCGCGAATCGGCTAAAGCATCACTTCCTAATGGATACTTCGCATTTTGGTTCCATTGAATAACGCATTTCATGATCTCGGCGACGGTAACTTGCGCATCATTTCCAAGAATCTGCAACGCCGAACGCAGTGTAAATCCCAAGCCTAGTCCGCCAATAAGAACGCGCGCTCCGCGGTGTTCTCGCAATCCCGCGCAGGCAAATTCAGCTAGTTTGTCTTCGGAATGATGATGCCGCGTGGACATGAGTTCGGCGCCCTCAATGCGGATGGAATAGATGCCGTCACGTTCGTGTAGAGTCATTCTCTTGCCATCGGGCGTCAACGCTTGGTCAATTAGTCGTGATACTTTCATCTGGCGTTTGTGGGCCAACCGTAGATCAAGGCCTCGACAAATCGCTCGACCATGCGCTCAGTGGCCACACTTTCTCCTCGGCGACTTTCTTTGAAGTTTAGTTCCATAAACCAAAATACGCACGGGACTAAGTTTGGTACAGAGCAAAATGCGAAGAGCCCGAAGCTTTTGGCTTCGAGCTCTCGCTTGTCTAATCGAAATCTTGCGATTTAGATTAGCAACGGCGCCACTGTAGGGCGTAGATTTGCTTGAATTCACCGTCGATGGTGTCAACAGTCATGAGACCAGAGCGTGCACGGTCGCCTTCCAAGCGAACTTCAGACTTGATGTTCAATGCGCGGGTTACGCCGCATGGTGACCATACAAGTGAAGAGATACCGATGTTGTCGGTCTTGAGGTAGTCGGTTGCAACGGGGCCGCTTAGTGTCTGACGCAATACTGGTGTCGATGCGCCGCCGCTGAAGCGGTATGAACTTTGGATTACGCCGGATAGTCCTGCGTCCAAGTTTGCGTATCCACGGTAATCGATCTTGAAGATGCTGAACTGCCAGCCTTGTGGGATGTTCAATTCTAGACCTAGGTTACAGTAAGAACGAGCTTTCGCTGGATCGCTACCGCGTGATTGGCTCGCGCTATACTGATCGAAGCTCAGTGTGAAAACTTTGCCGTCGTCAGAGATGTATGTTCCGACGGTGCCTTGTGGACAGCCGGTTCCGCCGTGGCTGATGCTCTTAACATATACTTCTCGTGGATTCGGGCCATCTGCCAGAGCCATCGAGCTTAGCGCTAGTCCTAGTACTGGTGCCAACATCTTCAAAGAAACTTTCATGATCGTCCTCCAAATATTCAATCGATAGGTTCTTGCCGTCATCCGGCACATCCCCCTACAGCAGAATGCGTACCAAAAATGTAAACCCTTCGAAATATTTTTGGAACAGCTGAATTCATTCAGTTTTTTCTTTGTCTTTCAGGAATTGTCCGAAATTCGAGAGGTTATGGAGATCGAGAGTAGGAACATTTTGAGACTAAGACGATCGCTTAGAACTCTAAGATTATCAAAGTTAAACCATCTTGGCGCACCGAAACGACGCGCCTTCCGCTGACGCGCGTTACTTGACCAGAATATCGCGCACGACTTTCACGGCATCGGGCATTCGATCATAGTGAAGACTTGTTAGATACATCCATTCATCTTGCAAATTGGGAACCGACTGCCTCACCACGCGCCCTTCTTGGCCATCCAATAGATGTTCTGCCACGATCGCGACACCGCAGCCAGATTCAACGAGCTTCAATAGTATTGGTATGGACCCTGCGCGGATACGTTTCGGCGGGTCCGTCTGACACACACGCGACAAGTACGATCCTTCATGCACATAGATCCATGGATGCTGGTCAACGTCGCTGAGTTTGACCTTCTCGGCAGATATAAGTACGAATCGCTCTTTAAACAACTTGGTCGATGAAGCAAGCGCACTGTGAACTTTTTGAGTTCCCAGAGCGAAATCGGCTTCACCTTTTTGCATGATGTCGGTGATCGTCTCAGCACTGGCGATGCTAATTTGTAACTCGATGTCAGGATGTGCACGCAGCAGTTGGCTCGCTCGATCAGCTAACCAGCATGAGGCAACTCCTTCCATTGCTAATATGCGCACGGGCGCCGCATCGCGTTGCAGTGAATGCGACCAGCGTTCAAATTCTTGTAATTTCTGGAAGATCAATTGGCCCCGTGGCGTCAATTGGACAGACTTTGCGGAACGCACGATTAACTGGGCGTTAATTGAGTCTTCAAATAATTTGATCTGTCGGCTGACTGCAGATTGCGCGATCTTCAACTCGCGCGCGGCCGCGCTGAAATTCAAATGACGCGCCGTGGAAAGAAAGGCGCGAGCGTAGCGTAAATCAAGCGTCATTTACCGGCCTCAGAATTCGTAACTTGCGTAGGCGACCGCTATCTGAGTATTCATGCCGCGCGCCAACTTATCCGTTTCATTTTGCGCTTCGTCTTCGAGCAATTCGGAAACACGCTCCAGCGAACCTGTTGCGCTTACGGTAGCAACATCGTCCACGACATAAAACGGATACATGAAACTCACCCAATCAATGCCGACCTGAATACCCGGCATCACATCCCATGCACTGCCGACGCCACCCTTGATTCCCAAAGATGCTGCGTTCATGGTCGTTACTGCGGAGTCGTTTTCAGACTCAACTTTGTAATTGATATGGAAAATGCGTTCCATCAAACCGCCAGACGCAATGAGCCACGGCATAATTACCGGGAATCGTACCTGCACGCCTAACTCCATGTACGACGTACTTGAATCTGCGACATCATACCCATCCGAGTTTAACTTGGGCGCGGTCGAGCTACTGCCGTAGGAAATACTGGGGCCGATCTGCAAATCACTGATCCCCACAAATCGCAACGCCCCCACTCTCATGCCCCAGATATTTCCGGACAAAAGACCCGCACCGGCTTCGGCTTTCCAAAAGCCAACCAAGCGCTCTATGGACGCGTCCCCGCCCGCACTTTGTACGACTGGCGGCGCCGGCGGTGGCCCACTAGTCGGAGCCGCATCGACAGCGACAGCGGCCCTGCTGACAAAGATCATGACCGAAGCAACGATTATCTTGCAAGATTGCAACTTGTGCACGATTCAGTTCCTAACGGAGGATGTTGATGATTTCATCGGCGACATCTTGCTCAGACGTTGCTGTTTGCAACTCGGCCAGTACGAGCTTCAATTTCTGATCCTGACTTGAACGCGCCCCTTCAACAAAGGCAACTTGAACCCAACTTGGCATCCTCGCTAAGATTTGTGCGACATGCGCCACTGATCCGTTGAGTCCGTATTGAATCACTTCCTTGGCAATTTCGGACAAGCCGTTGTTTCGAGAAATCGAATAGTAAAAAATCATCTCAGATTTTGGATGATTCACATCGGCGGGATAGGCGAGAAAGTGCTTTAGAATGAACATACACGTGAAAACGTTTACGGTTGATTGCGACATCTGACGCAAGTCTTCAGGCGTCGCCAATGACAGATAGTCGAAGAAGTCATTCGACGATCGAATCGGATCCAGCGCCGCCATGGCCTTGGCAAAGTCGTCGAAGCCTGTCTTCAACATCGCCATCCGCATCAACGAATACGCGGCCTTTACACGATTGGCCTGCACGGCATGAGCAAGCTGGGGGAATAGATTCTTTTCTTCCGTGCCTGTCACCAGCATCTGCGAAAGTTCGCGATCAACCCACTGCGCCACGCGCGGTTCGGGGAAGTTGGCGGCGAGCTGCCAACCAGCCTGTTTTTGAATGTCGTTTTCCGAGCGAATCAATGCGAGAAAAACGTTCTCATCCAATTTTTTCAAACTTGATTGATAGATGTTAACCAATTGCAAGAATTCGCGATTCACCATCTCGGGATCGGGACTGCGCAACCATTTTGCCGTTAGCTGGTGAACGGCGCCCCATTCATTCTTCTTTGCGAAACGTTTCTTCACTGCTTCAAGAGTCGTTCCCCCAAAGCGCACCCCTGCTTGCACACATTCTTCAATCGACATTTCGCTGGTGATTTCGGGAGGCTGCTCGACTCCATTTTTGGGCAGACTTACACATGATGCGATCATGAATGCTGCGACGACGATGGCACTCAGATATACATTGGTTCTCAAGTTTTCCCCCTAAACTTCACATTTTTTCAAGTTAACTTTCGACTTCTATTCCTCGCCCGGACGCCATCAACTGCTTGGCAACATCATGGGGAATGCTCAATCCGTCAGATGCTTTGATCGACAAGCGACAAGCGCTATCCCCTACAGAAACGACAACCACTTGAAACATTTGCTTTGCCAAGAAAAGTTGCAGCCATCCATGCCATCGCACCATTTTTGGATTTGTCTTTAATGTCGATATGTTACCTACAACACTCCATCCCATCGCCTGTCCGAATCGCAAAACATCGTACAAACTGCAAAGCGTCTCTTTTGCGACCTCCTCGCTCAGGATGAGGCGTGATGAAAATGCGAGCATGCGTCGGCTCTCTTGGCGAACCCCGACTAAGTCCCACAACAGCCACAAAAATACGAGCGCAGCACCAACGTGCATCGCTGTACTAATCCCGTCCACCGAATAGGCTCCAAATGCTCTTATTTGTTCCCTTAAATGCTGCCACAATGATAGGATAGCCAGCGACAAAACAACACCATAAAACACCAATTAAGTTGAACTTTTGATGAGATTTGCCCCTTCATTGCACCCTCGCTGCTGGCACAGTGTATTTAAGTCAGCGGGTCGTGGTGCGACAGGAGCAATTTTTCTCGCATTGTTCGTATTCGTGACTCCCTCACATGCACGGGCCGAGTTTTCGTTCGAACGACCAATCAGCCACTTTTTTAATGCACACTTACTCGAACAAGGTGAACTGCAGATTTCAACAGCGTCAAAAGTCACCTTCGGACTTTTTGACTCGCTAGAAGTTGGCAGCACCGTGCTCGGTTTTTTGGGCGGCTATCCCAATCTGTATCTGAAGCACGAAATGTTTTATGTTCCGCGCGTGTTCCAAACGAGCTTCGTCAGCCACCTCATGTACAACAATGTGAACTTGTCTGAGTCTGATCCTGAAAGCGGAGACGAAGCAGCGGCTGAGTTTACGCCTGCATTTTTGCCCCACAGCATCACCATGCTTTCCTTATTCGGTCAATGGGCCGAAGGCGATTCGACCATCCAATCTCTGGCTGGCAAGTTCGGCGTCATCTCGACGCTCCACTTGAACGAAACAAACATGCTTAACGTCGGGTTTTACGACTTTATGTCCGCCGGAGCCGAAAGCAGCTATAACTCGCAAATGTTCGTACATTATGTTTGCCCCACGGTCGGATTTGATCGCTACCTCGGCAAACACTGGGCGATGTCCTTAGTTGCATCGCCAGCTATCTATGCCTTAGGAACTACGCGGTCGTATGCAGGAGATACTACAATCCGTCTTGATTTGATGGATGCTGCCAATCGCGATTTTGGCTATCACATGGGGTTTGCGACGTTTACATACAGCGCCGCCGTGTTCAATATCGAGTTCGGCCTTGCTGCAGTCAAAATGACCTCCGATGCAGACTTTGTCTTTCCCTATCTAAATGCGTTTTGGAGGATCATTTGAAAACCTCCCTCGCAGTCATTTGCAGCGTGATGTGTCTACAACTATTCAGCTGCACCGCGTCCACCGACTCATCGGGCTTAGCCGCCCCCTTTCGCGCAAAAATTGTTGCGCACGATAGCACCGGATATTCACTGCAAACCGTCACCTTCAAAACCTTGACCGATGTTGATTCGGTGGTGGGAACCTATGCATACCTGTCGGGCAATTCGATCATAGATGCTCAGGCCGAACTTTCAGCAAACACGGTGGTTGGCGACGATTCGTTATATATCGATCCCGGATCCGATTTGCGCATCGACTATTCCGTTGATGAAGATAACGTCGTCATTCCTCGCAACTTTGATTCGATGGATGCACTAGCCATCTATTACACATACGAATCGGTACTAGATTACTGGATCACCAATTTTGGGTTTACCGTTGCTGACTTCGGCAGATTGCGTTTGCAATACGCACCGCGCATCCAAATGCGCAATCAAAACTCACAGATCAGCCAAGCCATTAAGTTAAACGCAGCGTTTCTGCCTGGATCCCGTGATTTCCTTATGTTCCGAACATCAGCATTGGAATCCGTACCCTTCAATCTCAATCTTGGCGTCATCGCTCATGAATTCGGACACGCCGTGTTTGATTACAAATTTGCCGGTAAGGACGCGACCTTTTACGACGCTGATTCCGATATATCCGACGACAACTTAAGTGGCATGAATGAAGGCTTGTCTGACTATTTCTCTTTCATGATGACCGGACGCACCATCGACTTCGCCGAATCTGACAGCTCGTTTTCATTAGAGCGCGTTCCACCGGTGAGCTGGAAACTATCTACTCTTCAAAGCACGATCGACGCAGGTGGCTGCAATGGATCGTATTACTGCAAAGGCTCCATTCTGGCTTCCGCCCTGCATGAACTCGCGGTGGGCAAGCAAATGGGGCTACTGCCCATTGGCAAGTTAGCATACGAAGGACTTGAGCAAATGCGCAGCGATTGGCTGGCGCATCGTGACGATGGCACCTTTGACTATCATTTTTTGTTAAACGCCATTTTGGAACAGGCCACATCCGAACAACAACAAACTATGTGCACAGTTTTTACCAAATGGTTTGATACAGCTGAATTTATTGAGAAGTTGAATTGTAAATGAAAAAACATCTTGCCATCATTTGCGCTTGCATCGCGACAAGTTCCGCCGCGTTGGGACTGCAGTCGATTGATCAAGCGCAACATTCCGCCAGCGTCAGCTACGGCACGTTGCGCGTACAAACCGTCAGTGAAGATCGCATTCTACGTAGCGCATTCGGCATCAACTACTTTTACCCTCTTTTTAAAAATTTGCGCGGGGGCTTATCCATCCTTTTTGCTAACGACGATCAGCCAAAGTCTCAAGTAATCGTCTTTGACGAAAACTACACGTGGATTGCCCCAACCATTGAAGCGACTAAAGCTTGGTTCTTTCGCTATTCTGTTGGCTTCGGTCCCGCATTTGTGATCAGCGATTCCAACTTTGTTTATGAAAGTGAAGTTCTGAGTGAAAGTCGCAGCCAAATTGGCTATGTCCTGTCGGGACGAATTGACTACTCCCCTCACCAGATCTGCGATTTGGGCCTATTTGCGACTTACAACCAACGACTCACGGACAATAAGTCTGATTGGATGTGGGGCTTTCAAGGCACATTTAATATTTCCGCGTTACAAAATTCCAACAAAGGCAAATCATGACCATTAGAAGCATGACCGGCTACGGCGCTGGTGAACATAGTTCCGACACGGCAACGTTTCGATGTGAGATTCGCTGCCTCAATTCACGATTTGTTGAAACAAATTTGCGCATCCCACGAGCATTCATGGCGCTTGAGATCGAACTGCAAAATGTCGTCAAAGAAAAATTACATCGCGGCAAAATCGACATTATGTTTGACGTCCAATACCGCGACCGCTCACAATTCCTGAGACAAATCGACACGAATGCCGTGCAGCATTATCTTGACTGCCTCAACAAGATTGGCACGCAACTGGGCTCTAATGCGGGGCTCAAGTCCATACCACAAACTCTCGACATGACCCGTGTATTGTCTTTGGACGGCGTGTTGCTGGATGCCTCGCGCGAATCTTCATCCGTTGACGCGCACAAGTCCGCCATTTTTGCCGCTCTCAATCAGGCGATCAGCGCAGTCGAAACCATGCGTAAAACAGAAGGACTCGCACTGAAGACCGCTTTGACCGATTTGGTCGCACAAATCACTGCTGATCGCAAACAAGTGCAAAGCTTATTACCGATGCTACGCGAACGACTGCAACAGAACTTCGTAAAGCGGATTCAGACTTCTATTCAAACGCTGCAGCAATCGGGAACAACAGGAATACCGGCAGAAGATCGCATCGCTACCGAAATCGCCTTCTTACTCGACAAAATGGATATCGCCGAAGAAGTCACGAGACTGGAAGTTCACGAAGTTGAATTCTTGAAAGCGATGGATGCAAAAGAACCAGCAGGACGCCGATTGGATTTCCTCTGCCAAGAAATGCATCGTGAAGTAAACACAATGTCAAACAAGACCGTGCAAACCGACGCCGCCAAATTTACGGTAAATATGAAACAGAACATTGAACGAATTCGTCAGCAGGTGCAAAACCTCGAATGAAACTTGATCTTTCCAAACGCGTTGCTGTGGTGTCTGCCCCATCAGGGACGGGCAAAACTACGCTCAATCGCATGCTCACCAAATCTCATCCCGATAAAGTTGAGATCTCGGTCAGTTTGACCACGCGCAAAGTCAGAACAGGCGAGCAACACGGCTTGGATTATTTCTTTGTGAACGAATCAGAATTCCGCGCCAACGTCGATCATGGTCGCATGCTTGAGTGGGCCAATGTGCATGGTAACTTGTACGGCACCAGCTTAGACGAAGTTCATGCCATTCAGGGACGCGGCCACCAAGCCATTTTGGAAATCGACGTACAAGGGTGGGAACAAGCTCGGCAGAAGTTGGCTAGCACCGTTTCGGTGTTTCTGTTACCGCCATCCATGCAGGATCTGTGGAATCGTCTCAAAGCACGAGGCACTGATTCATTCGAAACACGATTGAAGAGATTCAAAAATGCTCGCTCTGAAATCGCAGCCGCAAAGCATTATGATTTTTTTGTGATCAATCGCGACCTTCACGAAGCTTATCAAGAACTGGAGCAGATTCTCATATTTGGCAAGTCGGGCGTGGTCTCGACGGCGAAGGGTCTGTCTTTGTGCCAGAAATTGTTAGATGAGTTCCCCGATCAGGATTTGGAAAGACAATTGCGCAAACAGGAGTCAGACACATGAGTCGAATTGATTCTGGTGATGACATGCCTTTTGGCAATTCTCCTTCTATCGAATCGCCCTCCGGCAAAAAACGGAACACCGATCCAGACAAAGCGTTTCAGGATCTAGTCGCATCGATCCGCATGTATCAACCAACTGCCAATGTTGAGCACGTTGAGAAGGCCTATCGCTTTGCCGCAGAGTGCCACAGTAAACAAAAACGGCGATCCGGCGAACCATACATCCTGCATCCACTCGAAGTGGCCACCATCATTTCGAACTTGCAACTTGATCAGAACTCGATCATTGCAGCCATCCTGCATGACACGGTCGAAGACACTAATTGCTCGCTCGAAGATATCCGATCGCGATTTGGCGACCAAGTCATGACGCTGGTCGACGGCTTGACCAAGTTGAGTAAGATCGAGTTTCGCTCCAATCAGGAAAAGCTGGCCGAAAATTTTCGCAAGATGATCGTCGCGATGGCGAAGGATCTACGCGTGATCCTGATCAAACTGGCGGATCGTTTGCACAACATGCAGACGTTGCATCACATGCCTCCAGAAAAGGGCCAGAGGATCGCACAGGAAACACTCGACATCTATGCTCCGTTAGCGAATCGACTAGGCATCTACGGGATAAAGAGCGAACTGGAAGATCTTTGTCTGCGCAGCCTCAAACCAGACGTTTACCAGCAGCTGCGGGAAAAGGTTTCATCTAAACGCAGCGAGCGACAATCTTACATCGATGAAGTCGTGCAGATCCTCGAGAGCGCGTTGCGCAAGTATGGATTTTCGCAGGTAAAGGTTTACGGCCGGCCAAAACACTTCTATTCCATTTACAAGAAGATGAACGATCGACGGTTGCAGTTTGAAGACTTGTACGATCTATTCGCGTTTCGAATCATTGTTGAGAACATCAAGGACTGCTATGAAGCACTCGGCGTCGTGCACTCCATGTGGAAGCCGATGCCCGGTCGCTTCAAAGACTACATCGCGATGCCCAAAGCAAACATGTACCAGTCGTTGCATACGACGGTGATTCGCCCCAACGGCGAACCCATCGAAATCCAAATCCGCACTGACGACATGCATGCCATTTGCGAATTCGGGGTAGCCGCACATTGGAGCTACAAAGAAGGCGACTCTTCCGGCGATGATGACTTGAAAAAGTTTACATGGCTTCGTCAAATCGTTCAGTGGCAGAGCGAGCTTAAGGATCCAGACGAATTCTTGGAAGCCGTAAAAGTAGATCTTTTCGACGAAGAGATCTTCGTGTTCACTCCGAAGGGCGACGTCATTTCTTTACCGCATCATGCAACCGCGTTGGACTTTGCCTTCGCCGTTCACACCAACGTTGGCGCCAAAACGGTCGGGGCCAAGGTTAATGGACGACTTGTCCCCATAAAGAAAAAACTCGCATCGGGCGACATTGTAGAGATCATTACATCGTCCAACCAACAACCAAGCAAAGACTGGTTAGCGTTTGTCACGACATCCAAAGCACGCAGCCGCATACGATCAGCTCTGAGATCTGAAGAGCGAGAAAAAGGCAAAATCATCGGTCGCGAAATGCTTCACCAAGAGATGGCGCGCCTAAGTATCTCGCTGGACGAACTTGATCGATCCGATCGAGTTGAAGCCATGATCCGCGCCGGCAAAGAAAGCAAAATGGAAGACGTCTTGATCAGCATCGGATATGGCAAGATCAATCCGGCGGATCTCGTGCAAAAAGTTTTTCCTGACGCAGAATCCGTTCGTCGCATGCGCGACGAAGCCGCCAAAACTCAGGTAATCGAAGATCGCCAACCCACACGACAGTCCGATAGCAAAAAGCAATCGGGCCAAGGTGTTTTGGTTTCGGGGCTGGACCGCGTATTGGTGGGATTTGCGAAGTGTTGCCATCCGCTTCCGGGCGAAGAAATTGTTGGCTTCATCACCAGAGGACGAGGGGTGACGGTCCATCGGTCAAGTTGTTCGCGCGCCCTCGACTATGATCCTCAACGGCGCATTGACGTTTCATGGTCAACTTCCAACCCCAACGTTTTGCACAGTGCTTATTTGCGCGTGATTTGCCGTGATGAACCGGGCGTTCTCGCTAAAGTCACGAACACGATTTCAGGTGCTGGCGTAAACATTCAAAAGGCGGACATCCGCACCTCTGCGGATATGGTCGGAACACTTGATTTTGAGCTGGGTTTACAGAGCCTGACCCAACTTCAGAATGTAATTGGTAAGCTTGAAAGCATTTCGTCTGTTGTTCGAGTCGAACGACGGAATGTGCTAAAGTCATCAAAACCCTCGAAGTCGGCAAAGACCAAGGTTAAGAAAGGAAAATCCAAATGAAAAAGCTACTGGCGGCATTGATGTTCACCCTCTCTATGCCAATGGCATTCGCCAATGGTCCTAAGCACGCAGAGGTGGAAGCGAAGGCCTCGCCACAAGCCGATGGCTCGGTAAGCTTTAGTTTGAAGGTTGTGCCAAACAAAGGCATGAAGACTTCACTTGATGCCCCGTGGAAACTGAACGTCTTGAAAAATGATGGTCTGACCTTCAAGAGTACAGAGCTAAAGAAGGCGGATTTAGATGGCGCACTACCCGGTTTTTCGTTTTCTTCCGTCGGCAAACCTTCTGCAGCCTCCGGCAAACTTGATTACAAGATGACTGCATTCATTTGCACAGAAGACAAGACGCAGTGCTACCGCGATGTTCTGGAAGGTACTGTTGAGTGGAAGGCTACACTTTAGGAGCATGAAACGAACTCACTTTACGGCATTTTTATGTTCTAGTTTTTTGGCATCTTCTCCGATTTTCGGACAAGACGCCTCCTCCGATGATACCGACGTTCTCGAAGAAGAACTCGCAGAGCCTGAGCCAGCAGATGATGCCGCTGAGTCCGAGGCGGCCGCACGCGTTGTATCCGACCCTCAAACTGCCCAAGTCGCCACGGTTTCCTTCGACGGAAAAATGGGATACGCCCCAAGCGTGTCCGATGAGTCCGCCCCCAAGTTAGTTGCCGATGTCGCAGGTTGGCGCTTCACGAACTTGGATCTCAAGGTGGACTACAGCTCATCGTATGTTACTGCTGAAGCGGATTACGACTTCAACCTGAATGCGATGAAATTTTTTGAAATTTCGCGCGCCTTTTGGGATAACAGCGTCATACTATCATTCGGAAACATCCGCGTTGCTCAGGGCGGCAACGAGTCGGCGTTTCAATCGAACCACGATCTGTTCTTGTCGCCTTATGTCGAACAATTGACGCCCTTTGCACAATCGGCACCGGCAATGCAACTCAAGTTAGTTTCGGAATCGGCAGGTTCACTGCGGATGCAGTTACTACAAGACGTTACCCGCCGAGAAGCAGATGGCCCCGGCTACTACACCACCGCTCGCCATCAACCAGCAGTCGCATTTGATTGGCACATCGTGTTTGGCAAGGTTACCCCGCGCATACAGTTTGGCAGCTATGATTCGAATCACTCCAATTACAAAACGATGGGCATCCGCGTCGCCAACAAGCACGTCGCTGTCAATTATGATTATATCCAAGACCTGCGCTACCGCGTAGATAACAGCAACAACACAAGCTCCATCAATCGGGTTCAGTCCATGAATCTCTCCCTTGATCTGAAAGCGAATCAAAATATTATCTTGAAGGGAAAATTTTCGGATCTCGGCGTGATCCAAGGAGAAGGAGACGTATTTGGCAATCCTCCCCCCGTCGAAGGTTACGTTCTCATCACAGATAACGCCACCGTGTGGTCTGTTGGCATGGAAACCCCAATCTTGCAATGGAATCTCACACCCTGTGCACATTACCGTGTTACTAAGGTTCGCTATCTGAATGACGATACGCAGAATTTAAACGACACCAAAGATCTGACGAGCAAGGAATATTTTCTCGGGATAATCATGAAACTTTAATGAACTGGCCCCTTCCTCTGGATCTGAGACCACTTCGCCGTCGTCAGATCCTCATGGGCCGTAAGTTTCCGTCAATCACCTGATTATGATAGTGCGCGTATAGGTCGACGAGGTCTTGCAGGCGCT